>OCZU010000201.1_pt1 | contig 43505 bp, 35 predicted proteins | sample 1539001 | NCBI WGS metagenome assembly OCZU01 (sample SAMEA3539306, study PRJEB22396) | soil metagenome | biome: tundra; feature: field; material: soil | place: USA | collected 2010-05 | depth 0.15 m | reverse complement strand
GTTGAGAAAGTTTATTAAATTCCTGCCTGCGGAAATCGCCACCAAACTGAACAGTGTGATTGCGGTGGCTCCACAACATGGAATATCCCGCCGAGGCGGTCTGATTCCGATTGTGAGAGCTTTGCGCATCCGACAACGAGGAGAAGGTCGAAAAGTTGAGCGCCGGCGGTCCCCAGTTGATCGCGTCTTGATTGTTCCCTGTGATTCCAGCGGCGCCTGAAACGTTCGTGACATTCTCAAAGTTGGGCTTTACCTGCGTCGCCAACCGGCTGAATCCGAGCGTGACAGACTGATGCCAGTGCTGGCTAATTGTGTGCGACCAGGCGGCGGTCAGGTTGAGTCCCAGCGAATCCGTGGTATCGAGAAAGCCAAACAAGTTCGGACTGCTCGATCGCATGCTCTGAAAAGAGAAGCCTCCGGAAAGCGAATTCTTGCGGCCAATGGCCTTACTCAGCCGCGATTGCAAGCCGTCCTGATGTGTGTTGCTGATGATTGGAATTTGGTAGTTGTATCGCGTATCCCCAACAAGGTTTGGCTGCGGGTACAGATTCAACAAGGCTTGCGCCTGCGGGCTAACCGGAATCATGTTGTTGGCAAAAACAGTCCCAGTAGTTGGGTTGAAAATTGGAATCGGCAGAGCTGAAAGATCTCCGCCTCGTTCCGCCAAGGTCGGCACCAGACCCTGTCCTAGCGAGTCATTGTTGTTTCGCGTCCACTGATACGTCAAACCTAAGAAAGGTCCATTCTTTATCAAATGCGGAATTTTTATCGGACCGCCAAACGACGCCAAACCTGTTATTCGGTTGAACGCTGTCTTGGGCGTGGTATGTCCGCTCAAGGAATATGGACTGGCGTCCAGCGCGGAATTGTCAAGATTGAAGCCGATTCCTCCGCTGTACAACGATCGTCCCCCGGTCCGATTATTTCCAAACGCCGCCAGCTGCGCGAATGGCGAGGCGGCACCGTTGTTCACACTTCCGTTGATAAGAAAGCCGTCAGCGGCGCGCTGGTCGGGCTCGTCAGGCGGGGCTGCAGCCGCAGGAGGAGCGGTCTGCCCAGGAGTTGCTGCCGCCGCATCGGTTTTTGCGGGCGGTTTTGTTGGATCGATTTTGGCTGGCGGTTTTACCGCGCCGGTCTTAGCAGGCGGTCTAGTTTCTTCGCTCTTCGGTTGCGGTGACGCAACGTTGGCGACAGGAACCGCCGCGCGCGTCTCAGCCTTCATCTCGTCGAGCGGCAACATTTTCAATTCCCATGGCGGCGCGACAGGCGCATTCGGCCCGACCACCACTTGGTCTTTGATCGTCACAAAGCCCTGCATCTCGACTTGAATCGTCCACGTTCCATTCGTAATGTCAGGAAACGTAAACACGCCCATGTCGTCGGTGACCGCGACAAATTTCTTTGTGTCCTGAGTTGCTGTTACCGTCGCGCCCGGAACCGCGAAGCCGTCGAAGCTCACCTGTCCCTGATATCCAGCAGCTGCGGCGAAACTGGAAGCAGTTAAGCACGCGATCGCGAGGAGAAGGCAGATATAGTTTTCAAAGCGTTGAAATGCCATCCGATACCCCGCGCCCAGTTAATTTCCCGAAGGTCTCTCAACACGATCAATTACGAAAATCTCGAAAGGCCCTTTTCCCGATTCTAATTTCAGCCCAAGAGACACCTGGATCGCGTCCATGAGACTAGGGCCAGTGGGATCGGGCGGGGCGGGCAGAGGCTGCCCGTTCGCCACGCTTTCCGGAGGAGCCACGGATTGTATGCGGTCTGGCGCGAATTTAAATGTGAAATCGTATCTGCCAGTGAGTTCAGTTTTGTCCAGTACGGGCCGGCCGAGTTGCCTGGACAACGTGCTCGCTAGCGTTGCGACCGATGCCGCCTGACCCATGACTGTACCGCTCCTCGTAATTGTTACGCTGTCCGTCGCTCTGTTGCCGTCTGGGCCGTCGAAGTCGTTCGGACCAACGTACCCCGGTTTTGTCTCTTGAAGTTTCGGACCGTTCTTCGCGACAACCAAAAAATACACGGCAAGTTCTTTGGATTCGTGGCTAACCTTCAGCTTGAAACGATCGGCTAAAAGTGCTTGAAGCATCTGTTGCCTCAGTGGCTGGCTTTTTCCCGAGCCAAGCTTCTGTATCTCATCGGCTAAGGCGGGGTCCATTTTCGCGTCGATATCGTACCGTTCAGAGTTGAGCCAGTCGGGCGCTCCGGTGATTCGATCCTTACCAACGCCGTATGTCTGCTGAATCAGAAACATGAGAGATAAGTTCTGCGCCGTCAACCCGTCGTCCGTGTACCTCATCCCCATGAACATGCCGTTGGCGCCGGCGGGTTTGCTGAGTTTGATGGAAGCGACCTCGTACTCATATGTTGGTGTCGTAGCCGCTAAGATTTCCGGCTTCGATTGGGCCCGGCCCGGCGTTGCGCTCGCGATCCCAAACAAGATTGGCGCGGCGATGGCCAATACTAGAGTTCTGTTTACGAATAGTTTTCTGCTGGCACTCAATTTGTGTGCGATTTTCATTCTGCCTCCAATATTCGGGCGGGAACATGACTCGGCCGCTTCGCGCTTGCACTGCCGCACGAAGCCAGTCCCTATCTATTCCGTTCAGAGAGGCAGAGAATTCCATTTTTTTTGGGCACTAATTGTCTGAAACTCTCTCGACGTGATCGATCACAATAATTTCAGCCGGACCCTTTCCCGATTCCAATTTCAGTCCGAGTTGCTCCTCAATGGCAACTTGTATTGTCGGGAAGCTCGCATCTCCCGACGGCGCAGGCGGCATCGAACCATTCGGCGCGCCGCCCGGCACTGCGGTCTGGGCTCCCATACCCTGCAGTTGCGCCATCTCTTCCGGCAGCCACTTCAGCGTGAAATCATATTTTCCCGTGAGCCCGGTCTTATCCAGAACGGTGCGGTGCAGATTCGACGACAAATTCCCCACGAGACTTGTCATCGTGACGGCCTTCCCCGTCATTGTGAACCCTCCAGCGCCTGCACCTATCCAGAGCTGCGGCCCTCCGCGGCCGCCGCGTCCCGGAGCCGCATCCGGAGGAGTGTCTTCGGGTTTCGACTCCTGAAGTTTCGACCCATTCTTCCCAATGACCAGCGTATAGACGGGCAGCTCTTTGGTTTCGCGATGAATCGTCAACTTGAAGCGATCCGCCAAAAGCGCCTGGAGCATTTTCTGTCGTGTCAGAGTGCGCTCATCTGTGCCGAGTTTCTTTAGCGCATCGGCCACCGAGCTATCCATTTTCGCGTCAATTTCCAGTCTTTCAGTGCTGAACCAATCCGGTCCGCCGGAGACTTGATAACCTGCGACGCCGTACGCGTTTGTAACGAGATCCTTCACGGTGATGCCAGTTGCGGTGAACGCGTCCGGCGCGTTCATAATCCCCATCCGTATCACGCCCGGCGCATCACCGCTAGCGGGTTTCCATGGTTTGATCGACGCAACTTCATACTCGAACACCGGCGCAGCGACTGCCGCGTTTTGCGACTGCGACTGAGCCCGGCTCGGCGTCACGCTCACGAAGCCAAATAAAGTTGCCCCGGCGAAAGCCGCAAATACGGCCGGACTCAACAATCGTTTTTTGTAATTTCCAAAACTGTCGCGCGCTTTCACCATGTCGGACACCCCCCTTACATAGACGCCGCTTACAGGTAACAGTTTCACATTCACGCGAGCTATTTCGAATAAGACACGCTCAATTATCCGTCGGCTTCTCTTCTATATGATCAATCACCAGCACCGGCACAGGCCGCTTTTGCTTCTCAAGTTTCAGCCCGAGCTGCTTGTAAACAGCGTCAAAAAGCGAAAGTGCGCCACTTGGATCCGGCGCTGCGTTTGCGTCGCCCGATGGCTGCGGCGGAGGCGCGCCTCGTCCTCCGCCTCCGTTCAATTGACCGGCCGCGCTAAAATTCAAAGTGAAATCCCATGCGCCTTGCAGCCCGGTTGCATCCAAAACGGGCATAAAAATATATCCTCCTGCAAGAGTGGGAAGTTGTTCCACAAATTCCGCCATCGTCATGTTCTGGCAGTTCAGCAGTCTCCCAATGATTGGATTCGCAATCCGTGGATCTTTTCCGTCCGGTCCGGGACCTTCCTTGCATCCCGTGCGATTTGTCGGATCCGCTTTCTTCAGTTTCGGACCTGCCGCTACCAGCGTGTACGCATTCACCGGGCGGTCTTCCATGTGGACTTTCATCTTGAAACGATCGATCAGCAACACTTGCAGCATGTGCCGCAAATCATCGATGTCAATCGGTGGGCCGTTCGTCGCGCCGGCTGCCGCTGATGAGGCCGCCGCATCGGCGGAAGTCTTCGCGATAATGTCGAACTTGGTCGAGTCCAGCCATTTCGGCGCGCCTACAATCGCTTCTTTGTCATTTGGGTTCAAGTTCCACGCAAACGTGATCAAGAATTGCAGCGTCGTTGCTTGTAAACTTACCTGGCCGCCATCAATTCTTCCGCCAAGCTGTCCGTCCGGAGGACTCGGCTTGATAACCGCCACTTCAAATTCCGCCGGCGGAGGTGCCGGCAGCGTCGCTGTAATTCCCGGCGGATTGTCAGTTGGTTTCTCGTTTACACTATCCACCAAAATAACCGGCATAGGAGCCTTTTGCGCTTCCAGCTTCAGCCCGAGCTGTTTATCCATCGCATCAAAAATCGAGATGCCTTCCGCGCCGGCTGCCGCGAGCTGCCCGCGCCCGGTCCATTTGAATTCGAAATCCCAATTTCCTTTCAGACCGGTCAAGTCCACCACAGGGTTGGTTAAGTAACCTCTTGCATATTGGTGTAGCAGCGGAGCGAATGCTTCCATCGTCATGTTGTGGCAGGTGGCGGCGCTGAGGGCGCGTAGAGGACCGAGTGGAGAGATTTGATTGGAGAGAGAATAGCGGAGAGGAATAAGGTTGGAGCGACGCGCGATTGGAGGCGGGCGGTTCGCGGACCCGCCCCTACGAAAGACACGGCAGCATATTCCATAGGCGCGGCGACGTACTTGTCGTGAAAATTCGGCGCTGATTGCTCATGGCGAGGTCTGGTATAGTGATTTTGTTTTGCGGAGGAATGTTGTGAAGATTAAAGGTATTTTTGCGCTTCTTTGTTTGTGCGTTGTTGGAATTGCTGCGTGCTCGCAGCATACGAGCGCGCCGGTGCAGCAGAGCGCGGAGCCTACTCTGCCTTACACGCCGAGTCTGGATGTCGCGTCTATGGATAGGTCGGTGAATCCTTGCGAGGATTTTTATACGTATTCGTGCGGCAAGTGGTTGAAGAACAATCCGATACCGGCGGATCAGACGTCGTGGAGCGTCTACGGCAAACTTTATGAGGACAATTTGAATTATCTGCACGGAATATTGGAAGAAGCGGCGACGGCGAAGAATCGCGACGCGGTGACGCAGGAAATTGGAGATTACTACGGCGCTTGCAAGAATGAAGCGGCGATTGAAAAGCTTGGAGCGGGACCGATTCAGCCGGAGCTATCGGCGATCGCGGCGCTGCAGAGCGTGAAGGATCTCGCGTCCCTGATTGCTACCTTGCATCTGGAAGGTGATGCGATTCTTTTTGACGCCGGCTCGACGCAGGATCCGGACAATTCCGACGCGGTGATCGTGGGGCTGAATCAGGGCGGCCTGGGATTGCCGGATCGGGATTACTACACGAAGGATGACGCGAAATCAAAGGAGACGCGAGCACGATATTTGCAGCACGTGGAAAAAATGTTTGAGCTGATTGGCGATACTCCGGATGTTGCGAAAAAAAACGCCGATACGGTGATAAGCATCGAGACGAGCCTTGCAAAGGCTTCACTGACGCGCGTGGAAATGCGCGATCCGTACAAGCTTAAGCACAAGATGAGCGTCGCCGACCTGTACAAGGTGGCGCCGAATTTCGACTGGAACACTTACTTCGCCACGAGCAGTGTTCCCAAGTTTGAGATCTTAAACGTTGAGTGGCCGGAGTTTTTCAAGAATGTGAATGCGCAGCTGACGCCGAACTCGCTGAATGATTTGAAAACGTATGCGAGGTTTCACGTGGCGAATTCACGTGCGCCGCTGCTTTCTTCGGCGTTTGTGAACGAGAATTTCGATTTCTATCGCAAGTATTTGCGCGGCGCGAAGGAATTGCAGCCTCGATGGAAGCGTTGCGTGCAATATGTGGATCGCCAACTTGGCGACGCGCTGGGACAGGCGTACGTCCGAAAAACATTTTCGCCGGAGTTGAAAGTCGCGACGGTCGATATGACCAAGCGAATCGAAGACGCGATGGCGGCGCGGATTCAGCAACTTTCGTGGATGAGCGCGCCGACGAAGGAACAAGCCCTGGACAAGCTGCACAACATCCGCAACAAAATTGGCTATCCGGATAAATGGCGTGACTACAGTTCGATTACGCTCACGCCCACCGATTTCTTCGGCGACAGCACTCGCGCTACTCAATTTGAAGCGCATCGCCAACTGAACAAGGTTGGCAAACCTGTGGATCGCGGCGAGTGGGGGATGACTCCGCCGACGGTGAACGCATATTTCGATGCGCAGATGAATGATATTAATTTCCCGGCGGGAGTTTTGCAGCCGCCTCTTTATGACGCGAAAATGGATGCGGCGCCGAATTACGGCAATACCGGCTCAACGATTGGGCACGAATTGACGCACGGATTCGACGACGAAGGCCGTCAATACGACGCGAAGGGAAATCTGAAGGATTGGTGGACGAAGAAGGACGCCGATTTATTCAAGCAGCGCGCGAAATGCGTGGTGGATCAGTACGGGAAATTTATTGTGGTGGACGATATCCACATTAATTCAAAATTGACTGAGGGCGAAGACATCGCGGATTTGGGCGGCACGATTCTGGCGTACGTTGCGTGGAAGGATGCGACAAAGGGCGTGCAACTGACCAGCATGGACGGACTTTCTCCGGACCAGCGATTTTTCGTGGGGCTGGCGCAGTGGGCGTGCGAAAACAACCGGCCAGAAAATCAGCGAGTGAATGCGATTACCGATCCGCATTCGCCAGGCAAGTACCGGATTAACGGAGTGGTAGTGAACATGCCGGAATTTGCGGCGGCGTTTTCCTGTAAGCAGGGGCAGGCGATGTTCAAGCCGCCGGCGAATGTTTGCTCGATTTGGTAAGGGCGATACAGGCCAATCATCTAGAAAATATCTCATAAATGATTGGAGCGGTTGCTCGGCCGGACTCAGGGGTTAAAACCCCTGAGTTTCCGATGTATTCGGCACGGCTGAAGCCGTGCCCTGTTACGAGTCATTTCCAAAATAGCATCCGAGCACGACCGCACATTATTCGGCTGCCGGCCGCAAAACGCGCAGCCGAATATTCTTCGGGTCAGCGAACCTGATCAGTTCGCCTCAGAATGACGTCAACTACGGTTCGCCTCGATCATTTAGTTTGGTTCATTCATGCGAGTCGTTTCGATTAGTCGACTACGTTGGCTCATTCCAGATAGTTCATGAGATAGCTGCGTTCCCGCTGGCTGGCCGATGCAACCTTCGCCAGGCCCATCGGGCTGGCCAAAACAGAATGACCGCTGCGAGCAAGAGGCTCGGTCCGGCGTTTAGCAGGAAGACGAGTAGCGCGAGCGAACCTTCCGCGGCTGCGCGGAATCCGTCGACAACCGCGTTGCGAATGCGGCGTCCGGCGGATGGTGCGTTGCTTTCGAGGGAAGCCTGATATTCCTCATGTAAATCCAGGGTGATTGCTGAAAACGTGATGCGGTTGTGAAGCTGTTTCTGTTCACCTTCCATTCGCTCGATACTTTCGCGCGTGTCCGCGATTTCCTTTTCTACTTCCAGAACGTCACTGACTTTTCCGGTGCGCGTTTTGAGAATATCCTGCAGGCGGGTTTCGGTTTCGCGCGCATTTTTCAACCGGGCATCGAGATCGACCACTTGGGCGGTGACTTCTTCCCCGCCCTGCTGTTCCTGTTCTACGCGGCCGAGAGATTTGAGGGCGGCTAGCGCGGCGTCGCATTGCGCGCTCGGGATTTGCAGTTCCGCGTTTAGCGACTGCGGCTCGCCGGCGGCGCTGTTGATGGTCATACTGGCCGCGAATCCGTGGAAGGATTGGATGATGCGGTCGACTCCGGCGCGCGCGGATTGAAAATCCTTCACTGAAATTTTCAGTGAGGCGGTGCGGGCGATCATTGGGGCGGTGGGAACGAGATTTTCGACCATGCTGGCGGCGGTTTTTGCCGGCGAGCCGGCGATAATGTCCGTGCGAGGTGAAGGCATCGCCTTCGACTTTTCGTCATGGATGCCTCCGCCACCACCGCCTGCTGGCATTCTAAGACGATCGGATGCATCCAAGTGCGATCGTGTCGCCAGTATTTCTCCTCGCTCAACCGAGAACGTCGAGAAGACGGAGGGATCGAACACTTTCACAAGAATCATGGCAGCGACGCCGAGACACGCAGCGGCTAAAATCCATCCGCCGGGCCGCATTCTGCGACCGAATGCTAACTCGATAGCGAGATCGCGAGTTTCTTTTACGGCGCCCTGCGGCGGATTAGCTTGAAGAGCCGTGAGGACGCTTTCACTAATTTGCGACGGCGCGGGTTCAACATTCCAAGAAAGCATTTGTGCAGAAACGGAGCGCAAGTCAGCCTCCCATTGGCGGCATTCGGCGCATTCTGTGAGATGGGTGGCTACGCGAGCGGCTACATCGGCGGCGAGTTCGCCATCGACATAGCCCATTAATTGTTTGCGTTCCACTGGATGCGTTTCAGCCGTCATGACGACACCTTTTTTAATTCACTGCGATCGGGATCTAACAAATCTTTCAATTCCATTCGCGCGCGGAACAGGCGCGAGCGAACCGTGTTGACTGGAATGCGGAGCAACTCGGCGATTTCGTCGTAACTGAGTTGCTCGTATTCGCGGAGCAAGAGAACCTCTCTATGTTGCTCATCGAGTTTTTCTACTGCGCGTCTTACCCAAAGCGCATCGCAGGTATCTTGTTGCGGCGCGGCCGCGGGTTCCGTCGATAGCGGAACTGGATCGCGTTTCGCGCGGCGGTATTCGCCGGAGACCTGGCGGAACGCGATCGCGTACAGATAGGTGCGAAATGTTGCGCGCGGTTCGTAGCGTTCGATTCCGCGAAGCACAACTAAAAATGTTTCCTGTGCTAATTCCTCGGCGCGCGCGGAATCCTGTAAGCGCCGACGGAAAAATCCAAAGACCGGTTGGCGATAGCGGTCGAAAAGCTCCGCGAAGGCTGCTTGCGAGCCTTGTTGGAAATCGAGGATGAGCTGTTCGTCGCTCGTCATGGGTTGCGCTTCGTGTCGCAGGCTCTATGCCCGCCTACACGGATCTTGAAAATGCTGCGATTTGCGCCTCATCGGTTCCAGGGGTTAAAACCCCCCGAATTTCGAGGCTGTACGGCACGACTGAAATCGTGCCCTGTTACATACCATTTCTGAGACAGCTCGTTATCAGATACCACTCTTCGAGTCTGCGTCGTCTTGCTCACTCTGCTATTCATCATTCCGTTCGCGGCGCTTCACTGTGTGTAATGCCGCCTGAGGCGAAAGAGTTCCCATTATTTTTGACGCGGCAGGAAGCGTGGCGTTGCGGGAGGAAGGCACTCGTCGCAGACGGACGGCTGTCGTGGGAACGTCGGCGGAAAGGCCGGTATTGCCGGGCGATTTTACCGTCGCGAATCTGAACGTAAACCAATCAGAACGCGCTTTACTGGCTGATTACGTAGATATCGCCGAAGGTATCGGCGCCGCCGATTCCGCGAACGCTGGCGTGAATCGTGTAATGACTGCCCGCGTGGTACGAAGGCAATCCAAATAAATAATCGTTTGAGCGCTGGCGGGGATCGGTAGAGCCGGGGCGAGTGATGCGCTGAACGGGAACTCCGTTTTCGCGAAGCTCGATCCATTCGAGTTCCATCTGTCCGTGACCACCAAGTTGGAAGAAGACCACGTCGTACTGACCTGGCGAGGTGAGTGCGGGAGAGATGTCCCATTCGCGTTCAGTGAATGCCGCGGCGGCTTCGCCCGCCATCCAGTGTGTTGCCGGCGCGGGAAGCGGAGTGACCGGGCGGAAGTGTACGTCGAGGATGCGCAGACGTTCGGTATCCGGCTTCAGGCGCTCGGAAAAATCCGCGAAGTTGTGCGCGGCGCGCGGTGACCACAAAGCCTCCGCGAGCGCGGACAATCGGGGATACGCGAGATATTCCATTTGCTTGGATTGCGGAATAAATTCCGACCAGAGTTGGGCTTGTCCGCCGATTACGTGCTGAGCTTCGGCGGGTGTGAGAGTTGGCGGTACCGGCTCAAAATCATAAATTTGTTCGAGCGGAAGAAATCCGCCGATGGCGAGAGGCTCGAGGCGTGGGGCGATCCACTGATAATGATCCAAGTAGGTGAGGGCTTCGGGAGTCATTACGACATCGTGTCCGGCTTTTGCGGCGGCGATGCCTCCGTCAATTCCGCGCCAGGACATTACAGTTGCGCCGGGGGCGAGGCCGCCTTCGAGAATTTCGTCCCAGCCGACCAGACGGCGATTGTGCGCGGCGAGAAATTGATCCATTTGGCGCACAAACCAGCTTTGCAATTCGTTTTCGTCTTTCAATCCGAGCTCGTGCATGCGCGCTTGCGCTTTTGGATTGTAGTGCCACGGGCGTTTATCCACTTCGTCGCCGCCGATGTGGATGAATTTGCTCGGGAATAGCGCCATCACTTCGGTGAGGATGTCTTGCAGAACGTGAATGGTGGAATCGTCCACATTGTAATTTGAATCCCATACGGCGACGCCGTTGGGAACGGGCATAAAACTTGTGTCGCCGCCGCCCTGCTCGATTTCCAATTTGTTGCCTAGAGGCGGATACGCGGACATGGCCGCCGCGGAATGTCCGGGCATTTCGATTTCCGGCACGACGGTGATGAAGCGCTGTGCCGCGTAACGCACAACTTCGCGGATATCGTCCTGCGTGTAGTAGCCGCCCTGCGGAAGGCTGGCGGCCTGCATCGGCTGCACGGGATTAAATGTGGTGTAGTCCGTTTTGCCGCCGACGAGGGCGAGGCGCGGATATTTTTTGATTTCGATGCGCCAGCCTTGATCGTCCACAAGATGCCAGTGAAAAACATTCAGTTTGTGAAGAGCCATTAAGTCCAGAAATTTCAGGACGAATTCCTTGGGCATGAAGTGGCGTGCGACGTCCATGTGCGCGCCACGCCAGGAAAAGCGCGGAGTGTCTTCGATTACGGCAGCGGCCACGGCCCAGCGCACGCCTTCGGCGGGAGTGCGGCGCATCAATTCGGCGGGCAGAAGTTGGCGCAGCGTTTGAATGGCGTAAAAAAGTCCAGCGGGATCGAATGCGCGGACGCGAATGCCGGTGCGCGTAATTTCCATGCGGTAGCCTTCCGGGCCGAGGCGCTTCATGGTGCGGTCAAGCGAGAGAGTGACGCTATTGGCGGCGCCCGTTCGGACGATAGGCAATGGGAAACCCGTTGCAGGCCGCAGACAGTCTCGAAGCTGCTCGGCGAGCGCCTGCGCGGATGCGGCGGCGACGATTTGCGTGTGCGCAGAGAAGACGAAGGAACCTTTGCCGGGAACCACTGACATCGGCTGCGGGATAATCTGAATCGCAGGCGTTGGTTCAATCGCGGGCACGACGGCCGTTGCCGGAGTGGCTTTCAATTTCATGGACAGCTTCGTTTGGGCGAGCGATTTCGCGGGCGTGTCCTGCTTTGCGTTCGACGCAAACGCGACCGACGCGAGTAAAATTAACGCTAGAGATCGTGCGGCCGTAGTAGTGACGGAGTTCATGCCCATTGCGCTCCTATTCAGGGAACCGCGCGATGATACTCAACCGGACGGTGTGTAGCAATCTCGCGTTTTACAGTTCTCACGCGCGCGCAAGACTGCGAGCGATCTGGCAAGCTCCACAATCTTTGCGGTTTGAGATAAACTGGATTCATTATGGCCGAGAAAATACGCAAGACCGACGCGGAATGGCGCAAGGAACTTACGCCCGAACAATATCACGTGATGCGGCAAAAGGGGACGGAGCCACCGTTCACCGGAAAATACTGCGACGCTAAAGGATCGGGCACGTTCGTGTGCGCAGCGTGCGGTCAGCCGCTGTTTGAATCAAAGACGAAATTTGAATCGGGCACCGGATGGCCGAGCTTCACGGCTCCGATTGCACCGGGCAGCGTTGAAGAAGAATCGGACGCAAGCCACGGGATGGTTCGCACCGAAGCGAAGTGCAGCCGGTGCGAAGCACACCTCGGGCACGTGTTTGAGGACGGCCCTGACGCGGGCGGCATGAGGTACTGCATCAATTCGGCTTCGCTGAAATTAGAGCATACAAAACCAGTTAAGTCGTGACGCATCGTTCGGTGTTTCCCTCACTCTAAAGCGTTTGAACCAATCCCTTCTGGGCGGCAAATTCGAAAGCGGACTTGCTCGCGTCATTTCTGGCGACATTAATTCTTACGCCTCACTCATCAATGTTCGGTGGCCCGAATAATTCCTCACTGCGCTAACGTAATGCCCGGCCACCCAGCCGCCGGTCTCGGAGACCACAAACGTGAGCCAGATTTACGACGCAGTGAAGCGCGCCCAATCCGAACGCGCTGCAAGGCAGAAAGCGGAAAACAGAATAGAGTTCGAGCGGCGGCGCGCTGAGCGTGTTCCGCTGAGCGTACCTGTATTCGTGTACGGACACGGAGCACGTAACGAACCTTTCCACGAAGAAACGACTTCGCTGGTCGTAAACTCTCATGGCGCGCTACTGGTTCTTGCCAGCAGGGTCAAGAGTGGCCAGCAACTCTGGCTGACGAATCCGGAAACGCGGCACGAACAGGCCTGCCGCGTAGTTCATTTTGTGAAGAAGATGCGGAAGCGCTCGGAGGTGGCGATCGCGTTCACCGAACCGGCGCCTTCATTCTGGAATCGCGCCGAGAATTCAGAATCGAAGCCTTAAAACCAAAGGTATGGCCGTTGCGGCCCTTCAAATTTTCATCAGAATTTCACCTTTCCTAAAGCATGCGATGGTATTCTTTCGGTGCCGCGTAATTTTGTTGCGGATTTGCCGGAGGCATGAGGACTCGCTTTGCCCAAACCCATCGGCATCGTCGCCGTAGATGCGGGATCCAACGCCATCCGGGCGGCCGTCGCCCGAGTCTCCTCCCTTTCCGAAATTACCGAAGTCGCCACCGAGCGCTGGCCAGTCAGGCTGGGCCACAACGTTTTTACCAAACGCCGATTGGACCATCGAACGATCGCGCGCGCGGTAAGAACGTTCCGTCATTTTCGTTCGATGATGCGGCGGCACGACATTCAGATTTATCGCGCCGTGGCCACGAGCGCCGTGCGCGAGGCTGAAAACGGGGAAGCGCTCGTCCGAAGAATTCTCCGCCAAACTGGAATTCGGCTAGAAGCAATTGATTGCGCCGAAGAAGCGCGGCTGGTGCGTCGCGCGGTGCGCGCGGTGCTTGGTCCTCTGGAGCCTCGTCTGGTTGTTGACCTGGGCGGAGGCAGCCTGGAGATTTCAATGCTTCGTGAATGGCATGTGGAGCAATCGTTCGCTCTGCCTATCGGCACCGTTCGCTTAATGGAAAGCATGAAGCTGACAGGAATGGTGGACGAGGATCAGTTCGAACGTCTGCGCCATCGCGTGCTCTCCGTGATTCAAAGCGCGTGGCCGAATCCGCCGAACTTGTCACATTACCTGGCCGTTTTTTGCGGTGGAAATGCGGAACTTCTGGCGCGCGTAGCTCCCGGCCCGCGTTTTCGCGGCGTTCCGTCGATTCATTTGAGGCTGTTGCGCGATCAGGCATGGGAAATTCTGCGGCGAGATGTTTCAGCTCGAATGCGCAAATTTCGCGTGCGGCGAGATCGCGCGGAAGTGATGGGAATTGCGGCGGTGGTGTTCCTGTGCCTCGCGGAACACGCGAGACTCGATACGATTCTGGTTCCGTCCGTAGGAGTCCGCGAAGGAATTCTGTGCGATTTAGCGGCGCAACATTTCGGAGCACCGGGATTGGACGAGCGGCGTGCTCGAGCGCTGCTCGATTTAGCGCGAAACATTGCCACAAAATTTCATTGCGATATGCGGCATGCGGAATACGTGCGCGCGGTCGCGGCAATCTTGTTTGACCAGCTCGCTGTAAAGTACGGCCTGCCGCCGGAATTGCGCTTGCCGCTGGAAATGGCGGCGGTCATGCACAACTGCGGCCGTGCAATTCATGAGAAGGCTCACCACAAACACGGCGAATATCTTGTGCAAAATGCGGAGTTGCCCGGATTGCCCGCCGAAACGCAAGCCGTGTTGGCGTGCCTGGTGCGCTATCACGGAAAATCCGAGCCGGAGGCACATCACAAGCTGTATGCTTCGCAGCCGCCACGCGATCGCCGGCGCATTCGCGAATTGAGCGGCATCCTGCGCATTGCCGCCTCGATGGGCGCCGGCGGAACTCCGGGGGTGCGGGCGCTTCGCATCCGCGTTTCGCGCAAGCAATTGCGGCTGCGGCTATTTCTGGCGACGGGAGCGAATTTGGATCTCGGGATGTTGCGGCGGAAGGCCCGTCCATTTGAGAAGGAATTTGGAGTGCGCGTGGTATTCACAAGGACGAGATCGAAGCTGGGCGCATCCAAAGTTCATCGAGTTGAGTTGGGCGCCCCGCAGAAAAAATCTCCGGTGGCAAGTACCGGCCACGTCTGGGAATTGACGGCCTGACCCACGACTCCTTCTGCTCTGGACGGAATCAAAGCAATGCACGATAAAGAGCAGTAGAATCACGCTAGAATGAATGCGCGGCTAACTGAAATACTCGCCGCGACGGAGACGGCTTTTAATTTATGCTGGTTTATTTAATGCGCCATGGAATTGCAATCGACCACGATGATCCGGAATGCCCGCCGGAGCCGGAACGCCACCTGACGCCAAAAGGGATAGAGAAGACGCGCGCCGCGGCGCATGGACTGCGCACGATGAAAGTGAATCCGGATTTGGTTTTGAGCAGTCCGTATTTACGCGCCATGCAAACCGCGGAAATCGCCTGTATCGCGCTGGACATTCCGATGAGCCGCATTCGTAAGACCGACGCGCTTTTGTCCGGAGCTTCTCCGCTCCAGCTTGCCGATGAGTTATCGAAATCGAAGGCCGACGAAGTAATTTGCTTTGGACACGCGCCGCATATGGACGAGTTCATTGCGCTCGCGATTCACGCGCCCAAGCCTTGCACGGAATTGAAGAAGGCGGGCGTGGCTTGTCTGGAGTTGCATTCCGTTTCACCGATTGATGGCGAGCTGGTCTGGTTGATGCCGGCGCGCGCGCTGCGAATGTTGGATGAGTAAGCGAAGTTGGGTGATCAGAACCTGTTGGACGATTAAAATGCGTAGCGATTAGCCCGCCGCGGAAATTCCGCGAGCGCGATCTGCGCCGGGTTCGATCACGATGGGCCGGTGCAGAACGCTTTCCAGTAAATGACGCGCAGCGGCCAGATGAGACGCCAGCGGTTCTTCCCCGGTATACCCGGCAGGGCGAATCGTTAACGCGGCGGCCGGTTCTTCCACGTTTTCCACTTTGATTTCCGTAATCAGGGAATTGCCGTCGCTCGCAAGCGCCGTTGCGAGGCGCAGAATACCCGCGAGAAATAAAACGCTCTCTTTCTGATCTGCGGGAATTGCGGCCCAGCTTTTTTGTCCGGCACTGGGCAAAGCGCCGCGATGGTATCGCGCAGTGCTGGCAACAATTTCCATTTCAGTGACCGTCCAGCCGGGAGGTGGAATTCTTTCGCGAATCATGCGGTACGAAGCCTTCTGGTGATCGTGATGGCCCTCGGCGCGGCCGACATCGTGAAGAATCGCCGCAGCCTCCAGAATGCTTCGCGCTTTTACGGGAAGAATTAGCGGAACTTCCGCCGCGAGAATGCCATCGAAGAGCTGGGACGCGATTTTGACGACATACGCCGAGTGAGAAAAATCGGGATCGAGAAACGCCGCCCAGACGGCGAGCCAGTCGAGGCGAGCGCGCTCCAGAGCTTCGCGTTCAGGCAGAGCCGCGCGCCACTGCGGCCAACGAGATTTAGGTCCCGTCATTTTGGCGCGATACACCGCCAGGCGCCGGGCGCGCTCCGGCTGGATGACCGCCTTCCATTTCGCGCGAGCCGCGGCGGAAATAGCCGGCTTCAGGTGAACGATCGCGGCCCACAGCACATCTAGATCGTGTACCTCGCCCAGGAGGTCCTGAAGTTTTTTAAGTTCCCTCCCCCATTCGGCGTTACGCGCCGGCAAAAAGTTTTCAACTGAGTAGCGCAGGCGCTTCAACGCGATGCGAACCCGGTGAAGAGCAGTCTTGCTGCGAGTACGCAGCGCGCGGCGATGCGCTTCCCATGCTTCGCGCCAGCGCTCCAACGCGAGCAGTTCCGCCGCGGGGCTATCGGGAACAATCTTCGCAGCGCGCGCAGGCAGATGGTGCGTCCACTTACGCCACTGCTTTTTATCAAAAGTGGAAAGTGCTTTTTCAGCGCGGCGAATCGCATCACGCTGAACCTCGTCGAGCTTCGCCAACAGCCGATCGGTAGAGACTCTGTCGTTAACGTGGAGCCTTGCAATCCAACCGCGCATTACTTCCGCGTCGCGCAGATCGCCGAGCGCCGCCAGCGGCTTTTTCGCTTCCTTGCGCAGGCGCGCCCACGCGTGGTCCGGATCCAATTCAGAAAGACCCTGCGCGATCGATCGGCAGCGCCTTAACGCAATGCGAAGATCATGTACATGATGCGGTTTGAAATGTTTCCGGACGGCATCCAATTCGACAAGAACCGAGTGCATCCATTTCGTCAGATAAGAAGTGTCTAGTGAGGTGGAGGATTCTTCCGGATGCTTCGCGGCGGCGAGTACTGTCTGCGGAAGTTTTGAAGACATTTCGAGAATCCAAAAATGGTCGCGTCAACGAGCGACTTCAGACTTAGCGTCCGATTCTCCGGCAGCTTCGCTCTTTGGCTTTGAGGGCGCGGCTGCCGCGCGTTCTTCACCGGGTTCTGCCGCGGGCGTCGTGTGCATTATTCGCGACGCGGTCGCTGCTGGAGCGGGCGCTGGAACGGATGTTGGAGCGGATGCTGGCGTTGGCGCTGGGACTACAATCACGGGAGCCTCGGAAACTTGGCGATGTGATTCACCTTCCAACACTTTGGTGATGCCGGCGCGCAGCTTTTCAAAAATTTTGCGCGGCTCGGGCGTGGCGTCAATCACTTTGAACTTGTATTCTTCGGCAAGATGATCAAATTGTTCAAGCATTGACGTTTGATATCGGCGGAAACTCTCGTACATGTCCTCCGTCGTGTAAACGTCCATGCCGGATTCCCAATAGTCAAAGCCGCGCGTAAACACAACGCGAGGAATTAAATCATCCACTCCAATGCGCAGGTAGAAGACGGCATCGGGCTTGATTGCGAACGAATAGACTTTGCGTACCCATTCCGGATCGAGTCCGCGAACAATCGCGCGTGCGATCAGCGAATAAATGTAGCGATCGGTGAGGACAACAAATCCAGCGCGCAATGCGGGAACTATTTCGTGTTCCAGACGATCGGAGAAATCCGTGCCGTAGAAAAGCGTAAGAGTAATGCGGCCCAGCGTGTGGCCCTCTTTGGCGCGCTTGATTCCTTTGCCCACAAGTCCCGAGCGCGAAAGGCCGGTATCGAGCACCGCGTGGCCTTTTTGCTCCAGCCATTCTTTCAACAAAGCAATCTGTGTGGAGCGTCCGACGCCGTCCGTGCCTTCGATGACGACGAGTTTGCCAACCAGGTCAGAAAGCTCCATGCCCGGCAGGATGACTCCGTTTGTAGTTTTCATGGCGCCACCCGCAATTGTTTTGCGCGTTCGAGTTTAGAAATCACGAGCTCGCGCATTTGCTCCTGTTGAATTTCGATGGGCTGCGTGGCATCAATCACATTCAAGCCGAATTCCGGCACAATTTTTTCGTACTCTTCAATGATGCGTCCCTGAAATAGCCGAAAACTTTCGTCGGGATCTTCCGTCATGCCGAGGTCAAGTCCGGCTTCGTAAAATTTAAATCCGTTGCGGGCTGCGTGCAGCCGGGTGATGGAAACTTCGAGCGGCACGCGAAAATAAAATGCGCCCGTGGGCTTTACCGCAAATGAATACAGCTCGCGCACCCAGGCGGGATCAAGTCCGCGAGCGATATCGCGCGCAAAGGCTGTGTAGATGTAACGGTCGCAGAGCACGATGGCTCCCGCTTTCAGCAGCGGAATAATGTTGCGCTCCATGCGATCCGCGAAATCGGTGGCGTGAATCAGGCAAAAGGTGGCAGGCGTTAAAAGCTTTTTCTTCTTGCCGCGCTTGGTCGTATCCTTCACGACGAGCGAAGAATTCCACTCACTGAATACCACGCCGTAGCCTTCCGATTTCAGCCACTGATGCAGCAGCATGAGCTGGGTGGACTTACCGGAGCCGTCGATGCCTTCGACGACAAACAGCCGGCCGGGAAATCGATGCTCGCCGTAGCGTTTCATTCGTGGAATCCCTCAAACAGGCGGGGATCAGGCGGCGTGCAACTGACGCACGCGGAATATTGATTATAGCAGAGGGATTTGTTACGGATATGTGAATTATAGGGGCGTCAAAAACAAGCGTAAGCTATTGATATAGCGGTACTTACGGAGTTTCCCACGCGCTCTTACCGAGGATCCGAAACGCCTCGAATGGGCAGCTTGGCGGCTAACTATCGCGATTCCGCGCAAGCCATACGTCCAGTTCTGTGGCGCTGTGCATGATGGCGAGTGCCCCGAGGTCCCGCAAGATTTTGCCGCGCATTTGGCGCGCGTGACTACCGCGTGGGAGCACTCCCAGGAACGGAACGTGCGCGCGTTTTGACGCGAGAGCGTCGTCAATATTGTCACCAAGATATAACGCGCGCGACGGATCGCGTCCATTCAGGATGCGCAGCAGGCCATCGGGATGCGGCTTCAACCGGGTAATGTCATCCATGGTCACGATGCGCTTAAAGTATTTTGCCGCGCGGAAGTGGTCAAGAGTGTGCGCCAATTCGCGGCGCGTACGTCCGGTAAATAACGCGAGTTCCCCGCGCCCCGCCCATTTCTTGAGCAACCGTTCCGGGACCAGCCACTTTTCGCGCGCCACATTTCCGGTGGTGCCGTCGCCCCAATAGAATTTCATAAACTGAGTTTTCACTTCTTCGTATTTCGCACCGCCGCCCAGTTCACGAATCCAGGCAGTCGTCAATTTCCAATCGTCGTTGAAACCGCTTTTCGATTTCCATTTTTGAATTTCGGAGATCGTCACACATTTGCCGGTAAAGTGACGAACGGTCTGCACCGTGCTGCGATGAAATGATCCGCGGACGTCCACGAGGACGCCATCGACATCGAATATCACTAACTCAATTTTATTTTTCACGATGTCTTGCCCGGAAACAAGCTCTGGAGCTCTCGAATCAGCCGGCGCATTTGCGATTGCGTGCCAATGGTAATACGCACGTAGCCTGGGCGCCCGAAATCTGACGTACGGTCGCGCAATAGGATGCGGCGTTTCGACAGCCTGCGCAGAATTTGCGGCGCTGACTCGCCGAAATCCGCGAGAATAAAATTCGCGGCGCTGGGAAATACCTTTGCGCCGAATCGAACCAACGCGTTTGACAGAAATTCGCGCGCCACTCCGACTTCTTTCCCGTACCGCCTGACCGCTCGATAATCGCGCAGCGTGGCTTCGGCGGCGACAATCGCCGCGGCGTTAACCGGAAAGGGTTCGCGCGTCCGAGCGAGCAAGGAGGAAACTTCGGGGCAAGCGAACATGCATCCAAGGCGCAAGCCGGCCAGACCCGCGCCTTTGGAAAACGTTCTGACGACGATCAAATTCGGATAGCGGCGAATCCAGGGAAGCACCGTCACGCCCGAGAACTCCGTATAGGCTTCGTCCAAAACGAAAAGTGTGCGTGGCGCGGCGTCAAGCATGCGGCGAATCACGACCGACTGAATCAGAGTGCCGGTAGGATTATTTGGATTTGCGATCAGAAATAAACGCGGGGACTTTCGCAGCGCCTGCATCACGGGGTCTACCGGAAACTTCATTTCAGAATCGTAGTGGAGAGCGACGATTTGCGCGCCGGAAAGTTGCGCGTAAAACCTGTACATTACGAATGTTGGATCGACGAGAAGAATCGCGCTGCGGGGCTCAACGAATGTGCTGATGATGTGCTGCAACGCGCCATCGGCGCCATTCGTGAGCGTCAGTTCATTTGGTTTCACTCCAAACCAACGAGCCATGCTCGCGGTCGGCGTAATATATTCAGGATATGTTGCAAGTTGTTCGGCAGTTAATTTGCGGACCGCCCGAATTGCCGCGGCAGAACTGCCCACCGTATTCTCATTAAAATCGAGCCGCAGCGCCCCAGCTCGTCCTTCGATTGGGACGTGAGCGGGGTTCATGCTGCGCGTGGTGGCCGGTATCGGAACGCGGAGCTTCAATCAGGCAGCACCTTTCCGCGTTTGTAATCGCCGAAATTCCGGCTTAGCGTTCACACGTTCTTTTGTCACACGTCGAAAGCTACCATAGTTTACCGAGTTCGTGACAGCGCGAGCTCATCGGCACGCACAGTGAGAGTGCGAATAAAGCAGAAAACTAATAATGAGGAGACGATCGGCCGCCGCTAGTTTGTTCCATTTTCGAGCATCTTGTGGACTGCCGAGGCGAGCACGGCACGAGTGAAAGGCTTTTGCAACATCACATTGCGCAATTCAAAATCTTCATTCCTGAAGTTCGCGTATTCCGAGTACCCGGACATGTAAATAACTTTCAATCCGGGGCGCACCACCGTTAAGCGCTTCGCTAGTTCGCGCCCGCCGATTCCCGGCATCACCATGTCCGTAACCAGCAGCTCAATTTTCCCCGTATACTTTTCAGCAAGCGTAAGAGCGTCCGCGCCATCTTTGGCGTCTATCACCGTATATCCCGCCAGCTCGAGAAATTCGCGTGTTACTTCACGAACTTCTTTCTCGTCTTCCGCCAGCAGAATTGTGCCGGAACCGCGCGCGAACTCTTCTTTGTGTTTCTTTTCCGACTCCGTTTCGGCAACCTCATCCACGCGCGGAAGATAGATTTTGAATGTGGTTCCCTTCCCCAGTTCACTGTAAACCCACAGGAAGCCGCCGCTCTGTTTCACAACGCCGTATACGGTCGCGAGACCCAGGCCGGTGCCTTTGCCTTTTTCCTTCGTCGTAAAGAAAGGCTCAAAAATGTGGGCTTGCGTTGCGGCGTTCATTCCAATTCCCGTATCGGTGACAGCGAGCATCACAAATCGTCCGGATATTAGAGGAGGATGGGTCCGCGCGTATGCATCGTCCAGCTCGACATTCGACGTTTCTATCAGCAGCTTGCCACCTTCCGGCATCGCGTCGCGCGCGTTAACCGCCAAATTCAGAATCACCTGTTCCATTTGACCTGCATCAGCCTTCACGTGGCCCAGCTCGGGCTTCGTGAGAATTGCCAGTTCGATGTCTTCGCCAATTAAGTGCGGCAGCATCTTTCCCATCTCGGTGATCGTGCAATTCAAATCCATTACGCGAGGCTGCATCACCTGCATTCGGCTGAACGCAAGCAGCTGACGCGTAAGGCCCGCTGCCCGGTCGGCTGCTTTTTTAATCTGATCAATTTTGCGGAAATCGGGATGCTCGGACGCCGTGCGCTCCATCAAAAGCTCCGAGTGTCCTTTGATGACCATCAACAAGTTATTGAAGTCATGCGCCACACCACCGGCCAGCCGGCCAACCGCTTCCATTTTTTGCGCTTGCCGGAGCTGAGTTTCAAGCGCGCGCCATTCCGTGACGTTCTCTACGATCCCCTCGAAGCACCGCTCCCCGTTTGGCTCGCGAATCACCCGCGAGCTCAATCGAACCATCAGTGGCTGCCCATCCTTCCGAACCCATTCGAGCTCAAGACCATCGACAAATCCTTTGGCGATTGCGGCAGTGATGAATGGTTCACGCGCCTCGGGCCGCGCGTAGACGGTGGAAATATTTACGGCTAAAAGTTCATCCGCAGAGGAGTAGCCCAACATCGTCGCGAGCGCATTATTCGCATCAAGGAATTTTCCATCGGGCGCCGTGCGAAAAATGCCGTACGCGGCATTTTCAACCAGCAGGCGGTACCGTGCTTCAGATTCGCGAAGCACCTGCCGTGCGCGACGCTCGTCCGAAACATCTCTGAACGTCACGACAGCGCCGGTGACTACACCACCTTCCTGAATCGGCGTCGCAGAATATTCGACAGGAAATGAAGTTCCGTCTCTCTTCCAGAATACTTCGTCGTACACGCGCCTCGGAATTCCATCGCGGAACACTTCAAGCAGCGGGCATTCATCTGCGCCGTATCGCGTGCCGTCCGGCCGCGAGTGATGCAGCACCTCCTGAATGTGCTCGCCCAGAAGTTCCTCGCGCGACCATCCGGATAGCTCAGTTACCGCCGGATTGACCATGGTGCACCGGCCGGCTTGATCAACTCCGCAAATCCCTTCGCCAGCGCATTGCAGTATCAGTTCGTTCTGCCGCCTGATGTTGTCCAACATTTCGCGCGAACGGAGTTGCTCGGTAATGTCCGTGGCGAACACAATCACACCCACCACTTTGCCATCGTGATCGCGATAGGGAACGCGGTGGGTATGCAGAGTCTTTTCTTCGCCCGATGCGGAGCGCCAACCACTCAACACTCCGATTTTGGCCCGTCCCGTCTCCATCACTTCTTGATCTTCTTTTTCGGAAATTCCTTCGGCATCAGGCCAAACCTCCGCCACGTGTTTTCCCTTCAACTCTTCGGGTGGCAAACCGAACAATTCTCCCGCTGCTTTATTCGCGCGCAGAATTACGCTGGCCTTGTCCTTGCACACAATGAACGACGGAGAGGAATTGAAAATGATCGAATGTTCCGCTTCGCGCTTGCGAAGCTCGTCTTCAGCGCGTTTCCGCTCGATCGCCAGGGCAACTTGCGAAGCGACGGAGACAATCAGCTCAACGTCACGTTGCGAATAAGCGTTTTCGTCGTCGTAAGATTGCACGACCAGAACACCAATTGTTCCTGAAGGCGTGCGAAGTGGCACTCCAAGCCACGCCGCCGCCGGCGTGCCAACCAGCTCGATTTCTCCGCTCTTCACCAGCGCGTCAAACATTTTCCGGTTCGCCAGCAGCGTCTTGCCGGTCCGGAAAACGTACGCCGAACAAGTTCGTCCGGCCTTTCGCGGCGCTGGCGGAGCGTCGTGACGGTCCGCCACGAACGGAAAATGGAACATTCCGGTCGCGTTGTCATGCAATGCAATGAAACAATTCTCCGCCGGCACCACACTTTTTAACGCGCGATGCATTCTTTCCAGCAACTCGTCCAGGTTCGAAGTGAGATTCAGCGCGTGGATAATCTCGTTTATCACCAGACGTTCTGACTCGGCGCGTTTCCGCGCGGAAATATCGCGAAAATTCACCACAATCGCGCGGATCGTGCAATCATCCAGTAGATTTGTAGTCGTAACTTCGAGTTGCTTCCAAGTGTTGTCTTTCGCGCGCACCCGAAGCTCTTCTGTGCGAGATCGGCCCCAAGTAGAAAGCACATCGCGGAACATCTCTCGCGCGCCGAGTTCGTCCTGGGCGTGGACGAGTTGAAAACCGTTCTGCCCGGTAAACTCTTGAGGGGAGTATCCCAGCACTTGTTCGACGCCGGGACTTACAAACGTAACCGTGCCGTTGGAATCCGCCAGAGCGATTACATCAGAGCTCTTTTCCGTTAATATGCGATGTTTGTAATTCTCTTCAGTTTCCTGGTGGCTGTTCGTGTTGCGGCTCCGCGATAGTTTCGCCATTCCGATTATTCCGTCGACGTCTCCATTCTTGTCAAGTTGCGGCGCAATATTAATTTCCACGGGAGAATTCCCAACGAGTGCTTCGAAGCACATGGATTCTCCAGCGAGCGCGCGGCGGTGAGCCGAAAGAACTGGATCGCGGCTATCGGTGGCAGTGAGGTGTTCCTTGAGTGGTGCGCCAAACAAATCTTCAAACTTAATTCCGAGCGCGTCCAGACCGCTCCCCTGAACCGACGTCACTCGCAATTGCGCGTCGGTGGTCCAGAAGACAGCTGGAACGGCCACGCCGGGCTTGACGGAGTCAAATCGCAGCGACGTTGCGTGCTCAATCTCGTAATCAGTGCTTTCGGGCATAGGTCTGCGGCTGCGAGGAAGCGGCGCTGCTGCTCTACCATTGTGTGCGTTCATTGACCGGCACGAACGGCATGGGACTATTATGTTTCCAGAACGCCACCGGTACTTTTTAGCCGCCCGCTCCGCACACTCGTCGATTGCCTGCGCGCTTTCGTCAAGCGTACAGCCGTGCTAAGTTCGCCTGATTCAATCTCGGAAGGAGATAAACAAATGCATTCCGTAATCTGGGCCAATATGTTCCATCTGGCGTTACCAGTGCTTGAAAAGATTCTGCGGCCGATTCTCGTTTACACCTTTCTCGTTATCGTTTTGCGTTTGGCGGGCAAGCGCGAACTGGCACAGCTAAATCCCTTTGACCTGGTCGTTCTGCTCACGCTTTCCAACACAGTCCAAAACGCGATCATTGGCGACGACAATTCCGTGACGGGCGGAATGATCGGCGCCGCAACTCTGCTGGCGGTGAACTATCTTTTTGTCCGCTTTCTGTATAGTCATCCGGAAGTTGACGTGGTGGTGGAGGGTGGCAGTGACATTTTGATTGAACACGGCAACCTGCGTAAAGAAAACTTGCGCAAGGATCTGATTACTTTACCGGAAATTGAAGCAGCCGCGCACCGTCAGGGATTTGATTCGCTGGCCGACGTGGATTGCGCCAGAATTGAGCCCGGAGGCACAATTTCCTTTACCGCGACAAAACCGTCAAAGGATGAAACGCGCCACAAGGAATTATTGGAGCGGCTTGAAAAGCTCGGTACCGAACTCGCACAACTTCGGTTGAATCAGCAACGCTCTACTTCTTAGAAGACTCACAGAAATATTTCGTACTGCGGCATCGACCGGCCGTTTTCAGCCGCGAGTACCCAACCGCTCTCGCGCCAGCGCTTCCAGGAAAGATTCGTCCGAGGAGACTCCGGCCAGGCGCAGCCGGTCCTCACCCATTCCCAGTTGGTTCGCGATACGCGCCGCAATTTGCCGCGCCATGCGAAACCGCACATCCTCGGCAAGTGAGTTCCGCCGCTCCAGAAACGCTTCAATCAGTCGCACTTCTTCCAGCGATAGCCGGGACGCGCCCAACGTCGGGCCGGCAACCGCACTCTGGGCCGCGCTCGTCCAGCCGACCGAGATTTTCGTGAGCGGCCGTTCGTGAACTACGACGGTTCCGGCGACAAAATCACCAAGCCTGCGATTTTGTTTGCTGATCAGCGCAGAAGTCATTCCGACGGCGTAGCAGAATGGTAGGGAATCTATAATTCGCATCAGATTTCGCGCCAAGGCCTGCCAGACCTGAATGGGCCGGCCCGATTCCTGAATCACGCGCAGATGCGCCACGCGCTTACCGGGCGTTTGGCCGTTCCATATGGATTCGAATAGAGCAAAGTATCCGTAAAGTATCAAGAAGCCGCCGAATACGATGATCGCCTTCCCCCAAAGGGCGCCAGCGCCCGAGAACCCGGCACCGCCGGACGAGCGTGAGTCAATAAACAACCACAGGAAGAACAACAAAAGCCCGATAATAATCTGAATCAGCGTATCCAGCAGCAGCGCCATACAACGGCTTCCCACGCCCGCCAGAGGAAACTCGAGCGAGGTCTGCTCGGGCGTTTCAATGGTAAGCTTGTCGTCCCAAGAAGTAGTTACTGGGTCCGGAGAATCCATTCATGCCCTCCGCACGCTGGCTCAGCAAACGACGCCCTTACTGGGAGCGCCTGACGGAATTGGTCGAGCGTTCCGGCCGTTCCGGGGTTCGCAACTTATCACATAAGGAACTTCAGGAACTCGGATTATTATACCGTCAAGCCGCCGCGGATCTTGCCGCCGTCCGTGAAGATCCCCTCGAGCAGGGTTTGGCGCGTTCACTCAATCAACTGTTAAGCCGTGCTCACAATCTATTGTATGCAGGACGAAAGCGTTCCGGCTGGGGGATCATCACATTTTATCGCGTGGAATTCCCACGAATCTTTCGCGAAACCTTTAATTACACACTTGCGGCCACATTACTTTTTCTCTTCGCGGCGCTCGTCGGCGCGCTTCTTACTCTGCACGACGCGGCCTTCGAGCGCTACTTTGTCGGCCCGGCCATGATGGAAACCATCGAGCACCATGAGATGTGGACCGAAGACGTGCTGACCATCAAGCCTCTCGCATCCAGTAAGATCATGACCAACAATATTTCCGTTTGTTTTGCCACTTACGCGTCTGGAATTCTTGCTGGACTGGGCACCATCTTCGAAATGTTGCTAAACGGATTCATGATGGGCGTAATTGGAGTGGCGTGTTTCGAGGCGAATATGTCGAACATGCTCTGGAGTTTTGTGGCCCCTCACGGAGTTCTGGAGCTTCCGGCAATTTTCATTAGCGGTGGTGCGGGATTGGTACTTGGACGCGGACTTCTATTCCCCGGCTTGCTCCCGCGACGCGAATCCTTGGCGCAAGCCGGCGCGAAGAGCGCTCGCTTGATTTTCGGCGTGATTCCCACTTTAATCGTGGCAGGCACGATTGAAGCATTTCTTTCGCCGACTCACCTGCCTGCGCCGTTGAAATATATTTTTGCCGCGGCGCTGTTCTCGCTTTTCGCCGTGTATCTTGTGAAATCAGGGCGAAAAACAATCCCGATTCAAAACATTTCGGCTTCTGGCCAATTACCCGTCGAATTCCATTGAAGTCGCTAATTCTTGACGCCTGCTGCACACCGGACAATGGTGAGTTTTTTCCGGCTTTTCACTGAAGAGATGGAATTGCCCGCCGGCAAGCAGGTTATGAATACGATCCAGTGCCTGTGTTCGGGTCGCAGGACGACTTGAGCGGTCACCAGGATTCTCGTCGAGATTCTGTAACAGTTTTGTCCGGCTCATGCAGGAACCGACCACGACAATTGGCGTGTCGGCAGTTCGCGGAACGGCTCTTAATCGTCGGCAAACCTCATCGCTCGAAATATCGGCTAGCGCTGAATCTATCAAGACCAGATCGGGTTGAACAGCGGGAAAACAATCCAAAGCGGCTTTTCCGTTTGGTGTGACGTAAACTTTGTAGCCGTGAAACTGTAACAGTGCTTGCCAATCTGCTCGGTCAATTACGTCGGAATCCACCAACAAAATCGTTGATGCCATCAGGCGCTCTGCTGGCAGCCCATCGCAGTCCGCGTGGACGCTGCACACTGACTGAGGAACCCAACACGTTAAGTCTTACTTTAAGAGGCCAGCCGGAGTATGAATTTCTTATGAATTCGGTCGCCTAGCCAAGAGCGATTAGGGGGCCATCCAGCAAAAACACTAATGGCTTTAAATCCGGTGCCATAGCCAAAATAACACACAGCTTCACGTGGGCAAATCGTGCAATTATTTCCGGGTGGTAGTAAGGACTACTCGTTCGACCGCTACTGGCGCCCCTCACTCAACTTCCGCGGAATCCCTATAGAAGGCTTCGCTCTTTAATATCCAAATAGCGGTTAACAACAGTGGTTGCGAGTGACCCGGGCGGCAGTTCCAGCGCGAGAATTCCCTGCTGGCGAAGTCTGGACAATAATAATTCTCTGCGGTGAATCATTTCGATGGCTGCGGCGTGCTCATACATTTTCTGCACGTTTTCCGGAATGGCGCGGCCCAGCGCGTTTAATTCCGGCTGGCTAATTACTCCGAACAAAACTAAATGCCGGTGCGAAACTTGCATCGCTCCTTCAATCACTTCTGGAGTTGCAGGAGTTTCCGCGAGATCCGTCAGCCACACAACCAGGCTGCGGTGCTTTTGCGCGGCCAGTAAAGTTTCCGCCGCGCGCAAATGATCCGCTTCGCTCCATTCCGCGTGCACCATCGCCAAACTTTCTACCAGCACGCGCAGATGGGCGGTGCCTTTGCCCGGCGGGACGCGCTGTTGCACGCGGCGTCCGTACGCGAGCATGCCCACGTTGTCGCCGGAAAGCAGCGCTACGTGCGCCAAGCTTAGCGCGGCACCGACGGCGTAATCCAGTTTGCTTGGCCCGGCAATGCGCGCGCGCAATAATCTTCCGGCGTCCAGAACAATCCACACCGTCTGGCTGCGCTCCACCTGATTTACTTTGGTGACCAAGTGGCCCCGCCGCGCAGATGCTGTCCAGCAAATTTCGCGATACTCATCGCCGGGCCGGAATTCGCGCAGACTTTCAAACTCCCGTCCGCGTCCGCGCTGTCTCCGAAGCCTTCGCTCCATCTGCACTTGACGGCTGCGAATCAAATAAAGCGCCGCGCGCTGCGCTTGTTGCAGATTCGGATAAACGCGCACCTTTTGGGCAAGCTCTACAATGCTCCAACGCTCCGCCACTTGCAGCACCGTTTGGCAGCGGACATACGCCCGGCCAAATCGTGCGTCTCCGCGTTCCTTCGGAAGTATCGGATATGTCGCGCTGCCTTCTTCATGCGCGCCGGCTCGGATCTGAATGTTGGGAGGGATAGCGCGGAAAGTTTGCGGCGTGTCATCCACAACGCGTGCGTAGATTGCCCGGGGTCCCGAATTGCGAACAACGAACGTCACGTGACTTTCTGTTTCAAACGCTGCGGGCGCGGTCCACGCGCGGGAAACAGTAATCTCGCGCGCTTTCGGAACGCGCAGCAAATCCCAGAACCAGATTACCAACACAAAAAAATCCCACGTCAGCATTGCGTAGAAAAAACGTGATTCCCACCATGCCGGAGCAAGCCAAACAAGCCCGAGCATCAGTAATAAAAAAAAGCGCGGGCCAAAACCGAATGCCACGCGGCCTCGCGAAACGGCCACAAGTGTGACGTTTGGCGGCACCAGCCGCGCAGGGCCGGAAAGCCGAGCGCCGGCTCCGTCACGCGCAACGAATGCAGCTTGTGGAAGTACGGACATTTTTCTTTACGGAACCTACTTGGGCACTTCCACCGCTGCCAGCAGTTCGCCAATTACATGATCGGAGTTCATCCCCTCAAGATCCGCTTCCGGCTTCAGCAACAGCCTGTGGCGCAACACAGCGGGGGCGGCGGATTTCACATCATCGGGAATCAGGAATTCGCGCCCGTCCAGCGCGGCTACTGCTTTTGCAGCGATCAGCAGACTAACCGCCGCGCGCGGACTCGCGCCCAAACTCAGCGAAGGCCAGTCACGCGAACGGCGCACGACGTTTGTTACATATTGAAATAGCGCCGGTTCCACGCGCACCGCCGCAACTTCCGCGCGCGCCGCAGGCAACCATCCCCCGGGCAGCGGCTCCAGGCCGATGCGCTCCAGATTGCGCGGATCGAATCCATCCTGATAGTGCTGCAAAATTTGCGCCTCTTCTGCGGCGTCGGGATAGACCATGCGAATTTTCAGCAGGAAGCGATCGAGTTGGGCTTCGGGCAGTGGATACGTGCCTTCAAATTCAATCGGGTTCTGCGTGGCGAACACAGTGAAGAATTGCGAAAGCGTCTGAGTGGTTCCATCCAGCGTCACTTGCCGTTCTTCCATCGCCTCTAAAAGCGCCGATTGCGTGCGCGGCGGCGTACGATTTATTTCGTCCACCAACAGCAAGTCCGTGAATATCGGTCCTTTATGGAGAGAGAATTCGCCGGCCTTCGCGTTGAAGATTGTTGTTCCCAGAATATCCGCGGGCATCAAATCCGGCGTGCACTGGACGCGCCGGAACTCCAATCTTCCGACAAGCGCCAGAGTTTTCACCGCCAGTGTTTTCGCCAGGCCGGGAACTCCTTCGATCAGAGCGTGGCCGCCGCACAGCAGCACCATCACCAACTGATCCAGCGGCGCGCGCTGCCCCACGATGGACCGTCCCATCTCCCTGTGAACGTGCTCTGCGACGCGTGCTACTTGCTCCGCCATGTAAGTGTTCCCTCGTTTCCTGTGCGGTTCAATTCCAGAAGTCCCGCATAATGTTCGATCGATTCCACAATTGCCAACGCATCACGATTGCTCAGCGAAACTTCCCGCGATGCGCGCTCGGCCAGCTGCATCGCTTCAAAAAATCCCGGCTCGGACCAGCCCAGCCGTACACGCGCTGAATCATACATCTGGCGAACGGTCGCGGAATGCGGCAATCCAAGGCGCGTACAAATTAAGTATCGAAATCTTTCCCACACGGTGCCTACCGCGCCCGAAGCCGCTCCAGCGGACTGATACAACGCGCCAAGCGTTTCCACAAATTCAAGGGGAGAAAGACGCGATTCCACCACCGGCATCCGTGTCGGCCCAATTCGTCGCCCGTAGGCCATCACCAGCATCACGCATACAATCCCGCCTTGCAGCAGCGCCCATACCACCGGCGTTCCGGCAAGATAGCTCGAAAGGCTCCGGCGCTCGCCGTGATAATATTCGTCCCACAGAATGCGCGTTCCGGCCGAAGTTCCCAGCGAATTGAGCAGCAAATTCATATTGCCCTGCGCCGAAATTCCCACGTTTGAAAGTGGCGTCGCGCTGGCCCACCAGATTACCTGTCCCTGGCCAAGCTGAAACGCCACGACCACGATGCTTTCGTCATGAACGTACATCGGCGCCGCATCCGCGTTCTTACCATCCCAGCGCACCGTGGCCGCCATCGTAATAATCGGCACGCCTTGCGTAATCACGCTGACCGCGGACGCCTGATAATTCTGCGTAGCGGCGCCTTCAGGCGGCATCAATTTCGTGTCCGCGCCACTCAGAAATTGATGGACGTTCGGCCCTGTGAAGAGCAACCGCCCGCCGCGCCGCACAAATCGTTCGAGCGCCTCGGATTCCGCATTGGCCACGCCACCGAGAGGCTCGGAAAGAACGAGCACCGTATTCTCCGCGGGATCCGGTAATTCCGGAAGCGGCTGCGCCCACCGTTCAACTTGATATCCCAACTCGCCCAGCAATTCGTATGCCGCCTTCGCTCCGCCCGCTCCCGGCGAATAACTCGAGGATTGCGGCGCAGGCGCGGCTTGCGGAGGCGAGAGCACAGCCGTAGCGCCAACCAACAGCACCAGCACCACCGTGGCGCCGATCAGGATTTTGCGGTCGGAACGGTCGAGTGAAACCGGCATCCAAGTGTCTCCAGGTGCGCGATGGCCTTGTCATAATCCTGCTGCGTTGCGGGCAGATATCCATACCACGACGCTTCCATGCCGTGCGTCAACTCCTTCAATGCCATCGAGCTCCCCACAGGATTCTGCGCCGCCAATTCGTTTTGCGCTTGCTCGCCAATCATGCGCAGATATTCCCTCGGCGTGCGCGCGCGATCTAGTTTCCACGCGCCCAATTCCGCCATTCGATACACGCCCGCCCAGTAAGCCGAATGCAGCGCCGCTCGATAATCTCCGCGAGACGCCGCCGCGGTTGCTTCCCGCGTCCAGTCGCCCCAGTGTTTTCCCGGAGGAAACACGGCATCTGCTCGCAACGACTCATTGCGCACCAGCGTCCGCATTCCGCGCACCAGCCACACCGCCGCGAAAAGGAACACCACGCCAATCAGTGTGTAAATCACCAGCGTCTTCGCAACGCCGCTTCCCAGCAAACGTCCCAGAGTGTATCCCAGCAGCCAGTCAATCCACCGCCCAATCTGATCCCGCATCTGACTCCACCAGGAATCGCCCTTCGCCTGGTTAAATTCCCGTTGCTGCAGAATTTTCTGCAGACGCGACTTCGCATCCGCGCGATTTTCCTCCGAAGTTGCATCCTTCGCGCGCTCGGCCTCGGCGCGCAAACTTTTCAGCCGCGCAGCGGCATCCAGCCAAATTTTCTTCAGATCGCTCGGACTCTTCCCTTTTACCGCGAGTGTGTACGCAATCCACTCCGCCGACACTTCATAGTTCTGCTGACCAGCCTCCACAATCCATCCGCTCGGCAACGATTCCCGCAGCGCGTCCACTCCTGCCGGATGCGCCGGCAAATCCGAAAACGCCTTTGCAATTCGGTCGAGCTCGTTTTCGTATTCTGCAAGCGTCAGAGTTTGCTTCGACGCGGGATCATCTGCGCCCGCACGCGCAACGCCCGAAAGCATTCCCACGATTAGCGCAAATGCTGTAAACACGCCAATTCCAATTCGCACGCGCCCGAACCATTCGCAAAACTGTTTTTGCAAGTTACTGCGACGCATCAGAACCACCTGCGGTCTATCTTCAGCAATCACGAAGCCGGCTGCAACGGCGGCGGCGCGCCGGAGTTTCGACCCGCGGCCGCAGAAGTTTCCAGCGCCCTCATCATCGTTTCCAAGTCAAACGCTTCTTTGCGAATGCGCACATCGTAATAAATCAGCGCAATCGTGATCATCAAAAGCGGGCCCGCGAGTATCGCCGCGACCGCACCGGCTACGGACTGTCCGATTTGTAACCAGAGGGGCAGAACACCCTTCGCGAGATGGGTAAATGTCATGAACACAAATGGCAGCCCGAAAAGCAATTGAACTACGTAAACTACGATGGACATCACAATCGTCGCGCCCAGGATTCGGCCGCGGTGCCCACGCGTAAGCGTACCGCTGCGCGTCATCGAATCTACAACTCCTTGGTGTTCCAATACGAATACCGGAATGGAAACCGCGAAGCGCATCAACAGCCACAAGGCCAGAACAATTCCGCCCAGAAACATCAGCACCACGACTACGATCGATAAGACCGGAGAAATTGCGTTCAACGCGACTGTAGCGAGCGCGCCCACGAGGCCTACGGCCAGGAAAATGGCAAATACGAACACGATAGCAACAAGAAACAGCAGGATGATCAATCCGATTAGCCCAAAGACTCTGCTACGAACCATCCGGTATGCTGCGCTGATTGAAACAGCTCGACCCAAATAAATCTCAGACACCATGATGGTGACCGCCCCCAGCGCAAGCGCTTTAAAAAACAGCTGAGCAACAATCAGCAACAGGGCAGGCGCAATGCGCGCTTGTAATGATTGAAAGACCGCAAATGGATTCTGTGGATTCGCTGCAATCGGCAAGACGCGCACCGGAAAACCCACAACTACGATCAGAGTACACGCCATGATCGCGATTTCCGGCACCACCATCAGTCCGCAGAATAGCCAGAACCGGTTGCGATACAGCGTAAACGTACGGTCGAGCAGTTCCGACAGACTCATCGGCTTCAACTCAGCCGCTTGCACCGGAACATCAACCATAATCGAAACCTTTCACGCCGTTCTAGCTAATGACGTTAGCTGATTGCGATTCCAGGCGCCACTTCGCCACCAACCGGCGGCAATTCATCCAGCAACCGTTGCAGATCAAATCCTTCTTTGCGCACTCTCGCGTCATAGTAAATCACGCACGATGCGATAGCTAGCAGTGGCGCCGGAAGCACCGCGCCAAGAACAGAAGCGAGCCCGGAAACAATCGAGAACCAGATTGGCGCAGATCCTTGCGCGAACACGAAAGCGGAAACCAGTATTACCGGCAGCTGAATTCCGTAGGTAATCGCCATCGAAACAGCGAAGTACACTAAACCCGCCACAAATATCTTCCCGCGATAACCCTTCGTTAATGCCCAGCTTCGGCTCAGCGATTCCGCCCCGCCGGCGTCTTCAGCCACAATCACCGGATTCGCCAACGAAAGCGCAAGCCAGACAATAATTCCCGGTACGATCAGAAGAAAGAATCCCGCGCCTACTGCCAGTCCGGAAAGAAATGCGGCCAGAATCGCCGAACCCAGATGACTCCACGCCACGCGATACGCCCGCCGGATTCCCGGCTTGCGTCCCACTTGAATATCCCACACCGCGGCAATCGTTCCTACGCCCGCCAGAATGATGCCGACCACAAAAACAAGCGCCACCACGATTACGACGATGGCAATCACCCCGGCCGCTGGCGCAATGCCAATGCGCGCGGAATCGGGTACGTGCCCGCTTGCCAGCGCAAACAGTCCTCCGGCCAGGCCGCCCAGAACAATCAAGAATGCGTACGGAAGTCCGGCAATGGCCACCAACAGCAGGAAATTTCTGCGATAAATCGAAAACATTCGGTCCAGAATTTCGCCCAGAGTCAGCGGACCCGTGGCAGCAAGTGCCATGCTTCCTCCAGTCCGCCCAGCGGCGGCGCGGGGATGTAACCACGGCGCTAAATCAAAAGCAATGCACTAACCTGAGCGACGCCTGCATGGCCAGATCTGTCGCTCCAAAATAATTTAGCCATTAGTCTTTTTGCCGCGTGTGAGGGATTCTTTTGCGGCCGAAACTGTAGCGTCAATATCCGCGTCCGTGTGCGCCGACGAAACAAATGCCGCCTCAAATTGCGAAGGCGCCAGTAAGATTCCGCGCTCCAACATCGCGTTGAAAAACGCCGCATAGCGCGCCGTGTCCGATTTCTTCGCGTCCGAATAATTCGTAACAGGCTGCGCCGTAAAAAATAGCGTCATCAGCGAGCCAACCGCCTGCACTTGCCCTTCTACGTGAAGCGCCGCCAATACCGTCCTCAATCCTTCTGCCAATCGTCCCGCGCGCGCGTTGATTTGCCAGTAGAATCCCGGCACCGCAAGCAACTTCAACATTTCAATTCCCGCGCGCATCGCCAGCGGGTTCCCTGAAAGTGTTCCCGCTTGATAGACGTCGCCAAGCGGCGTAAGCCTATCCATAATCTCGCGCCGGCCGCCGTACGCCGCCACCGGCAACCCGCCGCCAATAATTTTGCCGAGTGTCGTCAGGTCCGGCGTAACTCCGTAAAGTTTTTGCGCTCCGCCCCATGACAGCCGAAATCCGGTAATCACCTCGTCAAAAATCAACACGGCGCCTTCGCGCTTGCTAATCTCGGCCAGCCCTGCCAGAAATCCTTCCGCAGGCGGCACAACTCCCATATTCGCGGCAACGGGTTCCACGATCACTGCCGCAATTGCGCCCGGATGCGATGCAAACGCCTGCTCCACCGCCTCCAAATCGTTGTACGGAACATTAATCGTCAGCGCAGCCGACGCCTGCGGCACGCCCGCACTCGCGGAAATTCCAAATGTCGCGAGGCCCGAGCCAGCTTCCGAAAGAAAACTATCCGCGTGCCCGTGATAGCACCCCTCAAATTTCAGCAACAGATCACGCCCCGTGAATCCGCGCGCCAAACGCGCCGCGCTCATCGTCGCTTCCGTGCCCGAGCTAACAAAACGAATCTTCTCAATCGAAGGAATCGCGCCGGCAATCCGCTCTGCCAATTCCACTTCCAATTCCGTTGTAATTCCAAAACTCGTTCCGCGCCGCGCCTGATCCGCAATCGCATCGCTAATCGCCGCAGGCGCGTGCCCGCAAATCAACGCGCCCCACGAACAAACGTAATCCAAATATTCATTGCCGTCCGCATCCCAAACCCGCGCGCCCGCGCCCTTGCTCAAAATCAACGGCGCTCCGCCTACCGCGCGAAACGCCCGCACAGGACTGTTCACTCCGCCGACAAGACTCTGTTCAGCGCGCCGCCATATTCCCTGTGAATGAGGTCGTTCGCGTGTCACTTTTTCTCCGAATCCTTGCTCTTCAGCTCAACCACAATATTTTCAAGGGGCGTCGTACCCGTATTTTTCGTCGCTTGCCGCCCAGCTTCGCCGAATGAAACCGATCCAGCTTTGACTTCGCGCGGCTCACTGTGTCCATCAGGAAAGGTGACGGTCGCATGTGAGTCTGTCACCGCGACAATCACGCGTGGCCGCTTATCAACAATTGGGCCGGATTCGCCGGCTTCAAAATGCACAAGCACCACACGTGCGTGATCGCTTTCCAAAATAACTTCGTTGTGCGTCGGGTCGAGCTTCACGGCGTCGTCTTTAAAGGCAGACTTTTTGGCTGTGATTTTAGGTCTATATGAAAAAAGGTTCCCTTATCGGTTCCGGTGCATCCATGGACGCCGCCATGGGCAAAGTACATTGCGAAGATGCTGTTAAGACTGGCCCCTCTAGGGGCTTCGCGCGTTGGTGGAATTGGGTGCGTTGGCACGTAAACCCGAACAAGAGGGTGGCCTGTGAGGCTGATACAATCGGCGATGACATCGCCGCGAGGCTTCCGCGGAGGTTCCACCCTCACATTGACGAACTCATTATCCAATACGGCGGCTGGCTCTGGCACGGGATCTTGGAAACCACTTACCACCGCAAACGAGGCGGCCGCGCACACTAACGCAACTCGAATCTCACTCAGCATCCTCGTATAAGAGCATCGAAAATTCGCGCCGCCACCGGCCTCACCCCTTCGCCCACCGCGCCACATCCTTAGCGTGGTACGTCAGCACCATACTGGCCCCAGCCCGCTGAATCCCCGTGATAATTTCCATCACCACGCGCTGCTCATCAATCCAGCCGTTGCGCGCCGCCGCCTTCACCATCGCATATTCGCCGCTCACGTTGTACGCTCCGACCGGCACGTCGAACTCATCGCGCACCGCGCGTATCACATCCAGATAAGCCAGCGCCGGCTTGACCATCACCATGTCTGCGCCTTCTTCCAAATCCATCGCCACTTCGCGCAACGCTTCGCGCGCATTCGCCGGATCCATCTGATAACTTCTCCGGTCGCCAAACTGAGGCGCCGACTGCGCCGCCTCTCGAAACGGCCCGTAAAATCCCGAACAATACTTCGCGGCGTAAGCCAGAATCGCAATTTCCTGAAATCCATTCGCATCCAGCGCTTTGCGGATCGCTCCAACACGCCCATCCATCATGTCCGAAGGCGCAATGATATCCGCGCCCGCCCGCGCGTGCGAAAGCGCTTCCGTGACGAGCAGTTCGATCGTCGCATCATTCTGCACTTCGTTGTTTTTCACCACGCCGCAATGCCCGTGATCCGTGTACTCGCACAGACAAACGTCCGTCAGCACCAGCAAATTCAATTTAGCTTTGCGTACAGCTTCAATCGCGCGCTGCACCACTCCATCCGCCGCCGACGCTTCCGATCCGACCGCATCCTTCTTCGCAGGCAATCCAAATAAAATGATCGCTGGAATTCCAAGCTGCTCCACTTCCCTGCACTCTTCCACAAACTTATCCACCGACTGCTGCGCCACGCCCGGCATTGAGCTCACTTCATTCCGCACATTCGTCCCGGGACAAACAAACATCGGATAAATCAATCCCTGCTCTGAAACGCGCGTCTCGCGCACCATTCCGCGCAACAATTCCGAGCGCCGCAATCGCCGCGGCCGATGGGTAGGAAAACTCATAGCAAACTATCTCCTCGCAAAATGCTGCTCAAAAGTAATTCTGCGCAGCCGCATCTACCGAAAAATGTTTCAGCAGCGCCGCAATAAACGCCTTAGCCGTCGGCACCGTCGATTCCACGGCCACCTTCAGTCCCGCCTCGCGAATCGCATCCGCAGTCACCGGACCAATCGCCGCAATGGCAACGCGACCAAGCACATCCACGCCCACCCGAGCACTCACCGAGCGAAACGCCGACGCGCTGAAAAACGAAATCATATCCAGTTCCCCTTTTCGCACCGCCTCCAACGCTTCGGGAGCGGCGGAGTCCACTTCCAATGTCCGATACGCGGTCACTTCAGTCACATTCGCGCCCGCAAAACGCAGCGCCACCGTCAAATCATCTGCCGCCAAATCGCCGTGAGGAATCAAAACTTTTTTTCGCGTCAAATCCGCGGCCATTTCGTGCGCCAGAGCAATCCCTTGAAACTCCTGCGCCATATGGCCCACCAGAAATCCCTCCGCAGCCGCCGCTTCGGCAGTTGCAGGACCAACCACCGCAACAAATAAAGGGCGGGTGCCGGATTGCGAAGCGTGCGGATCCACTCCGCGTGCTTTGCAGCGCCGCCCAAAATATCGCGCCGCGTTCGCGCTTGTAAAAAGTATCCAGTCGAATGTGGAAAGCGAAGCAATCGCCGCGTCAAGCGGCCCAGGATCAGCCGGCTCCGCGAATGAAATCGCGGGCAACAAAACTACAGTCGCTCCCAGGTCCGAAAGCTGCGCCGCCAACTCCCGCGCCTGCTCCGGCGCGCGAGTAACCACGATTCGCCGCCCGAAAAGCGGTTTCGTGAAATCCGTTGTTTGATCAGTTGGCAACATTTCTCCCGGCAAACTGCAAAATCCGTCCCACTCCAGCCGCAATCAATTCACCTGCCAAGCGCCGACCGAATAATTCCGCGCCTTCAACTTCGTCAACGCCGCGGCAAACTCCGCGCTTGCGAATGTAATCTTTGCCGTCGATCGAAGCGACGCAAGCATCCATCACCAACTGCCCATTTTCAAAACGCGCCCACGCGCCAAGCGGTACCTGACATCCGCCTTCCAATTCGCGCAGCAACGCGCGCTCCGCAGTAACGGCCAGCCGTGTCGGTGCATGATCGAGCTGCGCGATTGCAGCTGCCAGTGCCGGATCCAAAATTGCGCGCGCCTCAATTCCCAACGCGCCCTGCCCGACAGCCGGCAAACACAGTTCCGGTAAAAGCACTTCGCTAATTCGCGCGCTCCAACTCAGCCGGTCCAATCCCGCCTTTGCAAGAACGATGGCATCATAGTCGCCGCGCTCAAGTTTTTGTAGCCGCGTATCCACGTTCCCGCGCAAATCAGTAAAGCTAAGTTCCGGCCGCGCATGTCGAAGTTGCGCAACGCGCCGCAGACTGCTCGTTCCAACCCGCGCGCCAGCCGCAAGTGACGCAAAGTTTTTCTCGTTGCGCGCAATTAAACAATCGCGCGGATCTTCCCTCTCACAAATCGCTGGAAATACCAGCCCCCCGGGAGTTTCCGTCGGCACATCCTTCATGCTATGCACCGCAATGTCCACGCGGTTTTCAAGGAGCGCGTCTTCAATTTCCTTAATGAACACGCCCTTCACGCCAATTTGGTTGATGCCCGCCTGCTGGAATTTATCGCCCGAAGTCTTGATGTAAATGATTTGCGTGCCAACGCCGCGCAGAGCCAGGCGCTCCGCAATATGTTTCGCCTGCCACGTCGCCAACATGCTCCCGCGGGAACCGATGCGCACCAGCGTCAAGGTTTCTCCTGATCCAATCCGAAAAGTCTACGCACCGCTTCCAAATCTGCCAGCCGCTGACGCAATTCCCTAACGTTTCGCAAACGCGCCACCGGATTCACCACCACGCGTTCCAGCAATTCCTCCGCCAGCCGCGAAATTCGCTCGCGCTCGGCCGCCGAAATATTTTCCGCACTCGCCAATCGCTCGCGAAGAAATCCCTCGCGTTCCTGCGCCATCTTCTCGCGCAGATCCCGCAACAGCGCCGCGATTTCAACCCCCGATTGCCACGTTTGAAATTTCAGAAGGTGTTCGTCAATCAACGCTTCGACGCGCGGAATTTCGCTAGCCCTCGCGCGCTTGTTGTTCTCCACAATTTCCGAAAGGTCATCCACGTTGTACAAATAAACGTTATAAAGCGCGCCCGCATCCGCCGCGATATTTCGTGGCACGCCCAGGTCAATCAAAAACAGCACCTTATTCCCGCGCGCCGCCATCGCGCGTTCTACCATCGGCCGCGCCAGCACAGCTTCTTCAGCGCCAACCGAGCTCACCACCATGTCCGGCTCGCAAAGCGCGGATTCCAAATCGCTCCACGCCACAACTTCCGCGTTCCAACGCGCCGCCATTTCCTGAGCACGCTCCGCCGAGCGATTCGCGACCATCAGCCGCGCAATTCCGCGGTCGCTCAAATGTTCCACAACCTGCTCGCCAACCGTTCCCGCTCCGAGAATAAGCGCCGAATGCTTGGTCAACTTTCCGAAAATTTGCTCCGCCAATTTCACGCCGGCAAATGCAACCGAGACCGGCCGCGTTCCTATTTCCGTTTCCGCTCGAACGCGCTTCCCCACTTCCAGCGCCGCTTGGAACATTCGATTCAGCACCGGTCCCGTCGCGCCATACTCAAACGCCGCCTGATACGCCTCGCGCACCTGCCCCAGAATTTCCGCTTCCCCAAGCAGCATCGAATCCAGTCCCGCGGCCACGCGAAACACATGACGCACAACGCCCGCATCGCGATGACGATACAAATTTCCACTCAGCAGCGCCGGATCCAGCTCGTGCAGCGCTGCGAAATACCGCTCCAATTCCGCCATCGTCTCCAGCGGAGTTTCCGACGGCACTCCGTAAACTTCGCTGCGATTACACGTGGAAAGCACCAGCGTTTCCGCCAGCACGCCGCGTGATCGCAATTCCGTCGCCGCGCGCCGCGCCTTCTCCGGACTGAACGCTACGCGCTCGCGCAGCTCCACCGAGGCCGTCCGGTGATTCACGCCGAGTAGAACTATTTCCACTGGCGGCTCACATTCGTCTTCGTTGTCACAACCATTTGCGCTTCACTCATCTCAGTAAAACCGGTGATACCGCGACAAATAAATATTCACGATGCTGTAGCTAAAAAGCACCAAAACAAAATTAAACATGCATAACATCGCCGCGCGCGCTCCGCGCCAGGCAGTGCGACGAGAAACCAATAAATACGTCACGTAAAAGGCCAACATCAATAACGAAATAATTTCTTTCGGATCGCCGTTCCAATAATGTCCATGCAATCGATTCGCCCAAATAAATCCCGATACAGTTCCCGCAACCAGCGCCAAAATTCCCACCAGCGCGCTGCTTCGGCTCATCCGCTCCAGCACGTCAAGCGCAGGAAACCGCCAGAAAACTCCGCCAGGTTTCCGCCGTCGAAGCAAACGGTTCTGCAGCAGAAAAATAGCGCTCAGCACAGCAGCCAGCGCAAACGCCGAATACGCCAAAATGCTCAAAGTAATATGCAGAGCAAAAATAGTTCCACGCGCAGGAGTCGGGTGCGGAGAAACATCGCGAATATGCGAAATCGAAAAAAGAATAATCACAAACGGCAAAACAAATGGTCCGACAGAACGCCCCCGATGCACCAATTCCAATCCAAGATAAATTAATCCGACCATCCAGCCGAAGAAGGAAAGCGAACCCCACAAATCTTCGTACGGAACTCCGTGCAGCATTCGTCCGCGTTCCATTAGAGCGTAGTAATGCAACACTAATCCGGCGGCGAGACAGAGCGCCGCGAATCGTCCGACCCATTTATTTTCCACGTACAGATTTCGCAGATACGCCGCGAAACTTAGTACGTAGAGCGAGAGTGTGGCTTGAACAAGGATCGTCATTGTAGGAACGGGCGCAATTTCGTATTCAGCGCCATTATAGCGGATTTACGCGGTGGGAATATACTTGCGCATTTTTCTGTACGAAAAATCGCCGAAGAAAAGTCAGTGGCAGAAGGTTAGGCGTTGCCTTTGCAAAATTAATCGTTCGCTTCGTTGGCGGCTTTGATTTGCTGCCAGCGGCGGGGGCGCTTACTGTGATCGAGAACTTTTTTGCGCAGCCGGATTGATTTTGGAGTGATTTCGACCATCTCATCGTCGGCGATGAACTCCATCGTTTGTTCCAGGCTCAGTTGACGGTGCGGAATCAAACGAATCGCTTCGTCGGCGCTTGATGCGCGCATGTTCGTTTGCTTTTTTTCTTTTGTGACGTTCACATCCATGTCGGAATCGCGCGAGTTTTCCCCGACGATCATGCCCTCATACACTTCCAAGCCGGGACCGATGAACATTTCGCCGCGCTCCTGCAAATTCCAAATCGCAAATGCCGTGGAAACGCCCGCGCGATCCGCAACCAGCGCGCCTGTCGGACGCGTAGCCATTTCGCCGCCGTATTCCGTCCAACGCTCAAACAGCGCGTGAAGTTGAGCGGTGCCGCGCGTATCGGCCAGCAACTGTCCGCGCAAACCAATCAATCCGCGAGAAGGCACGGTGAATTCCATGCGCACCCAACCGGAACCGTGATTGATCATTTTCGCAAGCTCGCCGCGGCGGTGTCCTAGTGCTTCCATCACCGCGCCGACAAACGCTTCGGGGCAATCCACAACGAGCCGCTCGAGCGGCTCCATCTTCTTGCCGTTTTCTTCCTTCACAACAATTTCCGGTTTGCCGACCATCAACTCGTAGCCTTCGCGGCGCATCGTTTCAATCAGAATTGCAAGTTGCAACTCACCGCGCGCCAGCACGCGAAAAATGTCCGTGGTATCCGAATCTGAAATTCGCAGCGAAACATTCGTCAGCAATTCTTTCGCCAGACGATCGCGCAAATCGCGTGACGTGACCCACTGCCCTTCGCGTCCGGAAAGCGGCCCGTTATTCACGGTGAAGAGCATGGCGAGTGTCGGCTCGTCAATCGTGAGCGGCGTCATCGGCGCGGGATTTTCAACGTCGGTAATTGTTTCGCCGATTTGAATTCCTTCCACGCCCGCAACGGCCACTAGATCGCCGCACGGAACTTCTTCTACTTCGTCGCGATCCAGTCCGCGAAACGTAAAAAGTTTCGTGATGCGCATCGGCACCAATGTGCCGTCAATCTTTGAAATGCCAACGTCTGCGCCGCGCCGCAAGGTGCCGCTGAAAACGCGGCCAATCGCGATGCGCCCCAGGAAATCGCTATAGGTCAGATTCATCACCTGCGCTTGCAGCGATCCATTTGGATCTCCCACTGGCGCGGGAATCGATTTAACAATCGCCTCAAACAGCGGCTGAAGATTTGTGGAGTTGTCTCCCACTTTGTTGTGTGCCACACCGATTTTTGCGTTCGTGTACAGCACCGGAAAATCTAGTTGTTCGACGGTCGCTTCCAAATCAATAAACAGATCGTAGATTTCGTCGAGCACGGCAGCGGCGCGCGCGTCCTGCCGATCGATTTTATTCAGCACGATGATCGGAGGCAGCTTGGCTTGTAGCGCCTTTTGCAAAACGTAGCGCGTTTGCGGCAACGGACCTTCGCTCGCATCCACCAGCAGGAGCACGCCATCCACCATTTTCAGGGCGCGTTCCACTTCGCCGCCAAAATCGCTGTGTCCGGGTGTATCCACAATATTAATTTTCGTGTCGTGATAAAACAGCGCGGTATTTTTCGCCAGAATTGTGATGCCGCGTTCGCGCTCCAAATCGCTTGAGTCCATCACGCGATCGACCAGCACGGCGTTGTCGCGGAAAATTCCGCTCTGGCGGAGCATTGCGTCCACCAGCGTGGTTTTTCCGTGGTCAACGTGAGCGATGATCGCGATGTTTCTAATTGATGCCATAAAATTTAGATGCTCTTTTCTACCAAATGCGAAGTTCGATTTCTACTGCAAAGAAATTCGATTTCAGCTACAGAGTAGTCGTCGTTTACAAAGTCACCGTCAATTACAAATCCGCTTACGGACGGACTCACGGCGCACTACTGTCCTAGTGCGAAAACATTTTCGGAAACAATCAAGCCCCAAGCGCGAACAGCGGCTCCAAGCAGGATTCCGAGAGGATTTACGCGTGCATCCGAGCATCTAAGAATAGCACAGCGGATGCGTTGCGTCATCCTGGCGTATCGCGCCGTCTAAAATGTAACCGAAGGGGACAACGTCGCGCCATATAGAAT
>OCZU010000199.1_pt1 | contig 43885 bp, 65 predicted proteins | sample 1539001 | NCBI WGS metagenome assembly OCZU01 (sample SAMEA3539306, study PRJEB22396) | soil metagenome | biome: tundra; feature: field; material: soil | place: USA | collected 2010-05 | depth 0.15 m | reverse complement strand
CGACAAGGCAGAGAAGTCCGCGTGGGACGCCTACGACAAGGCAGTGAAGCCCGCGGGGGACGCCTACAACAAGGCAGAGAAGTCCGCGTGGGACGCCCGCAACAAGGCAGTGAAGTCCGCGTGGGACGCCTACAACAAGGCAGAGAAGCCCGCGTGGGACGCCCGCAACAAGGCAGTGAAGTCCGCGGGGGACGCCTACAACAAGGCAGTCCGGGAGGCCCGGGATGACTAAAGCCCAGAAGATCGAAGCCGCGTGGGCGGAGTACGAGAAGGTGCGAAGGGAGGCCCAGGATGACTGATCCCGGCGGTCAAGAGCGCGAGGTCACTTTCGAGGTGATCAGAGGCCCGGAGGGCGTCTGCCTTGCGGTTGGAGACGAGAGTGAGCTTATGTTGACGCGCATTGCTGGCCCTAAGCCGTGGGGCGGCGGAAAGACGATCCACAAGTTCAACGTCAATCTCGCCGAGCTGCTAAAGCTGGTCGCTCAATGAGCGGTCAAGGGCGCGAGGCGCTGACACCCGACGAGTGGGGGACGGTTGAGGAATTCGTGCGAGAGCGGATCGTGGAGTCTGTTGCGCAGATAACCCTCGCTGACCGCCTCCTGATGGCCAAGCTGGTCGCTCTCGCTGCCCGTGAGGAGCCGGTGAGTTGAAAGGCACGGCATTCGCCCAATGAGCGGTAGGCGTGCTGGGGATGACCTTTGGTTGCGCGTGATGGGTGCGCCGCACCAGAACCTTGATCGGCAAATGAACAGTGTCGTGACCGCCCTAACAATGATGCCGCACGGCACCACCCAGGCGTTCGGCGCGTCCCGCGGTGGCCATCCCGGCTCGAAACCCCCAACCGGCGACTCGCATCCCGAAGTCGATCAGCTCGTCGCCGACTACCGCCGTGCGCTCTCAAACACCGGGAGACGGCAGATATTGCAACGCGCAACAGTAGAACTTGAGTCATGGCGCCGCAAGCGTGTGACGATCGCAAGTGAGAAGAGCCTGGAGGAGATAATCATCGAGGACGGCCAGGGTTTCGACGCGAAGATGGTCGCCGAGCGTTACGGCCTAGCCATCGGCCATGTGGCACGTATCCGTCAGCGCGCAGGCCGCTCCGCGATCGACGGCACCGATCCGAAGGCGTCGAATCTGTCCCGTGAGCAGAGACGCGCAGAAGCCCACAGGATGAGAGAAAAGGGCATGAGCGGTAGGCAGATAGCGCGCGTGCTCGGCTGCGATGAGATCACTGTCCGCCGAGACCTGCGGGCGTGCCCGTGACCACGAACGCCGCGGAGGCTCTTGATAACGCGATCGTTTGCTACATGCTCGACCCACGATTCGTCGCCCAGAGCAAATGGATGAGCGGATACGGGCTTGCCTGTCAGTTCATCCATGCGCTTGAGAGCCACGGACCGGAGGGTACCGTGACCCTCGTAAAGCACGAGGAGCCGGATTGGCAATGGTGGGAGCCACGCTACGACCAGCCGTTTCGCCGTGTCCAGGCTCGCGAGCGGCACTATGGCTGCGACCCTCACTGAGCGCTCTGACCATTCCGTCCCCTGCGACTGCTAATGTCGCAAAACAGGTGGGAGACATACGCCCAAAGGCAAAGGCACAACAATGAACGGATGTCACTGCCCCTGCTGCGGAACGCACCTGCCACACCAGCCCGTTGATGCGACCATGATCGCCAGGGCACTGCGCCACGACCCTCCCATATTCGGCGCAGCTAAACGCATTCTTGTGTCCTACGACGCTCAGAGACGCATCCCCGAGACCGGTGGAGAAACCCGCCAGCCGTGGACACCACGCCCGGCGCGAAGCAACCGAACACTAGCGCCTAGCAGTTAGCCACACGTCCGCTCAGCCCCCGCAGGCAGGGACCGATAGCGGCCAGTCACGCGGGTTAGCGTGGCGCATAAATACTTCAGCCTGTTCCCGCGGCGACGCTTCGTAAGCGTGGGCCGTGCGGCCACCCATCGCCTTCCACGTCGTGGTGATCCAATTCCCGGCGCCCTCGTAGTGGCCGTCGTTATAGCGAAAGTCGATCGTGCTCAGACGTGCGTTAGCGAGCGTCGCCTGGCCATCTCCAGCCTCGTGGTTGAAGACGCAGAGCACAAACGGACTCCAATGAAACAGCGGCGGGTGATGCTCAGCCCACAGACGCCCACAGCGGCGCGTGTGGCAAACGTGTGGTGCATAATGCAGCACAGCGGGTTTCGGCTTCGGGGTTTGTGGTGCAAACGACAGTACGGCGATGAATGCGAGCAGCTTCATACGGGCTCCTTTATCGCTCTGGATCGTTCCCGGTTACAGGTTCGGCAAAAGCGCCATCCAGCGGCGTTGATATAGGTATTGGCCTCGTCGTAGGGATGCCCCCTGGGACACCGCTTCCTAGCGGCCAAATGGCTCCCGGCGTTACCACGTTGAGCATTCACGACATGAGCTACGGCCTCGATATGCGCCGGGCCATGCTCATCGGCGATCACCTTTACACACGCACGGTGGGGACACTCGGGACCGCCCAGACAGCCTGAGTCGTTATGACAGAGGTGGTCTAACTCAAGACCATCCGGCACCGCACCGTGGACATCTTCGTAGGCCCAGCGATAAGCAAGCACGTTACGGTCTTGGTACCAGAACCTTCCATAGCCGAACGTCCTTGATGCAGTCCACACCCAGCACGGGCCAAGCTCTGGTCGGTGCGTGGGGATCGGGCCGTTCTTGTTGACCTTTTCCCAAAAGCGTTGCTCGATTGGTCGCAGCAGAAAGAGTCTCCTTCGTGAGGGATACCAGGGCGCTAAGACCGAGGCTGGGTCGCGTCCGTTTGGGTGCTTCGGCGGACGCCTTCCACATGGGATCGTGGGGTTTTACTGCAGGACAGCCTACAGGACTACTCGGCTAACGCGGTGCGCCCCGGCTGCTTTGGAAGAGCCGAGGCGCACGCGAGCGGTTTACCGCCGATTAGATCCTATATAAAGCGATACCAGCATGTCCGGGGATGGAATACCTTGTGGAACTTCGCCGAGTGGTGAGGAAACCTCTTGCATACCCGGATTTGTTTGTGGTGCGCCTTCGTGGGCGTCGCAGAACCGGGCAACGGCGCCGTGTTCTGGATGGTGATCGTGACGATGTTCGCTCCCGGCGCCCCGTTTTGACCATTGAAGCCATTGGCTCCCGGCGCACCGTTCGAGCCGTTAGCTCCATTCCCGCCGTACTGCGTCTGAGCCGCATCCCCGCCAGTGCCGCCGATCAGTGCGATAGCACCACCGCCGGAAGCCATCACTAGCGCGATCACCGCGACCATCATTAGACGAGCTCTCATACCGATCTGTCTCCTTGGTGTGGACGACGCCGCGCGCATTGCCCGCCGCTTGATCCGGTCAAACTCCAACCGGCTCAGCTCGGGACGATTCTCACGCAACAGGTCCTCGATGTTTTTGTCCATATGAGCTAGTACGAACGGCGCGGTGTTTTTCCGACAGGCCGTTAGACGAGAGCCCAGTTCGCCCATTACAGCGGACGCAAACAGAAGATCAACCAGCCCAGAGGATTGAGTAGGGATGACGCACTATCCAGCCATCGGAACGTAAAGGCCCGAACGTCCGAACGGCTTAGAAGCGGCTACAGGAACCCCACAACCACAAAGGGACCCTCATGACACTCATTGGTGTACTGGTCATCATCGCCATAGCGATAGGGGTCGTATGGCTCGTCAGGAACCTGCGGTGACGCCCAACAGGGACAACCAAGGCAGATACACACGATCCCGCTGGCAAAGGTTCCTCAACTGGTGGAAGGGCCTGCGGTAAACCGGCACTTGATTGCACGAGCAACTATATAGATTGCACGAGCAACCAACCCTTGACTAGTGTGATATTCGTTCAAAGCAAAGGCAACAGCGCTCAAGCAACCCAGAACCAGCCACCACAGACCCACACACCCCACCACAGCCAGAAGGCAGCCAGAGAATCACACCGACATCCAAAACCAAGATGTCCCACAACACCGCTTACCACACGCCTAGCCAAAGCCTGGTGAACACGGGTACATGCGCGGCCACCTGGCTCTACAAAGCCAAACAAGCCACGCCACAGGTGTACATAACACCTGTTATCAGGCACAGGGCACCATCCCGGCCCGACACACATATCATCCACGAGGACAGCAACAAGCCAGCAACCACAGGCAACAAGCCTCGACATCACATCGAAAATGCACACCGCACACAAGGGCAGGGGTAGGGCGCACACACACAGACGACCAATCTTGTCTTAGGGGCCCCTTGACAGATTTTCCCTGGTTCGCGGGAGGGGGTCTTTATGGCCGAAGTTGTTCGTGGTCCTTTGACGGAAGGCGAAGAAGAAAGCTCCGGCAGCAGCATCGTCACTGGCCCGCTTTCTGAACAGGAAGAAGCCGAAGGCGAAGAAGGGGTTCCGGGCGAACAGTTCAAGGAACCGCGGTTGGTTGAGTCGTCGATGCTGGCTGAAGTGGCTTGGGAACCGGAAAGCGAAACGTTGGAAGTGGTGTTTGTGAACGGCAAGTCGGGGAGTTATCCTTGCGACCTTGCGACGTTTGAAGCTTTGCTGGAAGCGCCTTCCATTGGCGGCTTCATGCATCAGAACTTCCTGTAGGCCGTTCTAAGCTGCCCCATCCCCCGTTGTGGGCGTTTCCCCGGTTGGGGCGCCCGTGGGCCTTAGACCAGCCGTAAACCACCCTTAGGAGCACCTTATGGCCTTGTCGGTTCCCCAAATGCGTTCTATTGCCGCGGCCAATCTTTCTCGCGCGGTCCCTCCGGTTGAACCGGGCGTCACCGGCAAGGAGAAGATGTGGCAGCAGAACCGGCAGTTTGGGGAAGCGGGTGCGATGGTGCCTTATCCGGGCTTGCAGCGTCCTGAAGGCAGCCGGACGCATGCGCGTCCTATCCCGTCGGGCAACCAGCCCAGGTTCAAAGCGCAGCCGATCCCTAACGCGAGAGGTCCGTTGGCACCCAAAGGGACACCTGGTGGTTTGCGCCGTCCGGGGGAACAGGTGGCCTGATGGCAACCAGCGCGGAGCAAACCACGAAGGCCGCAGAAAAGCGCTATGGCGTCCTTAGGTCCGGCAGTTTCGACGGCAAATCCAACAAGCTGGGTCAGGGCGGCAGGGCAGCGCAGCTGAAGGCCAAGGGTGTCCCTGGCGGGGTCATTGGCAATCTTGCCCGGGCAGCGCATGCCGCCCCCGGTGAGAGGAACTTTCATTAGCGATGCCGACGATCAGGCACGCCAACGGGGAATCCCACAACGAGGAGTCCTACGATCCTAAGGTTAGGAGGCTTCCTCGTGAGGAGGGCGCGAAACGGGACTGGGGCAAACCTGGCCTGACGTCCCCTTCGGCGATGTTCAAACCCAGGAACAAGCCGAAGCCCAGCCTGGTCGAATTTGAAAAGGAAGGCCCGACCGAAGGCATGGAGGGCGCCCACCGCGGCAACACCCGGGACGTGGGGATCGGCATAGAAGCCTCGACTGGATTGAGGGGCCGGGATAAGCGCAACGCTGCACAAACGAATCCTGGTGTTGCTGCGGATGCGGCAAACAGGCGCTACCTCAAGCTCAAACAGAACCCCAACACTAGGGAGTATTAGCGTGCCAGCCTACTATGTGGTATTTGGCCAGTCGGGCAAGAACCCGTCAACCCCGTCAACTTCGACGTGGGAAGGCGTCACCTTGCTCGACCATGCATACAAGGCCGACTACATCAAGCTTGAAGCCGCATCGATCAAAGAAGCGCAGCAAGCGATCACCCACTTCTATTCCGGTCGTGAAACAACTACTCCCGTTGTGATCGCAGAAGCACAATGGAAAACCTCATAAGGAGCTGATTGAATTGGCCAAGGAAGAATTTCATGTGCTTTACGGTCAGAGGTCCGCAGGCCTAGGACTTGATGGCCTGGTGAAGGAATACACGAAAGCGCAGGCGGAAGCGATCGACCCGCGGCTGAAAGAAATCTCGGTCATCAAGGGCCCGGTAATGACCTGCAACTATGTGACGGTCGAAGCCGAAAACGAAGCGCAGGCAGCACTACTTGTTCAGAAAACGCTTTCAGGCACTAACCGCACAACCACCAATTTCATCACGGTCAAAACAACCGCATTCAAAGAAACGACTAGTGTATAGACATGGCAGCCGAATATTACGCCGTTATCAACGAAGCCGAGGGCACAACCACCGAGGCCCCTGGCCGCAAAGCAGGCAAAGAAGGAAAGACGTTGGGGACCCTCAAAGTTGCGCGGTTCGTCAAGATGGAAGCCGAAAACGTCAAAGACGCACAGGAAGCCGTAGCAACCCTGTACCCCGGCCTTTCCACAGGCACTCCGGTCGTGGTCGCGATTGCCGCGTGGAAAACTAGTTAGAGCGCCATGAAGATCAATCCGGCAGCCTTGGCCAAACTGCCGGAGGCAAGACGCCGCGAGGTTCTCGCCCTATCGGAAGAGCTGGAGACCAAATATCAGCAGAACCCTCTCCTACGGTACGAACCGCATCCGAAGCAAATCGAATTCCACAGGAGCACCGATCACTTCAAATGCTTCCTCGGCGGCAACCGAAGTGGCAAGACGACAGCGGGCATCTTGGATGACATCATTCAGGCCGTCGATAAAGACTGCCTGCCGGACCGGCTGTTGCCTTACAAGAAGTTCGAACCACCGTTTCATTGCCGTATCGTCACACCGGGCGCAGATGTCCTGGAAGGCGTTGTTTTTCAGAAGCTCCGGGAATGGTGCCCCAAGGATCAGCTGGTTGGCGGTGGCTTCGACAAGGCGTACAGCAAGAGCCGCAAACTCCTGCACTTCAAGAACGGCAGCTACTTCGATTTCCTGTCTTACGGGCAGGATCTCGACATGTTCTCCGGTGCCGCCAAGCACCGAATCCACTATGACGAGGAGCCCCCCAAGGACATCCGTCAAGAGGGCAAGATGCGTCTGCTCGACTATAAAGGCGCAGACGAAATCTTCACAATGACGCCTGTTATCGGAATGTCCAGTTGGATGTTCGACGAGATTTGGGAACCCTGGCAGAAGGGCGAACTACAAAACGGCATCGTTGTCCTCGTCGACATGGACGACAACCCATACCTGGACCCAGACCAGAAGGCGATAGCGGTCGCCGGCTATTCCAAAGAGGAACTCGAAGCCCGCAAAAAAGGGCGTTTCGTTTCGTTCTCCGGGATGATCTACAACGAGTTTCAGCCCTCCGTTCACATCATTCAGGAGCGCGAGATCCCGAAGAGCGTCGAGATCTATGTTGGTATCGACCCGGGTATCCGCCATATGGCAGCCGTCATCTGGACCTACCTTACGGCCTCCGGCAAGATGGTGGTGTTCGACGAACTCGCCCTACAGGGACACACGATCGCCGATGTTTGCAAGGCCGTAGATGCCATCAACCGCAAGCATGGCGGCAACATGCCGATCCAGCCCAACTGGTATGTGATTGACCCGGCAGCACAAAACCGTTCCCATCAGACCGGACGCTCAGACCAAATGGAGTACATGGATCACGGTGTCGTCTCGATCCTTGGTCAGAACGCTGTTACAGCCGGTATCAACCGTGTCAAGGAGCGATTCGAGTCGAACACCCTGTTCATCATGGACAACTGCCAGCACCTGATTGACGAGCTCCGCAAGTACCGCTGGTCGAAGCCAACCCGGACAGAGAACGATTCCAAAGAGGTTCCGGTCAAGAAGGACGACCACCTGTTGGACGCTCTTCGCTACGTGGTGGCATCCCGGCCATATGAGCCGGAGCGCGAGAAGCCCGAAGAGTTCATGACCCCCGTTGAACTAGCTTTCAAAAACGCACGCAAAGGCTTCAACAAGCACAACATTCCGGTTGATCCGCAACTCGGAAACATTTTCGCCTAGGAGAAATCATGGTTAGAGACACAAGAGTACTGTCGGTACCGTTGCCGATCAAGTGCAGTTCCTGTTATGGACAAAGGAGCGAGCGCAAGCACTGGGACTTCGACGCTATCTGCGATAGGGGATACGCCCCCGTAGACGAAGGCGACTTCAACGCGGATGGCGACCGCATCACGGCCCCTGTCCGTATCGAAAACCTGATCCTTTGCGACGAGTGCCTGAAGGAGGGCGCCCGCGCAATGGGATGGGTCGCCCAGGACGACAAGCTTGTTCAGACACTCCAAAAGGAACTCGTCATCGAGCGCAAGGCCAGACGACAGGCCCAAAACTACGCGGATCGCCTTGAGGCCGCCTTTGAGGCCCGTTCTAAGCCGATAACCCTCGACCATCGGCAGAAGCCGAGGAAGGGCCTGGTGACAGCCTAATGGCCTCACGTCCCGGCAGCCATCTCGAAACCGGCATAACCGAAGTAGCCGAAACCGGCAAACCCGTCAAACTGACAAGCACGGTCCCGTCAGGCATTTCACTCGGCATACTCGTTCAGTGCGATCCGTCAAACACGGGCTCCCAATGCGTGATCGGTGACAAAAACGTTGTCGCCAAAAAGACATTGGGCGAAACGCGAGGCATCGTACTGGAAACAAAACAGATCCCGGTACGCATCGAGATCTCAGACCCAACCCAATTGTATGTGGACGCCGCCGCGTCCAAAGACCGTGTTATCTGGACAGCAATCGTAGGATGAGAACTGACAGGGTGCTGGCCCTACTTGACGAGAAGGACAAAGCCCACGCACAGGAACGTCAGGAATGGGCAGAGGAGCGCAGAAGCCTTCTGGACAGAATCCAGGCACCCGAGGTCCGCCAGTTCGTTGTCGATCCGGATCAGGTAGACGCGCCGCAACCATTCGATGATGCGGCAGCAATGGCCTGGGTAGGCCAGGTGGTGCCAGATGGGGTCAACGCCGGTCAAAACGACCTTGATGACATTGAGGCAGGATCAATCATTGGAACGGAGAGCGCATGAGCACCATCCGACTCGACAAGACTTACCCGGTGTTGGTGAACGCCGACTCCACCGGGGCAGACGAAGTCACTCTCAAGAACCTTAGCCCCGGGATCGCCTACTACAAGCAGGAACCAAGCGTTTCTTCGACCAACAAAACGGGCGAACTTTCGGAAGGTCAGGAAGTAGCTATCAATGAGCGTCAGCCCACATGGTTCATCGGCGCAGAAAACGGGATCATCCTCGAAGTCAAGCAGTCGATATCAGAAGTAGAAGGCTCGGTTACGACAGGCGACATCGTGGCCGAAGCGGTCACGGCAGGGAAGATCGCCGCTAAAGGCGTCACTGCAGCCAAGCTCGCAGAATCCAGCATTACGGAAGCCAACAAAGCTCTTGGGGCCTCATCGATCGTTGCGGGCAACATCAAGACGGGGGCAGTCGTAGCAGCTGGACTCGGAGCCGAAGCGGTCGAAACGGCAGCCATCAAGGCATTGAACGTGACGGCCGGAACCCTCGCGGCCGAAGCGGTCGAAACTGCGAAGATCAAACTGCTTGCAGTTACCGCCGCCCTGATCGCCAAAGAAACGATCACGGCAGAAAAGCTTGTACTAGCGTCGATCGACGCGCCCCAGATAAAACTGTTGGCGATCACGGCAGCGCTCATCGCGAAAGAAACAATCACCGGGGAAAAGCTCGCCAACGGCACCATCACACCCAAACAGCTACAGGGCGGCGCCACCCCAGCCTACTCAGGCAAAGTTGCGGTTACTGCAGGCAAAGAAGAAGAACCAAGCGCCACTGAACGCAAGCTCGTGAACCTAACCGTCGAATCGAAAACGACAGAAGCGGCCACCTACGAAGTCCTGGTCAACAAAGTATGGGCCGCCGAGATGTCAGTTGGCGCAGCCGTCACTGCGGCCTCGTTCCCTACCTGCACCGTCCTTGTTCCCGCCGCCCAAAAGTACGAAGTGAAAGTACTAACGGGCAAAGCGGAAAAACTTTGGGCGAGTGCCGTAACCATCTAAATGGCCGACCCAGCCGCCAGCGACTCGATCGCCGATCTAGAAAAGCTACTCAAGCAATCCAAAGCGGGACGCAACCAGCTGCTCCCCATCTGGCTGATGAACATGGCTTTCTTCGCAGGCCAGCAATGGATGTACTACAACCAAGGCCGGTTGATGCAAGTACCGTTGGCCGCCGAGCGAGTGAAGATCACAGACAACCGTATCGTCGGGATCGTCCGTGGCGAAATCGCCAAAATGACGAAGCAGAACCCGGACTGGCAGATCACCCCCACAAGCGCCGACGACGCAGACCTGCACGGCGCTGAAATGGGCGAACAGGTCATCGACTATCTGTGGCGTCATCTCGATATGCGCAACCAGCTCGAAGAGGCCCTTCGCTGGTCAAGGATCGTAGGAGCCGGATTCTGGAAGGTCACCTGGGATAACGCTATCGGCGACAAAGTCCAGGTTCTCTGCGACCACGAAGACAACCTGGTGCTGCATCCGCCGACACACCCGTTGGCGGGCGTGCCCGTAAAGACCCACGAAGCCGCAGACGAGGAAGGCAACCTTCCAGAGGGCACAAAGTCCAAGACGATCGCCCCCGGCGACGTGCATGTCGAAACGGTCAGCCCATTCGAAATCTTTCAGGACCCGATCGCTAAGCGGATCGACACATGCGAGTGGATCATCCAAACGAGCGTGAAGAGCGCCGAATGGGTCAAGGAACATTACGGTGTTGACGTCACACCAGATGTCGATGTGTCCGCCGGACCAATCGAATCCCGTATCTTTTTCGCCGGGCAGACAGAAGGCTCAACCGGCTACAAGGGCGTGCAGGTAAACGAGTACTGGTGCAAGCCAAACACCAAGTACCCGGAGGGCCGCAGGGTGGTTTGGGTCGTGAAGAAAAAGCTTCACGACGGACCGAACCCATACAAGAAACTTCCGTTCGTAATGTTCCGGGGCATCCCGGTCCCAGGCCGGTTTTGGCCGACGTCGATCACCGAGCAGTTGCGCGGCCCCCAAACGGAGCTGAACAAGATCCGTTCGCAGATCGTCGAAAACGCATCCAAGTTCGGAAACCCGTCGCTAATGGTTTCCCGCCAGGCCGGAGTGAACTTCTCAGGCAAGCCGGGGGAGCGCATCGATTACAACTCAACGATCCAGGACCCAACCCCAAGCTACCTTGAGGCCCCCCCGCTACCCGCATATGTGCTTGAACAGCAAAAGCAGATCGAACTGTCAATGCAAGAAATCTCCGGTCAGCACGAGGTCAGCCACGCACAGGTACCGGCAGGGGTCAAGGCAGCATCAGCGATCAATTTGCTTCAGGAAGCCGACGACACCAAACTTGGCCCGTCGATCTTCGAAATGGAGGAATCGATCGGTGTCGCAGGCGAAATGCTGCTTGAACTGGTAGCCCAATTCTGGTCGGATGAGCGGACCATCATGATCGCCGGTGAGGACCACGCAATGGACGCCCTTGTGTTCCGCGGCGCTGCACTCAAGGAGAACACAAGGGTCGAAGTGCAAACCGGATCGATGATCCCCCGGTCGAAGGCCGCTAAGCAAGCTTCGATCCAGGACATGATGGGCCTTTACATGCAGTACGGTCAGGCCGGTCAGCCAATGGACAAGCGGATGCTCGGCAAGGTCCTGAAAGACATGGAGGCCGGTGACCTAGCAAAGCTGTTCGGGGACACGTCTGTCGATGAGTCGCAGATCAACCGTGAGAACCAGCAAATGTCTCAGGGCAACGAACTGCCGGTCAACCCGTTCGATTCGCAGTCCGCACATGTCGCAGGACACACCGAATATCAGAAGGGACCAACGTACCTTCAACTGCCGGAGGAAGCCAAAACCGCGATGGAACGGCATATCGCTTTGCACCGGCAGCAGATCCAGAAAGAACAAGAACTGGCAGCCCAAAGCCAGCAGCCCCCACAGGAAAAACACGATCCGGTCGAGACCCTGGCGTACAAGGATGCACCACCCGACATAAAACGCCAGATCGAGAAGCAGGCCGGTTTGGAACCATCCAAAGAAGAAGACCTTGAACCGGCAGAGGAGAAGGCGCCGCCGGAGAAAGAACCACCGGAACCCAAATCTCCGAAATCTCCGGGAAAGGAAACAAAGTGGCCAAGCTAGATTTGCAGGCGTTGCGGGCAGCCGCGGCAGAGAACATGCAACCTCACCCCAAAGCCAAGGCTGAGGCCCCTCCCGCGAAGCCGGAGATGGTCAAGCAGACACCTAACGACCATGACGGTGATGAGAAGCCCCCCAGTTTCGCGACCAAGGGCTCCACCGAAGACTTCAAGAAGAAAGCCCAGGCCTATCTAGCCGAGCGCCAGACGGCGTAGATGCCGTTCCCCGCGATAGCCTTACTCGACAGCTTCATACGGGGAGACGAACACCCGCTATCCGACGGCGGGCAATGGACGGCGTTTCCTTGTCCCGATGCCAGGGCGGGGGGAGGGCCGGGCGAAGCGCCGCAGGTCAAGAACAATCGCTGCACATCGGTGTTCGGTTGGGGTGAAGGTGAGTACTCGGCTTACTGGAACCCATCCGTATTCGCGGATATAGCTGCGGCGTTCAGGCAGGAACCACAGTTCCCATGGCTCGTCGGGGGAGGCGGCGAAGAACCAGGAGAAAAAGCCCGACTCTACGTTCGTCTGAAAAAAGTCACAGCAACCGAATTCACCGGCTACTTCCTCCAGCTCGAAAAGGACACGGAAACCGAAGGTAAATGGAAGATCACACTCCGCAAGTTCGTGGCACCCAGTGTCGCTTCTACAGTCCTGCGTGAAGTGACCCTAGCGTCGGGTGTGGCAAACGGTGACCTGTGGGGCATCACCGCTATAGGCACCATCCTCCAGATGTGGCACAAAAAAGGAGCGGGGGCGTGGGAAGAACTCGCCGAACCGGTCACAGACGCCTCCTTTGCGGAAGGCTGGACGGGCGTGGGTGTTCGCGGGACCGCGACGCGGGCGGGCGTACAGGACTTCGAAGCAGGCCAAGCAGAAACAAAAGAAGAAAAAGAAGCTAAAGAAAAAGCAGCGAAAGAAAAAGCCGAAGAAGAAGAACAACACAAACCCAACAACACGCCTGTAACCAAATTTCAACCCGACGCACCTGGAGTTAGACTGCTTCTTCCTCCAACCCGGGTTCGTATAGGACGATAACCAACACGCCAAGGACGCTAAGGCCATAACTGGTACAGCGGTACAGCGTAAAGGAGAAGTAAATGCCAGAAGACGCAGATGTACAGCCCGATGAGGGCCAAGGCACAGAGGCAACAGGAGGTCTGTTCGACACCTACCTAGAGGGGGTACCGGAGGATGGCCGTGAGACGGTCACGCAATACCTCAAAGACGCATCCAAAAACTTTGAGGGCCGGTTGCAGGAGGCATCCCAGCTAGAGAAGCGATTCGGCGCCTACAAAGACATCGATCTTGCCCAATACCAGCCGGAGCAGCTAAGCGAGCTACTAGCATGGCACCAGCAGATCGTGGGCACCGAGGAGGCTTACGGGGAGTGGCTGGACAGCGCAGCCCGCGAGGCAGGCTACACGAAGGCCGAGGCCGAAGACCTCGGGCAGTTGGAGGCCGAGGGGGAGCTTACCCGCGAGCAGGTCGAGCAGCTGGTTGCTGAGCGCGCAGCAGAGCAAACCGCCCCATTCGAAGAGCGCCTGGAGGCCATCGAGTCCGAAAAAGCGATCAGCGGCATCGAAAAAGAAATCACCGGCACTTTCGAGGCGATGGAAGCCGAGGAGAAAATCAAACTGGACCCTGAGCAGCGTGCGATCATCACCGAGCTAGGCAACGAGGACAAGGGACCCAACTGGCTGCACACCGGATACGACCGTTTCAAGAAAATCTCTGCGGCAGCACAACGCGAGTTCGTTGAAGACAAGGCCAAACAGCCCTCACCGGCGGTCACCACAGGCGGCGCCGCAGCCTTCAAACCCACAAATTCGTGGGAGGAGGCGACGAAGGCCGCGAACGAGCTGGTCCGCCAATCGCAGCAGTAACATCCAAACTTACCCCTCCCTGGAGGGCAGCAGCATGCAGCGCCAAGGACACTATTCCTTATCGACCGCCAAGGCATCTGTACAGCGGGACATTGGGTTCGTTACAGCGCAAAGGAGCAGCACGCCGACATGTACAGCCCACCGAGGCCAAGGCATCGAAGACCTTTGACGTAACAACCCGAAACCAACATAAGGAGTAGCGAACAGATGGCTACGCAAACGCTATCCAATGCGGACGCGATACTAAAGGACCTGTACGCAGGCCCGCTAGTGGAGCAGATGAACCAGAAGACGATCCTTCTCGACGCCCTTGAGCACGATTCGGATCACATTCATTTCGAAGGGCGACGCGCGATCGTTCCCCTTCACAAGAGCAGAAACCGGGGACGACGCGCTATCAGCGATGGTGGCACACTAGCCGGAGCAGGAACCCAGGGCTACCTGGCGGCCGACATCACCATCCGTACCAACGAGTACAGCATCGAGGTTACGGACCTGGCGAACAGGGCCACACAGGGCACCGACGGGGCGTTCGTGAACCTCCTGAAGGCAGAGTCGCAGGGCGCCGCCGACGACATGCGCAAGGAGCTAAACCGGCAGTTCTTCGGTCTAGGCAACGGCGTGCTAGCGAAAGCGAAAAGCACCTCCACAGGCACAACCCTGGAAGTGGCGGTCGAATCGGAACTCCAGTACATTTTCCCGGGAGACATCATCGATGTTCTCGTCGAAAGCACAGGGGCCACCACCAACGGGGTTGTCGGGGCGGAAGTGACCGAAATCAAAGTTTCGGAATCCAAGATCATCCTCTCAAAAGCCCTTTCCGCAGAATTGGGTGGAAGCACCTATTCCATCTACCTTTCCGGGAACCGCAATCAGGAGTCGGACGGGCTCCGTAACATCACGGAATCCAGCCGCACCCTGCACAGCATCAACAGCTCAACAGCAGGCAACGGCTTCTGGAACGGACAGTCCGTGAAAGCAGGCGCCTCCGCCTCGGCTACCGCTGTCGCAGGGGACCCACTGTTCATGAACCTGGCCGACAAAGTGTCAGCCGCAGGCAACGGCGACGTGGAAATGTTCCTCACCACATATGGTGTGAAGCGCCGTCTGGCGGAATCCCACGCGCCAGCACAACGCTTCAACGACACGAAAGCCGTTGAGCTACACGGCGGGGCGACCTCAGTGTTCGTCAACGAGATCCCCGTCATCAGTGACCCGGACTGCCCGAAGGGCTACGCCTTCGGGATCAACAAGTCGGCCCTGAAGATCATGGAGATCGGGCCACCCGCATGGCTGGAGCAGAACGGCCAGATCCTGTTCCTGAAGAACGCCGGTACAGGATCTAACGCCGCGACATGGCAAGGGTACTGGGTGTATTACTGCGCTTTGGCCAGTATCGCCCCGAACCGCACAGGCCGCGTCGAATTCGCTCAGGATGACGCACCGTCGTCCAACGGCTAAAAGGTTCCCGATAGGCCCGCTGCCCTCCGGGGTGGCGGGCCTATCTTCATTCTAAGAGGGAGGGCTAAATGCCTGCCGAAAATGTTGCGTCAGTGAAAGGGCTCTTCAGCGAGACCATCGGATCGCGGTTCCTGGCGGTCGGGGAAGTTGTGCTTCCCACCAAATACAAAACAGAAGGCTGCGCTCTCAGCGAAACCCAGCTCATCGAACTCGGCCTGCACGTGGGGCTCGTGGACTTCGGCTGGGTTATCTCCGGTGGTAACGCCGCCAAAAACGCCGCAGGCGTCCTCGCACAGTTCAACATCACGAACCCGGGACCCACCAAACAGGAATCCCAGGTCGTGAAGATCCAGCTGTACGAAACGGAAACAGGGGCGCACCCGTTGAAAGAGCAGGCGTCTGAAGCGGAAGTCAACAAAGGCGCCACCCTACTCGTAGCCCTCATCGGACGGTAACGATGGAGATCCCGAATGCGTCCCTAGCGATGGTGAAGACCGGCCAGGATGGCCGCCAGTACACCATCGAAACGGACGTTTTGGATATCGTCAAGCAGATCAAGGAAATAGACCCGCGGCTCAACGTCAAATACAACGAGCTTGCGGGCTATTTCGTCATCACAGAGATGTGCCTGGACGGCGTAGAGCGCAGGGTCACCACCACAACCGCATTGGACCAAAGGGTGCTTGAGCACTTGCGCAAGATTGGCTCCGACAGCTGGGATGTCGGTAGGGAGCTCGACCGGGCCGACGCTAGGTTCGAGGCGACGAAGGACGACGAGTTCAACGAGACGATGGGCGAGAATGCTGAACATCTCGCCCATGCCCTTAGGAAGGATCTGGGCGTCCAAAACCGAATCGTCGTTCCGGGTGGGATAAATGGCCATCAATGAAAACTACAAAAACCTGGGCGGCCTGGTACAGGAGGTCATCCAGTTCGGTTTCGGGACCGGCCCTCAGGTAAACCGGAACCGTATCGAAGCATGGCTCAACGAGGCCCAGTTCCAGATCGCCCGTGAGGTCGATGCCCCCGAGTTCATGAAAAGCGAAACACTCCAGCTAACCCAAGGGGTGTTCGAATACCCGCTTCCGGCCAGTTTCCTGAGGATGCTCGACATTTTCTACCCGGAAATGCTGGTGACGCTCAACCCGATGGACATAAAGAAATTCGACACCCTCGGCAGGGGACAGTACGAAGGGGCACCCTCAGCCTACACGCTGTTCGCTAACACGCTTTGGCTGTGGCCGAACCCGATCAACTCAACGGACACACTGGAACTGCGCTACATCGAAGACCCCCCGCAGCTTGTCAACGAAGCGGACGTTCCGGTCCTGAACGGCAACTACTGGCATCTCCTCATCGAGTACGCGGTTGCGAGAGCCTTTGAAGCTGAGGACGATCTCGAATCCGCGCAGGCCCACAAAACCGAGTACACCAAGAACCTTGCCGCCTACGCCACAGACGTTCAGTGGCGGATCGACGACCGGCCCAGGATCGTGGACGGCACCTGGCCGGGCGCCAGTTACGGCCTTGTGCGATAGGGGGCGATGACCCATCCGCGGCACGCCTTTCATCGACGAGAACTTCAAAGGGCTCAACACTGTAGACAGTCCGTACACGCTTCTGCAAGGCGAATCCCGCGACCTGATGAACGTCGTCAGCTCGTTGCGCGGCGCAATCAAAAAGCGCAACGGTTCAACGCTCTTCACCGAAACCGTAGCCAAAAAAGTCGAATCGCCGAACGTCGAACTGAAGACCATTGTCCAGGTCAATGTGTCCTCCGGCACCTACCTGGTAGCTTCGGGCGGCACCAACCTGTACTCGATCAACGCCGCAGGCGAAGTCACGATCATCGGCGAAGGCTTCACCAGCGGAGCGAAATGGTGCGTAATCCAGGCCCCCACATCCACCGAAGTGGGCGGGCAGGGTCCGGTCTACCTAACGAACGGCGTTGACAAACCGCAGTACTGGACGGGGGCAGCCAAAAACACGGCGGTCGCGGAATGGACGGGTGTCGCAACCAACCCCAAACTGACAGACGGTGTGCTCCCTGCCCTTGCCGCACGCACCACGTTGAAATCCGCTACAGCCAAATTTCTTCCTAGCGACATCGGCAAATTCATCACGTTCACAACCGAAGTGAAGACGGTAACACCCGAAAACAAAACCCCGAAAGTCGTGACGGTCGCCCGCATCAAGGAACGCCCCTCATCGGAAGAAGTGGTCCTCGAAATCGAAGAAAACGCCGAATGGGAAAAAGCCTACGCGGCCGTCCATTTCGAAATCGAACGGGCCTACTACGAAGACGCCACCTCCAAAAAGCATGTGCCTAACGGCGCGTTCACGATCTTCGCAGGCAACCGGGTTTGGATGACCGGCATAGCAGACGATCCGTCGGCCGTGCGTTTCAGCGAAACGGCGGTGATCGGGGAAGGCGGCGAACAAGCAGACCCGAGCGCATGGCCAAAGGAAAACCTTGTCCGTTTCGACCGGTCGGACGGCAAGGCGATCACCGGTATTGGTGTCGTAGGCCCCTACATTGTCGTTTTCAAGGAATACAAGACGTGGGTCATCCATGATCTGAACACGGGCGCGAACCGCAAACTCGCAGACACCATCGGCTGTGTGTCCCACCGGTCGATCACAGAGACCGTACAAGGCACCTTCTTCCTCACCGCCGATCAGGGCGTCTATCTAACGGAAGGCTCCAAACTCCGTGAGATGAGCTACAACGTTCGCCCGACCATCCTGGCGATCAACCCAGCCCAGCGAGAAAACGCCGCCGGAGGCTACTTCAACAACCATTTCTACCTCAGCTTCGCATCCGGTGCAAGCACAACGAACAACCGCACAATCGACTTCGACATCATCCTGAAATCCTGGTGGCTGCACGACCTGGCAGGCAACCAGTGGACGATATGGAATCCGGTCGCCGGGGAAACCAACTTTTACACGATCCCGGCAGCAACAAAAGCAGGGGTCGTACGAGCCTTCGTCCCGGGCATCTACACCGACAGCGGCAAAAACTATGCGGGGAACGGGGAACTCGGCGCCTGGTGGATCAGCAGCTGGGAACCGTTCGCCTACTACATTTTCCGGCATCGCATCAAGGCGATCGAGCTGAAGAAGCGGGTACGCAGCATCTTCTTCAACGGCTCCGGCGAAATCATCCCACTGATCTACAAGAACTTCGCAGCGGCCCCCGAACAGCTCCCAGGTGTTGTGGGAGCCAAACCACAGTACCTACCGTCACTCCCAATCACGTTCGCCACAGATGGGCAGATATGGGGCAACGAAAACGAAACACAGGAATGGGGCGGGGAAGCTTACCAAGGGGTTACGACGCTCTGGGGCGGTATTACTTCTACTGGAGCCGCCCGTATTTACGCTCTCGGAACAGCCAACCAGTGGTCGGTAGGCTGGGGCAACAACTCAGCAGAACCTTTCGAGGTAGATGCGTACGTTTACAACATCTCCTTTAGAAAGTCCTGATTGATACGTAGGCGTCATACGTGCGGCACGCTTCTTACGGAAAGGATTACATCATGCCATTGCTTTCACTAGTCCTTCCCGAAGTAGGGAAGCCAGATAGGACAGAGGACCCAAAGGTCACTACCGCGCTTGTGGCTATCCAGACCGTAATCAACGCGGGTATTGGCGCTTGGACCACCATTACCCTTGGCGCCAAGGTTGAAGCGGGTAGCCTACAGCTACCCGCTGCGCGCGTTGAGGGCAATAGCGCAGTGGCCCGCCTCCGAGGCAGACCTCAGGTCAAAGCTGGAGAAGAACTCAAAGCAGGGGAAACGCTGGGTACTATTTCAGCTGGGTTACGCCCACCCTCAATCGTTGAGGCCACTGGCGTTGTGTCTTCGGGCGCCTCTCTCAGGGTAATTATCGCGGCTACTGGCGTCATAACACTAGGCGCGGCGATGGCCGCAGAAGTGCATGTAACGCTCGATAGCCTGACGTACAACCTCAACTGACGATAGGGGGACCCTATGAAAGCATCAGTAGGAATGAAAGGCTCGTTGAATACGACGTTTCACCAAGGGGACGGACCCCCTCAAAAGAAGACAAAGGTGCGTAGAACGCGCAACTTTGCCATACCTGGCCTTGGACGCATAGCATTTAGCCGTGACCCTGGAGAGGCTTCGCTCTTTGCCGAAAAGTTCCTACGCACTAACCTGAAAGCGAAACTCATCAACCCGTATGGCGAGATCATCGAAGACCTGGATCTCGGATCGGGCATGGTGACAAACGTCGGGGTTCTTGCTCTAGCTAACGACTTTACATGGCCTAGTGGGGGCGTTACTAAAGCGGCCAAGGTCAATACCCTCAATGCCAGCAAGTGGCATGCCTGGGGCACAACTAACACGGCTGCGGCTAAGACAGACTTTGAACTTGCGGCGTATGCGGCTCCTACTACAGCTAACGCGGTCGAAGGCACGAACTCCCTTGTCTTTGAAACCGCAGGGAAAAACCAAACCCTGAAGTCGAAAGGGACGATCAAAGCCGAATCGACCATCTCGGTGGTCGAGTGGGGTTTACATTCTGAAAAAGCCCTGAAACCAGCAAACAAAGAAGGCGCGGCAGGCGCCCCTACAGCAACGTCATTCAAAACCGAAGCCGCATCTCTTACTGCTTCTACGGAAGAAGTTAGAGGCGCAACCAATAACGTAGCATGGGTAGAAAAATCCGTTGCCGTAATCGGCCTAATTACCAAAAACACGACCGGGGAAGTCACGGTCCCCGGTTGGATCAAAGCCGGAGCCGAATTGTTGGGCACCACGCCAGAAGAAAAAGCCAAATACCGAATCATTCCAATGCTCTTTGACCGCCGAGTGTTCGCAGCTATCGGCGTTGAAATAGGTAACGAAGTTACCTTTGAATGGTCTCTGGAAATCGTACCCGGCGGATAGGCCATGGCGCTTCCAGAGCTGATAGCCAACAGTTCTATTCCCGGCGAAGTAACAATTCTAACCGAACTTGCCAAAGAATGCACGGCTATCGCTACAGAAATCGAAGTCAAAGCTAAACCCCCCGCTGCCCTGGAAGCCGCCGGTCAGTTCCGGATCGTAATTGGTCAAGAGATCATACTCGTAACCGGAGGCCAGACCACGACTAAATGGACCGTGGCGCGGGCGCAAGAGGGTAGTACAGGTGCGATCCACGCTATCAATACCCCAGTATATCATTTTCTAACGGCTGGGGCGCTCAAGGAATTCCCTCAATCTGGAAATACCGTCGCGATGGCTTATCGCAAAGCTAAACAGAAAATCCCTGATGCCGCCTACACGCTGGTCAAACTCGACACAGTGATAAAGGACCCCGGCAGCAACGTCAACGTTGCGGAAGGCTTCTATACGGTACCCGCCGAAGGTTACTACCAGGTATCTGCGAATGTCGCCCTCAAAGCAGCGGCTTCTACGGAGATATACGCTGTGATATACGTGAACGGGGTGGCGAAGATAACAGGGGGCACGGGAATAAACACAGTTGAAGAATCGGCAGCCTCCTCAGTGGCAGGGATCGCGTTCTGCAAAGCCGCCGACAAAATCGAACTTCGCGTATATCAGCACAACGCCGTCGCCAAAGAACAAGAAACCCTTGAAAACGAAACCGATAACCGTCTGAGTGTCGTCCGCGTCGCCTAAGCCATGAATCGGAGCGGTCAGCTGGGCGCAGCGCAACTTGGCGCTTCCCAGCTTGCATCTAATGAAAGACATGCCGTATTTGCCGCGTCGCTAAAACCCGCTGGAAGCCTTGTCAAAGCTTTCTCTCTCGCCAAACCGTTGGCAGCCAAATTGGAAGTCAAAGGACTTCTCAAAAAAGAACTTACCATTGCAAGGATTCTAAAAGCGCAACTCACACCCGCGGGGGCACTCCGTAAAGGTTTCAGCCTCTCCAGGAGCTTCTCTGCGACACTCACTTCAGTTGGGTCGGTCGGCAAAGTCCTTAGTTTTACTCGGACGTTTTCAGCGAAACTTACATCGGTAGGGGCAATTGGCAAAAGCTTCAATCTTGTCAAATCGTTCTCTGCGAAATTGGAACTTCACGGTGCCCTAGCCAAAACGTTTAGTCTAGCCAAGGCGCTCTCTGCCAAATTGACGTTTGTGGGATCGGTCACCAAAGGCTTCGCGATTACTAGGGCGTTGAAGGCTGAACTCACGTTCGTGGGATCCCTACCTAGAAAAGTGTTGCATGCGTTCCCGACGGCCACACTCTCGTTTACGGGATCGGTGAGTAAACAGTTCTCGATCGCCAAAGCCTTCACGGCGCGACTGGAACCGATCGGGTCCCTTGAAACCTCACTCAAGATTATCCCGCGGGCAGTTGCCGGGTTTGTCAAACGGAAGCTGTTTGGTCCGATAAGTTTCAGGCATCTGCCTGTGCTATCGATGCAGGACATAACAAAAGATTTTGAGCAGCTGGTGTCCCTATTCCCGGACAGAAGCTTCAAGCATCTTCCCGTACTCTCCCTTAGGGACGCCACAGAGAACTTTGAGCAGGTTGAAGCCTTCTTCGCGATCAAACCGCAGCATCTGCCGGTAACCTCCCTTCTGGACGTAACCAAAAACTTTGAGCAGCTGGTCTCGCTCCTGAAAAGGACCTCCTAACATGGCCGAAGCCGGACCTCTCGTCAACCCGGGGATCTTCAATGCGAATGACCCTCGGGGCTCAGAATTTGCAGCGAATCAGGCTGCCCTCGAACATCAGTACGGGACCACTCTCGCCGGGGATCAGGAAACCCTTCAGAACGAGCGAACCAACGCCGCATATCAGCGTTCCCTTATCGCCAAACAGGAACCCATCTCTTTCAAGGCCAACGAGGCGAGGGCCAACACGGAAGGGCTCCTTGAATCCGGGGTGAACGCTGGACGGCGCGGAAACATACAAGCCGATTTCGTCAGCAAAGGCACGTCGGTCAGCCAGAAAATGACTCAGGCTGAAGCGAGACGCCTGGCAGCCGACAACATCGCCCGGGAATCCGAGCAGACCGGCACGAGCAAAAACATTGCCGCCTACCAGAACGACAAACTGAAATGGGAAGAGGAACATCCTCCGTTGCCGCCACCTGAAGCAGCACCGGCAGCTGCTCCCGCAGCGAACCCTGGCGGGGCCAAGGTTCTTACTGGCCCGGTTGGTCCTGGCGGCGTACAGCCTTATGAAGAAACCTCCAAGCGGGGCTTTGTGAGGGTGGGGGCCGCGCCACCCGGTGTAGCTAAAGTAACCCGACAGAAGGCCACGAGAGGATAACCATGAGCGATTCCACGAACGCCGGCGTTCCTTCTAACAACCCGCAGCTGTCGGGTGACGCCACCAAGATCGCAGCGATAAACAGATTGCGGAAACTCCAGGAAAAGGGCGCTGGGAAGATCACAATGACGCCGGGCGGTCCCCCTAGTGGTCCTCCTGGCGGACCCCCACGCGGACCGGGTTAGGAGAAACACATGGCTAGCACAGGGGGCACAGTCGCGCCCGCAATCAAGATCCCGGGTACCGGGGGCGCTCGCGCACCGGGCGTACGGCCCCCTGGCGTCAACAGGGCCGCTAAGGCCCCTGCGCCTCAGCGCTACCTGAACAAGGCGTCTGGCCGCATGGAAACAGCCGGACAGATGAAAGGGTACCGTCAGACCGCCTCCCAGAACATGCACGGATCGGCACAGCATGCCCCCCAGAAGAGCGTGGCTGCCAGTCCGGCTCAGCATGTAGCGAAGCCCGAATCCGAGTGGACCGAAAAAGAAGCCAAACACTTCATCACGCAACGGGTGCAGGGCGAAACCGCATCCGAACTGAAACCGTTTCAGGCTAAAGCCGCCCAGATCGCCGGTAGCGAAGCCGCGAGTGCGAACCGTTACCGAGGGTTCACCGGGGAAGCCGAAAAAGCCAACGCAGGTATCCTCGCCAATCAGCAGGCTGGGGCCAAGACGACCGACAACATTGCTGCCGAAAACGTCCTCAAAGCCGCCGAACCGACCGCAACGGCCGGTAACAACATTGCCACCCAGAACGCCGGCTATGTGAGCCCACAGGTCCAGGCGGCCCTCACAGCGGGCGCAGCCTCCACGGCCGGTATCGCGTCGGCTGCGCAGGCGAAAGCTTTGACACAAGGTCAGGGTGAGGAAAACTATCTTCGTGACCTGAACGCCCAGGCAACCCAACGCTATGTCGCCGGTCAGGGACAGTTGTCTGAAAGCTTCGGCAAAGAGAAGCAGGCGAACGCCAATGAAGAAGCAAGGGTCACTTCCCGTGGTGCCGGGGCGATCAACAAGAGTATTGAAAGTTTCAACACACGTAGGTCGAATACTGCTTTGGCTGAAGACAAGCTTCGCTCCGAAGGGGTCAAGCTCGCCACTACCACCGCCCAGAAAGAAAACGCATCGAAGCGCACGTCGGCAACCTCTGAAGGTAACCGCACGAGAAGCGCAGCGGTTTCGAGGGCAAACGCTCAGGAAAGTAACGCAACCAAAGCTTCCCAGCAGGCGTTCAAAGAATACGAAGCAAAGGAACAAATCGGGATCAGCCGTCTGAGCGCCCAGGATAAAGCCCGTTACGACAATGCCCGTATAGCGATCCAGAGCGGCAAAACCAAGAACGAAGCGTCCGGTAAGAAATATCTCCAAACCCTGAACAACGCCTATAGCGTTGTTCACAACGAACTCGAAGAAGGCAGGAAGCGAGGGGTTTCTGGAGAAAAGCTTTACAACATCGTCCGCAAGCAACTGACCGAAGGCAAGCACACTGGTAAGGGTAAGGAAGTCGGCTCGCCGATGGGGGCGAATCTCATCAAAGCCGCCTTGAACCTGAATGTCTACGGCCGGTTTGATGCCGCTGATGCAGCCGAAGCCCAGGCCCTTGGGTTGACGCCATCCATGAAGCCCTATTGGTTCAGAACCAAGTAGGGGGTTGTCATGGGTAGCGTCTTCTCCGGACCCCTCGATGAACACCCGTTTTTCCAAGCGGCTCACGAAGCGGCGAAGGCCGCTCCTAGGGCTGCCGCTAAGCCCTCCCAGGCCCCCGCCAAGACCCCTGCGCCTCGGTATGCAGGAAACCTATCCGGGGTTCCGTTCAAGGGCGGCCTGGGTAAGGTTCCTGCATCTAAGGCCCCATCGGCTCCAAAGGCCCCATCGAAGGGTTCTCTATTTTCCCCGATGAATTTCAAGTCGGAAAATCAGAAGAACATGGAAACGGGCGGTCGGCTTCAGGCGTATCGGGCGACCCCGGAAGGACAGAAGGCAGCCCGGAAGGTAGCCCAGGAACATGGGGGTCACAGTCTCTTCAGCTTGCATACCTTGGAAGACGCGCTCGGTAAGACCTATGGAAGTGGAAACGTTGTCAAGCGGGGTACGGCAGAAGCGGTTCCTCTCGAAAAGGCCGAGCGTGAAGGAAAGCCGCTCCCCAGTCCCCCAGGCTTGGCCATGGCCCAGCCAAAGCTCAGCGGTGGCCTAGTCACTAACGTTGGGGGTACGGTCAAAGCGTTCGCCAATCACCCGATCGGTACCACGGAGAAGACCGCAAGCTCGCTACCTAACATCGCCTCCTCGTTGATAGGAATGGGCTTGCGAGGCGGTGAGGAAACAGGACTAGGCGCCGCTAAGGCGCTTCCTGGAAACCCGTTGCATATCCCTAGGAACGAGGGGGAACCGCTCACAACAGCAAAGGAATTCGCCAAGGGCGCCGTACAGTCAACCGCGCATCTCCTTGGCGAGAATATGAAGGAATCCCAAGACGAAGCCGAAAAGGAAGGCGCCGCAGCCAAAATCCTTACCTTCGCTCCGGCTGTTGGCGGAGCCCTTGCACTCGGAGGGCGACTCCTCACCAAAGGTGTCGCAGAGGGCGGAGTGGGAGCCGCCGAGTTCGCCGCAAGGCAATCCGCGCGAGACGCGGCCATGGCGGCAGTAAAGAATGGCACAATCAGCGATTACGTAGCAGGCGGTTCAAAGCTAGGCAACCTCAAGGCCAACCTTTATGAGGCTGCCACTCAACCCCGTCCCAATCTGCGAACAGCACCAGGCAATGAGGCTGTGAAGGTAGAGCCGGGAGCAGCGGTACGTCCACAGGTACGCTCACCCAACCTGTTCCGGGCACTTCCGCAGACCCTGCTCGATAGCGCCCGTCACAACTACACGCTGAAGGGATTGCAAAAAGTGGCCGATGAGAGGAAGGCATTCCTCGAATCGTATCCGCACATGGAGGGACACAACGTCCCTGTTACGTATGCGCAGCATTTGGCTACCGCCGTGCATCCCGGCGAGGTTACGCCACTGTTTCAGAAAGGTGGAGTCTTAGGTAGCGATCTCCTTGGAGCAGGCAAGGCTCAAAGAATGGGAGCATCCTATCCGGGCAACGATGTAAGGCGCGCCGGGCAGACGGCCCGCACAACTGTCGCGCACGAAGTACATGACGCCGTCAAGGCGCTTACTCCCGATCAGCAGAAGCTCCTGGTGCTCGCCAAGGAAGGCCATTTTCCGCTTCACGATCCCGTCAAGGCACAGGCGTGGCTGGAAGAGGTCAGCCGCCAAGCTAAGGCTGGCTCCACGGGAGCCGACGGCCGCACCATCATCCCGTGGGCTCACCGTCAAACAGGCTCTGATGTAGCACGACAGGTTGACAGTGTCGTAGCCAACATGAAGAAGAACGGGCCGGAGAGCGTTATCACCCCCGAGTTCAAGAGCCTGGTAGAACGTGTTCCCGATGAGCGTTTGGTGTCACCCAAGGACCCCCTTCTTCAGCAGATCCCCGATGAGGTAGCCGCCCGCAAGTATTTGCCGCAACAACAGACCCTTGACGCTTGGGCGCAACACGAGCTTTCCAAGACCAATCCTCACCCGGACGCGCGATCCACTGCCACTGCAATAGTGCAGATGCATGACAAACTTCATGCAGGCAAAGACCTTCGCGCCGCAGCTAAGACGGCGGACGCCGGCCAAACGGCAGGCATAGACAAACTCGGCAGTGAGCCCGAGGCGCAACGCCTCATAGCGGCCAATAAGGCCGTGGCAGATCACAAAGCCATGGTCGCGCAAGGCAAGCCAATCCAGGTCCCGGTCAAGCACGAGCCCGACCTTTCCTACCAGGCTGCCATCCACAGGCCCCCAGGCGTCAGTGAGGGGACACGCTTGAGCGACATGTCCGCCGCCGAGCAAGCCGTTCACGGGGTTGACTCCCGCGGCATGGTCACGATCCATCGTTCCGCGCCCGCCAGGGAGATCAACAAGGGCGACTGGGTAAGCACCGACAGGGCGTCGGTGTCGATGGCTTCGGGAAATCCCGTTACCAGCCACCAGGTGCCCGCAAGCGACCTTGTGCGGCGCAGCAAAGATGACCCGCACGAGTTCGCATACATCGGCCCCCACCACACCGACACTCCCACCATGCGACCGCTCGCAGCGGGAGAGGCCAAGGCGGCCCTCCAGTCCGCCAAAGACGAGCAGAAGCTAGCAGCCAAATCCCTGAAAAACCTGGCCACAGACCCGACGGAGCTCCACGCGCGAGCGGACAATCACTTTGCCGATGCGAAGAACCTTGCGGATGAGAACGCCAATCGTCACGGCCTGCCGACCGATAGGGCATACATTCAGCATCAGCGCACACGAGGCCGGGAAAGCTTCCTGCACACCATCGGCAGGCGCACCCCTCCCGACCCCAAAAAGTGGGGGTCGGTTCTTCAGCGACAAGGATATCGCTCCACTGATCCCGCACTCGTTGAGGACGGAATGCTCAAGAGCATCCGAAACAAACTGGCCGTTGAACACATCTCCAAATTCGATGAACGCTTCCGTGTTCCCGGTACAGCAAATAAGCTAACCTCGCGAGAGGCGCATGCGGAGCTTCTGAAGAAAGGCCTAAACCCCGACCATTACGAAGTAGCAAACCTCGGGAAGATATTCCAGGGCATCTCAGAACACAGCATCGGTGGCGCCGACATGCTGCACCTTGACCTGAATCCCCTCGATCACTCGAAGACACTCGGGGATATGGTCCACTCGGCGCGCGGCCTGAATCCCAACGATGTCACGAAGGGATTCCAGATCTACCCAAAGACCGCCCTGAACGAGCTTCAAGGCAACCTTTCCTCCCAAAAGCTCGCTCTCCGCGCGTACGGAAAAGTCAAGGGCAAGCTTTCCAGCCTGATGCTTGGAACCAATCCCGGCTGGGCAACCAACATGAGCGCCGTGACCTACCCATCGCAGTTCATCCTGGGGGGCGGACATCCTTGGGATTTCCCGGCCTCAGTCAAATGGTACAAAGGGCTATCCGAGGGGGATAAACGGACGTTCGATCTTCAGACCGGGACCGACAATCCCTTCAAGTCGTCTCATGAAATGAACACCGAAAAGCTTGGGGCCTCCGCGAAGGGCTTGCAGAACAAGCCGAAGATAGACACTCTGCTCAACAACATGCAGGTCATGCGCAGGTCCCCCGTCGGTCGTTTCCTCTCAACGCCAGAAAAAGCATCCAACCTTGTTCTCAAGCTTGAGCGCGTACCACGCCGATACGCGCGCATCGGCGTGGCCGCCAAACACATGAAGAACATGGCTATCGACAAAATGCTCGAAGAGGCCAAAGGGCTGCACGCAGCCCAGGGGAGCCTTGAGAAGGCCACCCTGCACTTGAAGACCCTTGGCAGGATGCCAGCGGACAAGTACATGAACGAGGTCGCGAAGTCGATCCCCCACATGGAAGAGGTTGCTGCCAAAACCTCCAGCATGCTTGGTGAGTGGCAGCACATGACGAACCTGGAGCGAAACACGATCGGCAAAGTGCCGCTCTTCTACCCTTGGATTCGTTACTCACTCAACCTGGCTACGAAGACCCTGCCACGCGATCACCCGTTGGGTTACGCACTGGCAGGACAGCTGGGGGTCATGTCCCGCGAAGAAATGCGTCGCTTGCTCGGAACCGATACACCCGTCGGCAAAGCGCCCCTTGGCCGGGCACAGCCGGGTCTCGAACCTAATGAACGTCAGTGGGATTGGGCGGGAGCCTCACAGGCCGATCCCCTCCTCAACCAGTTTACCGATCTCCTGAACGCCCTACCGGGCGGCACTGGCTCAGCAGCGGATGTTCTCGGTACCCTTCCGCCGTTCATCTCCGCTCCGATCGAATACATGGCCAACAGGAACTTCTTTACGGACAAGCCGCTGAAGAACGCAGAACCGTACAAGTTCGGACAGCATAAAGAAAATCGCCCTGGATTCTTTGGCACCATGGCCGCCAAAGCGATTGAAACACTGGACCCGGGAAGGGCCGCTCAGGAAATCGCCTCAGGGGGCCGTCCACAGGCCGCAGACAGCCTCTTCGGCTCAAAGCCTATGAGCTACAGTCCGCGCGCTGAACGTTCGATCGAAGAAGGGGCTAAAGAAAAGACTGCTCCTTCACGACTGGTCGGCAAGTTCGGCATCCCACTCTTTCCCCATAAAGAACCCGGCATACTGGAATCGAAATTCAAGCAGCAGGCAAAAGAAAAGAAGAAGGAAGAACAAACAGCAGGCAACGTCTCAGGTTGGTAGTAACCTTGCAGCTCTCCGAATCAAGCCCTGCGCCCCGATAAACAAGAAGAACAGTATTACCCCCACAAAACAAAGCACACAGTAGAGCATCGCTCCTGTGAGAGCAATCAAAAGGGCCGTATAGATCACCGCCGTTACGCCAAACTTGAATGTTAGGAAAACCACTGCGATAACGACGGTGATCTCGGCTAGAGAATGGGCTTCGATGAACTTGGATAGCTTAGACCGACGCTTTCTTTCCCATTCCCCATAGGCGTCGATCCAAGGCCGTGAGATCCGTCGCGTAAGACCATAGGCCCGTTCGGTAGCCAGTAGTCCCTCGACTTCGCGCTCCTCTCGTTCCCTGGCCTCCACATCGGCCCCGGGAGTAAGGTCGATCACCGGAGGCGTCCTATAGGCGTCGATGCGCGCCTGTTGAGCCTCGCTCCGTATGGGCTTCATCCGGGCTTCGTAGCTCCCCATGTGAGGGTGTTTGCCCATACCGTTCGGATAACCGGCTTCCCACTCTCTGGTGTCCGCCTCGGTGCCGTGCCGGAGCAGCTCTGCCACCCACGGGTTCTCGGTTGCGGATGGGTCATCGCGGAATCTCATGCCCTTAGGGTCGTCCCACTGGCGGCCGATGTCAAGGGCTATTCCCCCACGCTAGACGAACGTCGTACGAGGAGACGCCTGAATGTCGGTATCCCTAGGCCCCAATCAAGCCCAGTTCGTAAGCACGCTCGCCCGGGAAACCGGGCTCAACCCTCATGTAGTAGCGGCCTGGGCTACTGCGGAGCAGTCGGGTTCGGCGGCGCGAAACTACGAAGGCAAAAACTACAACAACTTCCTGAACATCGCTAACACCGATTCGGGACCCAAGGGTGGAGCACACTCGGCGGTTTGGATGCATCCCGAATCGGCAGCCAAGGCTACGGCCGCATGGCTCAAGGGCCAGGGGCAGATTGCAAAGGAATACGGTGCGCCCGCGCAGGGCATCCGTAACATCCTGAACACCCGGGGCCAGGGGCCTGAACAGCAGATCCAGGCGATTTCCAAATCGGGTTGGGCCTCTTCCGGTTACAACGGCGGCTCAACTTTGCGCTCCCTAATGGGCGAGATCAACCCGAGCCAGATCCCCGCACAGGAACCCAAAGCTTCGACTTCTCCTGCGCCCGGCCTTCCCGGTCAACCAACGCCTCAGTTCGATCAGGCGGCTTACACGAAAGCGTCTACCGGCGCCACCGTCGGCAAACTGTTCTCGCCCGCGGAACGGCAAAACAATCCGCTCTTCACAACAGGCACGTTGACAACGAAAGAACCGGCCAAGTCAGAATTCACGACAACCGCCCCGGGCAAAGCCGCTGCGCCCCCTGGCGTCTCACCGCCGGGATACGCCCCAGCGGGCTCCGAAGCGCACGCTGGAGGCAAGCTAGGCGGTCTACTGCCAGCTAACGCGACGCTCAAGCTTGGCCGGATCGATGAGGGCCAGGACGGTCAGACGACACCCGGCGGCGCCATTGTGGCCAACGGTAAGGGCACCGTAGTCGGGGTCAAAAGCGACCCGGGCGGTTTCGGCCCGAGCTACCCGCTGGTCGAATTCAGCACGGGTCCGCTCGCGGGCCTTGGACCGATCTACTTCGGCCATACGCTCGCGGCAGTGAAAGTCGGTCAGAGGGTCAGTCCGGGCACCGTGATCTCACACACCGGCACGAGCGGGGTCGGCAACGCAACAGTCCCAGGCTGGTTCGAGATCGGCCTAGGCAACACGCTAGGACAAGGCAACACGGGGCAGGGAGCTAAGATCGCGCCCCATCTGAGGTAGTTCAAGGACAGTTGGCCTGTATCGTCCGCAGCACTTTGAGCAGTTTTTCATCTTGTGTTTCTGCTACTGCTTGCCCAATGCCATATACACATAGCTGGTTTTGGCTCTGTTCAAGACGCAAAATGCGTTCTTTCATAGCTTCGATAATTTGAGAACTAGTTGGTGCGCCCTGCGGTCCAACGGGTCCCTGTATTCCCTGCGTACCAATGGGACCCTGTCGGCCAGTAGCACCTAGAAGCGCATGCCTGACGCTAGGCTTGATCTGTGACGTGGACGTGATTAGATAATGGCTCGCCGCGATACCGGTCCCCGTCATCGAGAAGCACAGGGCCACGACGGCGACGATCATAGCTGGGGATGGCTTATATGGCTTCATAGTGCTCCTCTAATGGTTGTCGGCTCTCCAACAAGGCTTGCATGTAGGTATCGACCCGATCCATCTCGACCAGCCGTGAGAGAAGCCTGTGGGCCTCCGTGTCAAACGCCCACAGACGCGCCTCCCAAATACCGGAAGCCTTGATGGCCTGGAGTGCGATCCGTGCAGCCAAGCCCATAGGGTAGCCGTGAGCGCCCGTAGAGATCATCGGGAACGCAATGCGATGACAGTCCTGTTGCTCCGCCAGTTCGATTGATCTTCGGTAGCAGCTGGCTAGTGTCTCGGGCTCCCCACTTGCCCCGTCGAGCCAAACGGGTCCGACAGCATGAATGATGTGCCTGGCCGTGAGCCGTCCTGCACCCGTGATCTTCGCATCACCGGGAGCACATTCCCCAAGTAGGCGGCATTCGTTCAGGACGGCCGGTCCGGCAGCCATATGGATCGCCCCGTCAACACCGCCGCCACCGAGCAGGCTTTCGTTGGCGGCGTTGACGATCGCGTCGGCGTCAGCGTCAGTGGCGATATCCCCGAGATACAATGTGAGCTTGGGCATGCAAGGACTATCGGATGCCCAGCGCTCAAGTTCAAGCACATTCAACGAATGTTCGATCGGAGTACATCATTCCAGTCACCCGCTTTTTATCGCCCAAAAATCAAGTGGATTTCGATTTGGCCTTGGCGACAATGGCCGCGTACCCTACGCTTGAGATCGCTGTCGAGCAGCTCAAAGAGCAGCACGGGATCACCACGACCGCCCGGGCCTTGGAGGTCTTCAAGAGCCATCATCTTGAGGAGTACGAGAAACTTCGTAACCAGCTGGCCCCGTTGCGCGAGCAATCATTCGCCAACGATATGCTCGATGTCGCCTCGATGGCAACACAGGTGGAGCAGGCGGCGATAGCGAAGACAATGGAGCTGTTGGAGGCAGGAAGGATCGCCGATCCTTCCAAAGTCGCCCGGGACCTTGCAGACGTCAAAGCCAAGAACACAGACAAGCGTCTCGCTATCCAGGGTCGCCCGACATCGATAATCGCGAAACGCTCCGTCGAGGATATCTGGGATCAGCTTGAGGACATGGGCGTAGTGACCGTCGATGCCGAAGTCGTAGAGCAACCCGCCCTACCCGCAGAGGCACAAGATCCGGCATAGGCACAGGCTCATGCCCACATCCTAACACCAGGAGTCAATGTGTCTGATACTAGCCAAACGGTACCTGAGATAGCAGCGGACGTCCTAGCCGTTGCGGTGGAGCGTGCCATCAAGGTGGAGCGGGAACGCTCGGAACGGGAGCTTGCGCTCGCGGTCGAAAAAACCAAACGTGAGGCCGAGGTGGATCATCAGCTCGACGACCATGAAGAGCACTTGAAGGCGATCAACGGGTCGATAACCAGGACCGGGACGGCGATGATCGAGCTGAAAGAAACCGTGGTCGAGCATGTCGATAAGCAGGAAAAACGCAACGAGAAATGGGACACCGAACAGGCGGTCCACTGGCGTAAGTCGGGGCAGGCGTTCAGTAAACGTCAGGTGATGATCGCGTATCTGGCGATTCTCGCTACGGCCGGTAGTCCTGTTATCGCCGCTCTCGTCAAATCATTGTTCGGGGGTTGAGATGCTCGCGGATATTCTTCCCGCCTATTTGTGGCATCCGTTGGGGCAATGCGCGGGAACATCCGCCGAAATAGTTCGTTGCCACTCCTACAATTTCGTTTCAGGGATCGGCTCCGACTTCGGAGAGGTCACGCTAATCACCGGCCTTGTGATCGGCTTCTGGCGTGTCCGCAGGCACGCAGAATGTCATGTGGAGGCCCCGAAGAACTGCCATCGCATCGGCCGCCCCGTGCCGGGCACCGGGATGCGTGCTTGCCGGTTACATCACCCGCACGCGCAGGAGAAGGGCCACGGGACGACCGTGGAGGACATCGCGCGCCACCACGAGGAGTCTGGGGCCTAGAAGCTTTGCGCCTTCTGCGAGGTGAGGTGAAAGCTGCCGCACCGGCAACGGTAAACGTAGAGCCGCACACCGCCCTTGCGGGCCAGCTTGGCGTCTTTCTTCGCGAGCGATTTCTTGCTGTAATGGCGCTTACCGGATTCGCACGGCCGCGTGTTCATGCCTCGGCGTCGGCTAGCTCAAGGATCGCCCGGACACGCTCACGGCTGAGCCCAAGAGCCTTGCCGATCTCCGCGTTTTTGTAGCGGTCACGCCGTGCGGCACGAATCAAACGCAGCTGTTGCTGCCGCGCTAACCTAAGCTGATGCTCACAGTCCAGCACCCGCTGGCGCTGCTCAGTTAGGCTTTCAAGAACAGTCATGAAACAATGATACCATCACAGGCGTTGACGCCCGTCAACGACTATAAGGAGACCCGATGAACACGAATCCCACCGTTGGCCTGGCGAGCATCCTTGGCTGGTTGACGTTCGCTGGCGCCGAGCTTACAACGATCACGACCGCGGCGACAGGCTCCCAGGCGGACCTGAACGGTCCCGGCAAATGGGTGGCGATCCTTGGTGTTGTGGCGTTGGGTGTCACGAACGCCGGACGGTATTTGCAGGCACATGCGATGATCGGTGCGACAGCTCAGAGGGCATTGAACACGGCGGGTGCCGTGTTGCCGACGCTCGCTGAGGAGCTGCAAGCCCAGCCACCGGCCGCTGCGGTACCCGTGGCGCCGCTTCCGCCGCAGGCCCCCATAGCGGGATGATGCCATGTACGTCATGTTTGATAGCACCACGCCGGACGCCATACCGCGCAGTGCGCCAGCGGTTGCGGGGTACACTTCAGGGTTCTGGCCCGACTACCTAGAGGACGTCAAGCGCTGGCCGCATGCGCATCACCTGTCGATCGCCGTGAACGCGGGCGAGGACGCCATGTGCCTCGACGTGGAGAAAGGCGACGCGACCGCGGCCGAGGCGCCCGGCTGGTACCGCAGGCAGAGGGAGCGCGGGCTCGCGAAGCCCTATCTTTACGCGAGCTTGAGCCCGTGGGGTGAGCTGAGACAGATCCTTGAGAGTGCGGGCATCCCGCGTGAGGGCTACTTCGCTTGGGCTGCCGATTACACCTATGTCCCTCACATCCCCACCGGCTTCGATGCCTGCCAGTGGACGGACAGGGCGTTGGGACGCAACCTGGACGAGAGCCTGTGCAGCGACACGTTCTTCCGTCCTACGGTGGTGCCCAGCCCTCTCGATGTGCTGCTACCGGCGGAACGCAGGCTCGTCAACACCTACGACCATTACATCAAGCATCCGCAGCTACACGAGCATGGCCTGCGGGTTACACGCAACGCGATCGTCGTGTACCGCAAGCTGATCTGGCTCGCCGCCGTGAAGGGACGTGACGCCTACGGGCGCCCGTTGCCTTCGGGTTGGGGTGTGCGTGACCGTGCGGCACGCTATAGACTGTTGCTGGAGCGCACGAGAGGTGTCGCATGATGGACGATGAGGACCTTCACCGGATTTTTGGGCAGATCCTGCACAGGATCGTCCGGCTAGAACGTAAAATCAAGCAACTGGAGGAGAAACAGATGGCCACACAGGCAGAAATCGACACGATCACAGGCGAAGTGCAGGCCGTCGCAACGAATCTCACGGCAGCGCAAACCGCGCTACAGGGAGAGATCGACAGTCTCGCCGCCGCGAACCCCCAGGTCGATCTGGGTGGGGTCAAGACGGCTGTAGCGTCGTTGGGGAGTGCCGTGACAGCGCTCGGGAGCCTTAAGCCTCTCGCGGCGGCGCCGGCGGCCGCTACGGCCCCCACACTAGAAGTACCGCCTCTCGCGGAGGTGCCACCGGCGCCCAGCCCGAGCGAGGTCATCACACCCGGCGGCGGGACGCCCCTGTAGGCTAGCCGCAGTGCATGTGGGGTGGATGCCTGGAGCCCATGAGATCTCCGGGAAGTCTCATCCCACGCAGAGGAAGGTCCAGAAAACCCCCGGTGCCCCTTAGGCCGCCGGGGGTTTTCTGTCGTTCCAAGGCAAAAATATGCCATAGCCCTTGACGGGGACCATTTGACTCCCTATAGTTGTAAATATGGACAGGCGTGAGCACAGCTATATGGGAGTAAAGGATCTCAGGTACCGCCGGGAGACGCTTTTCCTGTCACGCCCCGAACTGAGCCGGGCATCGGGTGTCAGTGTTTCCTCTATCGCCAAGTTCGAGGTGGGCTTCCGTCCCGTGCGCAGTCCCGCGCTAAAGAAGGTCGAAGCGACCCTGGCCGCGTTTGAGCAGCAGGTCACAGAGGCCGCGTGATCGTCGTGGGTATCATCATCGTGTTCTGGGTGGGCCTCTTTGTGCTTGTGTCTACGCTGGCCATCCGGGGAGCAGGCCGGGAGACTGTGGATCACTGGCATGATCCACAGCACGACGAGCGGCGTGCGGCAGCAGAGTTGCATCCCGTCACCGGGCAGGTGCAGGCCGCGCCGCAGAACGGGCGTGTCCATCGCGGAAGCCGGCGATGACGATGAGCCCTATGCCGCACTGGGGCGGATATCAGGCGGAAGCGCCTCCCCAATCGCCTACTGTCACGCTAAGCTACCCAGACGCAAGGCTAGTAGCAAACGTCCTGGAACGGGACGTCGAGCAGATAGTCAACGGTGAGCGGCCAGAACCCGCACCAGCTGGCGCACTGCGCCTGGAAATCATCGTTGCGGAACTGAGAGGCAAGCGATGACCGTCCAGGAGCGGGAGAAGCCCCACTGCGCACAGCTACGGGACGCACAGCGTCTGCGCCTTCCGCTTGAGGTGCGTCGGGTTATGGCGCTTGACGACGAGATCCAGCGTTTGCAACAGCAGGACGCTGAGGATCGTGCGCGATGAGCGAGGCCGAGCAGTATGAAGCCGCGATCGTTGACGCCGAGGTGATCGATGAGCCCTCCGAAACCCCAGCCATCCTAGCGCCTGTCAACGGTGGCCGTGAGATCGTGCGCAGCGAGCGCCGCAGTGAGGTTCTAAAGCCGCTCGACACGTCCGCGGTGCTCGCAAGCTTCGAGACCTACCAGCAGCTGTTACAGCGCCTCCTGACGCCCGATGACTGGCAGGGTGCCCCCAACCGGCCAGGGAGCTTCGTTAAGAAGAAAGGCTGGAGGAAGATCGCAACAGCGTTCGACCTTGATCTGAAACGCATCGACTCGGCTGTCGAACGCGACGCTGAGGGTAACCCGTTGCGCGCTGAGGCGTGCTATGTCGCTATTGCCCCGTCGGGCCGCTCGATGGACGGCGACGGTTACTGCAGTGTTGACGAACCACGGTTCAAGAAGGCCACGGGACGCCAAAAACTAGAGAACGATCTTCGTGCGACTGCTACCACGCGGGCGAAGAACCGGGCGATAGCCGACCTGGTGGGGATGGGCGCCGTTTCTGCCGAGGAGGTTGAGGAGACGGCGCCGGGCGCTGCGCCAGTCGGCCCGGAGTACGGGAAGGTTGCAGCGCCCGCGCAGGTCACGAGCGCACGCAGGGCGCTCGGCTATCTGTTGGGCTGCCAGCCGGACGATAACCCTGTGGGTGTCGTGCTGAACGACATTGAACGCCGCGCAGGCGACTATCTCCCACATTTGCCGCTCGCGTCTATCGCATTGGTCGCCTTGGCAGCCAAGGGAAGGGCGCGAAGTGAGGTGGCGCAGCCCGGGAACGGCAACCCGGTGAGCGAGACGGCCGAGGACGTAGAAGAGCGCGAACGTGCTGAACGGATTATCGCTGATGTCTGATCCCGGCGGTCAAGAGCGCGAGGCGCTGGAAGCCGCTCTGGAGTTCATCCAGACGGTTGAACGCTGGAAGGGCTCCGACCCCGACGAAGTCCACGAGCTGATTGCACAACTAGAGGCCGCCGCCGCTGCCCGTGAGGACACTAATCTTGAACCACAACGCCAAGGAGGTGAGCAGCATGCCGAGCATCAAGGTGGGCAGGTACGACACGACCAGGGAGCCGAAGGGGCACAACTGGGCGGGGTGGATCGAGCCGGAGGACCGATCGTGGATCGTGTTCGTCGGGGAGGATCACACGACGCTGGCGGTGTTCCTGGACCGCGACCCGGAGACGGGGGCGGTGCTGTAGAGGCAGGCGTGAGGGTGGATGGCCCGAGCGTCGCTGCCCGTGAAGAGACCCCGCCGATTCACTACGACGCCCGCGAGGTCGCTGCCCGTGGGCAGGACCCGACGATTGAGGAGGCCATCGATCTTCTCCGTGAGCTTGGCGCGGACCTAGGGAGGTTCTACAACCCTGACAAGGGGGAGCCGCCGCACTTGGAGGCCATTGAGCGTGTCTGTGTCGATCTGAGCAACACGTTCCTCCCTGCCCGTGAGGACACCAAACGACAGACGGAGGCTCTGCGTGAATCCAAGCGTCGGGACACCGAGCGACCACCCAAAAGACCAGGTGCATACACCGGGCAGGAGCACGAGCAATGAGCGGTCAAGAGCGCGAGGCGCTGGAAGCCGCTCTGGAGTTCATCCAGACGGTTGAACGCTGGAAGGGCTCCGACCCCGACGAAGTCCACGAGCTGATTGCACAACTAGAGGCCGCCATGAGCCTTTACGACACAGGCACAGAGACTGTGCGAGAAGCGCTGGAACGTGTGGGCCGCGAACTGAAAGACGCCGAAGTTGAGCTGAAGCGGGTATGTATCGTCGCTAACCGTCAGGGGGCCAGCTATCGAAAGATCGCTGCCATCGTAGGCATAAAACTGAGCCGGGTGTCTGTGCTTGTCACAGGCGATGTCATTCGGCCGCAAGCGCCGGACCTGCTAGAGATGCCATTCGATACTTTCCCCGGGCTCTGCGACGGTGAGCACGCCGAGAAGATCCCCTCCGAGAAGGAGGAATGTGACCTTCGCAAGAAGGAAGACGAGCCGCTGAAAGTCGTTACCCCCAACCGAGAGGTCGTGTCTGCATGAACGGTCTCGACGCTCAAGGGCGCGAGGCGCTGGCGATGCACTTTGTTCGTGTTCGTGAACCTCCTGTAGGGATATGCGATCAGAAGGGCTCCGTCACAAACGTGTCGGCCGACGTAACTTGCGAGATATGTATCGGAGTCCTTAGAGCGTGGGAGATGCTGAAGCCCTGGGACTTCGGGATACCGGACGAGGAGAGAGGGGCGTTCTCGATTGGTGTGCGTGAGGGCTACCTGACCGCTCTCGCTGCCCGTGAGGAGACCGAGCGACACGATAAGCGTGAGCGATGCCAAGAGCCAACGGCTCGCGGAGTCGATGGCCAATGCGAACGCGACCCCGGCCATCAGGGCGAGCATGGCGGCCGATCGATGGGCGAAGTGATCGCGGATGCCCGCAAGATCGAGAAGGGCTACGAGGCCGCCCAAGGGGACACCGAGCGACCGGACGCAGGGGTGGCCGAATGGGAGCTGACCCGCGAGAACTACGTCTGGCACGCTAAAGCGGTTGCAGGGGTCTGCGTCGAGAAGAACAGCGGTCCGGTGCGCGTCCGAGAGGTCGTGCGGGACGCCGAGGAGGAGCACGAGCGATGAATGGGCACCCGAAGGCGAACGAGTACGGCCTTATTTGCGACTTCGTCGGGCATTCTTGGGGGGACGCGGGCGGCTTACTGCAGATCTGTGTGGAGTGTGAAGCTGAGCGCTGGGCCGACGAGGAGCATTGCACGGGCAAGCCTGACTGTCGGTGCAAGTCGTGTGTTGCCTACGACGAGTCGTCACCGCTATGACTGATATCGACTGGCTTTTTTACGCGGTGTTGGCCTTCATCGTCATCGCATTCCTGTGGTCGGTGTTGCGCTGATGCCTAACCCCGACGATCAAGAGCGCGAGGCCGTAGTCAACGGCGACAAGAAAGCAGAGCGAGCGTTGCGCCGCGTCGTCACTAAGCTCGCTGGCCCTGGTCCCGGACAATGGACCTTCGACGGGCACTTGATCAGCGACGAGATCGCCAAACCGTTGCTGGTCCTGACCGATGAACTCAACCACCTCGATCGAAGGTGGATGGGATGAGCGGTCAAGAGCGCGAGGCGCTGGAACTAGAGGTTACGACCGGGCTGGAGGAGCGGTTCGCTCACTTCGACGTGCCGTCCTACGTCTGGGAAGCTGCGGTGCATCGCTCAATCGCTGCTTACCGCGCCGCTCTCGCTGCCCGTGAGGAGCCACTACCAGAGACTTGGGTGTGCCCGCATGGCATTACCTTTACGGGGTCGCCTGACCTCATTATGGGAGCTGGGCTCGCTCACGAGATGTCGTGCGAACGTGCCGCCCGTGAGGACACCGGCTCTCGGTACCCAACGCCCATTTCACAGCGCATGAAGGATACGGTTCGTGCCGAGCAGGAAGCCATTGACCGAGAAGAAGCTATGGGCACCCCCGGTGCCTGACGATCACGGCGTGGAACTGGATGCCGCTGCGATTGCGCGGTTTCGCAGCAAGGTCGCGGTAGGCGAAGGGCCGGACGCATGTCGCATGAACGGCCTCCCGGCAGTCGCTAAGCACACGGTTGTGAACCCTTCGACGGGCGAGATCATCAACCTGCATGACGCGAGCACCGAACGGCTCGCCCAGGCCGTGGCTGACCTAAGGGAGTTACGGACCGCCCTCGCTGAGTTCGAGGGGACGATAAGCGATGCTATGGTCGCCAGACTCGATGCAGATGCCCGCTGGACGCAGCGCTTCGGCCCTTATGAGATCTCGGCTCCGTCCCCCACAGCCGGTAGCGAAACCTACCCACCAGACATGCTGGAAACACAGCTGGGTCTCCTGATCGCTAACAGGACGATCACACCGGAGGCTGCGAGCGGCGCCTGTAAGCGCCAGCTGGTGCTTACCCTGGAGGTTCCGTGGGGTGTGGACATTCACGCGCTGGCAGGGAACGCGAAAGGCGTCAGGTTCCACATCGCCGGATCAGACGTGCACGTTTCTAAGGCTGAGGCCGTCCTGAAGGCTGTGGCGGCAGGTATCGCGGCTTTGCGGAAGGTGCCGGGAACCCGAAACGCCCTTGATGCCGCCAGGGTTGAGGGCGCGCCGCCAGCCCGCCGGGTCAAAATCACGGCGAAGGGCCGTAAGTGAGCGACCTGGACACCCCGGCCCTCGTGATGGCACGCCTGGAAGAGATTGAGCGTGACCTTGCGGTCCGCGGCAACCAGTTCGAGGAGGCAGCCCGCGACTATGTGCGGCTGAAGCGCGACAAGGAGCATGCTCGCGCCACGGCGTTCCTGAAAGCGACCGGCACTGTCGCGGAACGCCAGGCGAAGGCGGATGTGGCGACCGTGACGATCGGTGTTGAGGCTGAGGGCCGTTTCGAGGGGTTGAAGGGTGTCATCCGGGTGCTCGACACGCGCGCGGCGGTGTTGATGTCAATTCTCAAGGGGCACGGGAGAGCCGGATGAGGCCTGGAAAGAAGCGCAAAGTCATCATCGATCAAACGACGGGGTGTCACGTTCCCGATAGGAAGCACTTCTCGGGGTCTGGGTATCCGCAATACTGCAGATCGTGAGTCCTGGGCACCGATCGAAGAACAAGGGCGCCCGTGGCGAGCTGGAGATCGTGAAGCTGTTGGAGGAGTGCGGGTGGCCTGCGAGGCGCAATTTCGCCAGCGGCGCGCGCGGCGGCGCCGACATCATCGGCGGACCGCCCGGCACCTCGATTGAGATTAAGCGCCAGGAGCACATTTCGATTTGGGCGTGCCTCGCACAGTGCGAGGCCGCCGCAGGACCGGGTGAGCTGCCGATCCTGGCGTTCCGCAGGAATCGTTCCGGGTGGTATGCGGCGGTTCCCTTGGACGCCCTGTTGACGTTGCTGGCCGACCGGACGAGCGACTGAGCCGTTCCCACCGGAGCGTCCTGTAGAGTTCCCGGCTGCGCACTCAGCCCGCGCGACCCTCATCGAACGAGCCCACCGGCCTTCCGGTGGGCTCGTTTGCTTTCTGAGACCAGAAACTTCCCGCAACCTCCGGCAAATACTTTCAGCAGCCGTCCGGGAGGATGGGTAGGCTTCGCGTCGAAGCACGCGATGGGGCTATTTGGTAGAAGGGCTGAGATGTGACCTGGATCAAGTTAGAGGACGACTTTACGGAGAACCGCAAGTTCCTGCGGGTTGGACCGCTCGCCGGCTATTTAGCGATCTCCGCTATCGCTTGGAGCACCCATAACCTCACGGACGGCAAGATCCCCGAGCCGATCGCCTACCGGCTGGTAGACACGCGGGAGGCCGACCTGACGCCTGCGGACCTCATCGAGAGGCTGATCGCGGCGGGTCTATGGGAGCGTGACGGCACGGACTATCGCATCCACGACTACCTTTTCTACCAGCGCCCATCAAGCGAGACGGCGAAGGCGAGGGCGAAGCTCTCACGACAGCGTTCAGAGGCCGGAAAACGGGGCGCTGCGGCCCGATGGCAAAGTGAGCGAAATAACGAGATTAGCCATGTGTTGCCATCCGGCAAAACCCCCACCCTTGCGCAGGATAATGGCCAACCGATAGCAAACGAATGGCAAGACGATGACGCAAAGAGTAGAGAGGGGAGAGAAGAGAAGGGAGAAGAAGCAACAACAACTACTATCGAGAATGCTTCGCATTCCCTCGTCGATTTGCCTGACGAAATCTTCCAGGAATGGCAAGAGAGATGCCATCACCCTCAAGCGAAGCTGAGTCCTGAGCGCCGCCGAAAGATCGAAGGCCGGTTGAAGGAAGGCGCAACCCGTGAGGAGTTCCGCACCGCGATCGAAGGCGCCGCAAAGGCGGCGCACGTCAGCGACAGCGGCCAGCGCTTCGACGACATCGAGCTGATTTGCCGTAACCGCACCAAGTTCGAGTCCTTTATCGCCCGGACCGCGGCCGTACCCCAGACGAGCGAGCGGGACCGGCTCAAAGCGAAGGACACAGCTGTACTCAAACGAATAATAGGAGGCACACGATGAGCTGGACAGAGGAGCAGTGGGATGCATTCTGCGCAATGCTGCAGGGCGGCTTCCCCGGGGACTTCACCGACGAGGAACGCAGCACATGGCGAATTTTTTTCGATGAGGTGGACCCCCAGCTGGCGGTCGCTGGTCTGAAGCGTGTCGTGTTCGCCGGGACCTTCAAGTTCCGTCCGTCGGTGAGCGAGCTCATGGGCGCCATCCGCAACGATCCGTCGGTGCCGACGTTCGATGAGGCATACCCAACGATCTACAGCGCTGCCGCAGCACAGCAGATACCTCAGACACACCCGCTGATCGCTGGTTTTATTGAATGGCAGGGCTTGTCGCGTCTCGGTCAGCTTCCGCTTGACGACCCGGATTGGGGCGAGAAGACACGCCGCGACCTGGAAGCAGCCTGGGACCGCCACGTCGAGGCATGTGATGGCCGTGAGGTAATGGCGCTGGCGTCGAACGGCGAGCCCCGGCGGCTCGATCCGCTTGCCTCCCTGCAGCTCGGGCCGCCCTCATGAAGCCCCGTGAGGTTCCACCCCCATATCATTGCCAGTGGTGCGGCAAGCTGGCGCTCACCAAAGTCGAGGTTTCCCCCCCGGTGATCCGTAAAGTCCCGCAGCAGGCGCCCATAATCGTCAAGCCAGCCATCGAAGCGTGGGCGTGCGCCACCCACACCCAAATGGTTGAGTGGGAAACACTGCGCGCCGAGCGGGACAAGCTCAAGCTCAAGAAAAGACGCACGGCGGCAGACAACGCCCGCCTGGCAGAACTGGAATCCGAGGCCGCAACATGAGCACAGGCTTCCACGCAGAGATCGCAGAACGGACGCCTAACGGCCTCCGGCTCTCAAGTGAGGGACTTCTAGGGGCGGGGGTGCTCACGGCCCGCAGAAAGGCCGAGGCGTATGTGATGGGTGTGCTGCCCCGGCGGTCCTCCAAGAACCCGGAGCGGTACAGCTGGCTGCGCATAACCCCCCAAGGAGGACTGCACGCCAGGCCAATCACGTTACGGGACGTGATTGGCGGCCACGAAGACTACAAATGGCCGAGACAGATCACCCAAACGATCCTCGACCATGCCGTGCCTGGCACCATTCCCTCTGCATACGATCTGCAAGTCGAGTTGCGGTCCGTCAATAATAGTTGTATACTGTTGAATCGTGGTGCCCGCGAACTCGCCGAACAGCGACTTAGGGAAGGCATTTCGATGAGTGAGCTTGCAATGAGAGCGAACCAGACACGAGGGCCACGCGGCATCGGGGATCAGTCATGGCTACGGAGACGCCTCGGCATCGTCCCATGCAAGAAAACAGAAAAGGGACCAACACCGTGGATGCACGAGAGTGTGCTCGCAAGGATCGCAGACGTTCTCGGGGTGGCGCCTAGGGAGATCGAACTCGGAGCCTACGACGATGACTAAAGCCCAGAAGATCGAAGCCGCGTGGGACGCCTACGACAAGGCAGTGAAGTCCGCGCGGGACGCCTACAACAAGGCAGTGAAGCCTGCGTGGGACGCCTACGACAAGGCAGAGAAGTCCGCGTGGGACGCCCGCAACAAGGCAGTGAAGTCCGCGTGGGACGCCTACAACAAGGCAGAGAAGCCCGCGTGGGACGCCCGCAACAAGGCAGTGAAGTCCGCGGGGGACGCCTACAACAAGGCAGTCCGGGAGGCCCGGGATGACTAAAGCCCAGAAGATCGAAGCCGCGTGGGACGCCTACGACAAGGCAGTGAAGTCCGCGCGGGACGCCTACAACAAGGCAGTGAAGCCTGCGTGGGACGCCTACGACAAGGCAGTGAAGCCCGCGGGGGACGCCTACGACAAGGCAGAGAAGTCCGCGTGGGACGCCTACGACAAGGCAGTGAAGCCCGCGTGGGACGCCTACAACAAGGCAGTGAAGTCCGCGTGGGACGCCCGCAACAAGGCAGTGAAGTCCGCGTGGGACGCCTAC
>OCZU010000197.1_pt1 | contig 43916 bp, 34 predicted proteins | sample 1539001 | NCBI WGS metagenome assembly OCZU01 (sample SAMEA3539306, study PRJEB22396) | soil metagenome | biome: tundra; feature: field; material: soil | place: USA | collected 2010-05 | depth 0.15 m | reverse complement strand
GCCGATCTGTGCTATGCGTGGATCGATCCCAGGGTGCGCCTTGAATAGAAGGCTCTGGCACCGTCTGCGCCGCCACCCTGGCGCGCTGATTGCCGGCAGCGTGCTGCTGCTGCTGGCCTTGAGCAGCCTGATCGTGCCCGCATTGTCTCCGTACGACTATTACACGCCGCAGCTCGATCTGATCTCGCAGCCGCCGACGCTGCGCGGCGGCCACCTGCTCGGCACTGACCCGCTCGGGCGCGACCTGCTGATCCGCGTGCTGTGGGGCTGCCGCATTTCGCTGCTGATCGGCCTCGCGGCCAGCTGCATCAGCATCGTGGTCGGTGTGAGCTGGGGCGCCATCGCCGGCTACGCCGGCGGCAGCACCGACGCACTGATGATGCGTGCGGTCGACGTACTGTATTCGGTGCCGTTCGTGCCGTTCGTGATCGTGCTGACGATGCTGTTCGGGCGCGAGCTGTGGCTGATGTTCGTCGCGATCGGCGCGGTGTCGTGGCTCGATATCGCCCGCATTGTGCGCGGTGAGGCATTGTCGCTCAAGCGCCGCGAATTCATCGAGGCGGCGCGCGTCTCCGGCGTGCGCGCCGCGCGCATGATTCGACGGCATATCGTGCCCAATCTGCTCGGCGTCGTGATCATCTATGCCACGCTCACGGTCCCGACCGTCATCCTGTTCGAGGCCTTCATGAGCTTCCTGGGCCTGGGCGTGCGCGTGCCATTGGCATCGCTCGGCTCACTGATCGCCGATGGCGCCTCGGACATGCAGGCGCACCCGCACCTGTTGCTGGTGCCGGCCGCGGTACTGGCCACGATCGTCTACTGCTTCAATTTCATCGGCGACGGCCTGCGCGATGCGCTCGATCCGCGCGAGCGATCATGAGCGAGTGCGCGCTGCTGCAAATTCGCGACTTGAGCGTGAGCTATCCGACCGCGCAGGGCAGCTTCCCTGCGCTCTGCGAGCTGAACCTCGAGGTCTCTCCAGGGGAATGCGTCGGGCTCGTGGGCGAGTCCGGCTCGGGCAAGACGGCGCTGCTGCTCGCGATCCTGGGGCTGCTGCCCTCTCATGCGCGCGTGCGCGGCAGCATCCGCTACCGCGGCAGCGAACTGCTGGGGCTCGATGCGGCGCGACTCAACGACATACGCGGCGCGCACATTGCCATGGTTTTTCAGGATCCCATGTCCGCGCTCAATCCCTATATGCGCGTGATCGATCAACTCAGCGAAGTCCCGCGCGTTCACGGCGGTATGTCGCACCGCGCCGCCGAGCAGCGCGCGCTCGAGATGCTCGAGGCCGTGCATATCGGCGAAGCGGAGCGCCGCGCCAGACAATACCCGCACGAGCTATCGGGCGGCATGCGCCAACGCGTCATGATCGCCATGGCGCTGATCGCCCAGCCCGACATCGTGCTGGCCGATGAGCCCACCACCGCGCTCGACGTGACGGTGCAGGCGCAGATTCTCTCGTTGCTGCAGGAAATGCGCGAGCGTACCGGCGCCGCACTGGTGCTGGTCACGCACGATCTGGGCGTGGTCGCGCAGCTCGCGGACCGTGTCGGGGTCATGCATGGCGGGCGCATCGTCGAACAAGCCGACTGTGAGCAGCTGTTCTCGCACCCGCATCATCCCTATACCCAGGCACTGCTGCGCGCCATACCACGCTTAGGACTCCCGCCGTGAGCGCGCGGCCCGAATCGCCGCTGCTGCAGGTGCGCGATCTGCGCGTCAGTTATGCCGCACGCCATCGCGGCCGCGCCCTGCGTCTGCGGGCACTCGAGGGCGTAAGCTTTGATCTGGATTCCGGTCAATCGCTCGGTGTCGTGGGCGAGTCCGGCAGCGGCAAATCGACCCTGGCGCGCGCACTGCTGCGCCTGACCGGTGCCGACAGCGGCAAAATCAGTTTCCATGGAAACGATTTGCTGGGGCTGCGCGGCGCGGCGCTGCAGCGCATGCGAGCGCACTTGCAGATGATCTTTCAAGACGGCATCTCGGCACTCGACCCGCGCCAGCGCATCGGCAGCATCCTGGCCGAGCCGCTGCAGATCTTCCGGCCGCAGCTGTCCGAGGCGCAACGGCGCGCCAGCGTGCTCGCGATGCTCGAGCGGGTCGGTCTCGAGGCAATGCACATGGAGCGCTATCCGCACGAATTTTCCGGTGGCCAGGCGCAGCGCATCGGTATCGCCCGCGCACTGATCGTCGAGCCCGAACTGATCGTGTGCGATGAGCCGCTGTCCTCGCTCGACGTGTCGGTCAAGGCGCAGATCACCGATCTGCTGACGCAGCTGCAGCGGGACCTGCGCCTCTCGCTGCTGTTCATCGCGCACGATCTGCCCGCAGTGCAACTAATGTGCGATCGCGTGTTGGTGCTCTACCTTGGCCGCGTCATGGAGATCGCAGCGCGCGATGTACTGTTTCAAAGCCCGCGGCACCCCTATACGCGCGCCCTGCTGCAGGCGGTTCCCATTCCTGACCCGCGGCTCGCGCGCGCGCGCCGCACCGCGCCGATCATCGGCGACATGCCCTCCAGCCTGTCACCGCCGACCGGCTGCGTGTTTCGCACCCGCTGTCCCTATGCGCTCGAGCGCTGCGCGCAGGAAGTCCCGGCATTGAGGCGCATCGGCAACAGCGAGGTCGCCTGCCACCGTGCCGAGGAGATCTAGACCGGGACGATACGCTCGACCGTGCGCCAACCGCGCGGCAGCATCGCGCCGCGCTGCGCGCGCGCGCCCAGATAGTCCTTGAGATCGGATGGGGTGAGGGTCATCTGCCGCTCGCCCGAGAACACGGCCAATGACTGCCCCGGCGCCAGCACCGTCATGGCCACCAGCACCTCTTCGCGCGACTGAGCTTTCTTGGTGGCAATGGCGAACAGCTTGTTGCCCTTGCCGCGCGCAAGCTCCGGCACCTCGCTGGCCGGAAACAGCAGCAGGCGGCCTTCGGAGTTGATCAGTGCGACGCGCACGTCGGCGAGCCCCCGGCTGTCGCTGAGCGGCACCGGCGCTGGCGGCAGCACCAGCGCGCCGTCGCTGAGTTTCAACAGCACCTTACCGGCACGGTTGCGCGAGTGCAGCTCCTTGAGTCGCACCGTGAAGCCGTAACCGGCGTCGGTGGCGAGCAACCACAAATCCTCCGGCTCGCCGATCAACACGCCGGCAAAGCGCGCGCCGTCGGGCGGATCGAGCCGGCCGGAGAGCGGCTCGCCCTGCCCGCGCGCCGAAGGCAACGTGTGCGCGGGCAGGCTGTAGGCGCGGCCGGTGCTGTCGATGAAGACCGACAATTGCGTGCTGCGACCTCGCGCCGCGGCCTGAAAGGCATCGCCCGTCTTGTACGACAGGCTGCGCGGGTCGATGTCGTGACCTTTGGCCGAGCGCACCCAGCCGCCGGTGGACAGCACCACCGTGACCGGCTCGTTCGCGAGCAATTCGGCCTCCTCGATCGCCTGCGCAGCCGCGCGCTCCACGATACGCGTGCGCCGCTCATCGCCAAACTCGGCCGCATCGGCCTCGATTTCCTCACGCACCAATGTCTGCAGCTTAGCTCTGCTGCCTAGAATTGCTTCGAGCTTGCCGCGCTCGTCCGCCAGCGCGTGTTGCTCCTCGCGGATCTTCATCTCCTCGAGCCGGGCGAGGTGCCGCAGCTTGGTCTCAAGGATCGCCTCGGCCTGCTCGTCCGAGAGCTTGAAGCGCTTGATGAGCACCGGTTTGGGCTCGTCTTCGCGCCGGATGATGCGAATGACCTCGTCGAGATTGAGATAGGCGATCAGCAGGCCGTCGAGGATATGCAGCCGGCGCGCCACTTTATCGAGCCGATGCTGCAGGCGGCGGCGCACGGTCTTCTGCCGGAACTCGAGCCATTGCGCCAGCAGCGCTTTGAGTCCCATCACGCGCGGGCGGCCATCGATGCCGATGACGTTCAGATTGACGCGGTAACTGCGCTCCAGATCCGTGGTCGCAAACAAATGCGCCATGAGCTGCACGACATCGACGCGGTTGGAGCGCGGCTCGATCACGATCCGGGTCGGATTCTCATGGTCGGATTCATCGCGAACGTCATCCACCATCGGCAGTTTCTTGTCGCGGATCTGCTGCGCGATCTGCTCCTGAACGCGGCTGCCCGAAACCTGATAAGGCAGCTGCGTGATGATGATATGGGCCGTATCCGGCTCGACCTCCCAGATCGCGCGCGCCTTGAAGCTGCCGACGCCATTGTCGTAAAAGGCGATCAGATCGGCGCGCGGGGAGATGATCTCGCCTCCGGTCGGCAGATCCGGTCCCTTGACGTGCTTGAGCAGCGCACGCGTGGTCGCCTCGGGATCCTCGAGCAGATGAATGCAGGCCGCCGCGATCTCGCGCAGGTTGTGCGGCGGAATGTCGGTCGCCATGCCGACCGCAATCCCTGAGGCGCCGTTGAGCAGCAGATTTGGCAACCGCGCCGGTAACATCAGCGGCTCATCCATGGTGCCGTCGAAGTTCGGCGCCCAATCGACCGTACCGTGCTCGAGCTCTCCGAGCAGCACGTCGGCGTAGCGGGTCAGCCGCGCCTCGGTATAGCGCATGGCGGCAAAGGACTTGGGATCATCGGCCGAACCCCAGTTGCCCTGACCGTCCACGATCGGATAGCGATAGGAGAAGTCCTGGGCCATGTGCACCATGGCTTCGTAGCAGGCCGAATCGCCGTGCGGATGGAATTTCCCGATCACGTCACCGACCGTGCGCGCGGACTTCTTGTGCTTCGAAGCCGCCGATAACCCCAGCTCGCTCATCGCGTAGGTGATGCGCCGCTGCACCGGCTTGAGGCCGTCGCCGAGCGCCGGCAGCGCCCGGTCCAGAATGACGTACATCGAGTAGTCGAGATACGCTTTCTCGGTGAAGGTGCCCAACGGACGCCGCTCCACGCCCTCGAAATTCAGCTCCTGATCGGCCATCAGCTTAACACCTCGGCCAGATTGCCATTGCGCTCGAGCCATTCACGCCGGTCACCGGCCCGCTTCTTGGCCAGCAGCATATCCATGAGTCGGTCGGTCTGATCCTTGGGTGCAAGCGTGAGTTGCACCAGCCGGCGCGTACGCGGATCGATCGTGGTTACGCGCAACTGCGACGGATTCATTTCGCCCAGTCCTTTGAAGCGCGTGACCACGGGTTTGACCCGCGCATGTTCGGCCTTCAGGCGTGCGAGCGTGGCATCGCGCTCGGCATCATCGAGCGCATACAGCACCTGCTTGCCGGCATCGATGCGATACAGCGGCGGCATCGCCACGTGGACGTGGCCGCCGGCCACCAGCGGCCGAAAATGCCGAAGGAACAGCGCGCACAGCAGCGTGGCGATGTGCTGCCCGTCCGAATCCGCGTCCGCCAGGATGCACACCTTGTGGTAGCGCAGCTGCGCGAGGTCGGCAACACCCGGATCGACCCCCAGCGCGACGCTGATGTCATGCACCTCTTGCGAGGAGCCGATCTCGCCGGGCTCGAGTTCCCAGGTATTCAGGATCTTGCCGCGCAGGGGCATGATGGCCTGAAACTCCCTATCACGCGCTTGTTTCGCCGACCCGCCCGCGGAATCGCCCTCGACCAGAAACAGCTCCGAGCGGGCCGGATCCTGGCAGCTGCAATCGGCGAGCTTGCCGGGCAGTGCCGGGCCATTCACGGCGCGCTTGCGCACCACGCGCGCGGCCGCGCGCAGGCGCTCCTGCGCATTGGTGATGGCAAATTGCGCGATGCGCTCACCGGCGTCGGGATGCTGGTTGAGCCACAGCGCGGCGGAATCGCGTGCATGCGTTTCGACCAGCGCCGCGGCTTCGCGTGAGCAGAGCTTCTCTTTCAGCTGTCCAGCGAACTGCGGATCGCGGATCTTGATCGACAACACGAAACAGGCCCGGTCCCAGACATCCTCGGCGGTGAGCTTGATCCCGCGCGGCAGCAGATTGCGAAATTCGCAAAACTCCCGCACCGCCCCGACCACCCCGGCGCGCAGGCCGTTGACGTGCGTGCCGCCGCCGCTGGTTGGGATCAGGTTGACGTAGCTCTCGGCGATCAGATGTTCGGCATCGCGGGACCAGACCAGTGCCCATTCGACGGCATCCTGATCGGTCGCGTTGCGGCCGGTAATCGGCTCCTGCGGCAGTCGCTCTGCCGATCCCAATTGCTCGATCAGGTAGGCGCCGAGGTCACCGGTGTAGAACCACTCGTCCTTCTCGCCGTTCTGCTCATTGAGGAAGCTCACACGCAATCCGGCGCACAGCACCGCTTTGGCCTTGAGCACGCGCTTGAGTTCAGGTACCGAGAAGCGGTCGGTATCGAAAAATTTCGGGTCTGGCCAGAAGCGAACGGTCGTGCCGGTGTTGCGCGCGCCCACGGTGCCTAGAACTTCGAGCTTGGAATGCACGTGGCCGTCGCGAAAGCCGATGTTGTACTCGCGTCCGCCCCGCCGTACCCAGCATTCCAGGTGCGTGGACAAGGCATTGACGACCGAGACGCCAACGCCGTGCAGTCCGCCGGAGAACTTATAGCTTCCTTCGGTGAACTTGCCGCCAGCATGAAGCCGCGTCAGGATCAGCTCGACACCGCTGACCTTCTCCTGCGGATGGATGTCGACCGGCATGCCCCGGCCGTCATCGATCACCTCGAGCGACTGGTCCTTGAACAAAGTCACGCGGATCGACTTGCAGTAGCCCGCAATCGCTTCATCAACGCTGTTGTCGATGACCTCGTGTGCGAGGTGATTGGGTCGCGTGGTGTCGGTATACATGCCTGGACGGCGGCGCACCGGGTCCAGACCACTCAGAACTTCGATATCGGAAGCGGTATACGATTCAGCCATTCCTATTCCAGCTCAGAGACGACGTACGAGGCGCTGCGCATTCTAGCAGCGCACGCCGCGTTCACCAGAGACTGACGCGCTGCTCCGGCGGCAAGTACATCTTATCGCCGTCTTTGACCCCAAAGGCCTGGTAGAACGGCGCTTGGTTCATCTCCGGCACGGAGCCGCGAAATTGCGCCGGCGAGTGTGGATCGCTCTTGATGCGCATGATGGCCTCGTTATCGCGCGTCTTGGCGCGCCACACCTGCGCCCAGCCCATGAAGAAGCGCTGCTCGCCGGTCAGCCCATCGATGATCGGCGCCGGCTCACCGCCCAGCGACAGTTGATAGGCCTGGTATGCAATGGCGAGGCCGGAGTTATCGGCGATGTTTTCGCCCAGCGTCAGCTCGCCATTGATCGGAAAGCCCGGAACCGGGGCGAACGCGGAGTACTGCGTTACCAAGGCACGGGTCCTGGCTTTGAAGTGATCCAGATCCGCCTGCGTGAACCAGCCCGGCGCGCTCAGCAGGTTGCCGAGGCCGTCGTATTGACTGCCCTGGTCATCGAAGCCGTGACTGATCTCGTGGCCGATCACCGCGCCAATGCCGCCGTAGTTCACCGCATCGTCCGCCTGGGCGTTGAAGAACGGCGGCTGCAGGATGGCGGCGGGGAATACGATCTCGTTCTTCTCGGGGTTGTAGTAGGCGTTGACCGTTTGCGGCGTCATCTCCCATTCGGTACGGTCGATCGGCTGGCCAAGCTTGCTGACATTGCGGTGGTACTCGAACGCATTGGCGCGCATCACGTTCCCCAGCAGATCGCCCGGGACGATTCGCAGCGCGCTGTAATCGCGCCACTTGGCCGGGTAGCCGATCTTGGTGGTGAACCGGGCGAGCTTCTCGTGCGCCTTCTGTTTGGTCTCTGGACCCATCCAATCGAGCGTGTCGATGTCGGCCTGGTAGGCCGCCAGTAGATTCCTGACCAGTTGGTCCATGCGGGACTTGAATTCCGGCGGGAAATAGCTGGCCACGTATATCTTGCCGAGGCCCTCGCCGATTGCGCCATCGACCAGTCCAACAGCGCGCTTCCAGCGTGGCCGGTTCTGCGTTATGCCCCGCAACGCCGTGCCGTAGAAGGCGAAATTCTCATCGACAAACTTCTTGCTCAGAAACGGCGCGAACTCGCTGAGCAGGCGCCAGCGGAAATAGGATCTCCACACCGGCAGCGGTGTGCGTGCCACCAGCTCGTTGAAGGCCGTGATGTAACTGGGCTGGCTGATGACCAGGTAGTCGACCTTACCGGCGACGCCGGCGTCGCTCAGATAGGCCTTCCAGTTGTAGCCGGGCGCCAGGCGTGCAAGCTGGGTCAATTCGACCCTGTTATACGTCTTTACCGGATCGCGGTTTTCGACTTTGGTCCATTGCACTTTCGCCAGCGCAGTTTCGAGCGCAACGATGTCATGGGCCTCCTGGGCTGCAGCCGGTTCCCCGGCGACCGAGTCCCCGGCCAGCCTCAGCATAGTCTCGACATGCTGCAGGTACTTCGCGCGGATCTGCTGCAAGCGATCGTCATTTTCCAGGTAATAGTCACGATCCGGCATCCCGAGACCACCCTGATGGAGATCGAAAACGTACTTGGTGGCGTCCCTCGCATCCTGATGGACCTGCGGCCGATACGGCGCGCCGACACCCAGCAGGCTGAAGTGCGCAATCAGTCCCGGAATTTGCGACCTGCGCTTCAACGCCGCGATCCTGGCAAACTCGCTAGCGAGCGGTCTCAAATCCAACTTCTCCAACGCGGCCTCGTCCATGAAGCTGGCATACAGCTCAACGAGCTTGCGCTGATCCGGATCGGCCGCATCCGCCGACTGCGTTAGGCGCTCGACCACGGTGCGCAACTGCTCGAGCGAATCATCGCTGAGCTTGTCGAACGAGCCGTAGCGTCCCTTGTCGGCAGGGATCTCGGTGCTGTTCAGCCATGTGCCGTTGACATGGCGATAGAAGTCGTCCTGCGCGCGCACGCTGTTGTCAAAAAACTGCAGGTCGATGCCCGATCCCAGCGCCGTCGGCGCGGCATCCGCCAGCGCTGGCTCGGCGGACCAGCCGTGGCCAGCCAGGGCGCCTGCGCCGACTACCGCGCAGCGCCATCTGTTCGTTTTAGTCATCGCCGGATCTCCTTGGATCACCACATCAGATCGTCGGGAACGACATAGGCACCGTAGGCGCTGTCCTCGCTGACCGCGGCAGCGGCCGCTACCGGTGCTATCAGCGCGGCGGGTTCGCGCTCGCCGATGCGCTCGGCGGCAGAGGGCGGCACGAGCGCGTAGCGGTTGTCGCAGCGGACGATACGAAGCTCGCCGCGATTGAGCTGCTCGCGCACCTGCGCATTGACGGCGATACGCTTGATTTTCGTGCCATCGATGAAATTGTAGTAATCCTCGCTTTCGATCGGCGCTATCCGGTTCTGCTCGATCAGTTGCCGTATCTGCGCCAGCCGCGCCGTGTGCTCGGCCTTGGCCTGCTGCTTGCGATTGAGTTCCTGATCGCGCGCGGCCTTCTGCGCCTGAGCGCGCTGCGCGGCGAGCTGGTGCTCCGGAATGCGCGCCGGCTTGTGCCGGGACAGTTGCGGCGGGCGTCGCTGTTGTTGGCTGGCGAGCTTGGCCTGCTTTTCAGTAACCAAACCGGCCTGGATCAGCTGATCGCGCAAAGACGTGCTCATGAATCGCTCTCGTTCGTAGCTACCGGTGCCGGCGCTATTTTACCCGGCCCGGCATTGCATTTTCACATAATGTAGCGCCGCGGCGGGCGCTGGCGTGCGCCGGGCCGTCAATCGCGAAAATTCTCGAATTGCAACGGCAGTTCAAACGCCCCCTTGCGCAGCAGCGCCATGGCCAGCTGCAGATCGTCGCGTTTCTTGCCGCTGACGCGCAGCTTATCGCCATTGATCTGCGCTTCGACCTTGAGCTTGGCGTCCTTGAGCGCGGCCACTAGTTTCTTGGCCGGCGCCTGCTCGATACCTTGCTTGATCGTGATCGTGCGGCGCGCGCCGGCCAGATTGACTTCCACGGCGCCCAGATCCAGGCAGCGCGGGTCGATTCCGCGCGCCGCCACCCGCAGCCGCAGGATATCGAGCAGCTGATCCAGCTGATACTCGCTTGGCGCAAACTGCGTGACCATCGAACCTTCCAGCTCGAAGCGAGCATTAGTGCCACGCAGATCGTAGCGCTTCTCGAGCTCACGCTTGGCCTGATCAACCGCGTTGGTGAGTTCGTGCAGATCCACTTTGGAGACGACATCGAACGATGGCATGCGCGCTGGAACCTTTAGGTGACCTCGATACGTTTAGCATCAACCCACCGATTTTTCCACGATTCATCGCGGCGCTGGCGCAGGCTTGACCGCATGACTTTGCACCCAGCGCACGATGTCAGCTGTCCCCAGCGAACCGCTCTGCCGGGCCACTTCGCGACCGCCGCGGAACAGCGCCAGCGTCGGAATGCTGCGGATGCCAAACTCGCTGGCCAGGCGCACCTGCGGTTCGAGCATACCCGCGGCCTCGGCCGTTGACACGGGCTTCATCCGCCGTGACGATCGAGTCATCGAAGGAAGGACGCGATGCTTAAGCTATTGGATCCAAGATGCGCAGCGCTCATCGCCGCCGGCACTTTGTGCGCCCTGGTCGGCGTCGCTCACGGCAACACTGCGGCATCCGCGGCGGTGAGCACGGCGGCGGCCAAGGTCAGGCACGTATTCGTGATCGTGCTGGAAAACAAGAGCTTCGACAATACGTTCGCTACCAGCACGCAGGACCCGTATCTGCGCACTACCCTCGTGCCCATGGGTGGACTGCTGACCCAGTACTATGGGACCGGACACTTCAGCCTCGACAATTACATCTCGATGATCAGCGGCCAGGCGCCGACCCCGGATACCGAGGAGGACTGTTTGCCGGGTTTGACCGGATCAATGAGCAACTACAACGATGTCATGCAGACGGGTACCACCCCGGACGGTCAGGTCATCGCCAAGGGTGGCTGCGTTTATCCCGCGAGCGTCAAGACGCTGCCCGATCAGCTCAGCGCCGCGGGTCTGCGTTGGCGTGGTTACATGCAGGATATGGGCAACGATCCGGCACGCGAGCGCGCGACCTGCGGGCATCCGGTCATCGGTATCGGTACCGACCATACCGGCGCGGCCGAAGCGCCCAGCAGCGCCGTACCGTTGGGGGATGCCTACGCCACGCGACACAATCCCTTCATGTATTTCCACTCCATCATCGATTCCCCGAGCTGCGACATCAACGTGGTCAATCTCGAGCAGTTGACGGCCGACCTGGGTGCCGTGGCCAACACACCCAATTTCATCTTCATCACTCCGAATCTGTGCGACGACGGTCACGATGGCAGCGGCAGCGGCGCCGCGGGCACCACCTGCGCCAACGGCAAGCCGGGGGGCCTGACTTCCGCTGATGCGTTCCTGAAAACCTGGGTGCCGAAGATTCTGGCCTCTCCCGCGTATCAGCGCGACGGACTGCTGATCATCACGTTCGACGAAAGCAACTACACACAAAGCATCAGCAGCAATGCCAGCACCGGGCAGACCACCATAGATCTCACCTTCCCGGGCGAAGGCTGCTGCCGTCAGCCACCTGGACCCAATATCAGCGCCAAGCGGCCGGGTCGTCTCAGGCTGGTGAATACGGCAACCAAAGTCGAGAACATCGTCTTCAACGGTTACGGGGGCGATCGGATCGGCGCGTTGCTGTTGTCGCCGTTCGTGAAGCCGGGCAGCACCTCCAGCATTGCTTACAACCACTATTCGCTGCTCAAGAGCCTGGAGGACATCTTCCAGCTCGGCGCTCATCTGGGCTACGCGGCCGACAATCCCCACACCGGCTATCACCTGGATACCATTGGCGAGGATCGCAACCTTTTCATCAGCCCATAAGGGCGTCTTCTGGACGCTGGTGGTCGCTGCGCTGCCCGTATTGGCGGCGGCCGGCGCCGGTTCGGCAGCGGACATCGTCGCGATCGGCCGGCAGATTTTTTTCGATGCCTCCCTGTCGGCCTCGGGGCGCATGTCCTGCGCCAACTGCCACAGCCCGACTCACGCCTACGGTCCGCCCAATGGCCTGGCGGTGCAGCGCGGGGGCCCGAAGCTCAACCTTCAGGGCGCGCGCGCGGTGCCGACATTGCGCTATGCGCTCAATATTTCCGCTGTTGGCGCCCTATGAAATGGCCAACGCCTCGCGTGCCGCCGTCGTTGCCAAGCTGCGGCGCACGCGCTACGCGCAGGACTTCCGCCGGGTTTTTGGCGGCCGGATATTCAACCACCCGCGCCGCGCGTACGCCTAGGCGTTGCTCGCCATCGAGCGATTCGAACTCGAAGACGCAAGCTTTCATCCCTACAGCAGCAGGTTCGACGACTACCTGGACGGCAAGCTGCTGCTGAGCCCTCGGGAGCTACGCGGGCTGGCGCTGTTCGAGGATCCGCAGCGCGGCAATTGCGCCAGCTGCCATCCGGATCGTAAGGGCGTTGACGGCTCGCACCCGTTGTTCACCGATTACCAGTTCGAAGCCCTCGGGGTACCGCGCAACCCGCAGATCCAAGCCAATGCGGCGCGCGGCTATTTCGATCAGGGGCTGTGTGGTCCGCTGCGCAGCGATCAGGCGACGCAGCATCAATACTGCGGGATGTTCAAGACCCCGACCCTGCGCAACGTGGCAACGCGACGCGTCTTTTTTCACAATGGCCGATTCCACACCCTGCGCGAGGCGCTACGTTTCTACGTGCGGCGCGACACCGATCCGCGACTTTGGTATCCGGTATCGAGGCACGGTGGCGTAACAAAATTTGACGATCTGCCGCCGCGCTGGCGCGGCAATGTGGACGTCATCGACCGCCCGCTAACCCTCAGCGAAGGCGCGCAGCCGGTCTGGAGCGACGCGCAGATCGACGATGTCACTGCATTTTTGCAAACCCTGAGCGACCGCGATGCCCAGGCGAGCGGCCGCTGAGCGCTGTCGCACCCAGGGTACCCTCGAGCTAACCAAAATCCTCTACCAGCACTCGCCGCAGCGTCTCGGGCAATGGCTCGACACTGTGGCGATAATTGGGCAGATCCACGCCGGCAGCGAATGCCGCGCCGCCCTTGAGGCCGGCAATCATCGCCGCTGCGAACTCGAAGCGCAGGAAGTGCACCGCCGAAGTCTTGGTCTCATTCTCTCGCGACAGGTCTTCATCGGCGATCGCGAACACCGGCTCGAAACCTTGCACGCGCATCCAGCAGTGTCGCTCGAAGCCGCGCAGTTCCATGAGCCGCTTCGCCCGCTCGACGGGATCCACGAACTCGATCAACAGTGTCGCCTTGAGATTGCTGCCGTCGGGGACCAGCGAGTTATAGACGCCGAGTTCCTCGGCAATGCCCTCGGGCTCGAACAGGCGCTCGGTGCGCAGCATCTCCTGCACCTGGTACTGCACGGTCTGCCGGTCCTCGAAGCTCCAGGTGCAATGCTCGCCGACGCTGAGCTGCCGCCCGCGTCGGTACTCGATCATTCGGGCGCGAAACGCCGGCCGCTCGCGCGCGTACTGCTCCAGCGACATCAGTTCCGAGGCGGCGAGTTTCTGCACGCTTCAGATCCCGTAGGCGATGCGCAGCAGTTTGAGTGGGTGCGTGGGCGTGCGAGGCGGCGACAGGCCGCTTTCGATCTGGTGTCCGGCCATCGGGCAATCGCTCGAATAGTAGTCCGCGCCGGAATTTTGTACGCGTTCGAACACCGGGCGCCCGATCTTCATCGAAGCGTCGCGAAATTTGCTCTTGAGCGCGTAGGTGCCGTTGTGGCCCGAGCAACGCTCGATCACTTCAACCGTGGTGTCCGGCACCAGCCTCAGCACGTCACGCGTCTTGAGGCCGATATTCTGCACCCGCAGGTGACAGGGGACGTGGTAGCTGACCTTGCCGAGCCGGCCGGTGAAGTCCGTGCGCAGCAGACCCGCCTGGTGCCGCAGCATCAGGTATTCAAACGGATCGAACATGTGCTCGGCGACGCGCTGCACCTGCGCATCGGCGCTGAACATGAGCGGCAGCTCCTGCTTGAACATCAACACGCACGACGGAATCGGGGCGACCACGTCGTAGCCGGCATCGATGAGCCTGAGCAGCTCGGGAATATTGGTCTGCATGAACTGCTCGACCGACTGCAAGTCGCCCAGCTCGAGCTTCGGCATGCCGCAGCAGCGCTCCTTGTGCGTGAGCACCACGCCGATGCCGTTGTGCTCGAACACCGCCGCGAGATCCTGCGCGAGCTCGGGCTCATTGCGGTTGCCGTAGCAGGTCGTAAACAGTACGACCTGGCCGCGGGTGTCAAGGCTCGCCTGCACCGGCAGATCCGTGCGCAGCTTGCCCTTCAGGCGAGCGCGTGCGGTCGTCGAATGAAAAACGGGAAGCGGCGCTCGCGGATCCACGCCAAGGGTCTTGTCGAGTAGCTTGCGCGCTACCGCGTTGCGATTAGCCGCATTGACAATATCGGCCACCACCGGAATGCCGGCGATGCGGCCGACCGCATCGGTCGCGCTGAGCACCCGCTCGCGAAGCTTCAGCTTGCCCTTGCTGGCGGCCGCCGCCTTGGCGCGCAGCATCAGGTGCGGGAAGTCGACATTCCAGGGATGCGGCGGCACGTAGGGACATTTGGTCATGTAGCACATGTCGCACAGGTAGCAGTGCTCGACGACCTTCCCATAGACCGCTTTGTCGACGCTGTCGAGCTCCATCGTGGGCGCCGCATCGATCGCATCGAACAAGGTCGGAAATGACTGACACAGGCTGAAGCAGCGACGACAGCCATGGCAGATATCAAAGACGCGATGCAGCTCGTGCTCGATCGCCGCCTCGTCGCAAAAGGCAGGGTCGCGCCAATTGATCGGATGACGGACGGGGGCCTCGAGGCTACCCTCTCGGCCGCCGTCCTTCGATGCGCCGGCCACGATTTCCGTGCCCGAACAGCGCCGCCGGGAGTTACAGGCTGTCCAGTGCCTTCTGGAAGCGATTGGCGTGGGACCGCTCGGCTTTGGCCAGGGTCTCGAACCAGTCGGCGATCTCTCCAAATCCTTCTTCGCGCGCCTGCTTGGCCATGCCCGGGTACATGTCCGAGTACTCGTGCGTCTCGCCAGCGATGGCAGCCTTGAGATTCAGCTTGGTCTCGCCGATCGGCAGGCCCGTGGCCGGATCGCCCACCTGCTCGAGATACTCCAGATGCCCATGGGCATGGCCGGTTTCGCCTTCCGCGGTCGAACGGAAGACCGCCGAGACGTCATTCAAGCCTTCCACGTCCGCCTTGGCCGCGAAATACAGGTAGCGACGGTTCGCCTGCGACTCGCCCGAGAACGCGTCCTTGAGGTTCTTCTCGGTCTTGGTTCCGGTTAGTTTCATGGCAGGTACCTCCAGAAAGCGTGAGAAAACTTTAGACTAATTCTAATACCCCGTAATCTATGCGCAACAGCCGATACCGTCAACGGTTCGGACCATTTATTGGTTGTGCTAGTGTGATCCTATGGCACCGAAGCCGGAAGCGCCCGATTCATCGCCAGCCACACCGCCGGCCTTTGAGCAGTCGCTCGCACAGCTGGAGGCGTTGGTCACGCAATTGGAGTCGGGCGATCTACCGCTCGATCAGGCGCTGGCGAGCTTCGAGCAGGGCGTGCGGCTCACGCGTGAATGCCAGGGTGCCCTGAGCGCTGCGCAGCAGAAGGTGCAGCTATTGTTGCAGCGTGGCGAGAGCATCGTCATGGAAGACTTCGAACCCATCGCCGACGGCGAAGCCAACCCAGCGGAGTGAACTGGTAGCCAGCATGTCCGAGAGTACCCCTATGTACCCGCTCCTGGGTGCGATTGAGTCCCCGGCGGACCTGCGCGCCCTGCCCGAGCGCGAACTCCCGGCCCTGGCTGCGGAGCTGCGAGAGTTCCTGATTCAGACCGTCAGCACCCGTGGTGGCCACTTCGCGGCCGGCCTGGGCACGGTCGAGCTCACGATCGCGCTACATTATGTCTTCAATACCCCCGAGGACCGGCTGGTCTGGGACGTCGGTCATCAGGCCTACCCGCACAAGGTGCTGACCGGGAGGCGCGACCGCCTCTCTACGATCAAGCAGCGCGCTGGTCTGGCGCCGTTTCCGACCCGCAGCGAGAGCCCCTACGACGCCTTTGGGGTCGGTCATTCGAGCACCTCGATCAGTGCCGCCCTCGGCATGGCGATCGCTGCCGCGCGCCAGGGCAGCGGGCGCCACGCGGTCGCGATCATCGGCGATGGCGCGATGAGCGCCGGCATGGCTTTCGAGGCGCTCAACCACGCCGGCAGCCTGCCGGTGGACCTGCTGGTCGTGCTCAACGACAACGATATGTCGATCTCCGAGAACGTCGGCGCCCTGTCGAACTATCTGGCGCGCGTGATCTCCGGTCGCCTGTATGGGCAGTTGCGCGAAGGCGGCAAAAAAGCGCTCAGGCAGATGCCGGTCATGCGCGAGCTCGCGCGCCGCTCCGAAGAGCACGTCAAGGGCATGGTGCTCCCCGGCACGCTGTTCATGGAGATGGGATTCAACTACGTCGGCCCGATCGACGGTCACGACCTCAAGGCGCTGCTGCGCGCGCTGCGCAACTTGCGGGGAGCCCACGGCCCACAGCTGCTGCACGTCGTGACCCGCAAGGGCAAGGGCTACGCACCGGCCGAGGCCGATCCGATCACCTGGCACGGCCCCGGTCCGTTTGATCCCGCCACCGGTACCATACGCAAGGAAAAGGCTGGAACGCCGAGCTATTCGGAGATCTTCGGACAATGGCTGTGCGATATGGCCGAACGCGACCCACGCATCATCGCCATCACACCCGCCATGCGCGAGGGCTCGGGGCTGATGCAGTTCTCGCGTCGCTTTCCCGAGCGCTACTTCGACGTCGCGATTGCCGAACAGCACGCGGTGACCTTTGCGGCCGGCCTGGCTACCGAGGGTCTGCGACCGGTCGTCGCCATCTACTCGACCTTCCTGCAGCGCGGATATGACCAGCTGATTCACGATGTTGCGCTGCAAAATCTACCGGTGCTGTTTGCGATCGACCGCGCGGGCTTCGTCGGCAGCGACGGCGCGACCCACCACGGCAATTACGACTTAAGCTTCCTGCGCTGCATCCCGAACATGGTCGTGATGGCTCCGGCGGACGAAAATGAATGCCGGCAGATGCTCTACACCGCGACCCAGCTGGATGGACCAGCGGCGGTCCGCTATCCGCGAGGCGCCGGCCCAGGGGTCGCAATCGCTAATGAATTGTCCGCCCTGGAACTCGGCCGTGCGGAACTTCGGCGCCGCGGCGGCAGCGGTCTCGCGCTGCTCTCTTTTGGTGCCATGCTGACCCCGGCGCTGTGGCTCGGTGAACGTTTTGACGCGACCGTGGTCAATATGCGATTCGTCAAGCCGCTGGACCTCGCGCTGCTGCGCGAGATCGCAAGCACCCATGCGGGGATCGTGACACTCGAGGACAATGTCGTCGCCGGTGGCGCCGGCAGCGCTTGTGGCGAGGCGCTCGATGCCGAGCGCCTGACCACGCCGCGCCTGCACATCGGCATCCCGGACCGCATTACAGAGCATGGCAGCCGCGATGAGTGCCTGGCCGCCGCCGGGCTCGACCCCGCCAGCATGGCGGCGGCGATCGAGCGCTGGCGCGCCCAGGTTCCGGCCTTGAAGCTGACCCGTACCGCCACCAAATTAGCCGCAGCAGCGGGGAAACCATGAGCACTGCCGTACAATCGCGAGGCGCCAATGTCATTTCCGTCGAGGACGTGCAGTCCCGGGCGGATACTCGCCGCATTCCGATCAATCGGGTCGGCATCAAGGACATTCGCCATCCGGTCAAGGTCAAGGACCGCTCGGCCGGCGAGCAGCACACGGTCGCGACCTTCAACATGTACGTGAACCTGCCGCACAACTTCAAGGGCACGCACATGTCGCGCTTTGTCGAGATCCTGCATCGCGAGCGCGAGATCTCGGTCGATTCGTTCCAGCAGATGCTGACCGAGATGACCACGCGGCTCGATGCCGACGCCGGTCATATCGAAATGTCCTTTCCCTATTTCGTCATGAAACGCGCCCCGGTGACCGGCGTCGAGAGTTTCATGGACTACAAGGCCTCGCTGATCGGCGAGATCGACCATGGCAAGGCCTGCATGCGCATCAAAGTCGTAGTGCCCGTCACGAGTCTGTGTCCGTGTTCGAGGAAGATCTCCGATCGCGGCGCCCACAACCAGCGCTCGCACATGAGCATCACGGTGCGGCTGCGCGAGCACATGTGGATCGAGGAACTCATCGATATCGCCGAGAGCGAGGCGTCGTGCGAGCTGTGGGGCATTCTCAAGCGGCCGGATGAAAAGTACGTGACCGAGCGCGCCTATGACAATCCGAAGTTCGTTGAGGACATGGTGCGCGACGTCGCCATGCGCCTCAACAGCGAAGCACGCGTTGCCTCGTACGTGGTGGAGAGCGAGAATTTCGAATCCATTCACAATCACTCGGCCTACGCGTTGATCGAGCGCGACAAGGACCAGGACCCCGACGCCGACCCCTCGGCGCTCAGCAACGTCGAGCCGCTTTGAGAGCACCTTTTTTAAGAGCACTTTTGAGGAGTTTTTCGTCATGGCCAACGCACTCACCAACATCAAAGCCGGCAACCCGGGTCTGAACGACAAGACGTTCAGCGGGCTGCCTCACCCCGCTCTCGAGAGCGAGCGCATGACGCTGCAGGGAACGATCAATAAATCGTTCCTGCTGTTGCTCGTGTTGATGGGCGCCGCGCTATGGCCCTGGTCGCAGTACCTCGCGACCGGCAACCCGGGTGTGGTCGCGCTACCGGTCACGATCGGTGCCATCGCCGGCCTGGTGCTGGCTTTGATCATCAGCTTCCGTCCCATGACGGCCCCCTACCTCGCGGTGCCCTACGCCGCGCTCGAAGGCCTGGTGCTCGGTGGCATTTCGGCGCTGCTGGAAAAGAAATATCCCGGCATCGCGATCCAGGCGACGGCCCTGACCTTCGCAGTGCTGGCCGCGCTGCTGCTGGCCTATTCGATGCGACTGATCCGGGCCACGCAGCGCTTCAAATCCATCGTGGTTGGCGCCACGGGCGCGGTCTTCCTGCTGTACCTGGTCTCCATGGTGCTGAGCCTGTTTCATGTCGCCACGCCGTTTCTGAGCGGCTCCAGCCCGTTGAGCCTCGGGCTGTCGCTGGTCATCATTGGCATCGCGTCGCTGAACCTGGTGCTCGACTTCGATCTGATCGAATCGGGCGTTGGCCAGGGTGCACCGCGCTTCATGGAGTGGTACGGTGCCTTCGGCCTGCTCGTGACGCTGGTTTGGCTATATATGGAAATCCTGCGTTTCCTGAGTAACCTACGCCAGCGCTAGCAGCTCCCGCGCCTCATATTGCGCTGCAACATCCAGGTCAACGGCTGCTCATCGCAGCCGTTCTCTAAGGTAAGGCTGTACCGCAGCCCAAGGGGTCAATCCATGCGCATTCGCCCAATTCTCGTCCTGGCCGGACTGTCGCTTACTTCAGGGCTGCTAATCAGCGCCGCGGCAACCGCTGCCGTGGACATCGGCGTATCGATCAACATCGCGCCGCCCGAACTGCCGGTTTACGAGCAGCCGGCCGTGCCCGGCCCCGGCTACCTGTGGTCGCCGGGCTATTGGGCCTGGGGCGATGACGATTATTACTGGGTCCCGGGCACCTGGGTGCTGGCGCCGCAGCCCGGCTACCTCTGGACCCCTGGCTACTGGGGCTTCTTCGATGGCGCCTATCTCTGGCACGGCGGCTACTGGGGTCCCCACGTCGGCTTCTATGGCGGCGTCAATTATGGCTACGGCTATGGCGGCCATGGCTATGAGGGTGGCGAATGGCGGGGCGGCGCGTTCTTCTACAACCGCAGCGTCAACAATATTCCGAACAACGTCCGGATCACCAACGTCTACAACCGTACCGTAGTCAACAACGTCACGGTCAACCGCGTGAGCTTCAACGGCGGCAACGGCGGCATCGCCGCGCAGGCGTCGCGGGGTGAGGTGGCGGCGGAACATGAGAGGCACCTGGCACCGGTCGCGGATCAGATGCATCACGAGCAGGCCGCGCGCGCCAATCCGGCCTTGCGCGCCACCTCCAATCATGGCGCACCTCCGATCGGGGCAACCGCGCGTCCCGGCGCTTTCAGCGGCCCTGGCGTCGTCCGGGCACACGGAGCGGCGCCCGGAGCAGTGCACCCTGGTCCGGTGCACCCTGGTCCGTCACAACCCGGCGCAGCGCACACTGAGTTGGCGCACCCTGGTCCCTCACAACCCGGCCCGGCGCACACGGAGCTAGCGCACCCCGGTCCACCACAACCCGGCGCGGCGCAGCCCGCCGTGCACCAGTTCAAGCCCCCTCCGCAGGGTGGGGCTCCCGGCTCTACCGGTTCAGGCCACACGCCACCGCCACCGCCACCGCCGCGCACGGAGCATAAAGCCGCTCCTGAGCATCCGCCGGCGGAGCATGGCAACCCGGAGCGTGGCAACCCGGAGCGTGGCAACCCGGAGCATGAGCACTGAAGCTCGGCGCGGCAGTGCCAGGCGCTCGGCGGCGCTAGGCGCGCCGCGCGTCCGGGCCTTGTAGACGACCGATCAGAGCGCGCAGGAACACGCGGTTGAAGCGCAGCTGACAGGAGGCCGAAACCTGCTCGAGCAGGGTCGAACTGACCTTCAGCACGGTGACTGAGTCGGCCGCCCGAATCGTCGCGGTACGTTTAGCGCCCTGTACGTAGCTGGTCTCGCCGAAGCACTCGCCGGTCGAGAGAATGCCGATCGACTGGCCATGGCGCTCGACCGCGCAGTTACCCGACACCAGAATGTAGAAGCGATCGTCCATCTCGCCTTCCTTCACGATCTCATCGCCGCTGGCGTAATCCTGCCAATGGCTCGCGCGCATGACCTCCCAGATCTCGGCGTGCGAAAAATCGTGAAAGAACTTCAATCGTCGCAGCAGCCCGAACTGCTCCTGCTGGTCCATGCGCGAGTATTTCTGGCGCAGCTTCTGGTGCACGCGCGTTAGCTCGGCGGCGAAATCCAGTCCCGTGCTATAGCGCCTTTCCGGCTCCTTCTGCATCGCGACGGCGACCACGTTCTCGATCTCTTCCGGCACGTCGGCGCGTAACGTGTGGATCGGCACCGGCGTCGCATAGACGATCTGATGCAGCAGCTTGGCGAGATTGCCGGCGCGAAACGGCCTCACGCCGGTCAGCAGCTCATACATGACGGCACCGAGCGAATACAGATCCGAGCGATTGGTCAGATCGAAGCTCTGCACCTGCTCGGGCGACATGTAGCTCGGCGAGCCGGCGATGCCCTCGATGCGGGAGATCTCGGAACCGGCCACGAGCGCAATGCCGAAATCGATGATGCGCACGTCGCTGTCGGTCGTGAGCATGATGTTCGAAGGTTTGATATCGCGGTGGATCACGCCGCGCGTATGCGCGTAATGCAGCGCCTTGGCGCACTTGAACATGATTTCGACGACATCGTCCAGCCGCAGCAGGTTGTCCGGGCGGCAGTAGGCCGCGAGCGTGCGCGCGCCGTGAACGTGTTCGGTAACGATGTAGCAGCGGCCGGCTTCCTCGCCGGCATCGAAGATCGGCAGGATGTTCGGATGCTGCAGCATCCCGACCATGTGGGCTTCGGACAGGAACATCTTGCGTGCGATCCGCGCGTGCTCGTCATCGCCGCCGGCGTCTATGTTGTAGACCTTGATGGCGACGTCGCGGCCGTAATACGGATCGTGCGACAAATACACCGTGCCGGTGCTGCCGCGGCCGACTTCATTGATAATGAAGTACTTGCCGATGCGTTCCGGAATATTGCGAGCGTTTGCGGTGTTCGGTACGGAAGCTGCCATCGACTCGATGACTCCGGAGGCTGGCGTGCAGAATAAGCGTGGCCGATGCGCCCGATCTGTGATCCGCCTCGCGGATCGGTCGTAGCCGCTGCACGGTAGCGCGGAAGCTTTAGAGACGGAAGTGATCGAAGCCCAAAGGCGAGAACTGCATCACCGTATTATTTAATCTGAGCTCGACGCCGGTGCCGCCCTCGATTCTGCCGATGCGGCTGACTGCGATCCCCGTGCGCTCTGCGAGCGCGGTGATTGCGGCAGCGTTGGCCTCCGGCGCGCTGAAGCACAACTCATAGTCCTCACCACCGGCGAGCGCTTGCTGCCAGGCCGACTCGCCGAACGTCTCGCGCAGCGCCCATGACACGGGCAGGCGCTCGAGCTCGATGCTGGCGCCGCAGCCCGAGGCGAGCAGCAGACGCTGCGCGTCCACGTACAAACCGTCCGAGACATCAATGCATGCGCTGGCCAGCCCGCGCAGGCCCGCGCCGAGCTGTAGCCGCGGCACGGGATACTCGAAGCGCTGCTGCAGATACGCGCCGGCTTCGGGCGTGGCGCGCAGCTGTCCTCGCAATCGCTTGAGGCCCGCCGCCGCATCGCCGACGCTACCGCTGACATAAAGCGCCTCGCCGCGACGCGCGCCGTCGCGGCGCAGCGCCTCGCCACGCGGCGACAGACCGGCCAGCTGCACGGTGATCGACAGCGGGCCACGGCTTACGTTGCCGCCGACCAGCGCGACACCATGGGCTCGCGCCAGATCGCCAAAGCCAGCGGCGAACGGTTGCAGCCAACGCTCGTCGGCTTCCGGCAGGTTCAGCGCCAGCAACGCCCAACTGGGACTCGCCCCCATCGCAGCAATGTCGCTCAAGTTCACGGCGAGCGCCCGATGACCGAGTGAGCGCGCAGGCGCCCCGGGCAGAAAATGCACGCCCTCGACCAGCGCATCGGTCGTGAGCACCAGGTCCGCGTCGGCCGGTACGCGCAGCAGTGCGGCATCATCGCCGATGCCGAGCACCACATCGGCGCGTGCGGCGCCGAGCTCGCGAAAATAGCGATCGATGAGCTCCGATTCCGAGACGACCACGATTGCTGCGGCCCGCGCAGTCGAGCTCAGTGCTCTTGGGCGCGCCACAGGCGCGCGGCACGATCGAGCACACCGTTGACGAACTTGTGCCCATCGGTGGCGCCGAAGCGGCGCGCCAGGCCGACCGCCTCATTGATCACGACGCGGTAGGGCACGTCGGGCCGGTGTTGAAGCTCGTAGCTGCCGATGAGCAGCAGCGCGTGCTCGACCGGATCGAGCTCGGCGGGTTTGCGGTCGAGCAGCGGCGCGAGAGCGCCGTCGAGCGCATCGCGCTCATCGCAGATGCCCTGGATCAGCGGGCGAAAATACTCGCTATCGGCCCGCGGCATGTCGGGGTCGTCGGCGAATTCCTGTACCAGATCCTGCCACGGGCAAACATTGAGCTGCCAGCGGTAGAGTGCCTGCAGCGCGAGCTTGCGCGCGACCGTGCGCGCTCCGGAGCCGCGCTCTGCGCGGCCGCTCAATTCAACCGCCGCAGCCGCGACACGGCGAATCGCAACTCGCCGGCTGCCGGCCATTCGCCATGATCTACTGCGCTACTCATGCGGCTGCGCAGTATATCGGAGCCGGTGTCGGTGCGATGCCGCTCAGGCTAGCGCGCCGAAGGCCGAGCCGATGGCGATCGTCAACGCCATCGCCAGCGCACTCCACAAGCTCACCCGCAACGCGCCCTTGAGCATGCCGGCACCCCCGGCGCGCGCGGCCAGAGCGCCCAGTATCGCCAGCGACAGCAGTGAGCCGATGAAGATCACCGGCACGGTGATGCCGGATGGCGCGAGCAGCAGCAGCACCAGCGGCCAGGCGGCACCTGTGGCAAAGCTCGCGGCGGACGTCACCGCCGCCAGGATGGGCTGCGCACGCTGCGTGCTCGAGAGCCCCAGCTCATCGCGCGCGTGCGCACCGAGCGCATCGTGCACCATCAATTGCTCTGCCACCTCACGCGCCAGGGCCGGTTTGAGTCCGCGTTGCACGTAAATGCCGGCCAATTCAGCACGTTCGGCCGCCTCATCCGCTTCCAGCTCGCGCCGCTCGCGCTCGAGATCGGAGCGTTCACTGTCGGCCTGGGAGCTCACCGAGACGTACTCGCCGGCGGCCATCGACATGGCGCCGGCCACGAGACCGGCGACCGCGACCTGCAGCATCTGCCGGCTCGAGGGATGTGTCGCCGCCACGCCCGTCAACAGGCTCGCAAGCGAGATGATGCCGTCATTGGCCCCCAGCACGGCGGCGCGCAGCCAGCCTGCGCGGTTGACGTAGTGGCGCTCAAAGACGTGGCGTGCCATGACTCTCAGCTCTCATACAGTAGCCTCGGCACGGCTAAGAGCGGCTCGCCGTCACTGAACCGCCGCTGGCGAGCCGCGGCCCCGTGCCGCCCGGCCGGCGGCGCAGCAGCCACGCAACGCCGTACCAGACGGCCAGAAATAGCAGCCATAGCAACACACCGATGGCCAGCGCGAACATGACACTCTGCAGCGTCAGAGCAAATCCGGGCTGATACAAGCTCCAAGTGGAGCGTGCCAGATCGAGATCACCGTGAGCGAGCAGATAGACGCACTGATGATACAGGTCCGTGTCCAGCCCGCTGAGCAACGCGCGCAGCCGCTCAGCCGCATTGAGCATTCCCTGCAGGGCGGCACCCTCGCCGTGGAATGTCGGGTCCGCACTCTGCAGATGGTATTGAACCAGGGCCGCCAGACTGCCGCCGTGTTCGCTATCGGCGATCTTTTGAAACGGCGCTAGATCCGCGACTACCTGCTCGAGGCGGCCGCTGGCGCGCTGCCGGTACTGCGCAATGAAACTCGGCACGCAGCCCGCGAGCACCACGGCGAATAACAGCACGATCCGATCCAGCACCCCGCGTATCACAGGCATGGCTGGCTCCTCGGTATGGGTCTACTGTGGGATCGCCGGCTCATGATTTCATTTCGGTTTACGCGTCATTTCGGTTTACGCGCGGCCGCATCGAACCCCGGCAGCAGCGGCAGCTGATCCTGCTCGGGCTTGTTCTCCCGTCGGCGACGATGATGGCGCAGCCGCTCGATTTCCTCGCGAAACGCCTCGACATCCTGGAAGCTTCGATACACGGATGCAAACCGCACATAGGCGACCTCGTCCATATGACGCAGCTCCTCCATGACCAGTTCACCGACCAGGCGCGCCGGCACTTCGCGCTCGCCGAGCACGCGCAGCTTGTGGCACACGCGGCCCACTGCCGCGTCAATCGCCTCCGAGCTGACCGGCCTTTTTTCCAGCGCCTTGGTCATTCCGCTCGAGAGTTTGTGCTCATCGAAGGGCTCGCGGCTGCCGTCGCTCTTGACGACGCGCGGCATCAGCAACTCGGCGGTTTCAAAGGTCGTAAACCGCTCAGCGCAGCTCAGGCATTCGCGCCGTCGACGGATCTGACGGCCATCGGCCGCCAGCCGCGAGTCGGTCACCTTGGTCTCGATGTGGCCGCAGAAGGGACAATGCACCGACTGCCCCGATGCGCGTTCAGTCGCCGTACACCGGGAAACGGCGGCATAAGGCGGTGACCTGCTCACGCACGCGTGCCACGACGCTGTCCGCGCCGCCCGCATCCAGTACCTCGGCGATCCAGTCCGCCACCTGGCGTACCTCCGTCTCGCGAAAGCCGCGCGTGGTCGATGCCGGCGTGCCGAGGCGCAGGCCGCTCGTGACCATCGGCGGTCGCGGATCGTTCGGCACGGCATTCTTGTTTACCGTGATATGCGCACGCCCCAGAGCCGCATCGGCGTCCTTGCCCGTGATGTCCCGCCCGACTAGGCTGACCAGGAACAAATGATTGTCGGTGCCGCCCGAGACGATGTTGTAGCCGCGCGCCGCAAGCGCAGCGCACATGGCCCGCGCATTGGCCACCACCTGTCCCTGATACTGCTTGAACTCCGGCTGCAGCGCCTCGAGCAGCGCCACCGCCTTGGCGGCAATGACATGCATCAACGGCCCACCCTGCGTGCCGGGGAATACCATCGAGTTGAGTTTCTTGGTAATGGTGTCGTTGGTGCGCGCCAGAATCAGCCCGCCGCGCGGTCCGCGCAGCGTCTTGTGCGTCGTGGTCGTCACCACATCGGCGTACGGCATCGGGCTTGGATAGTGACCCGTGGCCACGAGCCCGGCCACGTGCGCCATGTCGACGAACAGCAGTGCGCCGACGCTATCGGCGATGGCGCGAAACCGTGCCCAGTCCAGCACCCGTGAATAGGCCGAAAAGCCGGCCACGATCATCTTCGGACGATGCTCGCGCGCGAGCGTCTCGATCTGCTCGTAGTTGATCAGGCCGTTGTGCGGATGCACGCCATATTGGTGCGCCTGGAACAGCTTGCCGGAGAAATTGACCTTGGCGCCATGCGTCAAATGCCCGCCGTGATCCAGGCTCATGCCAAGGATGACATCGCCTGGCGACAGCAGCGCCAGATACACCGCCGCGTTGGCCTGCGAACCCGAGTGCGGCTGCACGTTGGCGTAGTCGGCACTGAACAGCTGCTTGGCACGATCGATCGCGAGCTGCTCGGCGATATCGACGAATTCGCAGCCGCCATAATAGCGCTTGCCCGGATACCCTTCCGCGTACTTATTGGTGAGCACCGAGCCCTGGGCCTCCAGTACCCGCGGGCTGGCGTAATTCTCTGAGGCGATCAACTCGATGTGATCTTCCTGGCGCGTGCGCTCGCCATCGAGTGCACGTTGCAATTCGGGGTCGAAATCCTTGATGCGCATTCGGCTCGAAAACATGCAGCGGCCGCCTTTACGTCGGGGTCAATGAATGAAAACGCGCGGAATTGTACCCGATCGCGCCGGTTCAGGCGCCCCCGGCCGCCTGCGGCTGAATGTGCCGGTTCGCGTCAGCCGATCAGGCGGCCAGCAACGCCTGTACGACATCACTCCAGGTCCGCGCGAGATTGCCGCGGTCGTAGCCGCCGCCGCCCAACGCCAGCACGCGGCCATGACCCAGGCGGTCGGCCAGCGCGCACAGATCGGCCGCCGCGCGCGCATGGCAGGCACTGGAGAGTTGCAAATGCGTGATCGGATCGCCGGCGATGCTGTCGGCGCCGCATTGCAGGATGCAGAACTCCGGCTCGAATCCCGCGACATGCGCGAGCATCTTCGGCCAAACCGCGTCGAATTCGGCATCGCCGGCCCCGGCCGGCAATGGTACGTTGAGCTTGGTGCCGGCGGCGGCGCCGCTGCCGATCTCGGTATCGGCGCCGGTGCCCGGATACAGGCTCTGTCCGCTCTCGTGCAGATCCGCGAAGATCAGCCCCGGGTCGTCCTCGAAGGCGTAATACACGCCATCGCCATGGTGCGCATCGATATCGATATAGGCGACGCGGGCCATGCCGCGGTTACGCCGCAGATGCTCGATGACGACCCCGCAGTCGTTGAAGACGCAAAATCCCGCGGCGCGTTGACGCGAAGCGTGGTGCAGGCCCCCAATGGGTACGAATGCGCGGCGGCGCGAGCCGGCCAGGATCCAATCGGTCGCCGTAAGGCTGGCTCCCACTACGCAGGCCGCCGCCTCGAACACGCCACGAAAGGCCGGAGTATCGCCGCCGTCCAGCCAGCCGCTGCCCGCCTGCGAGCGCTCCATGACGAAGCGAACGTGCTCGGGCGTATGAAACAGCTGCAACTCGGCGATCAGCGCATCACGCGGCTCGAGTAATTGCACTTGCGTGTCCAAGCCGCGCTGCTGGAACTCGCGCACGAACGCGCCCTGGCGGTCGGGGCCGAATGGGTGGCCATCGCCAAAGCCGTAACGGGCGAGCCGCTCACCGAGCACGACAGCAACCTCAGAGCGTGTGACGTTCAACGCTTCTCTTTGAGCTTGAGCCCGGGACACTGCACGAAGCCAAAGATAGCATATGGCAGTAGCACCGCACCGGCGCGTTCATTGATAATGCGCGCCCCCTTGTCAGCAGCCCGGTCGGCTTTCCATGGCGCAATACATCTACACCATGAACCACGTGTCCAAAGTGGTGCCGCCCAAGCGCGTCATCCTGCGCGACATCAGTCTGTCGTTCTTCCCCGGAGCGAAAATCGGCGTGCTTGGACTGAACGGGTCGGGCAAATCCTCGCTGCTGCGAATCATGGCGGGCATGGATAAGAACATTGACGGCGAAGCGCGGCCACAGCCGGGTATCCGCGTCGGATTCCTGCCGCAGGAGCCCGAACTCGACCCCGAGAAGGATGTTCGCAGCGTGGTCATGGAGGGCGTCGGCGGCACCTTTGCGCTGCTCGAGCGCTTCAACCGCATCAGTGAGCAATTCGGCGAGCCAATGGACGATCAGCAGATGAACAAGCTGCTCGAGGAGCAGTCCAAGCTGCAGGACGCGATCGATGCGGCCAGTGGCTGGGAGCTCGAGCGCAAGCTCGAGATCGCCGCCGACGCACTGCGGCTGCCTGCGTGGGAAGCCAAGATCGCGCTGCTCTCGGGTGGCGAGAAGCGCCGCGTGGCATTGTGCCGGCTGCTGCTGTCGCAACCGGACATGCTGTTGCTCGATGAGCCCACCAATCATCTGGATGCCGAATCGGTTGCTTGGCTCGAACGTTATCTCGAGGAATATCCAAGCACGGTCGTGGCCGTGACGCACGACCGCTATTTCCTCGACAACGTCGCAAAATGGATTCTCGAGCTCGATCGCGGCCACGGCATTCCCTGGCAGGGCAACTATTCCTCGTGGCTGGAGCAGAAGGAAAAGCGCCTAGCACTCGAAGAACGCGAGCGCGACGCACTGCGTAAGACCCTGGCACGCGAGCTCGAGTGGGTGCGCACCAATCCCAAGGCACGACAGGCGAAGAGCAAAGCGCGCCTTGCGCGCTACGAGGAATTGGCGTCGAAGGAATTTCAGGAGCGCAACGAAACCAACGAGATCTATATTCCGCCTGGGCCGCGGCTCGGCGAACTCGTCATCGAGGTCAAGGGCCTGTCCAAGGGATTCGGTGATCGGCTGCTGATGGACAATCTGAATTTCAACATGCCGCCCGGAAGCATCGTCGGCATTATCGGCCCGAACGGCGCCGGTAAGACCACGCTGTTTCGCATGCTGACCGGCGTCGAGAAGCCCGATGCCGGGGACATTCGCATCGGTCCGACGGTGAAACTCGCCTATGTCGATCAGTCGCGCCAGACACTGAATGACAAAAAGACAGTCTGGGAGGAAATCTCCGGTGGCCAGGACATCATCCGTGTCGACAACTACGAGACCCCTTCGCGCGGTTATGTCGGTCGCTTCAATTTCAAGGGCGCGCAACAGCAGCAGTTGATCGGCGAGCTCTCCGGCGGCGAGCGCAATCGCGTGCATCTGGCCAAGGTACTGCGCGCCGGCGCCAACGTACTGCTGCTCGATGAGCCCACCAACGATCTGGACATCGAGACCCTGCGCGCGCTCGAAGACGCGCTGCTGAATTTTCCCGGCTGCGCCGTCGTGATCTCGCACGACCGCTGGTTCCTCGACCGTATCGCCACGCATATCCTGGCGTTCGAGGGCAATTCCGAAGTGGCCTGGTTCGAGGGCAATTACCAGGACTACGTCGGAGACGTGCGCCGCCGCCGCGGCGAGGACGCCACGCAGCCGCATCGGCTCAAGTACCGGAAGCTCACGCGCTAACGCGCGGCGGGGCGGGGCGGGGCGCAAGCGTCAGTCGCGCTACCAGGCGATGATTATGTAAACGTGCGCCGCGTTATCGGCGAACACAGCGTCTACGCCGCGCAAGTTCATGCTGCAATGTCGTCATTCGGCTACACTCAGATCCATGTCGGTTTACATCGATACCAACGATCGGCTGCACAATGAACAGGCTGCGAGCCTCGCCCTGACCTGCCCACATTGTTTGGTACTCGCCCACATGACGCCGCTGGCGGTGCCCGGCTTCGCCGAGCTGAGCGCCAGCCGGCCAAAGCAGATCGGCCTCGTCTATCGATGCGATGCGTGCAACTCACCGATCTTTCTGCGCTCCAACGTGCGCAGCTACAGCAGCGAGCGCATCGAATTGTCATCGCAGTTCAGCGAGGTCGAGCGGCCAAAGGAAAAATTCAACTTCGCGTATCTGCCGCAAGAGATCGAGACGTTGTTTAGCGAAACGCTGCTGTGCTATTCGCATGGCACGTTCAACGCCTTCGCGACCATGTGTCGTCGCACCATGCAGGCGGTGTTCGCCAACCTCGGCGAGCCCGGAAAATTACACCTGTTTGATGAGCTCAATCAGGTGCGCGACATGGCGGAGATTGATGTGAGCGCTTTCACACCGATCAAACGTGTGCTGTTCGGGACCGACGCCGACCCGAGCCTGCCGCTGATCGATGACGATCAAGCCGGCTTGCTGCTCGAGGTCATCAAGGATCTGCTGTATCAGTGCTACGTGCGCAAAGCTCGCCTGCAACAGGCGATCGTGGTGCGCCGCGTCTTCGCCGATCAATCCGAGCCCAAAGGCGCTCATTCGATGGGCGGTAAAGCCAGCGGTTGATCGCCTGGCGGTGCGCTGCCGCGGCTAGCCGAGCCACACACGAGCATTGCGGAACAGACGCATCCAGCCGCTGTCCTCGCCGGCCTCGCGCGGGTGCCAGGAGTTCTGCGCCGTGCGATAAACGCGCTCGGGATGCGGCATGGTCACGGTAACGCGGCCGTCCGGTGTGGTGAGCGCGGCTATTGCCTGCACGGCGCCGTTAGGGTTGGCGGGATAGCATCGTGCCGGCTCGCCGCGGTTCGTGACGTAGCGAAACGCGACCAGACGCGCGTCCAGACAGCGCCGCATATCCTCTTCACCGTCGAACTGCGGCCGACCTTCGCCGTGGGCGACCGCTACCGGCAAGCGCGAACCGTGCATTCCCGCCAGCAGCACCGAGGGCGAGTCAAGGATCTCGATCAGGCTCAGGCGCGCCTCGAACTGCTCGCAGCGATTACGCAGGAACCGCGGCCAGTGTTGCGCGCCCGGTATCAGTTCCTTGAGCACAGCAAACATTTGACAGCCATTGCAGACGCCGAGCGAAAAGGTATCGCTGCGCTCGAAAAAATGCTCGAACTCGCGCCGGGTGCGCTCGTGGAACAGGATCGAACGCGCCCAACCACGGCCGGCGCCGAGCACGTCGCCATAGGAGAAGCCACCGCAGGCGATCAGTCCGGAAAAAGCCGACAGGCTGCGCGCACCGCTGAGCAGGTCCGACATGTGCACATCGTGCGCCTCGAAGCCCGCGCGATCGAGCGCGGCGGCCATCTCGAAATGGCTGTTGACGCCCTGCTCGCGCAGCACCGCGACGCATGGGCGCGCCGCGCGCGCAATCATCGGCGCCGCGAGGTCCTGATTCGCGTCAAAACTCAACTGCTGTGACAGCCCCGGGTCGCCCTCGTCGAGCAGCGCGGCGAGTTCCTCCTCAGCGCACTGTGGGTCATCGCGCAGTCGCCGCATGTGGTAGGAGGTCTCCGACCAGGCGCGTCGCAGCTCGCTCCAGGATTCATCGAGCAGAGCCTCGCCAACGCGGATACGCACGCGCAGCGTTGGCGTGGGGACACCGATCATGTGTACGCAGTCGCCAAGGTCATGCGCCGACAGACAGTCGAGCACCGCCGAGCGATTCTCGCGCCGTATCTGCAGCACCGCGCCCGGCTCCTCGGCGAACAGTTGCGCCACGGCTGAGCTGCCGCTGGCCGCGAGCGCGATGTCCAGACCGCAATGACCGGCGAAAGCCATCTCGACCAGCGTCACGAACAAACCGCCGTCCGAGCGATCGTGGTAGGCCAGCACCAGCTCCCGTGCACGCAATTCAATCAGCGCCGCGGCAAAACCGCGCAGCAGCCCCGCATCGTCCGCATCGGCCGGCGCCCCGCCCACGGCATTGAAGACCTGCGCCAGAGCGCTCATGCCGAGACGGTTACGGCCGCGCCCGAGATCGACCAGCAAAAGCGCCGTCTCGCCGCGATCCGATTGCAGCACCGGCGTCCAGGTACGGCGTACGTTTTGCACCGGCGCGAATGCCGATACGATCACCGACACCGGCGCGATGACGCACTTGCTCGCGCCCGCCTCCTGCCATGCAGTGCGCATCGATAGCGAGTCTTTTCCGACCGGAATTGCCAAGCCCAGCTGCGGACAGAATTCCTCGCCCAGCGCGCGCACGGCCTCGTAGAGCGCGGCATCCTCGCCCTCCACGCCGCAGGCGGCCATCCAGTTGGCCGACAGGCGCACGTCGCTGAGCGCTGCGATATCGGCGGCCAGAATATTGCTTATGGCCTCCGCTACCGCCAGGCGCGCCGCGGCCCCGGCGTCCAGCAGGGCGGCCGGCGTGCGCTCGCCGATCGCCATCGCCTCCCCGCGCAGGTGCTGATAGTCAGCGAGTGTGACCGCAACGTCGCTGACCGGGACCTGCCAGGGGCCGACCAGTTGATCGCGGCTGATCTGGCCGCCAACGGTACGATCGCCGATCGTGATCAGAAACGTCTTGTCGGCCACGGCCGGCAAACGCAGCACGCGATACACCGCCTCGCGCAGATCAACCCTCTCGCAATCCGAATCGCCACGCCATTGCGGCCGGCTGCGCACTTCGCGCCGCATCTGCGGCGGCTTGCCGAGCAGTGCCTCGATCGGCATGTGCACCGGCTCATTGTCGAATTGCCGGTCGCGCACGACCAACTGACCATCGTCGGTGATCTCGCCGATCACGGCGTACGGGCAACGTTCGCGCTGCGCGATCGCGCTGAAGCGCTCCAGACTGCGCGGCGCCAGGGTGAGCACGTAGCGCTCCTGCGCCTCATTGCACCAGATCTCAAGCGGCGACATGCCGGGTTCGGCGTTGGGAATCGCCCGCAGCGCGATGCGGGCGCCGCGATGGCTATGAGCCACTGCCTCGGGCACCGCATTGGAGAGGCCACCGGCACCGACATCGTGAATCAGCTCGATCGGATTGTGCTCGCCTAGGGCCCAGCAGCGATCGATGACTTCCTGTGCCCGCCGCTGCATCTCGGCATTGCCCCGCTGGACTGAGGCGAAATCCAGCTGCTCGCTCGATGCGCCGCTGCCGACCGAGGAGGCCGCGCCACCCCCGAGACCGATGAGCATCGCCGGGCCGCCGAGCAGCACGAGCGGCGCCGCCACCGAGACCTCGGCTTTCTCGACGTGCGCTCGCCGCACATTGCCAAGCCCGCCGGCCAGCATGATGGGTTTGTGGTAGCCGCGCACGCACCCCGGTACATCCCCGGGCAGCGCGGTCTCGAGCGTTCGAAAATAGCCGCAGATATTCGGCCGTCCGAATTCATTATTGAACGCCGCCGCTCCGATCGGCCCTTCAAGCATGATTTCCAGGGCCGAAGCGATGCGTGCCGGCTTGCCGATAGTCTGTTCCCAGGGCTGCTGGAAGCCTGGAATGCACAGGTGTGAGACCGCAAAGCCCGTCAGGCCAGCCTTCGGCTTGGCGCCTCGGCCGGTGGCCGCTTCGTCACGAATCTCACCGCCGGCCCCGGTGGCCGCGCCCGGAAACGGTGAGATGGCCGTCGGATGGTTGTGCGTCTCGACCTTCATGAGGATATCGACCGACTCGTCGCTGCCGCGGTAGATACCGCTCTCGGGGTCTGGAAACCAGCGCGTCGCGGCGCTGCCGACAATCACTGCAGCGTTGTCGCGGTAGGCGGAGAGCACGCCTGCGGGTGCGCGCGCATGGGTATTGCGGATCATCGCAAACAGGGACTTCTCGCGCGCCACGCCGTCGATCACAAACTGCGCATTGAAGATCTTGTGGCGACAGTGTTCGGAGTTCGCCTGCGCGAACATCATGAGTTCCACATCGCTTGGATCGCGCCCGAGCCTGATGAAGGTGTCGAACAGGTAGTCGATCTCACCCTCGCTGAGGGCCAACCCTAAGCGACGGTTGGCCTCGATCAACGCAGCACATCCTGCGCCCAGCGAGATGAACTGCAGCGGCCGCGCCGGCTCCTGCGCGAACAACTGCGCGGCGGCGTCCAGTTCCTCGAACACCGCCTCGATCATGCGGTCGTGCAGCAGCGCCGCCAGTCCGGCACGACGCGCCTGCGCCATACCGGCGGGCAGCGCGAGGCTGTAGAGGATCCCGCGCTCGATGCGGCGCACGGCCTCCAGCCCGCAAACCTGCGCTATATCGGTGGCCTTGCTGGACCAGGGCGAGATCGTTCCGGGTCGGGGCACCACGAGCACCTGCCAGGGGCCGCCCTGCAGCGGCGGCTGGCCGCCGTCGTTAAGAAGTTGCGCGAGCCGCGCGCCTTCGAGCGCATCGAGTTCGCGGCTGCACTGCACAAAATGCAGGAACTGCGCGCTCACGGCCGTGACACCCGGCTCGAGCGCCTGAAGGCGCGCGAGCAGTCGGAGGAGTCGAAATTCGGACAGAGCCTGGGAGCCAGGAAGCGTGAGCATCAATTCTTCTTTGGCCCCGGGTCACTAGCCGAGGGTGGCAGCAGCGGCATCGGGAACTGCGCCACATTGGCGCCCTCGAGCGCGACGATTTTGCTGACTCCCTGCTTGCGCACTTCGTCGATCCGGACGATCGACTGCAATGGCAGGTAGCTGCGCGTGACGCCGGTAAATTCGCTTTTCACCCGCTCTTCAGCCGGGTCCACCACCACCGAGGAGCGCCCGCCGAACACCAACTCCTCGATTTCGACAAACCCGAATAGCGTGCCATGGCTGACCTTGCGGGCGTAGACCTCGTAAAGCTTGCCCTGGTTCACAAAGATAACCTTGAAGATATGGTTCGATGCCATCGTTGACTGTGGTGCCGCCCAGCCTGAGCAGAAATGCTCCGCCGAAGTATTATATGTCCGGGTAGACTAGGCGTGGGTTCTCAAGATGGCCCTGAAGCTCACAATCCTCAGCGAGCAGCGCACACCCCTCGGGGCGCGCAGCAGCATCGTCTTTGGCGTTGGCGGGGGCAGTATCGGCCGCGCCCATGACAATGATTGGGTTCTGCCCGATCCGGAGCGCTACCTCTCGGCCCACCACGCACGGGTGAAGTTCCATAACGGGGCCTTCTACCTGTTGGACACCAGCACCAACGGGGTATTCATTAACGAGCGCAGCGAGGCGTTGGGCCGCCGCGCCAGCTATCCGCTGCGCGACGGGGATCGACTGTATCTGGGGGAATATCAGGTCGCCGTCAGCATCGATGCCGACGCGGCTGAAGCGCCCGAGGCGAGCTCGATTTTTCCGGTCAATCCCGCGCCGCCGGTGGGTCAGCCTGCCGCGGACCGCAACGATCTCGGCGCCGCCTTCAGCATGGGGGATCTGCTGCGTCCGGACCCGGCAACGAGCAGCCGTATCGGGCCGTTGGACGGCTTTGGCCAACCGGTGCTGACCGCAGACCCCGGTCTGTTGGCCTTCGATCAGAGCGAGCAGCGGCCAACGCCCGCGCGCCCACAGCCTTCGAGCGCGGCGCGGCCCGAACTGCGCGCCGCCGAGAGCGCCGCAGGCATCGAGGCATTCTGTCGCGGCGCGGGCATCGATGCGAAACCGTTCGCGGAGGAGGCCCACACGCGCATCCTGCATCTGGCCGGACTGATGATGCGCGAGGCGCTGGTCGGGCTCAAAGGACTGGCGTTGGCCCAGCGTGAAATGCGCGATCGCAGTCAGATTGAAGTCGGTCGCGAGGATCCGCAGCAGATCGGCCTGACCGGCCTGCCCGTCGAGGATCTGCTGGTTCGACTGCTGCAGGGGCACGACGCGCACAAACTCGACGCCGTACAGTGGCTGCGCGAGACCCTCGCCAGCACGCGACGCCACGATCTAGCCTTCTCGCGCGCGCTGCGCGCCGCGCTCGCCGAATTCGTCTCGCGCCTGGATCCCAAGGCATTGGCACCGAACGGCGCTCAGCGCGGGGCCGGCGACGGCGATGCCGCGGCACTGAGCGAACGCTTCCACAGCATTACCGAGATGCCCGCCGGAAAGCTGCCGCATCTGTTCACCGAGGCTTTCGCGCGCGTGTTCGCCGCGGAGTTCAAGGGCACCAGCGGTAGTTGACCGCTCAGGGTGCAGCGGCGTTGACCCGCACCGTCGTGCCGCTCAGCAGCGAATCTGCCGGATTGAGAATGACGCGATCCTCGGCCCCGACCCCGCTCAGGATCTCGATCTCACTGCCAAAATCGCGGCCAATACGCACGGCCTTGAGCTGAACGTGATTGTTCGCATCGACTGCCGCAACGTGCAGGCCGTCGGCTCGAAACAGCAGCGTATTGGACGGCAGCCGCCAGCTCGCGAGGCCTACCGGCAACGGCAAGTGAACCTGCGCAAACGAGCCTGACAGCAATTCGCCTTTGGAATTGTCCGCTTCGAGTTCGGTCAGCAGAGTGCGCGTCGTGGAGTCAATCGAGCGCGCCGTGCTGACGACTTTGGCCGGGAAGCGGCGATCGGGTTCTTCGGGAAAGTTAAGTTCGGCGCTCAATCCCGGATGAACCAGGCCTGCATAGGCCTGCGGTACTTGAACGTAGACGCGCAGGCGGGTCGTCGCGGTCATGTGAAACAGTTCCTGTCCACCAGTGCTGCCCTGGGTCACGAGCGCACCGACATCGATGCGGCGCGCGGTCACGACCCCATCGAACGGTGCGGTGATGCGGTTGAAGGCTTGCATTTGCGCCAGACGCTGCAGATTCTGGTGCGCCGATTCAAGCTGTGCGGTCTTGGCGTCGGCATCGCCCTGCGCATTGTCGACGTCCTGCGCTGCCACCAGCCCGGTTTTGCGCAGCTCCTGATAGCGCGCCGCAGTGGTCTGTGCCAGATGGTTGTTGGCTTCGGCCGTGGCGAGATCCGCCTTGGCCTGGCGGTATTGTGCGTCCACCTCGGGTGTCTCGATGTCCGCCAGCAGCTCGCCCGCCTTGACCTGCTTGCCGATGTCGTCATACCAGCGCTTCAGGTACCCGCTGGTGCGCGCATAGATCGGCGCATCGGTATAGGGCTGCACGTCGCCCGGCAGCACCAGCTCGTTGGCGCTGTCGCTGTGGTGGGGCGCGACCACGATGACGCTGGCTACCGCCGCCGCCTGGGTAGTGTGTTCCAGGGCGGTGCGCGCGTGCAGGCGCGAGAAAATGCCCCAAGCCGCCACCACTATCGCCGCGATCAGCACATACAGCGCGAGACGCTTGAGCCGCTGCGTCTGATGATGGGTTTGTTCCGCCTCGTTCATGCCTGCTCCGCAGCCGCCGCGCGCGAGACACGCGTGAACCGTCCGTGAATGACCGAAAACACCACCGGAACCAGCAGCAGCGTCGCAAAGGTGGCAAACAGCAGCCCGCCGATCACGGCCCGTCCCAGCGGCGCGTTCTGCTCACCGCCCTCACCGAGTCCGAGCGACATCGGCAGCATTCCGATCACCATGGCCAGCGCCGTCATGAGCACCGGCCGGAAACGCCCGAAGCCGGCTTCGAGCGCGGCGGCCGCCGCCTCAACGCCTTGATCCAGGCGCTCGCGCGCGAAGCTCACGACCAGAATGCTGTTCGCGGTGGCAACGCCCATGCACATGATTGCGCCGATCAACGCCGGCACACTGATCGTCGTATGAGTCACGAATAGCATCCAGACCATGCCGGCCAGCGCCGCCGGCAGGGCGCTGATGATGATGAGCGGGTCGAGCCAGCTTTGAAAGTTGACGACGATCAGCAGATAGATCAGCAGAATCGCCCCGATCATACCGTAGGCGAGACCGTTGAAGGATGTACGCATGGTCTCGATCTGTCCGCGCACGGTCAGATTGCTGCCTCGTGGCAGCTCATGACGTACCGCTTCGACCTGACGCTGCACTGCATCGCTGACGGTGCCCAGATCCGTGCCGTCGACTGAACCGTAGATATCGATGACCGGGCGTGCATCGTAATGGCTCACGACGGCCTGCCCCACGCCGCGGTCGATCGTGGCGAGATTGGCCAGCAGCTGCTGGCTACCGCCGGTTCCCTTGGTCACCGGTGTGACCGCCAGGTCCTGCATCGAGGTGAGACGGTACTGCGGCGCCTGCGTGGCGACGTTGTATTCAATTCCCGTCTTGGGATCGACCCAGTACGAAGGCGCGGTCTGTTGGCTGCCTGAGAGCGAGATCAGCACGTTGGTGGCCACGTCCTGCTGCGTGAATCCGAGCTGCGCGGCATTCACGCGATCGACCGTCACATTGACCTGCGGGTAGTCGAAGGCCTGCTGGATGCGCAGATCCGCTGCCCCGGGAATAGTCTGCAATTTGGTCAGCAGCGCGTTGGCGAAATTGCGATTGTCGGTGAGGTTGATGCCGACCACCTGCACGTCGAACGGCGCCGGCAGTCCAAAATTCAGGATCTGGCTGACGATGTCGGACGGTAGAAACGAGAAGCTCGTGGAAGGAAACTGATCGCGCAGCTGCGCACGCAGCGCCCGCACGTACTCGACCGTCGGCCGATGGTGGTCCAGGCGCAGCGCGATCTGGACGTCGGCGTCGCCCGGACCGATCGGCGCCGAAGTGCTGTAAGACAGGTTGATGCCGCTATAGGGCACGCCGATATTGTCGACCAGAGTGTCGAGCTCGTCCGATGGAATAATTTTGCGGATCTGCGCCTCCACCTCATCGACCAGGATGGCGGTCTGTTCCAGACGCGTGCCGCTGCGCGCGCGCAGGTGCAACCGCACCTGCCCCGCGTCCACCGATGGAAAGAAGTCCCGTCCGAGCCACGGCAGCAGCACGAATGTCGTGGAGCCGATGACCATGAAGGCAACGATGAAGGTCAGTCCATGGTGCAGACCGGCTGCTAGCATGTCGCGATAGCTATCGCGAATGGCCGCAAAGCGATGCTCGAAGCCGTGCTGGAAGCGCGCGAACACACCATCGGGCGCAGCCTCGTGTTCGACATGCTTGTGCAGCCAGTATTTGGCGAGCGTGGGCACCAGCGTTCGCGACAGCAGGTAGGAGGCGAGCATGGCAAATACCACAGCCTCGGCCAGCGGCACGAACAGGAATCGCGATACGCCGGTCAGCAGGAACATGGGCACGAACACGACGCAGATGCACAGCGTCGAGACCAGCGCCGGCAGGGCAATCTGCTGCGCTCCGTCGAGAATCGCGGGCTCGACAGCCTTGCCCTGCTCGAGATGCCAGTTGATGTTCTCGATCGCCACCGTCGCATCATCGACCAGGATGCCGACCGCCAGCGCCAGACCGCCGAGCGTCATGATGTTGATGGTCTCACCGATCGCCGACAGACAGATGATCGATGTCAACACCGACAGCGGAATCGAGATCGTGATGATCAGGGTGCTGCGCCACGAACCCAGGAACAGCAGGATCATGAGGCCGGTCAGTGCGGCCGCGATCACGCCCTCTCGAATCACGGCGCTGACTGCAGCGCGTACGAATAACGACTGATCCGCGGTCGCCGTGACCTTGAGGTCCTGCGGCAGCTGCGCCTGGATGCCCGGCAGCAGCCTCTTGATGCTCTCGACGACCTGCAGCGTCGAGGCGCTGCCGGTCTTGAGCACCGACATCAGCACCGCGTGTCGTCCATTCAGGCGCACCAGATTGGTCTGGGGGCTAGAGCCATCGTGCACGTTGGCGACATCGCGCACGAACACCACGGTGCCGTTGACGTCCCGAATCGGGACGTCGTTGAGGTCCGAGACATTGAGCGGGCTCGAGTTCAATTTGACGTTGTATTCGATGTCGCCGATCTTTTCGGTGCCGGCCGGAATGATCAGGTTCTGTGCGCCGATGGCATTGCTGACATCGGCGGCCGCGAGGCCCTTGGAGCGCAGCGCCTCAGGGTCGATGTCGACCTGTATCTGCCGCTGCTTGCCGCCGTAGGGGTACGGCAGAGAGGCCCCCGCGACGGTCGCCAGACTCGGACGCACCACCGTGTTGGCCATGTCGAAGATCTGTGCTTCAGACAAGCTCGGGCTCTCGAGCGCCAGTTGCAGAATTGGTACGGTCGAGGCGTTGTAGGCAAGGATGAACGGCGGTGTCGTGCCGGGTGGGGCCTGTCGCAGCAGCGTCTGCGACACGCCGGTTATCTGCGCGTACGCCAGCTCCTCATTGACATTCGGCTGAAAGAAATACTTGACGACCGAGATTCCGGGCAGCGACTGCGACTCGGAGTGCTCGACGTCATTGACCGTGGTCTGTGCGTAGCGCTCCGCGTTGGCGACGATGCGGTTGGCCATGTCCTCGGGCGGCAAACCCGTGTACGACCAGATGGCGCTGATGACGGGAATATTGATGTTCGGGAAGATATCCGTTGGCGTACGCAGGATGCTGAATACGCCGAGCAGTACGATCAGCATCGCCAGCACGATGAACGTGTAAGGTCGACGCAGCGCCAGCCTGACGATCCACATCGCTAGGAATTCCCTTCGAACCCGAAAAAAACGATACCCGTATCCGGCCGCAAGCTCTGCAGCCGCACGCGCTCCGGCAGTGGGTCGGTCTATTATGCCGCGAATGGCGCTGGGATAGCAGCCCGGGGCGGGCTCGGACGCTCAGTTCACCGCTGCGCGTTTTGCGCCCACATCCTCGGTATCGCCGTGGTTATCGTTATCGTTATCGCTGTCGGCATCGGTGTCGCGCAGCGCACTATCGATGGCGCGATCCTCAGGCCGGACCACGCCGGCCCGCAGCATGGGCATGGTTTCGCCGGCAGGCACGGCGCGGCTATAGAAGAAGCCCTGCCCCTGGGCGTGCGAACTCGCTTGCACCAGCAATTTGCGCTGGCTATCGGTCTCGACCCCTTCGGCGACGACTTCTATGCCGAGCTCGCCCGCCAGACTGAGGATTGCACGAACCATTGCCGCACCGCCGGGCTCCGCATCGGCCGCCGCGATCATGCCGCGTGCAATCTTGAGGCGATTGACCCGATAGCTGCGCAGATAATCGAGCGAGGAATATTGCGAGCCGAAATCATCGATCGCGATACCGACGCCCATTCGGCGCAGCTGGTCGAGCACATTGCTTTGCGCCAGGGTCGAGCGCGCCAGCACCAGCTCGGTCACGTCAAGCTCGATATCGGCGGCTTTCAGACCCCAGCGCGCGATGCTATCGATGACGTCGCGTACGAACTCGCGCCCCATCTTGATCTGCGCCAGTGCGACATTGATGGCCACGACCGGCACCTGCATGCCTGCGCCGCGCCATAGCGACATCTGACGGCAGGCCGTATCCATGGCCCATCGGCCAAGCTGCTGCATGATGCCGTACTTCTCGGCGATGGGCAGAAAGTCCTCCGGCAACAACAATCCGCGTGTGGGGTGATTCCAACGCAGCAGCGCTTCCATGCCGACGATCTTGCCCGATGCCAGTTCGACCTGCGGCTGGTAGCGCATCTCGAGCTCGTGCCGCGCCAGGGCGCTGCGCAGATCGTCTGCCAGCATCATGTGTTCGCGGACCTCGAGGTCGATCTCGTCCGAATGGAAGCGATATTGTCCCCGGCCGGCGTGCTTGGCGCGGTACAGCGCCTGGTCGGCTTGCATCAGCAACGCATCTGGGCTGCTGACATGGATTTCATACAGCGATATCCCGATGCTCACACCGATACGTAGATCGTTGCCGTCAATGACGTACGGCGCCGACACGATTTCGATCAGCTTTTCGGCCAAGGTGCCGGCCGCGGCGGAGTCGTCGATTCCGGTCTGCACAATTGCAAATTCATCACCGCCGAGGCGGGCGACAATATCGACCTCGCGCGTCACATCGCGCAGCCGGCGCGACACTTCCTGCAGCAGCCGATCTCCGGCGTGATGGCCCAGCGTATCGTTGACTTCCTTGAAGCGGTCCAGATCCAGGTACAGCACGGCGAAGGCGCGCGCCCCCCGCTGGGCGCTGGCGAATGCCTGGCGCAGTTGATCGCTGAATGTCATGCGGTTGGCGAGCCCCGTGAGTACATCGGTACGCGCCAGCTGCGCAATCTTTGCCTCCGCTGCCTTGCGCTCGCTGATGTCAATCAGGACGCCCTCAATCTCGATCAGCCGCTCTGTCTCGTCCCGCACTGGGGTGTAGCAGTTTTCAAACCATCGCACGGCGCCGTCGCTGGTCAGCATTCGGAATTCCACGCTCGAGGCGGGCGCACTCCGCTGCAGCAACTGCTCCATGGCGGCGCGCACGACGTTGCGGTCCTCCGGATGGATCAATTCGCGATACAGCGTCGGCGCGCTGAGCAACTGCGTCGGCTCGTGACCGAGGCGGGCAATGTTTTTTGACACATAGATCATCGGCAACGACGGCTCTCCGCGCAGGCGATAGAGAATCGTCGGACTGCTCTGGATGATGGTGTCGGCCCGGGCGAGTTCGGCCAGGTAGCGTTCGCGCGTAATGGCCGTACCGATGAGATCGGCCAGGATGCGCAGTACATCAACCTCGGCGCCGCTCCAAACGCGCTCGTGGCGACACACGTCGAGCCCGATGTGACCCCAATAGCGAGCGTCGACCATGATCGGAACGAGCAGCACCGAACGCACTTGGAGCCGCGCGAACAATTCTTTGACGCCGCCTTGCGCGCTGGCTATCTGGCCTTCGACCGCGACTCCGCGCTGCAGCGGCGCCATCCAGGCCGCGAGGTCCGGATCGGGTGCGAGCGAGGTGGTCTGCGCGATATGAGCCAGGCGCAGCGGTGTTTCCGGCGCGTGCCAGAAATTGCGCAGCAGTGTGCGCGGCACGCCCGCGTCGCGGTTCCCGCTGCACACCTCCATGAGCAGCATCCGATCAACGTCCACCGCCTGTGCGAGGATGCTGAGCGAGTTGGTGATTGCCTGGCGCAGATCCGGCGCCGTCCCAATCTGCGCGGCGCAGGTAGTGACAGCCTGCAACAATTGTTCACGCTGCTGTGCCTGGCGTCGAAAGCGCTCACGGGTAATGCCCGCGCCGATGACCTGGGCCAGCATGGACAGCAACTTGATGTCATCGTCGGCCCAGTCGTGCTCACTCTCGCAATCGTCAAAGCAGATTCGTCCCCAATGGCGTCCCTCGACCATGATGGGCACCATCAAAGAGGTCAGCACACCGAGATCGCTCATGAAGCGCCGCACCGCTTCGTGTGCGCTGCCCCGCATCGTGACCACGGACTGGCCTTGCGTCAGCGGCCGTGTCCAATCCTGCAACGCCGCGACATCGGCCTGGGGAATCAGTGCCTCGGCGTGCAGCGGCGAGGCTGCGCCATCGGGCGCCGTCCAGTTGAACAGCAGGCTATGCGAGCACAGTCCGCCGCTGTGAGATAGGGTTTCGACCATGACCACGCGGTCGATGCGCACCACCCGGGCGAGGGTCGCCAGACTGTCCGGCAGCGCCTCGATCACCGACGGCGCCGTGCTGATGCCGGCAACGCTCGCGGTCACAGTCTCGATCAGAAGGCCAAGACGGCTCAGCGCCGCGGAATTGTCCGCGAGTACGCCCGTCATACGTGCTGCGTCGCTCTCGAGCATACGCCGCCTATCCTAGCTGTACCGTGCAGAAGTCGCCGCTGAGCCTTGCGGCCTCGCGTCCTCGCCTCGCATTTGCAAGTGCCCCAATGTACGGTTCAACGCAGCCTCAAGATAGGACATAAATCACCGTCTTGGAGTCAGGGTTGAGACGCCGTGCACCATCCGCCGCAGCAATCATCGCGTTAGGTTTAGCCAGAACCGCGCACCGCGTACGTCAGTGGCGCGAGGACAATTTCGCCATGATGCGGCGCGTCATGGCGGCCGCGAACCCGATCCTCGGCCGGCCTGTCGGCGTTGCCGTGCCGATTAATTGCGGAGCACAGCCCGTGACGCTCGGGAAAAGCGCCTCGTTTCTACCGGCACTCCTGACACGGAAATCAAGCCGACCCGGAGTTGCCTATCGGCGGAGGTTCGAGCAACCTGATGGACTGGTGAGTGGCGCCCGGCGCGCGCGGCTCGGACCCGACCGGGACGCCCCCGCTGGCCCAGCTGTGAAGGCCCGGGCCTCGGCCGTCGCAATCGCTGCGTTCGCCGACGGAAGCGCCCACCCCGCCACTGCTTGCGGGACGGATAGATGGAGGAGGACAGGATGGGCAAGACAGTCAGCTACCAGCGCCCGGATGGCGGGAGCGTGAACGGCTACCTCGCCGAGGGCGCGCACGGCGTACCCGCGCCGGGCATCGTCGTGATCCAGGAGTGGTGGGGACTCAACGACCAGATTCGG
>OCZU010000194.1_pt1 | contig 44350 bp, 37 predicted proteins | sample 1539001 | NCBI WGS metagenome assembly OCZU01 (sample SAMEA3539306, study PRJEB22396) | soil metagenome | biome: tundra; feature: field; material: soil | place: USA | collected 2010-05 | depth 0.15 m | reverse complement strand
CCACGGCATAGTGATCCGACAACGCGTCGAGCTCGGAGTACGTCAGCCTGGTCTCGTGATGTACCAGCGCGACAGCGTCCGGATACCGGGCGACGCAGGACGCGAACAGCCCGTGCATCGTGCCGCCACGACCGAACGAGGACGGCACGCCATCCTCGCCCCGCAGAGCCGGATCTCCTGCGTGCAGCAGTTCTCGTGGGGCCATTCCCGCTCCTGTGCAGGTGGGCGCCGTCAGGCGGGGTGAACGCCAGGGCGCGCGACGCCTTTACTTACTCCGTCATTTCGCAAGTGTTCAGCTGGCCGCGAGGATAGCAGGGCAGTTGTCCGCGAAAAGTTCGCAAGTCCATGTGGGTACTCTCGCGCGCACCTGGTCAACTCCCGCCGGTCACCCCAGGTCGTGCAGCTGGCGGGCTAGCTGCGTACGCGAGCGCACGCCGAGTTTGACGTAGATCTTGGCCAGGGTCGATTCGACGGCGCGCACGGTCATGAACAGCTCGGCCGCGGCCTCGCGGTTCGTCAGGCCCGCGGCGATCAGCCTGGCGACCCGCAGCTCGCCAGCGGTTAGCTCTCCCGACCCGGGCGCCCGGCCGCTCACCCGCGCCAGCTCCGCCCGCCCGCGCTCGCTCGGCCCGCAGCGTGGCACCGGCCGACTGGAAGGCTGCGATCGCCTCCCCGAGCGTCTGCCGAGCGGCCCGCCGCTGCTTGAGCCGCCGCTGTACTCCGCCGAGCATGAGCAGCGTGCGGCCTCGCTCCAGCGGCTGAGGCGAGACTGTGTCATGCAGCCGCAGCGCCGTGTCGAGCAGTGTCACCGCGGTCTGAAGGTCTCCACTCGCGGCGGCCAGCGAGCCACGGCAGCGAGCCACCAGCGCAGCGGTCACTGGGTCGGGCATGCCGCGCTCCAGCTCCGACAGGAATGCGCCCGCCTGGTCGAGCTTGGCCGCCGCGATCAGTGCCTCAGCAACATCAGGTGCCATGCTCTGAGTGCTCGGCTGCCAGCCGATCTCCAGCAGCGGGCCGGCCAGTGGCACCAGCTGCGAGGCCGCGCCCGGATAGTCGCCGAGCGCCAGGTCGAGCGAGCCGAGCAGCGCCTGGTAGCAGACCAGGAGAGGCCGATCCCCGGTTCGCTTGACCAGCTCCATCCCGCGCCGAGCAAGCTCGCGTACCGTCTCCGGCTTCCCGGCCTGCAACGCCGCTGCCGCGGCGGAGTGCGCCCAGCTCGGCGTCCCGCCCGAAAATCCCGGCCACCACTCCGAGGATCCTGCGCGCGCATGACGCGGGCGCCGCCCATGTCCGCTCATGTAGCCAAACGCCCGATCGATGCGGGTCCGGACGCGGTGGGCGCGGAGCAGCCGCTACAAGCGGTGCCCCGCGCCCAACGGACTCGCAGTTCCCCGCGCTACGGAGCGGGAATCGTCGCGAGCGTGTCGTCCCAGAAGTTGCCTGACCACACGTTGCCAGGTCCGAGCGGATCCCAGTGCACGGCCGGGCCGTGAACGCCACCGTTCGGATAGAAGAAGCGGCTGAACCGGTTGTCGGTCACCTGGATGTTGCTGCTATCTGGACCGCCGCTATTGAATCCGCCGTAGAGAACATAATTTCCGCCGGCCATGATGTTGCACGTGATCACCTTATTGGCTTGCGCGCCATAGGTGGTGAAAAGGCCGATCGCGTACTCTGTGCTTGTGCCGACCAGGATTGTGTTGTCCTGGATGGTCATGGACCCGCTGCCGCCATCGGACTCGATGCCGGCGATCTTGCCGCCGCTCGCGCCTGGTATCTCGGAGTGAATGTAGCTGCCGGTGATCGTGCCCATCGAAACCTGGATGGCGGTGGAGGTGTTGGCGATGTTGTCGCTCAGGATCTGCAGCCCGGTGGAGTCGGAGTAGACGTCCTTGATCCCCGCTGCCAGGGTCGAGGTACCAGGCTCGAGACCGCTGATCGTCGTGTCCTCGATGGTGACGTTGCTGGTGTGACGCAGCGTGATGGCTACGTCTAGCGCGGGGTCCGGAGGCGGTATGGCCGCTGTCGTGCCATGCAGGCTGGCCCCCGTGATAACACCGTGAGTGATCAGGTCATCTTGCAGCGTCACATTTGACGCGGCGATGGTGACGTTGTACGGGATCAGCAGGTCGCTCAGGTCCGCGCCGTTGCCGAAGACCTTCACGAAACCCCGTGGGTCGAAGAACCAGCCTGGACCGCTGGATACCTGGTTGGGTACCTCCTGCAGCACGGTGGTGCCGGGCACGCCGGACGTCTCCGCGTCCGGGTACCCGCACACGCCCACGTCAGGCACGCAGTTGGTCAGCACTGTCGTGCTATGGACTACTCGCCCGCTGTAGGCACCTGCCCAGGCGGGCGCTATGGCGGCCGCGCTCGCAACTATCGGCAGCGCTGCGACAGCAGTCATCGCCGCAAGTCGGCGCGCGCGGCGCCGTCCTGCGGCGGTCCATCTGCGGCGGCCGGAGTGCGCCTGATTCGGCGACGGTTCTCTCATGGCTGGTCCTTTCTCATAACTGGTCCTCGCGTGACGAGCTAGCGCCCGCAAATAGGCGCGCTGGTGGCCAGCACGGACGAGGACGAGGTGGCGGCCTGCCAGCGGACGGCGTAGCTTGCCGGTGCCGGGACTCTATGCAGCCGATCGGCTACGCTAAGTAATCATGCCACACGAGCACCGTGCGTATCGGCAGAGACGCGCGGGCAGCCAGGAACGGGGTTAGGCCCTTCTCGCGATCGGCGTCTCCCGCAGTCCGCAGCGAGTCGCGGCAAGACATCAGCACCAAATCGTTTGTTATCGAAAATAACTCTCAGTGACATTCGCTCCGACCACCTTTAGAGGAGGCGATCATGCGAGGACAACAGAAGGTGCGCGCGCTGCGCGCACAGAACCGGATCAGGACAGCGTCCGTGCTAGCGGTAGCTGCGTCGGTGCCAATGCTCGTAGCCGGCACTCCGCTCACCGCCAGCGCGGCGCCAGCGCGCCCCGCCACGGCGAGCGCTCTGTACGGGTCGCTGACGCCCGCGCTGGCAATGCAACTGTCCAAGAACGTCAACCAGCACGTCATCGTGATCATGAAGGGCCAGCTACCAGCGGCCCATGTGGGCAGCCATGCCTCAAGGGTGCGTTCTTCCGCGATCGCGGCCAGCCAGCAACCGCTGATGACCGAGCTGCGCGAGGTACACGGCACGCACGTCTTGCCCTACCGGCTGGTCAACTCCATCGCCGCCACCGTCTCGCGGGGCGAGGTGTCGAGGCTGAAGGCCAATCCGGCCGTCGCCGAGGTCGTCCCTGACGCGACGATCACGGAGTCGCAACCTCAGGTGTCACTTCCGCCGAAGGCCGCAGAACACCCCAGGAAGACGGCGGCCAGGTCGCGGAACTCGGCGCACCCGGACGCGCTCACGCCGAACGTGATCCCCGGCGCCTGCGGCGCGAACGGAGCGGTTCAGCTTGACTCCGAGGGACTAGCGCTCACGAACACTGACTCCGACAATCCGTCGGCCCAGACCGCCCGGTCACTTGGCTTCACCGGAGCTGGCGTCAAGGTGGCCTGGATCGCCGACGGGGTTGACCCGAACAACATCAACTTCATCCGCCCGAACGCCACGTCGGCGTTCGCCGATTACCAGGATTTCACTGGTGACGGCCCCGGCCAGCCCACCAGCGGCGACGAGGCGTTCCTCGACTCCAACACGATCGCGGGGCAGGGCCTGCACGTCTACAACGTGCAGAACTTCGCGGCCCAGGCTGACCCGTCCGCGTGCAACATCAGGATCGAGGGCGTGGCACCGGGTGCGAGCCTGATCGGACTTAACGTCTTCGGTACGTTCGAGGACACCGCGGAGTCGAACTTCCTTGAGGCGATCAACTACGCGGTGCAGACGGACCACGTCAACGTGATCAACGAGTCGTTCGGCGCCAACCCGTTCCCCGATATCACCACTCTTGACGTGATAAAGCAGTTCGACAACGCGGCCGTCGCGGCTGGCGTGGTGGTCGCCGTATCTAGCGGCGACGCCGGGTCCACCAACACCATCGGCACGCCGGCGAGCGACCCGAACGTCATCTCGGTGGGCGGATCCACGGATTTTCGCTTCTACGCGCAGACCAACTACGCGGCCGCCCGCTACTTCGCGACCACTGGCTGGCTCAACGACAACATCAGCTCGCTGAGTTCCGGCGGTTTCAACGAGACCGGTGGCACCGTCAACCTGGTCGCGCCTGGTGACCTGAGCTTCGCTTCCTGCGACGCGAGCCCGACCTTCGCTGGCTGTGTCAACCTCCAGGGCCAGTCCTCCGACGTGGAGGAGGGCGGCGGTACCAGCGAGTCATCGCCATTCGTGGCAGGCGCCGCTGCGCTGGTCATCCAGGCCTACCGGCAGACCCATAGCGGCGCGACCCCGACGCCAGCGCTGGTCAAGCAGATCCTGGTCAGCACGGCCACCGACCTCGGCGCTCCGGCTGCCGAGCAGGGCGCCGGCCTGCTGAACAGCTACCGGGCAGTCCAGCTCGCCGAGTCGATACCGGCCCGCACCAGCGCGCCGCCACCCACTGGCGCGACGCTGCTCAAGTCCGTCAGCCAGCTCACCGCGGTTAGCAATCCTGGCGACAACGAAGGATGGCCGGTGACGGTCACCAACACCGGCTCGACGTCGCAAACAGTTAGCATCACCGGCCGGACGCTCGGACCTGACCAGAATGTGCAGACCGGCAGCGTCACGCTCAGCGACACCGCCAGCCCGCAGTTCGCCAACTATCAGGGTCTGACGAACAACTACGGTACGTTCACCTTCCACGTCCGATCCGGCCAGGACCGGCTCGACGCCTCGATCGCCTACCCGGGCAACCCTGGCGACGGGAACAACGAGCGGGTCCGGCTGATCCTGATCGATCCGCTCGGCCGACTGGCCGCTCACTCGCTACCGCAGGGTGTCGGTAACTTCGGGAACGTCGATGTGACAGCCCCGACGGCCGGTACCTGGACCGGCGTCATCTTCGGCGATGTCGCCGCGGACGGCGGCACCAACGGCGTCGTCCCGTGGCGGGTAGCCACTGCGCAGTTCACCTCGTTTGGCTCCGTCTCACCATCGAATGTGACACTCGCAGCTGGCCACAGCGCCGCGATCACGGTGCATGAGACCACGCCGTCCTCGCCGGGCGATGCGGCCGGCTCGATCGTGTTCAGCTCCTCCTCAGGTGACAGCACTACGATCCCGGTGACGCTGCGCTCCATGGTCGACGTCGGCCACGGCGGCTCGTTCAGCGGAGTGCTGACCGGCGGCAACGGCAGGCCATCTGGCGAGGGCCAGGCGGACTACTACGAGTTCACTGTCACCGGCGGGGTGCATAACATCACCGCCAACGTGTCGCTGCAGTCCGACCCGGGCGACCGTGTGGGCGCCTACCTGATCAGTCCGGACGGCGACGCGCTCGGCGACGGCCAGAACAGCCTGAACGGCACTAACGGGCTCTCGCTCACCGCCTACACGGCTAACCCGGCGGCCGGCATCTGGACGCTCGTCGTCGACTTCGCCGAGCCGGTCGTGGGCGATGAGGTCGCACAGCCGTTTACCGGAAACATCGAGTTCAACGATGTCAGCGTGAGCGCACCGGGCCTGCCGAACAAGCTCGGCGAGAAGCTGCCTGCTGGCGTTCCGGTAGCCGTTCCCGTGACGATCACTAACAACGGCGCCGCTCCCGAGGAGTTCTTCGTCGATCCCAGGCTCATCAGCTTTACGACGCTGACGCTGGCACCGCAGTTCGGGACCAGCGACGTCGTCCCGCTGCCAGCGGTGAACAACCCGCTCTGGCTGGTACCGACACAGACCTTCAGCGTGCGGGTCGCAGCCACTTCATCGCTGCCGACCATGTTCGACACCGGCCCCAATGTCGGCAACCCGGACCTGGCCAGCAGTTCCCCCGGCGGCGGTGCGCTATGCAGCACCACTTCATCGGTCAACTACATACCCCCTGGCGGCGAAGTCGTGCCCGGCCTGTGGTTCTCAGTTCCTGCTGAGTGCGGGCCGTACCCGGCCCCAGCTCCAGCGGGCACTGCCACCATGAACGCCCGCGCCACCACGAGGGCGTTCGATCCCGCAGTGACCTCAAGCACCGGCGACATCTGGCTGGCGGCAACCAACCCGGCGGCTACCTTCTCGCCGATCATCATCAACCCCGGTCATTCGGCTGTCATTAACGTGACCATCACGCCAGCTGGCTCGTCGGGAACGCTGGTGTGCGGCACCCTGTATATCGATGATTTCGTCAGCGATGTACCTCCGTTCGGCCAGATCACCGGCGACGAGCTAACCGGAATCCCCTACGAGTACACGATTAAGTAGCAAACAGCAGCGCGACGAAAGGGCCGTCCGGAAACGGGCGGCCCTTTCGCGTGCGGCAAGGCATCTTCATCACATTATTGATCGCTAGGGTACGAAAGATTACGATCAGGGCACCGCGGCCACCCCGTGCCGCCGCACATGAAAGGCTTTCCCGCCATGCACTATCGTGCCCGCCGGTCACTGCTCCGCTCGTTAGCCGCCTGCCTGCCTGTGCTCGGCATGCTGATCGCGTTCGCGCCAGCCGCAGGCGCCAGCCCAGGTCAGGCCCACGCCAGCTCAAATCGCGGTGCCACCGTCGCCGCCCGCACCGCGTTAGCGCATCTCCTGGCCGGAAGGTACGCCCCCGGTCGCCCGGTACCCGCTCGCCCGGTACCCGCTCGCCGAGCCCAGGTCCGCGGCCTGACCAGCGTGCGGAGCGCCAACTGGGCTGGTTACGCCGACATCCAGACCGCAGGCAGTACCTACACCACGGTGACGGCCAACTGGACGGAGCCGTCGGTCACCTGCACCGCGGCGACGACCTACTCGGCGGCCTGGGTAGGGCTCGACGGCTTCAGCAACAGCACGGTCGAGGCGGCCGGCACCATGGCCGAATGCTGGAACGGCATCCCGACCTATTACACCTGGTGGGAGATGTACCCGACCACCACGCTGGAACTCGTCGGCGACACCGTGCACCCGGGGGACGCCATCACCGCCTCGGTAGTCAAGAACGGCTCGAACTTCACGCTCAAAGTCACCGACGGCACCACTCCTGCCATCCGAGCCGCCTCCGGCGTGCAGCCCGCGATCTCGGGCAACAGCTTCATCACGGTCCAGACCTGCGCCGGCTGCCCGGGCGCGAGCGGCGAAGTGATCCACGGCAAGCCATCCCCGCTCAGCATGACCGACGGATACGGGCTCGCCGACTTCCACGACTGGACCGTGGCGGGCACGGTCGTGAGATCAGGTTCAGTCTCAGGAACACTCGCGACGTTCCCCCATGACCAGATCACGATGGTCGACTCCGCCGGGCACCTCCAGGCCCAGGCTGGAGGTCTCAATAGCATGGGCGGGTTCACCGTGACCTGGGTCGCCATCTCCTAGATCCCGGCGATCCAGCAGACGTCGGTCTGGTCGGCTAACTGCCTACCCGCCCAGACAGACAAATCCGGCTGCCGCGGCGGCCGCTGGCCTCGCGTCCCTGGCGACCTGCTCCTGGGCCTTGGCCAGCGCCGTCGCGGCTTCCTCGCCCGATGCCAGCAGCCGGTGCAGTTCGATCATCAGCGGGCTGGTCTCAGCGTCCGGCAGCGGCACGACGGCTGCGATGATCTGCCCGGCGCCGCGCGAAAGCAGCGTGGCAGCGAGCCCGAGCAGTTCGTCACCCGCCCGGACGGCCAGCCGCCCGCTGTCGCACGCTGCCAGGATGACCAAACGCGGCAGCCTGGGCAGCCGTTCCAGGTCATAGGCGGTGAGCGGGCCGTCGGCGAGCAGCAGCGCGGAGAACAGCGGGTTGTCGGGATGAACCCGGCCGTGCGCGGCCAGATGGGCTAGCCCGGCCCCGTTCAGCGCGGTGATGGTGGCAGCAACCGTGGCGGCCGGGCCATCTAGCGGCTTGGTCGAGTGGATCGCGGCGACCGCGGCTGCCTCGGCCCGAGCGCCGGGCAGGCCTGGCCCCGCGACGACAACCGCTGGCCCGGAGCGGCCCGCGGAACGAGCCGCGAACCAGAGCGCCGCCGATGGCGATACCGTCACCGGACGGCCAGCACAAGATGGCTGCGTCGACCATGGCAGCGCATGCAGCAGATCGGTGGGAACCAGCACCAGCGGCCGGTCAGCAAGCTGCCTGGCGAGCGGGGCCAGCAGCACGTTGTCCAGCCTGCGCGCGGCGTCTTGCAGCAGGGCCAGGGCCGCCGCGCGACTGGCGTCGCAGGTCGCGGGCCGGCCAAGCAGCCGCAGCGCGAAGGATATCCGGTCGGCCAGTTCCCTGATCGGCGCCATCGGCCCGAGCTGGTGCAGCGTGGCGCGGCCTTGGACCAGGGTGACGGCGTGCAGGACGCCGTCGAGGTGCACGAACTCGACGAGCGCTCGATCGCCAAGCGCTTGCGCCAGCAGGTGCGGGCGCACCGGCGCAGACGGTGCACCGACGTCCCCGGCATGGGCCTGACGACGGCTCTGATCGCGAATCAGGCGCTCCAGGGTGACCTGGCGGCGGGCCAGCCTGGTCGCGCTGGCAGGCGGCCCGGCCGCCGCCGCACTGCGGAGCTTGCCAAGCTCGGCAACGGTCGCGCGCAGTTCAGCGACGGCGCCAGCCAGCGCGGGATCATCGGGCGGCCGTACCTGGGGCATGAGCAGATGGCTGGCCCGTCCCCACTCGGCAGCGACAAGCACCCGAGCGGCACCGCCGTCCTGCAAGGCCATCCGCAAGCCAAGCTCGGCCACTTCCACCCTGCGGCCGGAGGCATGAGCACGCAGGTCGGTGGCACCGAAGGTGGCGCGGTGCTCATCGATAATCCGCAGTGCGGTGCGGATCGCTGACTCCGCGCCGCGCCGGTTCCCGCTCGCGTACCGAAGCAGTGCCTCGGAATGCCAGGCGATCGAGCGAAGTGCGGCGGGCCCATAGCGCCGCTGCCTGGCCGCCTGCCGCAGTTGCTGGCAGCCGCGCTCAGTCTGTGCCCGCGTGATCGCGAGCTGTCCGGCCAGCAGCCGGGCGTCGAGCGACGCCATTCGCCAGCCCTCCGCGGCCAGTGCGTCCGCGGCCCGCTCTACCGCGCCGACGCTCACTGCGGGCCCGGAGTCCTGGGCCACCCGTGCGGCGAGGACCGCGAACCTGGCCAGCACCGCCCATTCCGGCCGCTGCTGGCGAGTGAATTCGCGCACCGCCCGGCGGGCATGCGCGAGGGCGTCGGCGAAGTCCCCGACCATGCTGGCCGTCTTGGCCAGCAGCAGCCGTACCTCTGGCAGCGCGATTTCCCTGCGCTCGCGCTCGAAGGCGGCGACCGCCTGCTCAGCCGCATGACGCGCCTCAGTGATCAGGCCAGCCGACAGCAGCAGCTCACTGCGATCGGTCAGCACCCAGCCCAGCTGCGAGTGCAGCGACCGCAGTTGCTGCTCGGCCTGATCCAGGTAGGCCAGTGCCCGGGGGACGTCACCGCGCTGGCCGCAGACCCAGCCGAGGTTCTGCTGTATGAAGGCAAGCGTCAGACCCTGGTCGAGCTGCCGGCAGAGCCGTTCTGCCTCGGACAGGTCAGCCTGCGCCGCGGCGAACTCATGCCGCTGACCGTGCAGCACACCGCGATTGGACAGCACGCGCTTCACCCACACCGTGTCGTCGGCCTGCCGCAGGACCGGCATGGCTGTGCGGTATCCGGTCAGTGCCTCGTCCAGCCTGCCAAGCTGGTGCATGATGGCCGCCCGCTGAGCCTGTGCCCTGGCACGTGACACTCCGTCAAGATCGGCCAGGACGGAGTCGATCTCGCGGATCGCCTGCAGCGGCCTGCCGCGCACGTTGAGCACGAATGCCAGCCGGATCCTGGCCTCGGCCGACAAGGTGGCCGATCCTGCCCGCTGGCCTAGCTGGGCGGCGCTGCGCAGATGCCGCATCGCCGCGTCTGGATGCTGCAGGTGCAGCGCGGCCAGGCCGAGCGCGCGGGCGGCCACAGACGCGACCGCGAAGTCACCGCTCTCGCGTGCATCACGCAGGACACTGGTGGCGAACGGAACGGACCGGCGCGGATCAGCTTCGGCTAGTCGCAGCGCTTCGCTGGCATCATCGTGAGTTGTCGCGCTTATCACCTGCGGCCCTGCTGAGCATCATCGGCTCCGCCGGGTAAGGGCCGAGACGAATTTCTGTGCCGCCAGCGTATCAACGACTCACCTGGCCGCTCCGACACTAGTGAGCGGGACAATACTGCAAACCACCGCCGATCAGGAAGGGGCAGCAGATGCCAGTCGTGCGTAACGGTGTCGAGGCTTATCGCAGCGATCAGCTGGTGGTCGAGCGGGAGTACACCGGCATGGTCCAGGAAGGGCTGCGCCGCCTCGGCATCGCGGCCAGCGAGCTCGACTCCAGCGCTCCGCTCAGCCTCACGCTGCTGGGCCTGTCCGGGGCCGACACCGCTGCCGCGCTGCTGCGCCAGGACTCGGCGCTGGTGGCAGCCGCAATCGCCGCACAGCAGGCAGCTGGCCGGACCTCGGCGACCATCAGCGATCTCGATCTCATCCTTTCCGATTTGCGCCAGTGGCTGCGTGCCGGTAACGACGGCTGGCTCGTCACGATCGGGAAAAACCGGATACTCGACCGGGTGCAGGGCTCGCCCTACATCAAGGGCGGCGTGGGCGAGCCCGATCCGACGGCGCCGCTGTCACTCCCGCCGGTTGCTCAGCAGACCGGTGCACGGGTAGCTGTGCTCGATACTCAGCTGTTCGCCCACCCCGACCTGATCGGCCGGTTCCTCGGCGATTCGACAGCCGCGTTCAGCACCGAGCCCCGTGCCACTGCCGGACACTCAACCTTCGTGGCTGGCCTGATCGCGCAGCGCGCTCCAGCGGCGCAGCTTATCGTGCACACGGTCCTTGACGACGACGGCGCCAACGCGAGTTCCTGGGACGTCGCCACCGCGATGGCCAGCACCTCAGATGCCGGGGTAGCGGTGCTCAACCTGTCGCTTGGCTGCGCCACCATCGACCGGGTGCCGCCACTTACCCTGAGCCGGGCGGTGCAGCGGCTGATCCCGTCGGTCGTCGTGGTGGCCGCGGCCGGCAACAACGGCGTCCCCGACGCCGACGCCACGGCATCCGGGCTTACTCCCACTACCCCGATCTATCCGGCCGCGATCGACGGGGTTATCGCCGTAGGGGCCTATGACCCCTCCGATGGCACCGGCGAGCCGGCCGCGTTCAGCCCCAAGGTGCCCTGGCTCGACCTGCTCGCTCCCGGCGTCAGGGTCCGCAGCACATTCCTGCCCGGTCAGGTCCTGCTGGTTCGCCGGGATCCTGACGGAAGCCTGGTCGACGAAGGTTCCGCCGACTTCGGCCAGCCGGGTTACGCGAGCTGGGACGGGACCTCCTTCGCCGCGGCAAACGTGACCGGGGCGATCGCCGCGCTGACCGTAGCTGGCCAGGTGAGTGCCTATGAAGCGCTCGACCAGCTTCGCAACCCGGCCGGTCCTGGCGGTGACATCCTCCCCTACGGCAAAGGCTGACCGGCATGCGCGACGATCCGGCCGTCATCGACCTGGTCGACCGGGCTCGCGCGGGCGACAAGACCGCGTGGGACCAGATCGTTGAGCGATACGCGCCCCTGGTCTGGTCGATCTGCCGTCAGCATCGGCTGAGCAGGCCCGACGCCGACGATGTCGGTCAGGGAGTATGGCTGCGCCTGGTCGAGCACCTCCCCGCGCTGGCTGAACCTGCCGCACTGCCAGGCTGGCTTGCCACCACGACCCGCCGCGAGTGCCTGCGGGTACTGCATGTCGGCCAGCGGCGCGACTCCCACGAGCGCCCGCTACCGCCTGGCGCCACAGCTGACCTCGGCGGACTCGGTCAGCCGCAAGCCGGCGCGCCAGAAGCTGAACTGCTCGAGGTTGAGCTGCAGGCCGCGCTGCGAGCGGCGCTGGCATCGCTGCCAGCACACTGCCAGCAGTTGCTCACGCTGCTGATCGCTGACCCGCCGCTGCCCTACGCCGAGATCAGCAACCGGCTCAAGCTGCCCGTCGGAAGCATCGGCCCGAACCGGGGCCGATGCCTCGACGCGCTGCGCCGCTCTCCGGCACTCGCGGCTCTGATCGAAACCGATCCGACCGGTCAGGAGGCCCCGCATGTGGCGCGATGACGAGCAGCTCCTCGCTGCGCTCGGCAAGGCGGTTCGCGCAGGTCAGGCCGTGCCGCGTGAATTCATCGAGGTCGGCCGGGCTTCTTTCTCCTGGGCCGCGATCGACGCCGAACTCGCGGCGATTAGCTACGATTCGCGCGCCGGCCAGGCCGCCGGAGATGGCGGGCTCGTCCCGGCCGGCACCCGCGCCGAGCCTGCCGTACTGCGCGCGCTCACGTTCACGTGCGACCTGCTCACTATCGAGGTGCAGCTCGGTCCTGACGGCCTGCTCGGCCAGGTCGTGCCGCCCGCGGCCGGCCACGCGGAGGTCCAGTTCGCCGCTGGCACATCGGCCGTCGTCCCGATTGACGCGGTCGGCTGGTTCGCGGTGCACCCGGCGCCGGCCGCGCCGTTCAGGCTGCGCCTGAATTGCGGCGGCCCGACGGACGTGCTGACCGGCTGGGTCACGCCCTGACCGGCACCGGTCGCCCGAACCAGCGCTAAATCTTCCGGGCAATTTCCACCGCATGTTGTATCAGCAGCGAATCTGGCAGCTCCGTTTAATTGACGAGTCGTAACTAAACGGCACGTGCTGACTGCCAGAGAGGATCAGTTAATGGCTGCCAGGTCTATCAGTATCGTCCTGCACAACACCACCGATCAGGATCTGACTCTTACCTCATCAGATCTGCCACACGGCGCCTGGACTCAGCAGCCGCCGGACAATATCGACTCGAATGCGGACGGCTCATGGGAGTCCGAATCCGATGGGATTGCTACCGGCACCCAGGGTTCGGCGGTCTACTCCATCGGCGGTGCCGGAGACTCGGTCCTCATTAGCTGGGACAACCCCTTCGCCGGCACGAACAAGTTCAGCATCAACCTGAGCTCTGGCTATGCGCTCTACCAGACCGGCTGGGACGGTGATAACGCCGCGATCGAGTACACGCTGGAGGCCTCGACGCTGCACGCGACCGCGTTCCGGCCGTCGCAGGATGGCTTCCCGTTCGACAACACCTGGGACTCGGGCACTCCCCTGATCACCATCGACCTCGGGGTCGCCCAGATCCCCATCGGCGACGCTTCGAACGGTCTGTGCGGCGGCATGGTCTACGCGGCGCTGGACTACTGGGCCGCCAGCCTCCCGATCCCGCAGCAGCGGCCCGATCCCGCCGCTCCCGGCACGCCGCTGTATGACTACCTGGTCAAGCGGCTGGTCGACAGCTTCGACCTGCCCGCGCTCCCGGCCAGGCTCTTGACAATCATGAACCCCGCCTATCCGGACACCGGCAGTGCCGGCAATCCGCTTGAGGGCCGCGCTCCGATCATCATCAAGGACAGCTGGCCGCAGATCAGGTCCTGGATCGACGGCGGCTTCCCGGCTCCGATCTGCCTGGAGAACATCCAGTCGGCCCTGCCCACCGATCTCGGGCACAACCACCAGACCGCGGCCTGGGGTTACCAGATGGACGGCAATCTCGTGACGCTCTTCACCTACGACCCCAACATCTCAGGCGATGACACCGTCAGTATCCAGTTCAACGCCTCCGATGTGCTCAGCCCGCCAGGGATCAGCGTGTCCAATCCGCGCCAGGACCCGGTGCTCTGCTTCCTCACCACTGCGTACACCAAGTCCGACCCCCCGCAGTAAGCACCGCGACCGGAGGCTAGCCATGGCACTACAGCAGATCACCGTCCCGCACCTGGCCACTTATAGCTTCGGAGTCGGTGTCGACCGACTCTCTGGCACCGCGATGAACCTCGCCGTGAACCCGACGCCGCAGCCGCCGGTTGTCAGCGGGGCGAATCAGGGATTCGAGGTGTCGCGGATCTCCTCGACTTCCGACCTGCAGGAGAAGCTCGGCATCGACGTGGACGCCTCCTACGGCTGTGCCGCGTTCGGCACCGGAATTTCAGCCCGCTTCTCCTTTGCCCGCGAGAGCGACGTGCACTCGGCGTCGCTGTTCCTGGCGGTCACCGCTGATGTGCACCTGGCGGACCTGAGCATCGCCGAATGCACGCTCACCGCAGCCGCGTCGAGCGTCGTTGACCGGCCGGATATCTTCAGCGGGACGTACGGCGACATGTTCGCGCGGGCGTGCCGGACCGGCGGCTTCTTCGTCGGCCTGATCCGGGTGGAAACCTTCGACGACGCCGAAGCGACCAGTATCGAGGCCCAACTGCACGGCTCCTACGGCGCGTTCGACGCGACCGCTACGGGCAAGTTCAAGGAGATAACTACCGAGCACAATGTGAACGTCTACTGCAAGCTGTACGCCGAAGGCGGCCCGCCGCTGCAGCTCAGCGATCCCGGTGACCCGGCGCTGCTGCTGCAAGCCGCGAATACCTGGATGGCCGCGATGCAGGCCGACCCGACCCAGTACGCCCGGCCGTACGAGTGGACGCTGGCGCCACTTTCTATCGCCGAGGGGCCGCTGCCGCTGAACCAGGCACAGATCGAAGGCGCTCAGGACGTGCTGAAGTTCTGCGCCGATCAGCGGGTTGCCCTGGATGACCAGCTCAACCTGCTGACCTGGTGGATTCAGCATCCTGACCGCTACGACTGGAGCGGGGCGCCGAACCTGCTGCAAGAAGCGACCCAGGCAGCGAGCGGGACTCAGATCGACCTGGACACCGTGACGCAATGCGCCAGCGCGGCCATGGACGATCCGGCGACGGCGCTCATGCCCGCTGCCTACGCGGCGGGCAAGGGCATCGCCTATCCGGCCGGCCAGATGCCGACCGCGTTGCCCAAGCCGTTCCCTGGACCGGCAATGATTTTCGACCAGACCAACTTCGCTGGCCACTCCCAGATCCTGCGAATCGGCAGCTACGATAACGCGCTCGGCCAGATTACCGTCGGCAACGACGCGATCCGGTCTCTTCAGGTGCCGCCAGGCCTGGTGGTCAGGCTTTACCAGCACTTCCATTTCCAGGGCGAGTTCATCGATATCAGGGAAGATACCGCTGACCTCAATACCTGGGACGCCTCAACCAGTTCCCTGATCGTCTACTCCGCTACGGACACGCCACCGAGAACGACCATTGTGGTGCTCAATCAGCTGCCGAACAATGATAACTGGGACGGCCCGTTCTGGATATTCTCGGCCAGCGACGGCATGCAGAGCGAACCCGACATGGTGATCCGGTCAGCGCTCATCCCTGACGGCATGGTGGTCACGTTCTATTCAGGCCCTGACTACACCGGAGCGAGGAGGGATTACACGCAGGACACCCTGGACGTCGGCGACAACGAACCCGGCCAGTACTCGTTCATTGTCTGGGACGCACAGCAGGGCATGCCGCCGCACTGACGTCCTGCGGACGGTCCGTGCGGACGACGGTTGAACCGGGCCGGCTTGCTCTGCGAACCTCAGATGGAGGGGCCGGCCCCACCCCTGTCCGCAGTCACCGCTCACTGAGCTGACGGCTGGCCGCCGTCGCCGGCTCCGATACGGAATTGGCGTTCCTGCCACTGATCGCGGCCAGGCCACGATGAGAAGGACGAGCTCTTCCTGCCACTGATCGCGGCCAGGCCACGATGAGAAGGACGAGCTCACTGACGGGCTAGGCGTATCGCCGCCGTCCTGGTGGCTCAGCGGATTCTGACGGGCATTCGCGCGAAGGTCCGGGATGTGGCGCCGGGCCGGCGCTGCGGCTGGCCGGCGGCGGCGAGCGCGGGGAACCTGCGCAGCAGCCGGGGAAACGCCATCGTCGCTTCCAGTCGGGCTAGCGTCGCGCCGAGGCAGAAATGCGGTCCCGCTCCGAAGCTCAGCGACCCGCTATCGGTCCGGTGCGGCCGGAAGGCGTCAGGATCGGCGAACCGGCGCGGATCCCTGTTGGCGGCGCCGAGCAGCAGGACCAGCTCGTCGTCGGTCTCGATCGCGACGCCGCTGATCTCGCCTGGGCTGCGCCTGCGCCTGCCGGTGTCCTGGACCGGCGACTCATACCTGAGAACTTCCTCGACGAAGGCATCGGGCGCGACTGAGCCGCTGCGCAGGCTGTCGCCCGCCTCCTGACCAGTGAGAACGATCCGCAGACCGCTGCCGAACAGGCTGGCCGAGCACTCGAAGCCAGCTATCAGCAGCAGGATCAGGTTCTGGATCAGCTCGCTCCGGCTGATCGGCGCATCGGGCGAGTCTGCGACCGCGACCAGCTCGCTGATCAGGTCATCGCGCGGGCGCGCCCGCCGGTCGGCCGTGACCTCGGCGAACATGCCGGCCAGCGTGACGGCGGCCGCGTCGCCCTCGGCGAGCACGTCATCGTCGATCTCGGGCTCAAGGACCGCGGTCAGGCTCCGGCCCAGCGCGCGGAGCGCGCCGGCGTCCCAGTCCGGCACCCCGAGCAGTTCGCAGATCACTGCCACCGGCAGTGCGTACGCGAAGTCCGCCATGAAGTCGACCGGGCTGCCATCCGCGCCGCGATCAGCCATCACCTCAAGCAGCTCATCGATCAGAGCGCCGACAACGGGCTCCAGCGCCTGCACCCGCCGGCGCGTGAACCGGCCAGCCAGCAGAGCCCGGATGCGACCATGATCGGCACCGTTGAGGCTCAGCAGGTTCTGCGCGTCGAGTGCCGGGTGATCTCGCCAGTCCGGGAACCCGCGATCGAAGACCTCCGCGTCATCGACGCCGAACTCCGGGTCAGCCAGCACGGACCGCACGACCTCGTAGCCGGGGATCAGCACCAGACCGGGCTCCGCGACCATGATCGAGCCATGCTCATGCAAGGCCGCGTACAGCGGATAAGGATCTTCCATCCCGTCGGCCTCAAGCAGCGCCGCGTAGATAGCCTCAGGTTCCACCGACGATCCTCCTGACTAACGGCATCACATCAGCAACGGGCCATTACCGGCGGGTATTGACCCTAGTGAAACTTCTCCTTACGCTAGCGGCAACCTGGCGGTTCGCCTCAGCAGCCATCGATGTCAGGCGACAAACGCGGGAGCGTGATGGCCCTTACCGCGGACGACCTGGTCGACGTGCTGATCGCGTGCTCAGGTGGTGAGATTGACGGGCTCGCCGCTGATCGTGAGTCGGCCGGGCTCGCCGAGATCGTGTTGCTGCTGCGTCATGCTCAGCCAATGTTCGCGGCGACGGTCCTGTCCGCGTGGCAGGCAGAGGACAGCGAGCTGAGCCCCGCACTGCTGCTTGAACTCGACATGGCGCGGACCCGGGTCGACTACTACCGGTCTGTCGATGCGAGCCTGACATCGAAGCTGCCCGACCTGATCTCGATCAGCGGCCTGGAGATAGCCGACCTGTATCCGAGCGGCCTGACCAGGAACATGATCGATCTGGACTACGTCGCCGCAGTCGAGTCCGACCTCTGGCAGGCATGTGACCAGCTCATCCGGCACGGCTGGGAGCTGGAGACCGCGACGTTCTGCTACTTCGGCGGTTCCCCGCAGATCATGGTCAGCCTGACCCGCCAGCACGAGGATCCCTATCAGCTGCCGTACGGCGTGGAAATCGCTACCTACTACGCGGCCGGCAACTACGGTGCCATCAGGCCGCTGATGCACCTTCGCGCCCAGTGGCGCGCACCGGCGGTCAAGAACATCCTCATGCTGCTGTACGAGCGCTACGAGCAGCCATATCGTGCTCGCGACCTGGTCGATGGCGCGCTGCTATTCGGCTCACTGCGCGGCGATGAGCTTGCCGTGCTGCACGACGCGGTGCACACGCTCAGCCTGGGCGTGCAGTACTGCGAACTCGTCGAGCTGACCGGCAGGGCCGGACTGGGACCGCTGCCGGCCTGGCCTGGCACGCGCTGGGCCACGAGCACGCTCCGAGCCCGCCGCCTGGCCCAGGGCGCCGGCTACTTCCTGCGTCCGCTGGCGGGCACCGGCCGGCAACTGCAGCGGCGCATGATGACCGGCGACCTGGGACACGCTGAGGAAATCGCGTGGGACGCCGTGCAGCGGCGTCTCGCCGTACCGCAGGCGATCAGCGGCGGGATGCTTGCCTTCGGGCTGCCGCTGGACTGCCCAGCACCACAGGTCACGAGCGCAGTGCTGTCCCGGCGCGGAAGGCTCGCCTGGGCGGACACGCCGATCGGCCGCTTCCTGCTGACGATAGGCGACTTCGTCTCCCAGGAAGACGTTGACGAGCTCGCCGTCCCTGACGCCGCATCATCGCCGGACGCCCGATTATCCGAGTATTGCCGCGGATCGGCGGGCGGACGGCCCATGAACGTCCCGGTCAACCGCCGGGCGTGAGCACTCGCCGCGGAAGGAGGTACCGATGACCCGCCAGCGAAGGAGCGCCCGACGCCCGCGCATCAAGAAGTAACAGGGCAGCCACCAGGCACGACACTGTTCTGGGCCGGGGTACGACACGCTGCGAAGCGCAGGCATCGCGCCCCGGTCCCGAGCGCGGCCCGTAGCTGACGCTAGGAGCCCGTCCAGGCCGCGCTACGTTCCCACAGGATCGCGCCGAGTTCCTCGGTCGCGACCGCGCTCGGCTCGGACTCCTCGCAGTCGTCGTAGTACCGGCCGGTTCGCCCGGCGGTCTCTGCTGACGTCGCGCAGAACACGGAGGTCCGCGCGCCCTCTTCGGTCGATAGCATCCGCGCGGTGATCAGCGGGCGCACTGGCCAGGGCACCCGCCGCCAGATGTCGGAGGCCACCACTCCAGGGTGCAGAGCGCACGTGGTGACCTGCGCGCCATCGATGCGCCGGGCGAGTTCCTGGGTAAACAGGACGTTGCAGAGCTTAGAGATGGCGTAGGCGCGGGTTCCGGACATAAGTTTGGTGCGGCGGCGCAACGTGGTGAAGTCGATGCCCGTGGCCTCAAAGTGAGAGCCGCTGGATACGGTGACGACCCGAGCCGGCGCGCTGGCGACCAGCCGGTCCAGCAGCGCGGTAGTCAGCGCGAAATGGCCGAGGTGGTTAACACCGAAAGCCAGCTCGAACCCGTCTTTGGTCAGACCGCGCTGCCCGGCCACGCCGGCGTTGTTGATCAGCACGTGCAGCGGCTGGCCAGCGGCCAGGAAGGCGTCCGCGCAGGCGCGCACGGACGACAGGTCCGCCAGATCAAGCGGCAGGAAGCTGACGTTGGCGTTCCCCGTGGCCGCGATGATGCCGGCCACCGCATCGGCCCCCTTGACCGCCGAGCGGCAGGCCAGGTACACGCGGCCGCCACGGCCCGCGAGGTCCATCGCGGTCGCGCGGCCGATCCCGGTATTCGCCCCGGTCACCAGGAACGTCTGCCCGGACTCCGCGCCCATGCGTCCTCCTCGCCGCCAGTTCCCGCCAGGACAGTACCTGGACTCCGCTGCCAACCGCTAGCGTGAATGTCCGCGCCCGCAGGGCAGCCAGGACCGCGCGGCTCCATCTGGCTGATCGGCAGGCACCGATGACGGCGGGGACGGATGAGCGACGACACCAGCCAGGGTGACTACTGGGACAACGTGACGGCCTACCGGCCGCCCGAGGAGCGGATCGATGCCGCGCTGAGATGGCGCACGCCTGAACTCGATCTGCACGGCTACTACCTGCACGAGATTCCCGAAGAGGTGTGGACCATGGTGCATCTGCGGGAACTGCATCTCTACTACAACCGCCTGACGACACTGCCCGATGACGTCGCCAACCTGGCGGACCTGACCTGGCTCAACATCGGCAACAACGAGCTAACGACATTGCCAGGCACGATCGGCCGGCTGACCCAGCTCACCCGCCTGGACGGGAACGACAACCAGCTCACGGCGATGCCGGACAGTATCGGCAATCTTCGCGGCCTGACCAGCCTCTACCTGCAGAGCAACCAGCTCACGGAAGTGCCGGGCAGCTTCGCCAGGCTCAGCCTGCTGAGAACGCTCTTCCTGTCCGACAACAAAATCCGGGCGCTGCCCGATTGGCTGGCGACGATGCCCCGGCTCGAATGCCTCGTGGTCGCAGGCAACCCGCTCACTCACGTGCCACCGCAGCTGGCCGAACGTTTCGGGATCGGGTAGCGCGCACTATAGAGGGCACGAGAACATCAGCCAGCACGCGCGCCGGCCCTTCACCCGCGGTGATGCCGGCGTGCTGGCGATGAACGCCGCGCTGGTGGAGGCGTTCAATGCGCGGATCTCCGGCACCGACGAGGTCTGGGTGCTCGGCGACGTCGCGCTCGGCAAGCTGGATGACGCGCTGGCCAACATAGGGCTGCTGAACGGCAGGAAAGTGCTGGTCGCCGGCAATCATGACCGCTGCTGGCCAGGTCACAGTCACCGGGCAGCGGGCTGGGAGGAGAAGTACCTGGCGGCGGGCTTCGCTCAGGTTCTCCCTGGTTCCGCCCTGGCGGCGCCGCCCGCAAGCGCGGTACTCGGCGCGTACCAGGTACTTCTGTCGCACTTCCCCTATGCCGGGGGCGGCGACTCGCACGGGGAAGATCGGTTCGCACAGCACCGGGTGCCGGACGGCGGCGGCTGGATGCTGTGCGGGCACGTCCATCAGGCCTGGCAGCAGCGCGGCCGGATGATCAACGTAGGGGTCGACGCCTGGGGCGGGGCACCGGTGCCGGCGGCACGGCTCACCGAGCTCATAGCGGCCGGACCGCGGGACAGGCCGGTTCCGCCCTGGCGATAGACGCCGGCCGCACTCGCCGGGGTGCCGGATTGGGTGCAGGATGTGGTCATCGCGAGTCGTGTCAGCGAACCAGCCAGGAGGTCCGATGGTGGCCACCGTTCCCACCACCGCCGGCGAGGTCGGCGTTGATGATCTCGGCGTGGTACTCATGCACGAGCACGTCTTCATCCGCACCGAGCCGCTGCAAGGCGGCTGGCCTGGCTTCGGCGGCTGGGACGAGGCCACTGAGGTCGCGGCCGCACGGGAGCGGCTGAGCCAGCTCAAGCAGGCTGGCGTGGACACCATCCTCGACATGACAATCCCTGGTCTTGGCCGGGACCCGGCGCTAGTCGCGCGCGCGGTGGCGGGCACCGGCCTGCAGGTGATGTTTGCCACCGGCTACTACACCTATGACAACCTCCCGTTCCCGTTCCACTTTCGCGGGCCAGGCAAGGTGCTCGACAACGACGACCACGTGCTGGAGTCGCTCTTCGAGCGCGACGTGACCACCGGGATCGGCGACAGCGGCATCAGGGCCGCCGTGCTCAAGGTCGTGACCGATCAGCAGGGCATCACGTCCGATGTCGAGCGACTCACCCGCAGCATCGCGAACGTGCACGTGCGAACCGGAACCCCGATCTGCACGCATGCGCACGCGCAGACCGAGCGCGGGCTCGACCAGCAGCGGATCTTCTCCGAGCACGGCGTCGATCTGAGCCGGGTGATGATCGGGCACTCCAACGAGACCACGGATCTGAGCTACCTTGAGCGCCTGATCGACAACGGCTCCTACGTGGGCTGGGACCGGTGCGGCCTGGACGTCGTTGTTCCGCTCGCCGACCAGCTGGATACCCTCGCCGAGCTCTGCACGCGCGGTCATGCCAACCGGCTGATGCTCTCGCACGACAAGGCATCATTTACGGACTGGTTCAGCAACGCCGAGATCGATGTGGGCCTGCCCAACTGGCAGTACACCTATATCCGCAGCGGGGTGCTGCCCGGTCTGCGCGACCGTGGCGTGCCGGACGAGCAGATCGAGCAGATCCTGGTCCGCAATCCGCGTGACTTCTTCTCCGGCCAAGTTACCCACCCGACGGCGAAGGACTGAGGTATGGCGACCACGGCACCGCCCAGAGGAGCCAATCCGTTCGACGACTCCGGCGTGCTGGCCGATCAGCACGGAATCCGGCGCTATACGAACCTGCACGAGTCGATCCCCGCGATGCTGCGAGCGAGCGTCGACGCCGATCCGCGGGCCGAGGCGCTGGTGGAGGTCGGCGGCGGCCGGATCTCGTACCGCGAGCTGTGGGATCGCGCGGCGCGGGTAGCGGGCGGGCTCCGCGATCGCGGGATCCGGCCCGGCGACCGGGTCGCGATCCGGCTGCCCAACTCGATCGACTGGGTGCTCGCCTTCCTCGGCGGCCTGCTGGCCGGAGCGATCGTGGTACCGGTGAACACGCGGTTCACCGACAGCGAGGCAAGTTACGTGGTGGACGACTCCGGCAGCTCCTACCTGTTCGAGCCGGGAAGTCAGCTGCCGGACGCGAAGCCGCACGTCTATGCGGGCGCCAGCAGGACGGATATCGCCGCGATCTTTTACACCAGCGGAACCACCGGGTTCCCGAAGGGCGCGATGCACACGCACGAGAACGTGCTCGCGAACGTGGAGACCGCGTTCCGGGTGGTCGGCGTCACGCCGGACATCGGCCCTGAGTTCCGCACGCTCGTAGTCGTACCGCTATTCCACGTCACCGGCTGCCACAGCCAGGCCCTGCCGGTGCTGCGGGCCGGGGGCGCGGCCGTGATCGACGCGGCATTCGACGGCAGGCGCATGATCGAGACCATAGAGCGGGAGCGGATCACGGCCTGTACGGCGGTGCCGGCGATCTACTACCACATCCTGAATCGTCCTGATTTCACGTCGGCCCAGGTCGCGTGCGTGCGCTGGGCCTCATACGGCGGCGCGCCGATCGCGCCCGCGCTGGTGCGCAGGATCGCCGAGCAATTCCCTGGTGCGCGGGTCGGCAACGGCTTCGGGCTGACGGAGTCGACATCGATCTCCACCTTCCTGCCGCACGAGTGGGCAGCGGACCATGCCGACTCGGTCGGCTTCGCCGCACCGCATACCCAGGTCGCGATCGACGCCGCCGACCGGGAGACCGGCGTCGGCGAGATCCTCATCCGGGGCCAGGGCGTCTGCGCCGGCTACTGGAACAAGCCGGACGCCACGGCTCAGACATTCGCCGATCACTGGCTGCATACAGGCGACGTCGGCCGGGTCAGCGAGCAGGGACTGGTGTACGTGCTGGACCGGATCAAGGACATGATCAACCGCGGCGGCGAGAACGTCTACTGCGTCGAGGTCGAGAACGACCTGATCGGCGCGCCCGGTGTCGGGGAGGTCGCCGTCGTCGGCGTCCCGGACTCGATGATGGGCGAGAAGGTCGGCGCCGTGATCGTCCCGCTGCCTGGCGCGACCGTCGATGCGGCGACCGTCCTGGCTTACGCCCGGGAGCGCCTCGCGGACTTCAAGGTGCCGCAGTTCGTCGCCGTCCGCGCTGAGCCGCTGCCACGGAATCCGAACGGCAAGGTCCTGAAGGCGCAGCTGCGCGAGACCGACTTCGGCTCGCCGCTGTTCTGACCAGTCCGCTCATGCACCGGAGAACCGCGGCTGCCGTTTCTCGCTGAACGCCGCGATTCCCTCGGCGAAGTCGGCCGAGCCTGCCATTTCCTGCTGGATCTGCGCCTCAACCAGGAGCTGGCCGTCCATCTGCGCATACAGCCAGCTGTTGAGCTGCCGTTTGATGCCCGCGTAGGACTGGGTCGGACCCGCGGCCAGCCGCGCGACCAGTTCCTCAGCCCGTGGAATAAGCTCCTCGTCCGGCCAGACCCGGTTGATCAGGCCCCAGTCGACCGCGCGGGCCGCGGCGATCCGCTCGCCGAGCATGGCCATCTCCGCGGCTCGCGCGAAACCCACCCGGGAGGGCACCAGCAGCGACGAGCCGCCGTCCGGCACCAGCCCGATGTTCACGAACGCGAGCAGGAAGTACGCTGACTCGGCCGCGACGACCAGGTCGCAGGCCAGCGCCAGGGACAGCCCGATGCCGGCGGCTGCTCCGTGCACAGCGCTGACGACCGGCTTGGGCATCTGCCTGATCCCGGTGATGATCGGGTGATAGCGCTCGGTCAGCACGCTGTAGAGGTCCGGCTGGCCGGCCGGAGTCTGCGCCGCGCCGCCCGATCGCAGGTCTGCTCCGCTGGAGAACGCTCGTCCCGCACCGGTGATCAGCACTGCCCGGGTGGCCGGATCGCCGGCCAGATCACGAACCGCGGCGAGCAGGTCAAGGCCGAGCTGGCTGTCCCAGGCGTTGAGCCGCTCCGGGCGGTTAAGTTCCAGCTTCGCGGCCGCGTCGCGGCGGAACAGGTTAATCGTGCGGTATTCATGGGCCAGCTCGAAGCCGCCTGCGTTGGTCACACCGATCAGCGTAATCGGTAGGTCCTGATTCCCAGCGTCACGGCCAGGATCAGGCCGAAGACACCAATGGTGATCCGCACCGCCTGGGCGGGAAGGCGCCGGACCAGGGCCGGCCCGATCGAGCCGCCGATCAGGAAGCCCGCGGCGAGCGGCGCGGCAGCAGCCCAGCTGACCGGCCCGAAGATGGCGAATCCCACAGCCGCGGCAGCGTTCGCGAATCCCGACACCACGTTCTTCGCGGCGATATTCCTGGCCAGCGTCTGATCCAGCATGGCGGTCAGGACCGCGAGCATCAAGATTCCGCCGGCCGCCCCGAAGTAACCGACATAGACCGCTACGCCGAACAGTGCCGCCCGCATCGGGCGGCTGCGCTCTCCGTCGGGCCGTGCGGTCAGCCCCTTGAACATCGGCTGCACGATCAGCAGCAGCGAAGCGGCGCCGATCAGGCCGGGCGCGATGGCCTGGAAGGCACTGGCCGGGCCGAGCAGGAGCAGCGCCGCACCCGCTGCGCCGCCGAGCACGGTTATCAGTCCGAGCTGCCGCACCCGCCTGCCCTGTCCCGCAAGCTCCGGCCGTGATCCGCCAGCCGCGCCGGCCGCGGTGAACACCAGCGCCACCGTATTCGTCATATTCGCGCTGACCGGCGACAGGCCGAACGCCAGCAGCACCGGATAGGAGATCACCGACGCCAGGCTCGCTACCGTGCTGGCCACCCCGGCCAGGACTCCGGCCCCAAGCAGCACGACAATCTCGGCGGGATGCACCACATGACTCAAGCACACGGCTCGCTGACGGTTCAGCGGCGGCCACGCGACGGCTATGCTCACTTATATGCATGCGCATGTATCTAATGAAAGCCGCGACGACACGCACCGCGCAGGGCGATGGCTGTGACGCCGCCGCGTCCAGCCGGCCCGCAGGATCCGCCGACCCAGCAGGGCGAGGCGCTGGTGGCCGAGCTGCGATGGGTACACGACATGATCCGACGCGACCTGCGGACAGTCAGGCAGCTCGCGGCGGGCGTCGCAGCTGGTCTTCCGGCCGGGCAGGCTCGGGACCAGATCAGGTCGCTTGCGGCCGGCGGCCCGCTCTGGCAGCTGAGGATCAACTGCCTGCAGTACTGCCGCTTCGTCCACTCACATCACCATGCTGAGTCGGTCATCCTGTTTCCGGCCCTGCGCCGGGCGAACCCGGCGCTGAATCCCGTCGTGGACAAGCTTGAAGCCGACCATCTCAGCGTCTCGCACCTGCTCGATGAGGTGCAGTCGGCGGCTCAGGCCCTGGCCGATCAGGAGGATCCGGCACTGCGAGACCAGCTCACCGCAGCGCTGCAGCGCCTGAGCACGGACCTGCTAGCTCACCTGGAGTACGAGGAAGAGCACATCTCAGGGACGCTGCGGACCTGGTCGCGCTGGCCGGGCTGGTGAGCTGCGAGCGGGCGTGGGCTGCGCTGACTGCCGCGCATGCCCTGATCACCGGCCAGCTGAGCGCCGAGCTCGGCCGTAGCTGCGGCCTGAGCATCAACGACTTCGAGATCCTGCTCCGGCTGGACCAGGTGCCGCCACCAGGGCTGCGGCTCGGCGAGCTGCGCACGGCGGTGCCGCTGACTCAGCCCGCGCTCAGCCGAGCCGTCGCCAGGCTCAGTGACCGCGGCTGGCTCCGGCGGACCAGCGCCGCGGATGACCGGCGCGGGGTCCTGATCACCATTACCGTCGCCGGCCAGGAGATCCTGCACCGGGCCATCCCGGTGCAGGCACGGACGATCCGCCAGTTCCTGATCGATCCGCTCGCACCGGGCGAGCAGGACCTGCTCACCTGTGCGCTCGGCCGGATCGCCGGGAGCTGACAGCACCGTCGGATGCGGTCACCGGACCTCCTCATGCGGTCTGGAGCAGCACCGGCAGGGAGATTGACGGCAAGTATGGCCTCGGCATGACAATTTACCGCCAATCATGCCAGTATCAGCAATGGTCGTCGGCGGCCCGCCGGCGGGGACGCAGCAGAGGAGCTCACCCGTGCGCGAGCCGGACTTCACTCTCTCCGCAGGGCCGACCACTGCCAGTGCCAGGACCCTGGCCGCATTAGGCAGCCCGATCACCTATCACTACGACCCGGTATTCCTGGAGGCCTTCAGGCGGACCGAGGCGAAGGTGGGCCGCGTCTTCGGTACTGAGAACGAGATCATCTTGATGCAGGGCGAGGCGGTACTGGGCCTTGAAGCCGCCGCCAGGTCCCTGGTCCGCCCCGGTATCTGCGTCCTGAATCTGGTCACGGGCGTCTTCGGCAAGGGCATGGGCTACTGGCTGAAGGGCTTCGGTGCCCAGCTGCACGAGATCGAGGTCCCTTACGACGAGGCGATCGACGCCGATCAGGTCGCCAGCTTCCTTGACGCGCACCCGGAGATCGAGCTGCTGTCCGTGGTGCACTCGGAAACACCCTCCGGCACGTTCAACGACTGCTCCGCGATCGGCCCGATCGCCAGGTCCCGCGGCGTGCTGACGCTGGTGGACTGCGTCTCATCCCTCGGCGGGATGCCCTTCGATCCGGACTCCTGGCAGCTCGACCTGTGCGTCGCCGGGCCGCAGAAGTGCCTCGGCGGACCGCCAGGCATGTCGCTGATCGCGGTCAGCCCGCAGGCATGGGAGGCCATCGAGCGCAATCCCGCGGCACCGACGGATTCCTTCCTCTCGCTGCTTGACTGGCGCGACAAGTGGCATGGACAGGGCCGGTTTCCCTATACGCCGTCAGTCAGCGACGTCCACGGCGTGGAGGCCGCCTGCGATCAGATCTTGCAAGAAGGAGTGCCTGCGTCGATCGCCAGGCACGAGACGGCGGCGCGGGCCTGCCGGGCTGGAGTCTCGGCGATGGGCCTGGCGCTGTGGCCCAAGAGCGAGGACATCTCGGCCGCCTGCGTGACTGCTATCGCTGTTCCTGACGGCCTGCACCACGAGGCAGTCCGCGATCACGTCAGGACGCGGTACGGCGTGATGCTCTCCGGCGGGCAGGGCGCGGGAAACCTGGTGCGCATCGGGCACATGGGACCGACGGCCAGCGGGCTGCACCCGGTCGTCGGGCTGATGGCGCTTGGCCAGTCGCTCGCCGACCTCGGCGTCGCCGTGCAGCTAGGGCACGGCGTCGAGGCAGCGCTGTCAGTGCTGGCAGACGCGGCTCGCAAGGAGGCTGGCGGATGAGGCTCGGCGGCAGGGTCGCGATCGTCACCGGGGCTGGCCAGGGTATCGGACGAGCCATCGCGGAGAAGCTGAGCAGCGACGGGGCGGCCGTTGTCGTCGCTGACCTGAACGCGGCGACGGCGCGGGCAACCGCCGCCGCGGTCGGCGGCCTCGCCTATCCGGTCGACGTAAGCGACGAGGAGCAGGTCGCCGGTCTCGCGAGTGCCGTGCGCGAGACGTACGGCAGGATCGACATCCTGGTCAACGATGCGGCAATCGTTCCGTTCGTTCCCTGGGACGATCTCGATTTTGCCGAGTGGCGCCGGATCATGTCGGTCAACCTGGACGGCGTATTCCTGACCTGCCGCGCCGTGTACCCGGATATGAAGGCGGCGGGCTACGGCCGGATCGTGAACATCACTTCCAACGTGATCCTGGCAGGCACGCCTAACCTGGCGCACTACGTTGCCGCGAAGGGCGGCGTATTCGGCTTCACCAGGGCGCTGGCCACCGAGCTCGGGCGCTGCGGCATCACGGTGAACGCCGTGGCGCCCGGGCTGACCGCCAGCGAGGGCGTGCTTGCCGGGCCGCACGCTGACGCCTTCGACTTCGTGGTGTCGCTGCAGGCCATTCCCCGCCGCGGGGAGCCAGCCGATATCGCGCCGGTGGTGGCCTTTCTTGCCTCGGAGGAAGCGGGCTGGGTCACCGGAGCGATGATCGTCGCCGATGGTGGCCATACCAGGCACTAGCACCATGACCTGCAGGCATTGCATGATTCATGATTTCTCATGGATTCTCATGACTTACTGTGCGATGACTGTAATTATTGCGCTACGCTACATTCGCTTCGGGGCCATTGAACGACGACTTTCCACCGCCCGCGCTGACATCTGACCCGCACGGGCACGGCATGAGAGGAGAACAGAATGACGGAGCAATCCGCCGTCGCCGTAGGCACCGCACCGACGCCCGCGACCAGGCTCGAGCCCAATGCGATCGGCGTTGCCCAGGACACTGTGATCGGGATGGCATCGTCTGCCCCGGCGGCATCGGTCGGGCTGACCCTAGCTGCCCTGGCCGCCGCGACGGCTTACGGCAGCGGGCCGATCATCATCCTGACGGCGATCCCCATGCTGATCATCGCCAACGCCTACCGGCGGCTTAACATGTGGAACGCCAATTGCGGAGCGTCGTTCGAGTGGGTCGGCCGGGCGATCAACCCGTACCTCGGCTTCCTGACCGGCTGGCTGATGATTGCCGCCTACATCATCGCGACGGTCAGCGGCGTCGAGGTGCTCGGGCCGTCCGTCCTCTCGGTCTTCGGGTCCAACTCCACCAGTTTGTGGGCGAACATCGCGATCGGCACCGCCGTCGGCCTGATCATGCTCGTGATCGCGGTCGTCGGTATCAAGATCACGGCCCGGGCGCAGGTGGGGATGGCGGTGGTCGAGTACGGCATCCTGGTCGGCTTCGCGATCGTCGGCCTTGTGGCTGTGCTCGCGCACCACCATGGCACCCTTCCGATGAGCCGGGGCTGGCTGAGCCTGCACGGGATCGGCGGCAAGGGCAGTGCCGCAGCCGGGTTCCTCACGGCGGTGTTCATCTTCACCGGCTGGGACGGCACGCTGTACGTCAACGAGGAGGTGCGGCACCGGCGGACTAATCCGGGCCGTGCCGCGATCTTGGCGGTCGCCTTCCTCGCCATCATCTACACGCTGTCGATCGTCGGCCTGCAGGGTGCGGTTTCACCGGCCAAGCTGCAGAAGAACTCGACCTCAGCCCTGGTCTATATCGCCCAGGCACTCGGCGGCGGTGACTGGGCCAAGGTGATGGCGCTGGGCCTGGCACTGTCGGTGATCGCCACCACGGGCACCGGCATCGTGCTGACTGCCCGGATCGTCTACGGAATGGCGAGCTACCGGGCGCTGCCCGAATTCCTCGCCAATGTGTCCCGCCGGTTTGCTACCCCGGTCGCTGCCAGCGTCATCGTCGGGCTGGTCATCGTCGGGCTCAGCTGGGTGTACCTGCTCACTACGTCGGTTCAGAACGCGTTCAACGACGTAGTAGCCGTGACCGGCTTGCTGTTCGCCATTTTCTACATCCTTACCGCACTCGCGACAATCGTGTACTACCGGCGTCGCGTCATCGGAAGCGTGTGGGACTTTTTGATCCTCGGCCTCCTCCCGCTCGCTGCCGCCGGATTCCTCGGCTGGATCCTGGCAAAGTCGCTGAAGGTCGCGACCGCGCCGGAGGTCTGGTCGCTGGTGGGCGTGGTTGGCGTCGGTCTGATCTTGATGCTGTCGGCGCGCTTCGTCCTGAAGTCGCCGTTCTTCTCGATCCAGCGGGAGAGCGAGCAGAGGGAGGCAAGCTGACGTTCTGCCGGGCGCTGGCCTTTCGCCGCGCGCCCGCTCCGCGCGATGCGCTGTAGCGGTCGGCTGCGTATTGCCGGCGAGCGCATGACCCGGGTCGCTGCCGACCAGATTTCCGGCGGCGATCCGGGTCGGTGCTTTTCAGCCGACATCCGGCTCGCGGATGAACGGGGAAATCCCGGCAGTTGCCACTGGTGGCCGGAAATGACCGCTATCATCTCGCAAGTGACTAAGTTGTGGTCGTGTCCGCTGTCGGCGCTAACCTGCGCGTCGGCGGGCACTGTTCTGCCCTCTAGCAGGCCCGGCAGACCGTTAACGAGGATTCCCCGCTACCCGCGCGGACCTCTGAGGAACGCGGGCAGCTACGAGAGGAGAACAGATGACGGAGCAATCCGCTGTCGCCACGAGTGCCGCGCCTAGCCCGCCGACCCGGCTCGAACCCAATGCGATCGGCGTGGCGCAGGACACTGTCATCGGGATGGCGTCGTCGGCCCCGGCGGCAACGGTCGGCCTGACCATGGCGGCACTTGCCGCGGCAACCGCCTACGGCAGCGGGCCGATCCTGCTCCTCACCGCGATTCCCATGCTCATCATCGCCAACGCTTACCGGCGCTGCAACATGTGGAACGCCAACTGCGGTGCCTCGTTCGAGTGGGTCGGCCGGGCGATCAGCCCCTATCTCGGCTTCCTGACTGGCTGGCTGATGGTCGCCGCCTACATCATCGGCACGGTCGCCGAGGTGCTCCTGCTCGGACCGTCAGTCCTCGCCGTCTTCGGTTCCAATTCCACTAATACCTGGGCTGATGTCGGCATCGGCTGCGCGGTCGGCCTCGTCATGCTCGTGATCGCGATCGTGGGCATCAGGATCACCGCGCGGGCTCAGGTTGGCATGGCGCTCGTGGAGTACCTGATCCTGATCGGAATGGCGATCGCAGGTCTGGTCTGGGTGCTCGGCCACCATGTCGGTGCCGTCCACCCGACCAGAGGCTGGCTGAGCCTTAGCGGGATCGGCGGGCACGGCGACGCTGTGGCCGGCTTCCTCGTCGCGGTGTTCGTCTACGGCGGCTGGGACGGCACCTTGTACGTCAACGAGGAGGTGAAGCACCGGCGCACCAACCCTGGCCGCGCAGCCATCCTCGCGGTCGCGCTGCTCGCCATCATCTACACGCTGGCGCAGGTCGGCTTTCAGGGCGTGGTCTCGCCGGCCAAGCTCCAGACGGCCTCAGGAAACGGCACCGCGCTGGTCTATGTCGCCAACGCGCTGGGCGGCGGCGGATGGGCCAAGGCGATGGCGCTCTCCATCGCGCTGTCGGTGATCGCCACGACCGGTACCGGCATCGTGCTCAGCGCGCGGATTGTCTACGGGATGGCGAGCTACCGGGTACTGCCAGCCTTCCTGGCCAACGTTTCCCGCCGGTACGCCACTCCGGTCGCCGCCAGCGTCGTCGTCGGCGTGCTGATCGTCGGGCTCAGCACCGTGTACTTCATCGCAACCTCGGTTCATAACGCTTTCAACGATGTGGTCGCCGTGACCGGCCTGCTGTTCTCCGTCTTCTACATCCTCACCGCGGTCGCCGCCATCGTGTATTACCGGCGCCGTGTCTTCAGAAGTGCCTGGGACTTCCTGATCCTCGGCCTGCTGCCCCTGGGTGCCGCCGGATTCCTCGGCTGGATCCTGGTGAAGTCGGTGCTGGCCGCGCCGTCGACGCAGGTCTGGTCCCTGGTCGGCATCGTCGGTATGGGCCTGATCCTGCTGTTCTGCGCGCGCTTCGTGCTGCGATCCTCATTCTTCTCGATCCAGCGGGAGAGCGATACTGAGGAACGCTGACCGCTCGTCCGCGTCATCGGCCTCCCGAGATGTTCGCCAGGCTCTCGCGGACGGTCTGGGTCAGCGGATCGCCGGGCCGCAGGATCCGCTCACAGCGCGCGAGGGTGTCACGGAGCAACGACATCGCGTCGGTCAGCCTGCCGACGGCATAGTATGCGTGCGCCAGATTCGCGCGCCGCGCCAGAGTATCCGGGTGATCGGCGCCGAGTACCCGCTCGTAACCCGCGCAGGTCTGCTCGTAGAGCTGCAACGCCGAGGCCATCTTGCCTGCGGAATGGTAGGCCGAGCCAAGGCTGCCGCGGGCTGCGATCGTATCCAGATGGTCCGGGCCGAAGACCCGTTCCCGATCGGCCAGGGTCCGTTTGTACTGCGACACCGCGTCCTTGATCCGCCCGTCAGCAAGGTAGGTGTCGGCTAGCTTCTGTCTTGTCGTCATCGTCTGCGGATGCTGAGCTCCCTGAACCCGTTCGCGATCGGTCAGCGTGCGCCGGTACAGCCGGATCGCGTCAGCCAGCTGACCCGCGGCCAGGTACGCGGCGGCAAGCTCGTCTCGTGCGCCGATCGTATCGACGTGATCGGGCCCGCGGACGTGCTCGTAATCGCCCACAGCCCCGTTCAGGACGGCAATCGCGTCATCAAGCTGGTTCGCGGCCACGAAGGCGTGGCCGAGATTGCGCCTGGCCGCGACGGCACCAGGATGGTCAGGCCCGAGCACTCGGATCCGGTCGGCCAGCACCCACTGAAACCAGGAAACGGCCTCTGCGGCCCGGCCGGCCGCCAGGTAGGCGTCGGCCAGCCGCTCGCCGATCGCCAGCGAGTCTGGGTGGCCAGGCCCGAGGACCCGTTCGCTGACCGTGGCCAGATCCCGCCAGTACACTACGGCAGGGCCAGTCAGACGCGCGTGGTCCAGGCTCTGCCCGGCACGGAAGAGCAGCGGATGGCAACCGCCGACCCAGAGCAGATCTCCGGCGGCCCGCTGAAGGCTGGCCGCGCACGACCGTAGCCCGGCCGCGAGCCAGGTCTGTGCCTCATCAGGGGGCCATACCTCCAGCAGGGCGGCCGCCGCGGCTCTCGCCGCCCGGTCCATCACCACCGCAGGCGCCGAGGCCCTGATCGCCGCCTGGATCATCGAGCTCATCCGGACAGTTGGCGGCGCGATCGCCGGATCGATGTCTAGCAATCCCGCTCGTTCCAGGGCGAGCAGCGCGCTCCTGGCGCGCTCAGCGTCCGGCGGTCCTGCGGCGCCATCCCCGGCGAGATACCGGCAGGCAGCTGAGGAGGTGAAGACCGAGCCGGGAATCCCGTGGCCGCCGAGCAGCGCCACGAGCGCCAGCAGGAAGTGCGTAGCCCCGCCCGGGGACAGCCGGTCAGCCTGCTCGGCAGAGAACGTCCAGGTAATAGCCGCGGCCGGCGGACCACCGCCAGGACCCACCTGCTGGTCCCGCCTGCGCTCGAAATAACTACGGTAGTCACGGCAGGACAGCGCGGAACTCGCGATCACCGCACTGGCCTGTGCTAGCGCCAGCGGCTCGCCGCCAAGGTCCGCTACCAGGTCGATCGCGCCGAGGCGCTGATCCGGGTCGGCGGTAAGCCGGCCCATCAGATAGCTCAGGGCCTCACGGGAGCTGTAGACCCCGACCGGGAATACCACGGCCCGGTGCCCGCCGGTTACCGCGGCAGATGTCGTGGCCGTGATCAGCACCCTGCCCGCGGGCCCGTCCGGCCACAGACCCGTCAGATCCACCGCGGCGGACAGATCATCGAGCACGACGAGCCATGGCCTGCTGGTCTCACCAAGCCAGCTCACAAAGCGGGCGGCGACCGACTCAGCATCCCCGGCGGAGTCAATTCCCATTGCCGCCACGGCGGCTTCGACATAACCAGACAGCACCGATGCCCGGTCCGTCGCCACGATCCAGATCAGCAGGTCTACCCCGCGGGACTGCCACAGCGACTCCGCGAAAAAGGCAGCGAGCTGAGTCTTGCCGCACGATCCGAGCCAGTACCGCGACCCGTCCGCGGTCTCCCGGCCGGGCACGAGCACGACCACGGCGCCCGGTATTAGCGCCGCTCCGAGTCCAGGCACCGTCTCTGGCCTGGGACTGAACCCATCGGCCAGCGGAGGGACAGCACCAGAGCGCACCGGCCACACCACGTGGCCGTCGTCAAGCCTCACAGGCCCCCCGGCAGGCGCGCGGCCGCTCACTGCGCGGTTACCTGCGGCCAGCATCGACCCGCACCGCCACTGAACATCTTCTCTATCACCTTCCGAACTGTCTTCTCTCGTTCGCTACATCGGCCGGGCCGACCGCCGGAAGGCAGCCGCCGGGCCGACGATCAGAGCCGTCTGGCCGGTGCCTGCTCACCGCTCACACACGAGGTGTCGCCGGAGTTCGCCAGGGTTCGGGGCGACTGGCTGACCTGATGTCGAGGATGTGCTCCACCAGGGTAATCAGAACTTGCCTGACCGAACTGAACTGGCGGGCATCGCACAGTAGCGCTGGCACCCGCGAATCCAGATCAAGCGCGATCCGCACATCCTCCGGATCGTAGCGCGGGGCGCCCTCAAAACAGTTGATAGCGACGACAAAAGGCATCTGACGCTGCTCGAAGTAGTCGACCGAGGGAAAGCAGTCACTGAGCCTGCGGGTATCTGCCAGAACAACGCCGCCAAGCGCTCCGTAGGACAGCTCGTCCCACATGAACCAGAAGCGCTCCTGACCGGGCGTCCCGAACAGGTAGAGCACGAGCGAGGTGCCCATGGTGATCCGGCCGAAGTCCATCGCCACGGTGGTCGTGGTCTTGCTGTTAACCGCGCTCAGATCATCGAAGCTCTCGCTCGCGCTGGTAAAGGCTTCTTCGGTGCGCAACGGCCGGACCTCGCTGATCGCGCCGACAAAAGTGGTCTTGCCGGCCCCGAACCCGCCGGCGACCACAATCTTAGCGACGGCGAGCGGGACCCCTACCGCGTCATCAGAGGGCACGGAGCCCATGCAGTACCTCCCTCAGCAGGTCGGCGCTGGGTTGCTCGCCGGCCGTTCGTTGCGGCAGTACGGTGATCCAGCTCTGCAGAATCAGGTCGGCGAGCAGCACGCGGACCACGCCGACCGGCAGCGCGATGTCGGATGCCAGATCGGCCAGCGTGACCGGCTGCTGGCACAAGCCAAGGATCCTGCGGTGCTCAGGACTGAGCACGACCGGATCATCGGCGACCGCGCCCTGGCCCGCAGCAACCACAACCGCGATCAGGTCGAGCACTTCGCCGCCGGCCGGTTCCGTTCTGCCGCCGGTCAGTGCGTAGGGGCGCACGACCGGCCCGGCAGCCCGGCCGACCCACTTGTCGCCCGCACGCATAGGCGTGCTCACTCCACCGGGATCTGGTTGACCGGGAACCTAGGCTGGGCCGACAGGTGCGGCCCAGCTCGTTTCACGAGCATCGCCATCTCATAGGCGACCTGCCCAGCGTCAGCGGTCGCTGGGGCAAGCACAGCCAGGCAGCTACCCTGGCCGGCCGCGGTAATGAAGAGGAGCGCCCGGTCCAGCTCGATGATGGTCTGCCGCACCTCACCAATCCCGAAGTGATTCCCCGCGCCCCTGGCCAGGCTCTGCACGCCGGCCGCTAGCGCGGACAGATGTTCCGCGTCCTCGCGGAGCAGGCCGCTGGACGCGGCGATGACAAGGCCGTCCCGTGACAGGATCACCGCCTGCCTGAAGTTGTCTACCCGGCTAGCGAGGTCGTCGAGCAGCCAGCCAAGATCCCGGCTGGTCCGGGCCGCGGGTTGCTCATCCATCACGCCTCCTCGGTGTTCGGTGCGTGCGCACCACCTGGCCTCGGCACTGCCAGGTGAGCCGCTGGCTGCCCAGACGACGCGTCCTCCTGGCGGCCGCGGCGCCATCCACTTTGCAGCGAAGCCGCGAGATCACGCGCACGTTCCGGGGTCGGTGCGGCCGAAGGAACCGGCTCGGGCTCGGCCACGCCCGGACGGACGGCCGCAGGCAGCTCGCTGCCGCGAAGATGGGGCGAGAGACTCGCCTGCCGGGTCCGGCGGGGAAGTCCGCGGTAGGCACCCCTGGCTGGCTGGCCGGCCAGGGCCACGCCGTCCTGCGCGGTCCCGCGACGGCGCTCAGCCGCCGGTCTGGTGAGCGCAGCGGCAGCAGCCAGCGAAACCGGAGCCGGCAGGGGAGCAGTCAGCGAAGCCGGACCTGGCAGCGGAGCCGGGTTCGGCAACGGTGCCGGGTGCCAGCCGGCCAGCGCCACAACGTCCGCGCGGGGCCGATCCAGCCCGGCGGACCCCCCAGCCGCCCAGAGATCGCCAGACCAGGCGTCGGCGTGCGGTTCGGGGGCCGGCACTACAATCCCGTCGGGCAGCAGGACGATCGCCGTGGTACCGCCATAGGGAGAGGGGCGCAGCGAGACCCGGACACCGTGCCTCGCGGCAAGCTTGCCCCCGACGAAAAGCCCGAGCTGGTCGGCATTGGCCAGGTCGAAGTCAGGCGGACTGGCCAGCTGGGCGTTGATCTCGCCCAGCTGATCGGGGTCGATGCCCAGGCCGCGGTCATCAATCTCGATAGCGAAGCCGTTCGCCACCCGCTCAGCCCGGACCTCGACCCGGGTACCCGACGGGGAGAACAAGGTCGCGTTCTCGATCAGCTCGGCCAGCAGATGGATCATGTCCGCGACGGCCGGCCCTTCTACCGCGTCCTGCGCCCTGGTCAGAACGGTTACCCGCCTATAGTCCTCTACTTCCGCCATCGCGCCGCGGATCACGTCGATCACCGGTATCGGCTCGCTCCAGGATCGTCCGGGCGCCGCGCCAGACAGGATGGTCAGGCTGTCCGTCTGACGGCGCATCCGGGTCGTGAGGTGATCGAGCGCGAACAGGTCGGCCAGCGCCTGCGGGTCGGACGCCTTGCGCTCCAGCGCGTCGATCAGGCGCAGTTGCCTGTGCAGCAGCGACTGGTTCCGTCGCGCCAGGCTGATGAAGACCTGCCTGAGGCCGGTCCGCAAGCTGGCTTCGCCGACTGCCGCCGCGGCAGCCATCCGCTGCAGGCTCGCAATGGCGGCAGCGGCAGTGGCGAGCTCGGCTGTCGTGCCGCGCGGGGCCGCGGACCCGCCGTCGGGCCGAGCCGCGTGCTCACCGCCACGGGATCGGGCCGAAGGCTGCGGCAACTGCCCGTCAGCAAGATTCCGGGCGGTCGCGGCCAGGTCACAGACTTCGCGGGAGAGCCGGCTAGCGAACGATCCAGCCAGGATGAGCACAGCGAGAAGGACGACTAGCCCTCCGCCGGCTATCAGCCCCAGCTCGACCTGTTCCCTGTGGTCCGCTGCCAAGACGCCACGCCCGGCCCCGGCGCTGCCCACGGTGATACCTACTGTCAGTGCCCAGAGCAGCACCAGGAACACAGCCGGGCCTACGACCCTTGCGAGGAAGGTGAACCGGATCGATCGGCCGGTAGCGCGCGGTTGTTCCAGGCCCGCCCAGCTCGATACGCCCACGTGCTCACTCCTGGATCGGTCCGTGCACGGAATCTTGATCACCGCCTGCGCACGGGACGCTAGCGCCGGTGCACCATCGTGCACCATTGAACGCTAATTGTCATCGCGCTTCATGAAATCAGTGAACTGTCACGGAAGCGAAACACTGCCGGGCCGGCTTGCAGGTCAGCCATCGTCGCGGCCGCGGCGCTGACACCCGCCCTGCGGCCGGCCGATCTCCGCTCGACCGCCCGCTGCTACCGCGCGCGACGCGGGCCTGGCGGGTATCACAAGACACCGCCGACGGCCTGCCGACCGCCGCGGCAGTGCCCTTGACAGGCTTGGAGTGCCGTCGACGACGCCAGGACGGCGCCCCCGGCAGCCCCGCGACCGCGTTCTCAGCAGGCTCGTGAGCACATCCACTATAAATGGCCGCAATGATCACACGAAGATCGAAAATTCTGGGTATTGACCGACTACGAAGTTTTTCTTACGCTAGCGGCAACTTGCCGTTTCCTAATCGGAAAGGTCACCCGCATGAAGGATCAGACGATCGTCAGGACCGACACCGCGATCGCGCCGGTGCTGCTGTCGCCAGCGCTGGTCGAGAAGATGCTGGCGCGCCGCCAGGCTGTACAGGTCATGAAGTTCCGTACCACCTGCACCGACTGCCTGCCCAACTACTAGTCCGCTGGAGCGACGCCGCGGGAGTCGGCTGACTCGCCCGGCGTCGCTTCGCTGTCGGGCGGCTTCCGGGAGCGCGATGGGACTTACCGCAGACCACCTGGCGACCTGCTACTCGCTCGGCATCTGCCTCGGCTTCGGCCTCCCGCTGGACGGCCCGCCGCCCCCGGCGGTGGCCAGATGACTACCGCGCTCGGGCTGCGCGGTCCGGCTGCACTGCCCAACGGAATCCCCTTCGCGGCCTTGCATCGACCGGGCGCTGAGGTCACGACCGTGGCGGTGTTCATTTTGACCGGCTCCAGGCACGAGGCCGTCCCTGGCGTCGCCCACCTGCTTGAGCACGTGGTCATGCAGGCTGTTCCACCGGGCCGGCGGACCCGTGTCGTCGACGAGATCGAGGCGTGGGGCGGCAACGCCAACGCGATGACGACGCGCGATCACATCGTCCTGCATGCCCGGGTACCGACGTCGGACGCCGGGGCGGCGCTGACCGTCCTGTCCGCGGCGGCGACCATGACCGCGTTCGACGACGATCTCGTAGCGGCCGAGCGCCGGGTGGTGCTGGAGGAACTGCGGCTGGCCGCCGCCGACCCGACCGACATCGTGCACGATGTGTTCTTCGCGACCGCCTACGGTGACCACCCGATGGGCCGTCCGGTGGGCGGTACCGTGTCCGATGCGACCCGGCTGCGCCGAGCCGACCTGACCGAGTGGTCGCGCCACCACATCCGGTCGTCCCGGCTCGGCGTCGTGGTCAGCGGCGGCATGACCGCCGATGAGGTCGCGGCCGCGCTGGACGGCGGGGACCTCGCCGCGCTCGACGGCCTGGCGGATGACGAGCCTGCGGAGAGCACCCCGGTGGTGACGGCAGGCCGCCGGCATCTGCCGCTGGTCAGCGATACCGCCGCGGTGATCCTGGGCGGGCAGGGGTTCGCACTGGCTGACCCCGCGCTGAGCGCGGCCTACATCGTGGTAGAGCTGCTGGCCGGCGGGAACGCGTCGGTTCTGAACGAGGAGATCCGCTCCCGCCGCGGGCTGTCCTACGACGTCATAGGCGGTGCGAGCGGCTACCGCGACACTGGTTCCTGGCGGATCTCCATATCCACCGCACCGGAGCACCGCGATCTCGTGGTGGACCTCTCGACCGATCTGGTCACCGAGGCGGTGCAGCGGGGCTGGTCCGAGGCTGCGGTCGCGATCGCTCGCAGGCGAGTGGCCGGTCTGCTCCGGCTTGAGGTGGAGTCGTCCCTGGACGAGACATTGCTGTACGGCGATTTCTGCTATGTCGGCGGCTCGCCGGACTGGTCGCTGCCCGACCATCTGGCCCGGCTCAGCGCGATCAGCGCCGATCAGGTCAACCGGGTCGCACGGATCATGACCGACCAGCTCGTGATCGCCACGGCCGGTGGCGACGACTGACCTCCCGGCGACCGCCGGGATGCCTTCGCTGTGGAGGGAGGTACTGATGAACCGTCACAGGGCTTCCGCCCGCCGACCGCGCCCGAAGAAGTGACGTCATCGTTGAGCCAGCGCGAGAACCCGCCGCCGGGAAGGAGGTGCCGAGTGAACCGCCACATAGCGTCCGCACGCCGGCCACGCGTCAGGAAGTGAACCGAGCGCACGACCCCTAAATGGAGGACACGTACCCCTAAATGGCGGAAAGGAGGCCAGAATGGACCGCAACTACCGGGCTGCACGTCGCCCCATGGTAAGGAAGAAGTGATCCGGCCCGCGGCCGGGGTGCCTCGCCAGGGTGTATTCGGCACCGGACCCCGGCCGGGGTACCTTCTCCATAGCGGAGGGGCTGACCCTTGGACGACTTCGACTGGGATCGGACCGTCTTCACGCTGCTCGGCCCCGACGCACTGGTTCGCCATCTCGGCGGCGCGGTGCTCGACCGGATCGAGAGCCTGCAGTACAGGCCGGTCACCTGGCGCGTGTTCTGGCACCGCCCGGAGGATCTGGACTCCTTCCACGAGCAACAGATCACGCACGCCTGGAAGACCTATCTGTACCGGCTGGTCGACCACTTGTTCGCGTTCGGCCCGACCGTCGCGATGCTGGTCACCGACGAGCAGCCGGGCAGCGCGCGCACCAGCCACCAGCGGCTGGGCGAGGGCAAGGGCTCCAGCGATCCGGCCAGCGCCGGGCCAGGAACCATCCGGGGCGACCTGAGCTCGATCAATGTGATGCTCGCCCTGATGCACAGCGCTGACACGCCAGCGGACTCGCGGCACGAGAGCTCGATTTTCGGCGGACCCGGCGGCTTCCAGCCTGGTGCCGATCCCGGCGATCTGCGCAGCCAGCTCAGCCTGCTTGAGCTGGCCGGGCCGGCTGAGCAGCGCGGCTATCCGGAGGTGCTGGCCGGCCTGCGTGCCCGGATGCTAGCGGCCACATGGGATGACCTGCCGCGCCCGGTACGCAAGACAGCCGGCGTGATGGCGGAGGCCGGAGCGGGCGGTCTCGCCGCGGCCGGCAGTGGCGAGCGCCTCGCCGACCTGCTGCCAGCCGCGCACCCTCTCGCCGACGTGCTGCGCGCCGACTTCACGCCGGGCTCGCCCGGGCCCCCGGTCGAGCGGGTCCGGCTGCAGCTCACCGCCTTCGGTACCGATCTTGACCCGTGGGAGGACCTCGTACTCGCCACATCGCGGCGGTTCTGGCCACGGGGCGCCAATGCGAACCTGGCGTCCTGAGCTTATTGATTCATGTAAGTCCGTATTCCCGGCTGTGTTCCTGCTCACGGGCGATGGCTGGTCTGTCGCCGACAGCAGCTCGGTGATCCGCGCTGAGTCGATGACAGCGGCGGTGAGGTCGGGATCGGCGGAGCGCACCCATCCGGTCAGCGGCGTTCCGACGCAGCCGCGAGAGCGCTTGGCCTGGGCAGAGCCCTGCCCGTATCCGAGCGATCCGGCGCCCGCTGCCGCGGCGGCCGGTACCGCGCCGTAAAACATGGTCGCGAAGTAGGCGAGCCGGAACCGCGGGTCGGTGTAGTCGTAGCCAACTGCCAGGCAATGCCAGGCGTCGCCGTGCGGGCAGAACAGCGCGAAGCCAAGGACCGCGTCACCTGCCTGCGCCGTCACCAGCTGAGCGTCGCCAGCGCAGACGTCCCTGACCAGGCTGTCCAGCCGACCGCGCTCAACCCGCTCATCGGCGTTACCCCGGTACTTTCGCACGAGCTGGCAGCGCAGCGCAGTCAGTGTCCGCAGCACCGGCTCGGTCACCGCCGCGCTAGCGTCGAGCAGCCGGATCTCGATGCCCGCGTCGTCGAGCCGCCGCATCTCCCGCCGCACTTCCCTGCGCCGCTTGCTCGGCAATGCCGCCAGGTACCCGGTCAGGCCGTCAGCCGGGACCGGCAGGTCCCAGGTCAGCGAGAGCGGCACCGCGGTGAACCCGCGGGCCGCCAGCGCGCCGCCGAGCGCGGCCGCGTCCGGGCGGGTGTACAAGAACGCGACTGCCCGCAGCCCGTCGCGCTCAGCCCAGCGCTGGGCGCCATCGATGAGCGCCCCGAGCAGACCGGGGTCCTCGCGCCCGGGGCCGACCGGCACGCACTCGTAGCCGGGCAGCATCACTACCAGATTCGGGGTCCACCGATCCGGGCCTGGTCTGGCAGCGGCCAGCTCGGCGCGCGCGGCACGGCTGCGCTCGGTCAGCGGCAGGGCCGGCGCGGTGCTCACCAGGACATGGTGCAGGTCGAAGAACTCACCAGGCCGGGGAGAATGCTGGACCGTCGCGAGCGCGGCGACCCTTGCCTCGCCGGCCTGGCTGACAACGATCGTGGCCATCGGGTCCCCCAGACGGCCGGTCATCGCGCGCAGCCATTCCGGACTCGCCAGCAACGGGCCTGATCGCGCCAGGGTCGGCCACTCCGGCGCGATGCCAGGAACGATGTCCACGAGCGTCGTCACCGCAGATCAGCGATCCTCGGCACCGGCCCGGCCGGCCGGCCGCAGGAAGGACGGTCATGGTGATTCGCCGGACCTGCACGGTCAGGCCTGTGTTCAGGCCCGCGCAAGGTGGGCATCCAGGTGGCGCCCGGTCAGCCCGTGGCGCTGCTTGAACTGCTCATTGCTCCGGCCGCCTTCGAGCACGGGCAGGCCGAGCCGGATCGCCTGCGCGACCGACTCCGCGAACAGCAGTGCGTACGGGCTGGCGTTGCCGGACACGTCGTAGTCGACCCCGCACGTCCAGGTGTGGAACCGCCGCTCGTCGGTGAGGCAGACCCCGACCGCGACCAGCCTGCCGCGCTGGCGGATCTGCACGATGTGCACGAGCGGACCGAGCGCGGTGACGAAGCTGGCGAAGGTCTGCGCCGGGTAGAAGCCGGCGTTGCCGAAACGGGCCGCGGTTCGGCCGCAGAGCTCGGCGATCTCAGCGAGATCTGCGTCGGCCGGGCCGACGACAGCGGTCGTGATGCCGGTCTCCGCCGCCCGGCGCGCGCTGCGGGTCAGGTTGGCCCGCGCGCGCGTGCCCAGCCGGCGCAGGTAGCCGTCGAGGTCGGTCAGCCCCGTGAGGTCGGTGCTGAAGCGGTCGATCATGTGCGCGCCTGGCATCCCGGCCGCGCTGAGCGCGGACGCTGTGGCGCCGCCGCGTTCGACATTGACGAATCCGAACCAGCGAACCCGCCACGAGGACGCGAGATCACCCATGGCAGCCAGGATCGCCGCGACGACGTCGCGACGATCGACCGAGCCGACGAGCTGGGTGTCGTAGCAGTGCCAGACGTGGCTCAGCAGCACAGCCTCGTGCTCAATGCCGGGATGGATCCGGCGCAGCACAGCGAGCGGGTCGGAGCGGCGGTGCACGGCGACCGGGACCACGGCCAGCGGCCGGTCACTTGCCGGGTCCCTGACCACCAGGTAGCCGACCTGCTCCAGGTCGGCCAGCGGAAAGTCGTGGTACGCCGCCAGGTAGTCGGACCGGTAGAAGACCGGCGCACAGCAGGCGCGGACGAGCTCATCCCAGCCTGCTAGCGGACCGGCCCGCGGATCATCGCAGACCTCAACGGCCAGAGCCTGAGCCACCACGAAAAAACCGTACTCCACTTCGCGGCGTACAACGATTAGCATGAATGGATCGTTATGCCATTTCCCGGATAGGGCGAAGGGGTGACCTTGTGACATCTGTGTTCTTCCGCACCAAGCTGGGGACGACCGAGGAACTGGCGGCTACGGCCGGCCAGCCGCTCGTCGATGTCCTGCGCCGCCACGGCATCCCGGTCAATGCCGTGCTGAGCTGGCGCAACGGGAAGGTGGTTTCGGAGGACACCACCGTGGTGGAGCCAGACGACGTGATCGAGGTCCGCCAGGTGCGGCACTATGACCTGGACGTCCTGCGCAAGCCCCAGCGCCAGGTGTACGGCGTGCCTGAGCCGGTCTACTCCAAGACCATCTTGTTCGACACGCTGGGCGCGCTGGAGCGCCGCACCGAGCAGCTCGACGCGGCCGGATTCGTCCAGTACATCGAGGAGACCTTCGTGCAGAGCGTGCTGTCGCATGGCGTGATGCGGGCCGGCGACAAGGTGGTGGTGGGCCTGTCCGGTGGCCGGGACAGCGTCGCGTACCTGACGCTGCTCGAACGCACTCGCGAGCGGCTGCCCGCGCTCGACATGACGGCGGTCACCATCACCGGCCTGCCGGACTGGGAGGAGCCGGCCACATTCGCCGCGGCCCGCGAGTCCGGCGAGCGGCTCGGCGTGCACCAGGTCATCGTCACCGCTGCCGACGTTGAGCGGGTATTCAAGCTCCGCGGGCCGTTCGTCGACGCGATGAACGAGATCGTGGCCGGCGAGGGCAACCACCTGACCATGGTCATCGGGCACCAGGTACTTCGCCGGATGCTGGAGGAAGAAGCGAAGTCACGGGGAGCCGGCGTGGTCGCGTTCGGCTTCAACGCCGACGATCTGGTGGCCACCATGGTCACGTGGTTCACCAGCGGATTCCGGATGGGCGGGATCCCGGTCCGGGAGATCGGCGACCTGCGGTATGTGTTCCCGCTGTACCGGATCACCAAGAAGGAACTGACCCTCTACCTGGAACTAGTCGCGCCCGAGCTGAACCGGCAGGGGACGCCGGGACGCTTCACCACAGGTCCGGACGAGCGGTCCATGTCCTACGGCATCACCGACCACCTCTTCGACCTGTGGCCAGGGATTGACTACTACCTGTTCTCCGCGTTCGAGACCATGCAGCGGTACATGTTCCCGCTGCTCGAAGCCACCTGCCGCGGCTGCGGCGGGCTGTACCTGCTGCAGGAGGGCATAGCCAACGCGCCGGATCTCTGCGACGTCTGCGACTTCTTCGCCCGGCGCGAGCTCAGCACAGTCAGCTAGCGGGCACCGAATTGAAGCCCGTGCCCTGGTACGAGCAGTACTTCACCGCTGACTACTGGGCGTACGCCGACGCGGAGTACACGGCGGAGCGTACCGAGGCCGAGGTCCGCTATCTGGCCGACGTGCTAGCGCGGCATGCGCCGGGCAAGCGGGTGCTCGATCTCGGCTGCGGTACCGGCCGGCATGCGGTCGGCCTGGCCCGTCGCGGCTTCGACTTGACCGGGGTTGACGTATCGCAGTACGCGCTGGCGCGAGCGCAGGCGGCGGCCGACGCGGCCGGCGTCCGGCTGCGGCTGCACCGCGCGGACCTGCTCGGCTCGGCCGAGTGGGCCGAGC
>OCZU010000193.1_pt1 | contig 44379 bp, 31 predicted proteins | sample 1539001 | NCBI WGS metagenome assembly OCZU01 (sample SAMEA3539306, study PRJEB22396) | soil metagenome | biome: tundra; feature: field; material: soil | place: USA | collected 2010-05 | depth 0.15 m | reverse complement strand
CGGGATCATGAAAGACCACTGGACGAATGGGAGAGGTGCGGCGCCATTCGTAGAACCTTTGCTCGCGCGGCCTCGGCGCGCGGAGGCTGTCCATGGTCTCCGCCCAGGAAGCCTGGGTGTCATCAAGCTTGGGAAGAATGTAGCGCCCGTCGCCGGCAGGCTTGAGCGGATCGGCATGCAGCAACTCCAGGGCGCAGGAGATGGCGGAACGGAAGTGTTCGTCATCCAGGCCCACTTCACGCTGCGAGCGTTCCATCATGGTGCGGAGTTGGTCGATGGATTCACGCAGTTCGTTCTGTCTCTGGCGGGAGGACTCCAGGTCTTCATCGAGCGATTGCCGCTGTTCTGGATCGATGTGAGCGGCTTTGATTTCGTCGCGCAGCCGCCGAAGATCGTTGCGCCGGATACCATGTTTGAGCAAGTCCTCCAGCTCGGTATCAATGACCTGAGAGAGACTGCCCAACTCATCACGGATGGTCTCAGTTTTGCGGATTACGGTTTCCAGGATGTGATCCTCGGGCCGCTGTTCGTACACGAAGTAATGACAGAAAACATCGGTCGCGGGCTGTAGCTTGCGGTCAATGCGGCCGTTGCGCTGCTCCATACGGCTGGGGTTCCAGGGAATATCGAAGTGGAAGAGCCGGTTGCAGTGCGCCTGGAGGTTGAGACCTTCGCGCGCGGCGTCGGTGGCGATGAGGATGCGGACGGGATGCCCGTCGGGGTCGGCGTTGAAGGCCCGCTTGATATCCTCGCGTTCGTCGTTGGGCGTGGAGCCACGGTAGATCGCGATGCGGTCGAGAGCAAGGTCGGTATTGGCGATTGCGGCCCGAAGGTGCTGGTCGAGATAGCGTAGGGTGTCTTCGTATTCGGTGAAGATGATGATGCGCGTGCGGTTCCATTGGCCGCCGGGGCACATGTTGGTGGCGATCCAATTGGTGAGGTAGGCGATTCGCGCGTCAGGCCAGCGGCGGCTGGCTTCAGCCAGGTCTGCCATTTGTCGGAGCAGGCGATCCTCGTCCGAATCCTCGACGGGCGCTTGGGCCACGGCCGTTGCAGCTTCCACCTGGGCTTCGGTTTCCGCAGCGAGTTCGGCGTCGGCCAGGGTAGCGCGGTCATCGTCGGCGCCTACTCCGCCGTGGAGCAGGTCGAAGTTCGCGCTTTCGTCCTTCACGGCGGTGGCCTGCCGTTGCCTCTCCACGGTCCGGCGATGGACCTTCAGCGTCCGGGCGAAGGCTTCGACGGAAGAAAAGAGGCGCTGCTGCAAGTGGCACAAGAGCAGGCCGGAAGCCGCCTGCACGCGCTTCGATTCACCGGCCAGGCGTTGTTCCCGTGCCTCCTGGTATTGGTTGAGCAGCGAGGGAAGCTGGAGTTCAGGTATTTCAGGTGGCAGGTTGCGAAGCGTGATTTGATCGACGTGGCGCTTCGGAAAGCCGCCTTGTATTTCGCGCAGGTCTTCTTTGATGCGGCGGACCATCACATCGTCGCGATTCGCCTTCGTTACCTTGACGCCGCGGCAGAAGCGCTGCGGATCGAGGATCTCAAGCAACGCCGAGAAGCTGTTGGAGTGCCCGTTGTGCGGAGTGGCGGAGAGGAATAGCCGATGTTCGAAGCGGTACGAGAGGGATCGCACGGCATGGGTGATCTGGGAGTCGATGGCATACTTCTGGCCGCTCGATGGCGCGGCGTGATGCGCTTCGTCGAGAATGAGTAGGGTGCCCGGACGGAAATCGCCCAGCCAATCGCGCAAGCCGGCGGTGTAGGCTTCATAGATGAGGAGCCGGTGGGAGATGAGGAAACGTGAATGGGTGTTCCAGGCGTTCACGCTGAACCCGCGCTCGCGCCGTACGCGTTGGACGTAATCCTTATCCAGGATTTCAAACCGGAGGCCGAAGCGGCTCACCAGTTCCTCCTGCCATTGCAGGAGCATGGAGGGCGGGCGGCTTACGACGATCTCGCGCACTTTCTTGCGCAACAGCAGCTCGCGGGCGATCAGGCCGGCCTCGATGGTTTTGCCGAGGCCGACATCGTCGGCAATGAACAAATTCACGCGAGGCAGCCGGAGTGCCTTGCGAAGCGGCTCAAGCTGGTAAGGATCGAGGCGAATGCCCGCGCGGAACGGCGATTGAAACAACCGCGGGTCGGTGGAGGTAACGCAGTTCCAGCGCAAGGTGTTCACGTAGGCGGCGAACCGCTGGGGCGGATCGAAACCTCGTTTGGCCAGACGCGCCCAGCTCTCACCGCTGCGGATCTCGGCGTCAAGTTCGTGTTCCCAGAGCACGTCGAGCGTTTGGCCCTGGGCATCGTCATCCACGCAGGACAGGCTCACCAGCGTGGCATCGCCGAGGTTGGGCGGCGGCTGCACCTGCTCGACTAGGTACAGGCGCTGGCGAACGTGGACGATGGCGCCCGGCTCAGGTATTTGGCGCTCAGATATAGGAACAGTTGCAATCACGATTTTAGATTCCGCACTGTTCAGGATAACGCGCACACCGGAGAAGGCGGAAGTCCGGCCCTGCCCGCGTGCACATCGACGGGTCCGGCGTCTCTCTCATCCCAGTGACCCCAGCCATTCGCCCTCGAATCGGAATTGCACGAGAAGACCGTGCTGGTGCCGCACAGCAACGCCCCGAGCGAATCCGCGCGGAGCGCGCCGCGGCGGAAACGGGCAGCAGAGGGGACAGTCGGTGATCGGCAATGGGTGTCATGCAAATCGGTCCATGACATGACATGCACATGCTCAAATCAAAGCTCGCGGAGGGGGCAATGCGGCTTGACTGGGGACTCCCCGCGACTCGTTTCTCGAATCGAGCGCCTCCGAGTGCTCTCCAAAATGCTCGGCGAGGAACCGGTCGGAACCGGCGCGCCCGTGGCACCGGCACCGCCAGCATGATACAACGAGCCGTGGGGCGCAACGTGAGCCAAACGTGCGCGAGGGGTGGCTATTTCTGGTACCCCGGTGTGGTCGGCCCGATCACCCATCGTGCGCCAGCCTATAAATTTGATCTTTCATCCTTTTTACAGGACGCGAAGGAATCGGCCGCGCGCCCGAACGGTCGGGAGAGGTGCGGCGGGACCGGCTCAGCGAGTGTCACCGGGACCGACAAGAGGAAATATTGGTTGGCGGGACGGCCGCCTTCGTGAGACTTTCGAACCTTTCTGAGCTAATTGCCGTCCGGCGCTTGGCATTCTTCGCCCCGTTGCCGAGTGTACTCAAAAGAGCGAACAGGTGCATAATCTAGAGAAGGAGAAACAAATGTCGCACCTCAAAGTTCTCGCTGGATTGCTCATGCTGACGTGCATGGGTTGCTCTCAAACTCCGCAAGCCAACCGGACCCTGACGGCACCCTTCGATGTGTCGGAAGCCTACGTTGCCTCGGGCTACATGGGTGACGGCGAGGCCGGGAAGCTCGTACAGATGAGAAGGGTGACAGGCGAGATGCCGCGACCCGGAGACACAGATGGCATGTGTGTCAAGGTCGCATATCAGCCTGGCGCAAAGGGTTGGGCGGGCGTTTACTGGCTGAGCCCTGCAGATAACTTTGGAGACAAGCCCGGCAACAGGATACAAGGTGCTTCCAAGATAACGTTCTGGGCGGTGGGAGCGAAAGGAGGCGAGATCGTCGAGTTTAAAGCCGGCGGCGTAAGTGGCAAGGAGAACCGGGACAGCTTTGAGAAAAGCATAGGGTCCATCGTCCTCACGAACCAGTGGAAACAGTACACGATCCCATTGGCTGGGCAGAAACTATCGAGCGTCCTGGGTGGATTCGCTTGGGTCGCTACGGCAGCGGACAATCCGGGCGGGCTTGCGTTCTACGTGGACGCTATCCGCTACGAGTAGCAGGCGTTACCGGTCCGATTGCTTAGGGTCTTGAGCGCAGCGAAAACCGACTTGCGCGCCCTTTGCGCTCGGTGCCCTCGCTTCCCGTCTGGAAACCCTGAGCGAGCCGGGGCTGTCTAGATAGGACCCACCGCGCACGACCCGTTCCTCAGTGTTTCTTGGTCCAAGCGGATCGCCTGGCGGGGAGGACTGGTAGTACTTTTCGTCATACCGATCATTCACCCATTCGGAGACGTTACCTAGCATGTCAAACAGGCCGAAGGAGTTTCGCAGCTTCTGACCGACGTTGCGCGGAGAGTTCGTATTGCCCTGGTGCCACGCAATTGCGTCCAGTTGACCGTAGAACCGCTCCCCGCTGCCGGCCCGCGCCGCGTACTCCCACTCTGCTTCCGTGGGCAGCCGCCCGCCTGCCCATTCGCAATACGCTCTGGCTTCGTCCCAAGTTACATTGGCCACTGGAAGATCTCCGCCAACGTCCAACTTCGGCATGGGAGCCCCGGTGGCCCGCGCGTAGGCGCGGAAACTCACCATGGTGACTTCTGTCCGCATTAAGAAGAATCCGCTGGAGAGACTGACGGAATGCTGAGGAAACTCGTCGCGAAAGCATGATGAGTCACCGGTCGAACAACCCATCCGGTACTGACCATGAGGAACCCACACGTAGCCAGGCTGGGACGCCGGCGATTCCAGAATCGTTGTCTTGTGTGAGGGCCAGCGGGCGACCACAATTGCGACCACGGCAGCGGCAACCGCTGCGAGGGCAACCATCTTCAGTAGCAGTGCCCGTGGACGCAGCCTACTTTGATCGCCGACGTTGCTTGGCAGCTCCGACGATTCGTCAAGGGGTGCAGGGCGAAACTCGGGTCCGCGCGTCAACGTGCTGGGAATCTCGCTTGCGATGGCACCTTCCTGCCTCCAAGTTGTCGTTCCGGTCCAACTGATGGAGAATATCGGCAATGTGGTGATAGTCATGCGGCCACTGGCAGCTCCGCACTCAGCCGTGCACTCGGTCCACAAGGTTCGCGCTCCGCGGAACGAGTTCTCCCATATCAGCTCCAAATTGATCAATAAGCGGCCAAGTCTTTTCGGCGTGAGCAGAAACGTGCAGACCTCACCATCACCTTCTACAGGAATGATCAGGTTCTTGCTTTGGCGCGGCGGATCGAAATCGGGGCTCTCGATCCTGAGTTTCGTCTTTAGGGGCTCTGGCCTGCCGGTAGGTCCGGTCGGGAACTCGACCGCGAACGGTTTGGAACGTACGTCTTCCGGGGTAGCATCCCACTCCGTCTCCGCACCCAGAATCGCCCTCAATCCACCCGACTCCGAACGTCGAATTTGGGCCAACAACCCCGTGGCCTGCCCCAACCGAATGCACGCAGGTATGGCTGCGTCAAACACCCGCTGTTCTGTCGTCCCGGGCGGCTTCGTCCTTAGACGTGGGATCGGGAAACTCTTTTCGTATTCAGGTTCGTTTGGAAAGAGGCTGGGGTCCACCGTCCAGACTTCGATTGGCTGATCCTCATACCGGATCGGGAATATCGTGAGCCTTTCGCCCTTGATGCTGGCGTAGACCGCTCGGTTGGGCCACTTTCGTGTTTGGTACGCTGCGCCGGCCGCACAGTACAGGGCCTCTCCGCTTGCAGACGCGATGGATTCGACATCCGTCTCGTGGAGATGTCCACGTAAGATAAAATCGAAGTTGGACTGAAGCGTGGCCTTGATGTTCGGGCGCTCGAGGCTGTGGAGCCAATCGACCGGATGATGCATTAGTGCAATGTTGACATTCGTACGAAGTGCCTGAAGCCTCTGGACTTCCGCGTCGAGGCAACGGCGTCCGACCCACAATCGCGCGTGGTCATAATCATCCTGGCAGAAGAGCGCGCTGTTGACCGGCAGGATACCGATCCTCAAACCTCGGATGTCTGCGACTTCAACGGGAGCGCAGGTCGTGTCTTCAGGCAGCGCTCGAATGCCTTCAAAATAGCGATTGTGCCATCGTAAAAACGCACGTAGCTTCTGTGCCAAGTGCGGTTTAGGAACATCGGGTCTGAAATAGTTATCCGCCTCCTCACGCGATTCCAGCGTTCTCAGGAGACCGATACCCAAATCACGGTCCACATCGTGGTTTCCGGGTATGACAAAGAGGCGGTGCCGATTGAGGCCGATTGCTCCTAGCAGCTCGTCAAAGAATCTGGTCGCGAGTTCGTATTGGTTCGCTTTACCAGAATGAGTGATGTCTCCAGTTGCAAAGACCAGGTCCGGCACGAGACCCCGCCTGCCAAAGTTTTTTACGGACTTGACGAGCGCCCGCAAGACGACATCGCGGTCGTATGAGTCACCATCGCGAATGTGAAAATCCGAGACATGCAGCCAAGTCATCTTCATTTGGAAATATGAATGTACATCAACTTCCGCTCCCGCAATGAAACGAGGTTGGGCCGCGTTTGGCATCGACCACGAGTCGACGCCTAGCTGATGCCCTCGCTAGCCTCGGCGAAATAACTGTCGTATTCTTCAATGCATCACCAAATTCGCGCAAAGCATGCCCGTGACCCGTGTGCTGCACGTTACGCGTTCGTGACAGAAACAGGCTACAACCCTTTTGATCCGCGCAAGGAGGCGGGTTAAGCCCATCAGCGTCCAATCCCTTGTGCGCAGTCAAGTCCTTGTGGAAAAGCGATTGGAGTCCTCCTGGGTGCAGCAGGTCCGCGAATAGTTGACACAAATGTGCCCTCGGGAGAGAGTCATATCCAAAAAGGTGAGCCTTTAGGACAACGGAGCAGGCCAGCCTGCCCTCGGCTGCCGTGAGGCGAGGAACGGGCAAACATACTCTTGTCCGCCTGCTGCTACCAGGATGCGTGTGTGCGTGTCGTCTAAAGCCTTGATTTTCCATTTTGACCGGCGGACGCCTTCATTCAGTTCATTCTGCGAATTGGCCGACCTGCGTTCTTGTCCGTAGTCTTGCCGTGGTCGAGGGCTAGCACGCCGTTCACGAGTACGAATGTTATGCCGGACGGCGGATTCAGCGGCGCAGCGTAGGTCGCATTGTCCTCGACCTGGCCGGGATCAAACACAACCAGATCCGCCGCATATCCCTGCCGGATGCGACCCCTGCGACCCAGGTGAAAGGTCTCTGCGGCGAGGCTGGTCATTTTTCGGAGCGCCTCTTCCAACGTGAGCACGTGTAACTCGCGGACGTAATGACCGAGTATACGGGCAAAGTTACCTACGCCGCGGGGATGGACAAAAAAGGCCTCCCCGCCGCGGACCGCACTATCCGTTCCGAAAGAGGTGTGCGAATCCTGCAAGATGGTCTCAACATCGTCCTCTTTCATGTCGGTGTATACCATCTGTGCGCCGCCGTGAGAGAGCAGATACAAAATAGCATCTACCTGCGACGTCAGGCTGACCCTGGTCTGGCTTCCTTCGCCATAACCCAGCGATACGGCGACGTCTGGAATGTCCTTGCCTTCGAGTTCCCGATTGGGGCTGAAAACCGCGACCTTCGCGTATGAAAAGTCCGGGAAGCCTGCCTCGCGCAGCCGTGCCAGTATCTCTTGGCTAATGGCCGCCTTCCGGCTGGCACCGTCTCTCAGGGCACGCCACCTCACGTTGTCACCGCGGAGATCCTTCGGCAGCAAGATCTCCAGCGAAGTCGACGACGCGTGATAACCATAAACATCGAGGGTGATGGGCAGGCCCGCCTCGCGCTCGCGGTCGAGCCGCTTCAGCCGGCTGGCCGCGCTGCCCCATTGCCGCTCGGCTGCAATCTTGAAATGCGAGATATGCAGAGGGACATGAGCCAGCCGCGCAATCTGGATAGCCTCCTCCAAAGACTGCCGGCCTTCAATCCCCTCGTCCCGCATGTGGGTGACGTACAACCCGGCGTACCGGCCGGCAACCTTCGCTAGTTGAACTAACTCGTCGCGCGTGGCAAAGCACCCGGGCGAATACGCCAGACCCGAAGAAAAGCCGAGCGCGCCCGCAGCCATGTTCCGGTCTACCAGCTTGCGCATCTTCTCGATGGCTTCGGGGGAAGCTGCCTCGGCAGCGCGCCCCATCACCGCTTCACGCACGGAGTTGTGGCCGACCAGCGTTGCCACATTTACCTGGCTACCAGACTTGGAGAGACCTTCGAGCAACCCCCCTATGTCAATCGACGACGTGCCGCAGTTCCCGGTGATCAGAGTTGTAACGCCTTGCCGGACAAAGTTAGGGGCGCGAAAGGGACGATTCTTCGGAATATTCCGTTCGACATGTGTGTGAACATCGATAAAGCCGGGCGCGACTACCTCTCCATGCGCGTTCAGCCACTGCTTGGCCCTCGCCGGATACAGGAATCCGATCTTGGCAATCTTCCCGCCACGAATGCCCACGCAAAGTCCTCGTGTGAGCATACGCTCGCCATCGAAGATCCTGCCGTTGTAGACGATTAAATCGAACGTTCCGAGGTAGCGGCGCCACTGCCACACCAACAGCGCGCCGATGGCGAGCACAGCCAGCAGGGCCACCGCTAACCAGCGTGCCCGGCGGCCAAACGGGGATCGTCGAAAGCTGGCTCGTGGCATCAGTATCTGCTACAGATCCCCGCCATGCGCCGCTGGATGGCATCGCGGTCGAAGGGAGGCGGATTCATTGCAGCGGAGAGGCTCATGAGAGATTTGTATTCCGCGCAGGCCGAGGAAAGATTCTTGAACGGCGGCGCAAGATACAGCTCCATCAAGTTGCGATGCGGCCAGATCCAGTCGGGTGAAACTTGTTTTGCACGGCTATAGTATTCTTCCGTGCAGGAAGAGCGATGCAGGCGAAAGCAGGACTTCCCCACCCCCAAAAGCGCCAAGTCCCAGTTCGGCTGATATTGGAGCGCCCTCTGGAAACCATTGAGCGCGTCGGAGAATCGCCCTTGAATGAAGAGCAACTGGGCGTTTGCGTATTCTTTGCGGGCTTGGCTGATGGCATCCGACGAGTCCATGGAGATAAGCCATGTTTCCACGTTCGTCAAGTCCTGCCAGTTGGCTTGCGAGAGGTCGGATGCGCGATGCCAGCGGTCGAGTTGCCCGTTGCTCATCTGTTGCAGCAGGGGCCGGGCTTTGGCGTTCATCTCCCGAACCTTCGGGCTGTTCACGCCCTCGGATTGCAGGGTCTTCTGGTAATAGTCATACGCGCTCTGGCCGGGCGGGCCGACCAATTGCCCTCTCTGGATAGCGGTATTGAAGTTCCGCATGGCAGATCCAGAGGCCCAGATCCAGATCGCAATTACGGCCGCCGCGAGTCCGATAATCCACAAAAGCGCTTTACGGTTGGACTTGGGAGTTGGAGTCACGATTGGCGGTTGAGGAGATACAACCGGCCGCTGGGGTTGAGTTATAGGGGTGGTCTGTTCCTTAGGCTCCAGTGTGCTGTCCTTCGGCCTACCGCAGCGCTGACAAAATTTGGCGTCGGCCGCATTGACCGCATTGCAGTTGCAGACCCATCCTGGGGCGGCCGGTGCCGGCGCAGGAGGTGGCGGAGGCGTAGGAGGTTGAGCAGTAACCGGCTTGGGCGGCTTCTCGGGCTTGGATTTCTCGAGTGTTTCAAGAGCGGTGTGGACGCGCTTCGATCCGGAAATGTGGTGTGCGTGATCGAGAAGTTCAAGGGCCTTGCCCGCGTTGCCACCGTCCATCGCGGACTTGGCAGAAGATACCAAACCCCGGAATTGCTCGAGGTTCTGTAGAGACTCGGGCCTCTTACCGTTTGCGTGCAAGACCCAATCCAAGGTGCAGCCAAACGTCAGATCCTTCACATTCGCGAGGGTGTTCTCGACCCGCTGGGCATCGGGCGAAACCGAGCCGGCCAACGCCTCGACCGTGGCATGAACGGAACCGTAGAGGTCTTTGCCGAAGACTTCCCCGGCGGGCGGAGGGTCCTGGTTCCGGACGGTGTCCGAGATGTAACAGGATTCGCGGAACAGGGCTGGCGATCTGTCGCCATTCAGAAGAATCTTCTCCGCGTCGAGCGAGCCAACGTATACGGGGGGGGCCAGCGAGTAAATTTCTTTGAGCCCGGCAAGGAGAGTATCGAGCAGAGTGCTGGCCCGTTCCTCGGGAAACGAACCCCGTTTCTCAATCGCCTCGCGAAGGCTGGCGCGTTCCGGCACGGCCTCCACCGTGTAGAAACAGGATCGGTGCGAGAAGTGTTCCAGGACCGGGACCAAACAGCGTGGTCTGGCATCGATGAGATAACGCGCTGCATGATCGAAGCGTGTCAAGCGGGCGCGCTCGCCGGTGGTGGATGGGAAAATCTCGCGGACCACACACGCATCGCCCGTCCTGGCGAATTGTGCCAGGTAGCGGAAACCGGTATCGGTTTGACCTAGGCACGACAAAACGCGGTACCGCTGCACGAAAACCTGGCCCGCTACCACGCGGCTCAATTTCCCGCCGCATTGACCGCAAGTGAGCGCCTGGGCTGGATTTTCCGATTTGTCGTGAGGGCAGGTCAGGCTCGCCATGAGATCACATCATTCATACAGAATCACAGAAGCCTTGCGCACGATCTGGCTTCCCTGACGGAATCCGCGCGAGACCAAGCGCGCCACAGATGGGGCACCGCCGGCCCCGCCAGGTCGAGGCATGACCTGAACGACCGCGTGTTCCGCGGCGCGAAACTCGTCGTTCGGAGCGGGTGCGATTTGCTCCAGACTTGCAGCACTCAGGACATCCTGCAGCAGTCCTTGGATGCGGGTATCGCAGCGTTTCAAATCCACGTTGGCATCGAGAAAATCGGACGCGGTCTGGGCTGCCGCGGCCGCCAGTGCCCGGAACCGGCGGTCAAAATACTCGATCGGCTTTTCCACTTTCTGAATCTGGTTCTTGATCCCGGTGGCGATCCCGCTGATGAGCCCTTCGCGGTTAGCTTTCGAGGCATAAAACTCAACCTCGAAGCGAAGCCGCATACGGTTCGTGCCGCTGATTTGCAGCAGGTCGTCAATTTCCGATAGAAGTTGGCGGGCTTGGTCGAGAAACGGTTTGAGCCTCTCGGTCGAGTCAGGAAACTGGGGAGCGATCTGATCGTGCAGATTGCCGATCGCCCGTTCGAGAGCCTGCGTGCGTTCCTTATTCTGTTTCAGCCCGTCCCTGGAGGGGACGGGCTGGGCGAAAAAATCCGATACCGCGAGATCGAGCAGCTTGGCCGTATCCTGGCCGGTGCCGGTGGTCAAGTAATCCTGCGGCAGAGCGGAAAGGAGCGCTACGAGTTTCTCGCTGGCGCCGCCGCTTATTTGATCGAGGGCTTCGCTGTGGCGCTGCAATTCGCTTCGGAGAGCTGTCAGGTTTTGGTTGAGGTGTTTGAGCGTTCCGTTCTGGGAGGATTGGAGACTGCTCAGCGCATCGTCTAGCCCCTTCATCCGCTGATCCAACATCTGTTTCAAGGCGGCCATGTCCTGCTGGGATGCGCGGGTGGAGATATCGGCGGAGATCGTATCCTGCCGGGCATTGGTGCGCTGAATCTGGGTTTGCAGCCCGGTGAGATCGGCTGAGAACGTCCGAAAGCGGTCGTCGGTGATTGCGGCGCTGCCGTCATCTGCACCGTTTTTTTCCGCCGCAGCGCTGGTTCTACGGAAGAGGCTCATTCCGCCGACCAGGAGTGCGCACAATGCGATCGCGAGTGTGATGTAGGGTAGGGCGAGCGTGACAGCGGGCCGGGCTGACCCGTCCGCCGGGACAGGCTCATTCGCCGCCGGAGGCTGCTTGCGGGGTGCAACAACCTTGGGGTCTGTCGCCAGTGCCGTCGGCCCCTCAAAACTTAACAAGATGGTCGCAGTACTTTCCGCCAAGTCTTTGGGCACCTTGATCTGCACAATTCCCGGCTGTTTCTTGGGCGGCAGTTGTATTATTGACTTGGCCGGCTGTTCCAGCACATTCACATTAACCGAGGCGTTTGCCGCCGCTCTGACAGTGCAGGAAACCGGCGCATCAATCCGGTACCAAGCCTTTGTGGCCATCTTATCGGCGCCACAACTGATTTTCGGCGTCCCGCTCACGACGTCGAAGCGGATCCCGCGCGCCTTGGCAGTGTCAATTCCAAATGTTCCCTTGCCGTCCTTGAGCGCGATGGTGATCTCCGTAAACGCAGGCGGGGGATTCTCGCTATCACCGAGAGTAATGGTATGATCCTCTTGACCTACCAAGGCCGTCACCACGACCATAGCGCCTAGGACCCCACGAACGAAGAATCGCATTAGAGACCTCCTTGTGCCGCCTGCGCGTCCGACCGCACGAACGGAATCGACTCGCCGCCTTGGACATGCGCCACCAAACTTGGTTTGAAATCTCGTGAAAGGCGCAATTCGAGACGCGCCGGAATAATCCCTTTCTTAGCCAACGCATCGTGAGCCGGGTCGATCACAAACGTCCCAATGACCGTGATGTCGGGATTGCCGGGCATGGAATCGTTCGAAACGCCTGCATTGTCCAGCAACCGGATCTTCACTCCCGAGCGCAGCGGAAAACCATCCAGGTGCCCCGCTATGCCTTGCTCCGAGATAGCCAATCCCAAGCCGATCAATTCCACGAAGCGCTTCTTACCGGCGTCCTCGATGCCGATTCGCGAAGTCGTCCGGACGAACCCGGATTCGTCCAGGATGAGAACGACGCTGGCGGCCGCGCGAAACCGGTCCGGGATGCACGCACCCTCGACCACGCATTCCTTCGGCTCGGGCGCCGGGCGGATCTGAGCGTTCGGAAAACGCTCAGCCAGAACCTCCCTTACCAGCGGAATAGCGCTGGGCTTGCCTGAGAGCCGAATGTAGTCGATGCCGCCGGTTTGCGAAACGGAGACCAGTCCGGCCAAGCTGGCAGCCAGGTCTTCGAGGTGAGGACGCAGGAAGGCATCCAAATCAACCCGCTTGGGTACGATTTGCAGGTGCTCAAACAGCCGGTCCTCGGGTCCCGAACGGGTCCACAGAGAGAGCTTGAGATAGGGGAAGAGGTCCGGTTTCAAGGGCGGGAAGTGCAGCGCATGATCGTCGCCGTATTGGATCAGCAGGAGCTTGGCTTGTTCCGCCCATTGCAAGAGCCGCCCTTGATTCTGGATAGCGATCTGGCGCCGATTTCCATCGGTCAGCTTGGCAGCCTCGACCAGCAGGTTTTCATCGGGATGGTCGGCGGCGGCGATTCGCTGGCAGCCCGCCAGACCCTGCTCGTAAACAAAGCGTGTCAGGTTCTCGCCGCCGAACCAGCGTCCCGTCGAGTTAATCTGATGCGGGTAGACCTCCACGTAACCCTTGGACCGCCGGTTTTCCACTTCGAGGAGGGAAAGGTCGGTTGTCCCTCCTCCGAAGTCGAAGACCCCGATGGTGTATCGCTCTCTTTCCAGCGCCTCGGGGTCAATCACGAACCCGAGTGCCGCGGCCACCGGCTCGGGGAGTAAAGTGATTTCGCAGTCCGCGCCGAATGCCCGCCGAACGGCCTCTTCCAGATCCATCATCTGGTCCAACTTGAAACGGGATGGATGCGTGATGACGATGTTGCGGAATCGCACCCCGCGCCGGAAGCGTTCCGCGGCGCGGCGGACCTCGCGGAGATAGTCTGAGACCACTTGCTTGGCCGGATAGTACACCACCACGTCCGGCGAGTTGTAGAAGCAGATCTCGAACGGCTCGCCGGATCCCAGGCGGCGCTTCGGCGAGCGCGCGGTGCTGCGGATGACCTTGACACTCAGGCTCAAGGCGTCGATTTCCGCGCCAATCTTGATGTCAGCCAGCCCGTCCGGATCCAGGTCCAGATATTGCGTCAAGGTGGGCGTAGTAGTCGGATTCGGATTATGGATCTGGCGGTCGACCGGCACCGGGTTGTACTGCTGTTCGGGGCCTCCGAAGATGGCGCAACACGTATTGCTGGTTCCGAAATCGATCGCCAGAATACCATCAAAGTTTTGGATGGCCTGCACGCGCACTTCGAACCGCAGCTTTCGGGTAACTTCCGGAAGATTCGTAGTAAGAACCAAGACCACGGGATAACGTCCAATGCCCAGCCGCTCCGCGTCGCCCTTGGCAGCCGCATCCGTGGCGAAGTGGAATCGAAACTGGCGCGACTCCCCGCCCGGGATGACGACCGTTTCCGCCAAGTCTGCGGGAGGCTGCAGCCAGCGGCACGGTTCTCCGCCAGGCAGCAGAATATCGACGCGGCTGACTTGCAATGGAGCGTTGCCTTTTCCGGTTTGAGGATTGCCCGGCAACGAATTCTGCAAGGTGAGGATAAGGTCGCCTGCCTGGCCGACCCAGGCGTCGATGGCATATTCGGCCTCCTCCCAAATCCAGAGTGCCGGCGGCAGCCAGCATTCGAAGGATAGCGGCTCCACGTGCGTGAAGTCGGCGCAGTCCACCACCAGGTTCGCCTTGTATTCCGCCGGCAACCGGACGCTTTTTTGAGTCAAAGCCGGTTCATCAACGTCGATGAATACATCGACGTAGGCCGACTTCCTGCTATCGAGGTCCAGCGGCAGTTTGCAGTCGGCAGGCAGCCGGACCTTGACCCACTCCGGCTGATCCGCTGTAATTTTTTCTATGGTGACGATGCCTTGCTGCGCTCCAATGCGCACCATGTTGCGTTCCAGATCGCGGTTGTCGAGCTGGATCTCGAACCGGCACGAGTCGCGATGGGTGGCGCCCGAATAAGCCGAGATCGACACCTGGGGAGTGGGAAGCACTTCCACGGGAAGCTTCTCCTCCCCCAGGTTGGTTCGCACCACAATGACGCCAGCGTGGTAATCCTCAGTCAGACTTAAGGTATCGATTCGAACGGTCAGAGCCGCGCTGTCGTTGGGCATGAGCGGGAATGGGGGGCGCTTGCCACCGGCATCGATCCTGATCCAGGGAACGGAAGCTTCCACTGCATCCACTCTGATCGCGGTCGATGCCGAGCGGTTCGACAATACCAAGTCCACCGGCGGAGGCAACTCCGCCACTGAAAACCGGTTCTGAGCCAGGACGGCCTGAATGTTGATGAGCCGGCGCCGGCACCAGGAGCAGAAGACGTCATCCGGGGACAAGTCCCACAGTTTGCAGTCGGGGCAAAGGTTCATTAGAGATCCACAGATGCCGCTTTGGCCCACGTGTGTTTTATGGCAAACAGCTTGCCAGCCAGCGGCTTGGCTATTTCCTCGAAAGTCCCAGCTAACTCGGCTGCCCGGTCGCGGAACTTCTCCGCGTCTCCCGTGTAGGTCTTTTCGATACTCTTGAGCTTCTCCCTCAGCACCAGGTTTTCCGTGGTGGCCTGCTCCCGGCTTTCCTTGGAGATGCTCTCGGTCCGTATTGGTGGATAGATATTCGCCTGATAATACGAGACCAGGGCATAGTATCTGGCATAGTCGTCCAGGCTTTTGACGAGTTCCGCCTCGCGCTGCCGGATCAGCCGATCCACTTGCGCGCGCAAATTCCCGTCCCGCAGCAGCACACGAACCGCCTTGTGTTCCGTTCCGAGGAAGCGCTGATCCTGGCTCAGGCCCACGCGCTGCTCGACGTAGAACACGTTGTCTTCGTTGTCGTATACCACATGGACCACTTCAAGCAACAGGCCGAGCAGAAAGGTGCGCGTGGCGTCTTCCAGGTCTTTGCGCTCGCCTTCCGTGAGTTCCAGGATGTCCCGGAAACGGAATTCGTTGCGATCCGCGTGGAGGTTGACGAACTTGTCTACCGACAGTTTTTCGTAGGTAGGCCGCATGTCATGTACGGACTGCGAATAGCACAGCGGGTAGCCGGCGGTTTCCGTGTAAAAGATCACCTCACTCCGGGACTTCAGTGGGAAGAATCCGATGGTCGGCTGGTCCGGCTTGCGGATCTGCTTGTTCAGCATATCCTTAAACGCATCGTATTGGCGCGGCTTGTTGCGATCCTCGTACATGCCGACGAGGCAGATCAGTTTTTCCTGGCCCAGCTTGAAATTGCTGTCGTTGGTGCCTTCCAGCCATGCTTGCGCTTTGTTGTATAGCAGGTTCAGCTGGCCGATCTGTTCGCCGGGGTTCTTGTACTTATCGAAAAAGAGATCCAGGATTTCAAAGTCGTCGCCGACCGTGGCAAAAGGCTTGGCGGTCTCGGTGAGAAACAGTTTGACTACGCCCGAGACACCGTGACGCTGCACCAGCGCAGGAAGGTCCATGACCTTGATTCCTGTTTGGTTCCCGCCGCCCAAAGACGGGAAGTGGTTCAGGGCCTCAACCGCCTGTTTAGATACCTCTGTCACCCTGGCCGATTCATCCGCGCCGATGTACTTGCGGTAGTAACGTTGCTCTATGTCTTTCGGCTCGTAGAGAAAAAGCGTCAACTCATCGTCCTGCGGCTTGGAGAAGTCGTCCTTGCGCTTGGAGAATTCATCCATCAGGCGGCCCAAGGTCGTCTCAAGGTCGATCAACTCACCCATCAAACCCGTATCGCCGACACGCTCATCGGATTTGTCGTCGAGGATATGGCCCTCTTCGCCAATTTTTGCGAGAGTCACCGTGCAGAGGTCGATGGCCTCCTGCCGGGCGCATAGCTTGAGTGCGGCTACGAGGTACTCCAGCAATTCGGCAAACAGGGTTTCCGTCAGATGCTCCATCGTGCCCTGGCCGAACAGCAGCCTCGTCAGACCCGATTCGGTCTCGCGCTCGCGGATGCCGTTCAGGGCCCGCTGATACGCCTTCTGCTTATCGGTGACGAGGCGCCCCAGATCGTCCACTTCCCGGCGGAACAGAGGCAGATAGGGAAAGGCGTCGTCGGTGACGATGCGCCGCATCTCCTTCAGCAGCATTTTGGCGAACTGAATGCCCTTGTTCGCGTCGTTCACGATCTCGGCGACGGCGTCTTCCAGCCGGGAGCGGATCTGCTTGCCCTCCGGTGTGACCTCGCCCAGGACCTCGCGCTTGAGGTAGTTCTCCTTGTTGCGCCTTATGCGCCGCGTGTAGTCTCCCCACTTCTGCCAGTCGGTGTCATAGTTTTTGTCGCGGAAATTGATTAATTGCTTGTTGATTTCAGCCTGGAGATACTCGCTGAGCGGGACATTCTTGGTCTTGTGCGCGCCTCTCTTGACGTCCGCCTGCAGATCCGCTACCCAGTCGCGGACCAGCATCTCTATGGATCTTCCTGTCGTCTCCGTCTGATACAACGCGTCGAGAATGTCGTTCCGGGTCGTTCGCCGGCCATCGACTTCGGCGACCCCGATGAACAACTTGACCTTCTCCTTCGCCGGCGGCCCAAAGAAGCTCTTCAAGACCCAATCCGTCATCCCCATTTCCGGCAACTTTCCAATAGAGAGGCGGGTCATGATGTCGGCGCCGAGTTTGGCGGCGCAAGCGTGCTTGATCCGGTCTGCCGGGTACTGAATGGAGGCCATACCGAAGGCGGAATGCCGCGTGGTGAAGGCCTCAGTGAGAAGACTCTTGTTCGGGTCCTGAGGATCCAGTATCTCAGACGCGTAGAAATTATTGAGGAAGGCGTCCAGGTTCACCCGCACGCCACGCTTGTGGGAGGCGAAATCGGACGAGCCGAAATCCTGGAAGATATTATTCGCCACCATCTCGAACAAACTGTAGCGGCTCGCGAAATTGATGGTATTGCCGGTCGAGTTCGTGCTGTCTACCAGGTAGCAGTAGTTATAGGGGGGTGGCGGCAGCGGCCGCTTGTTGCGCGGGGGGTAACCCTGGGTCCATTCGTAATCGAACGGATTCCCGGGGAAGGTAAAGTGCTCCAGTTCCTTCAGTGCCGCATAGCTATTGGCGAAAATGCGCTCTTGGTGCAACAGGAAGATGCCGGGGAAGACCAGAAATCCCACGTTGGTCACGCCCGCCCCCAGCGTCTTGCAGAGATAGCCGGTGTCGATGAACATCCCGCTGCCCGTGCCGCCGGCCAGCGAAGCGACCACGTAAATATACGCCCCTTTGCTCGTGTCTACCTGGATGCGGTACTTGTCCCACATGGTCGAGGAACTCGCCATCGCCATATTGAGGGCGTTATTGATGGCGTTCTTGATGGTGTCGAAGTTTACGAAGAAGGCCAGCCGGCTGTAGCCGCGAATCTGGCCCGCGCCCTCTTTGACCTGGCTGAGATCGTGCAGCGTAGGGTACCACCACGCCTTAATCAGGGGCTGTTGGTTCAGGTTGCGGGTATACTTGGCGGTGTCCAGCATGATGGCATCCACCCGTTCCTGCGGCGCGAACTTGAACTCTTCCACCAACTGCGAATCGATGTGCTGGTTAGTCGTGTCCGTATCGATATACACGAACTGCACCACCGGAAAGTCCGATGGACTTCCATAGCGCTCGAAAATCTTCTTGCGGACCTTGAGCAGCACATCTCCGCCTGTTCCACCCAGACCGATGAGCACGGTAGGCTTGATGCCCTCCTGCTGAATCTGCTGCTGTCTCTGGACGTCCTCGTTCAAAAGCCGGTATGCCATGGTTTAGACTCCCAAGAAAAATCGGTTACGCTTCACTTACGCAGCGCGCCTTTGCATGCCCACCGAGACCAGCAGGTGAGCCAGCCAAATCGCAAATAACAATCCGACGAAGAGCCACAATCCGAGGATACGCGGCAATAACCACCAGTAAATCAGGCCCATGGCGAATAAGCAGATGAACAGCGTGCCTGACCAGCAGAGGGCCCGGCTCAGCTCGATGGATTTACCGCCCTGCAGCCAACGCCGGTACATACCGCGGAAGAAGAGCAGGAACCCCATGACTGTGATTCCGAGCCATGCGACGAGACCGATCATCAGACTCGAAACGGCGAGTTCCTTGCGCACGTTCGCGTGCAAAGTGAGCGGCCGGCCATCGTCCCCGCTGGTCAGGGCCTTGTGCGTTTCGGCCGCGAACAGCACGTTCCGGTTCGGCTCTTTGTAGAGCACCAGCATCTCGTAATCGATGGGCTGGTCCGCGCGGTTGCTGTATACAATGAACGGCACTTCGGCGAAGCCTTCCGGGCCGACGTGCTGTTGAATCGAAAAAACCGGGAACCCCTGTTCGCCCAGCGTATAGGTGAATTCATCCGCGCCCGCTTTGGCCTTCAAAACCTTGTCCGGGGGAAGCCGGCTGCTCTCCGGGTCCAGACGGGCGGCTACACTGGCGCCCTCGAGCGGACGGCCATCCAGATCGACCACCCGGAACTTGATGCGGATCGGCTGGTACGCAGCCGGCGCCTGTTGTTGTTGAGCCATGGCGGCGCTGGCCAAAGCCAATATCCCTAGTGTCAGACGTCTCATCTCTTCTCCTTCTTCGCAAGCTTCAGTAATACCCTCCGCCCGGCGGGTTCGCGCCGGGGGCAGCCGCGGCGGCTCTGGCTGTAGAGAGGATTTCCAGACAATAGCTGTATATAACGTCCTCGGATACCAGTTCAACGGCGCCGCCATTCACAACGGAAACCGGCCCGTGCTTCTTATTCACGGTGACACCCGGCCTGGGGCGGCACTCGATGCCTCCGAACAAGCCCTTGCGCATCTCCGCAATGGGCTTTCCCGAAGGCGCGATGCGGAAGGCCGCGTTGCTGGTCAGCGTGAAGGGCTCCTCCTGATATCCGATCAGGCGGCACTGCACCGGCCGATGGCCCCCAGTAAGCAGCCATATCGAAGTCCCGGCCGCCAGAATCAAAATGCCAGCCAGAGTCAACCATCTCGGAACATAGTCGTAACCCACTTCGAAGCGAACCGGAATGGCGAAATCCAGACGAATTTCCTTGTTGGCCACCGCCTTGGGCACGAAGTACTCGACGTTCTCCAGGTTGAAGATCGAGTGTACGGCTTCGGTGGTGGCCGGGTCATCAAGGAACTTCAACTTGATTTCCGGATCCCCGATCTTCATGACCAGCTTGCCGCTCACCACGCCGTAGCCATCCGGGTTGAGCGCGGCGAGCTTGAAAAACGACGCGCGCGGGATCTGGTCCTGTCCCTCGCCCAGGTCCAAGGTGTACACGACGTCGCTGGTGGCGCGCGGATCCACCGTGACGGTGCTGGGGCTGAGGTGCGCCGATGTGTTGCCGGCGACATTCGGAAAATCGTCCGATTTCAGATCTTCCAGGCGCGTGGTCTCCACGTTGGCGTGTTCGACGCGCCATTCGTCGAAGCGCGACCGCACGCGCAGTTGAAACCGGCCGCTTAGCGGCTGCCCTTCCTTAAGGCCACGAATCACCAGGCTGCTCTTCCGCCCCGTGCCAATCACCTCCGCCACCGGACCGGCTTCGTTAGTGGTGAAGCTGAATTCCAGCGGATTCTCACCGCCTACCGGCTTGGCGCGAACTTTGGGCGCGCCGAGCGACCGCGCAAATCCCGCTACGGCATCCTCGAAACGATCCATGTCGATCCCGCGCACGGTGGCATCGGGCGCAAAGACCAGAAGGTAGAGAACCAGCTTGTAATCCTTAAGCGGGAAAAAGTACATGCGCTGCGCGCCGGTGTCCTCACGGAACATCTCGCCATAAAATTTGCGCGTGTTGACTTCGTCGCTTCCATTGCCTGCCGGATCGTTGACGTTATCGGTCAGGACCCAGGCCAGCGTAATGCCGCCGTGTGTGTCGCGTGCGTACTCGGCTTCCGCTTTGCGCATGGTCTCCACCAGATCGGTATTCTCATGCGTGATCGGCAAACCGTTTTGCAGCATGTTCCGCAGATTGGAATAATCCACCTTGCCGGAAAACTCAGGGCGGCACTTGACCGTAAAACTGTACACACTTAGGGGCTGCCCTTCGCGCAACATCCAGGGGGGACCGAATAGGTGCTCCGCCAGATAGCGCCGCGCGGGCGATCCGGCGCCGCCGAGAGTCTTGGTCATGCTGCCGGAGACATCGAAGAACAGCACGTGATTGAAAGTTTTGTCGCCGGCGGGGTCGAGTTGGGCGAGAAGGGGGGCAATCGCTGCTGTTGCCAGCAACGCCGAGCCGCCCCAAAGACCGAACTTGGCTAGTATCCCGGATCTGCCAAATCTCAAAAACACTGTTGTCCCCAAACCGTCATTGCTTCACGGTCCTCCCACTGCGACCGACATCGCTCCGTTGGTCTTGTCCACCTGAAGCCAGCGGCACTGGGACAAGGCCGCACAGGCGCCGCCTTCTATCAGAGCAAGAACCAGAGAAGACGCAATGAGTTGAAACGAGATCGCGCCGCTTAGGTAAACGCTCATGTGCTCCCTGTTCCTGCTCTCTGTAGTGTAGACGAGGAGAACAACTAGTGCAGCTAGCGTGGGGAGGTCGGCAAGCAGTGCCGTTTGCATGAATCGCTCGCGTTCTGATCCTTGCGTGAAAAGCATAATAATATCCACGGCCAGATAAGTGAACGCTACCCCAAGTACAAAAATAATGTGCCACAAGTAGTCGCTCTTCGCCAACTCCACAAACGCACCCCAAGCAAAGAATCCGCTCAGAGCGAACAATACGGGCACCAACTTATTGACTAAGGGCAGCAAGACGTATGAAAGCGCGGTAAACGCCACGCTCCACAGCAACGCGGCGACCTCCCATCGTTCGTAGGGAGTTTCGACGCGATGTCCAAAGATAACGATGCGGTCAAAGTGCACAACGACCATGAAGAGAATGCCACAGACGAGCAATAACCACGACGCGAGTGCTTGCCATTTAAGGCCCCCCCACTGCAATGTCTGATTGGCAGGTTGAATGGGAGGGGCAGCGTCAACCGCCGACTTATCGTTAAGCCGCACTGTAAAATACCATATTTCCACAATGGCCCAGAGCAGCAATGGGGTATAATCCTTGGTCAATAGCAGCAAGATGAGTAGCAGGCCAAAAAACGTGAGATTCAACTGCTGCGTGAATAGGCTTGAGACCTTTCGGATGCCTGAGAGTTTCGCGGGGCCTGCACTCATTCCTCACCCTCCATCACTACCCTGACCATCGCGCGCCGATTGGCTGCCTGGCCTTCGAGAGTCGAGTTCGATGCGACAGGGCTCGTCTGGCCCTTACCAGCCGGCACGACTCTGTTTTGCCCGACGCCTCGCTTACGCAGATAATCAGCAACGGCCCCCGCGCGATCCAGGCTAAGCAGCGCGTTTCGCTTCTCCGTCCCAGTGCTGTCGGTATATCCTTCGATGCACGCCTGGGTTGACGGGTGAGCCCTCAAGACAGTGACGATGCGGTCAAGAGCGGATCCGTATTGATCGCGGATCTCCGAGTTGCCAGGCGGATCAAAGTTGATCGTAATTTGGTCGGTTACTGTTACAACAGCTTTGTCCGCGCAGAGTGCGCGCAAAGCTGGCACTGACGCCCTCGCGGCATAGATCTCCTGGAGAAATCGGTCATACTTGGCGTCTGCTGCGCGTGCTGGATCAACAAACTCTCGTGACATCCAGCGCTGACTGGCCTTGTCGAAAATGTTATCAAATTCCGGTCTTTTCCCATCCAGGCCGAACAGTCTCAGGTTCTCGGCGACGCCGGCAAAGCGGACGTGCCTCAATTCGTCCAAAATGGCGCGGTCGGCGGCAGCCTTTTTCTCGTCGTCCAAAATGGCGGGGTCGGAAGACCCGCCATCCCTCTTCTCTTCGAGCAACTGGACGACAATATCGGGGCTGCTGAGAGCATCCTGGTTGCCGTCAAGCCACGTCTGGATAAAGTCCTTGAGTCGGTCATGTTGTTCTATGGCGCTGTCGCGTGCTACTAGAATGTACGGAACATCCGTATTGCCATCCAACTCTAGGAATCTGCGCGCATCAGCACGTCCGGCCAGAGCGCGATGGACATAAGGCTCGCAAAGAGCTACTGCGTCAGCTTGGGTGCGGAGAAATTTTTGCAGGGCCTCCTCCGGCGAATCCACGAGTGCAATGCTATCCGCGTTTGGCACTATTTGCTCGACCAGCCAGTGCTCGGGGGTGAAACGCGGCGTCGCCAGCTTGCCGGGACGCAGATCCCGTAAATCACGGGTCGTGGAATCAACCACCAGGACGTGCGCCCCACGAGAGCTCGCGACCTGCATGATGGCACGAGCGCGGATCTTATTCTTTAGGAGACGGGGAAACTCGCATGCCCACGCTTCCACCGAAGACCAAAGGACATCCACGCCGCATGGTTCCGACAGAGCTTTTTCGGACTCGCGTAGCCCTTCTATGTTGACGAACTCGACCGGGAACCTGAAGCGCGTTCGTTCGGTCTTGGCGGTATGGAATCCGTGGTTGGCGAAGATGCCTCCCGCGAAGCCGGCCCAATCCGTTATTCCGACCCGCAACGGACGGTCCGGTACAGGCTCGCACTGGGGAACGCTACGGCCTATTAGCCCCGTGTGGTACAAGGACCACAAGACGAACGGTGTCGAGAGTGCCGTTGCGACGACCGCGCTTTTTCGGCTGATAGGCATATCATCACTCCAAACCGACCGCTTTCAGGTAGTGTTGACCCTCAAGGCGCTGACATCGCCGTGCAAGGAACACGTATAAATGACTCTTCCGGCAAACGCCGGGGGAGCCAGGTTGATATCCTCAGTCAGCAGAAACTGGTGAAACCTCAAAAATGTCCCTTTGAAATCGCACAGATACAGCACGCTGCGATTCTGGCCCACGCCGAAGGCGCAATCTCCGGCCAGCACGGGGGAACTGCTCATGCCGCCCATGCTGGGATCGGCCCGCCAGATCAACTGGCCACCCAGGGAGAGTTTGGTCAATCCGCGCCCATGCGATACCAGGACGCCGCGCGGAGACGTCGCGAAGCCTTTGACGCCCAACAGCGCCAGCTCCGAAACACGCGACGGCGTGAGCCCATCCCCTGTGTCGGTGCGGCAGGCGCAGAGTGCGCCCTCTTCGTCGAAGAAGTATAGGGTGGAGTCCAGCCAGCCGGGCGCCACATCGATGCGCACGGGATTGGCCGCCGGTTCGGAAGCCATCAATGCGCCGGAATCGCCCGCAATCCGATAGACCCGATGGTCTGCGGCAACCACATAAGCGTTGCCGTCCTCGTCCGAAGCCGGCGCGGATGCGGCCGCCGGAATCGCCGCCGGCGCCGGCCAACGTTCTTCCCCTGTTTCAATATCAAGGCAGTGAATCAGGCTGGCGTCCGCCCCGCCCGTGCACGCCAGGATCGACCCCAAGCCTGTCTCCGCGTCCGCCCGCGCCAGCCGGTTGAGCGGATACAGGATCGGTCCGGCCTTCAACGTTTTGCGCCAGCGTTCGCTGAGCCGGAAACGTCCCGCAGTCCAGTTTTGAAAGGCGCTCAATAAGTCATACGCCACTATGCGGTTTCCGGCGGCGGCTAGCAGCGTCCGGCCCGCGGCCAGCGCGAAGCAGTCGCCCTCGCCAAGCCGCACGTCCACCAGGCGCTCGCCGGTGAAGCGGTTGAGCACGTAGAAGGCTCCCTTGCGCGAGCACACGATCAGTAAGCCATGCTCGAGAATCGGGGGCGCCACCACCTCTTCGCCCAAGCTCACTTCCGCCCAAGGCCTTTCAAACTGGCTGGCCGGCGGCACCGAGTCGAAATCCAGCGGCGCCGGGGCGAACGCACTGAATGCCGGGTCGTGCCGGTAGACCGGCCATTCCGGATTGGCCTTCAAGGATCTGCCGCAAACACGGCAAAACCGGGCCAGCGCGCGATTGCGCCCGCCGCAAACGTGGCACGGCGCTACGAAGCGACCGCAGACGGTGCAGCTATCGGAAGCCGTGTTGGAACCTGTGGCAGGCCCCCCATCACACCCAGGATAGGGACAACTCATCATGTAAATCCACGCCGATGCGTCTACTGAAGCTCCTGTCTTTGTATGACGCGAACACCGGTGCCGTTACCACCTGTACGTCAGGATCTATTGTAATGCGATATTTATCACAAAGATGCCTAAAGAAACAAAGAAAAGGCTCTGGTTTCGCATTTTTTCTTTGGATCCGGGCTTGGGCCGTGCTGCAAATTCCCCAGAATCGCCTCAAAAGGTATCAAATGGGGCGCAGGATTGCGATTCTGGGGCAAACTCACCAGGATTGCCTAGGATTCCATTCGGTTATGGTAATCCTAGACCATGGCGAAATTAAAGAGAATCGTCGCTATGGGTTTGCACACCTGGAGGGCATCGACCGGCTAAAATGTCGATGGTACCGGCCGCAATACTCCGAGTGCGGTGCCGCGCGGCCAGATCGACCAATCTGATGAGTTATTGCTGTGAGGCTTCGAAGCCGGTGAGCAGAGGGCTGCGGGAATTTCGCTAATTCCATATCAGCGCTACCCATGACGAACGACATTCAATTGCGGGCCTATGAACTGTTTCTGGAAGCCCTGAAGCAGTCCGACGGCGAAAGGGAAAGTTTCATTGCGGCGGAAACAGACGCCAGAATCGCCGTGGAGGCCGCTAAGTTGTTGAGGGATTATCAGTCTACGGGTGAGTTTGACCTGAGTCCTCCCTTCAAGCTTCACTATTTGGACCGTGTGGGTACTCATTCCGGCGGTTGGCTGATGGATCGGCAACTCGGTCTTGGTGGATTCGGAAGCGTTTACCATGCACTGCGGCTGGGTCCGGGAGGAGAAGAGGAGGCTGCCATCAAGTTCCTGGACATGGCCCCGTACGCAGTACCGCGGTTCCACCGCGAACGCCAGACCCTGGCCGATCTGAATCATGAGGGCATCTGCAAATTCATTGACGGAGGCACTGCCGGAGACGGAACCCCTTACATGGTGATGGAATACGTTTCCGGCCTTCCCATCACTCGCCATTGCGATTCCCGCCAAATGACGGTTACCGCGCGGCTGAAGCTGTTTTTGAAGCTCTGCCATGCTGTGGAATACTCCCATGAGCACCGTGTGTTGCACCGGGATTTGAAGCCGGCCAATATCCTGGTGACGGCCGCGGGTGCGGTACGCGTCTTGGACTTCGGAGTAGCCAAGCTGCTCGATCCGCAAAGCCCCGCCGGCCGGCTCACCAAGCCCGGCGAAGCTCCTTGGACAAAGGCCTACGCCAGTCCGGAACAAGTAGAGGGCGGCGACTTGAGTTTCGCCACGGACGTCTACGCCCTCGGAGTGCTGCTGTACGAGTTACTAACCGGCGAGCTTCCCTTTTCCGAGTTTGCGCTCAGCGGACCCGATTGGGTGCTAACGATCACCCAGCGGGAGCCGCTGCCGCCGAGTCAGGCTCTTTTGATACACGAACCAAGTCCAGGAGCTGGCTCGTCTCAGCATATCCCGGAGACCGCGGCGGCCTTGCGCGGGGAGGCCCCGAGCAAGCTCAAGCGGGTCTTGGCGGGCAACCTGGACGCCGTAGTCCTGAAGGCGCTCCGCAAGGACCCGCACCAGCGGTATCCGCGCGTGGACCGGCTGCGGCTAGACATTGAGCTTTTCCTGGAAGGGTTACCGGTGATTGCGAGGCGCAGCAGCCTGTGGGAGCGCGCTAGGAACTGGAGTTCCAGGCATCGTTTTGCCGCCGCCATCGGTGCCGCGTGGACGCTGTGGATGGCCGTGGTGCTCAACATCGGGTTGGTGCGGGACATTCAATATGGTGCCGAGCTGCGCAAGCAGGAGGACGCCATGCAGCGGTTGCGGTACCTGGCGGAAACCGGGCTGCCAAACATCGAGAATGCCATGCCGGGCGGGCCGAAAGCCCGGGAAGAGCGGGTACTGGCGGCGCAGATCCACACCCGCTTATTGGAGCGGATCGAAACGATGCCGGCCTACACGCTGACCAAGCTGGATAGCAGCCTGGCATCGTCCGCGATCCAATGCGGCCGCCTGTGGAAGGAATTGGGAGACCTCCGGGCCGCGCTGGCGGTGACGGCTCCAGTGCTGCCGCGCGTCGAAAGGTGGTATGCGTTCGACCGGCGGGATCGCCAATGGCGGGAACTGTATGCGAACGTCCTCCGCCAGCGAATGGAGATTCACGCTCTGCTCCAACAGGACGACAAGGCCGCCGCCGAGGCCAGACGCCTCGCGGAGATCGAAGCGGGATGGCATTGATATGGAAAGCAGCAGAGTTGGCGAGATCTTGGGAGTGTGGCGGCTGGGCCAGCTTTTGGGTTCCGGTGGCATGGGCGACGTCTACCTGGCGGAAAGAATCGACGGCGTGGTCAGGCAAACGGCGGCGATTAAGATCTTGCGCGCGCCATATAAGGCCGACATCCAGGACGAAGCCGGGATGCTCCAACGGCTGAACCATCCTAATATCGCCAGATACCTGGATAGCGGCCTGACCGGGGACGGACATCGCTACCTGGCGATGGAGTATGTCGAAGGCAAGCCGATCACTGAATTCGCCGACCAAAAGGGATTGTCAGTCCACGGCCGCCTGGACCTTTTCCTGGAAGCATGCGCCGCTATCGAGCATTCGCATCATCACTTGGTGGTGCATTTGGATCTCAAGCCCGGGAACATTCTAGTTGACAAGGATCGGGTCGTGAAGGTGATCGACTTTGGCGTCGCGCGGCGCATTGAGGGCCGGGAAGCGGCTGAGGCATCGGGCGTGTTCTCCGGTCCGTACGCCAGCCCGGAACAGGTTCAGGAGGGCGGTCACGTGGGCTACCCCGCCGATATATACGCACTCGGCGCGGTGCTGTATGAGCTGCTGTGCGAACACGAGCCGTTTGATCCGCTGCTGGCGGCCGGCGAGTTGGAAAGGCAAATCGTCGAGGAGATGCCCCGCCCGCCCTCGGTTGCATTGAGCCGCTCGAAACTGAAAGTGAGCGACGCTGGCAGACACTTTCGGTTGGAGGCCGATGTGATCGCCAAGATGCGTGGCGGTTGCCGGCTTTCGGAGGCGCGCAAGCTGATTTCGGGCGACCTGGATCGAATCTGTCTGTTCGCCTTGCGCAAGGAAGCCGCGCGCCGGTACAAGTCGGTCGACGACCTGCGGTCCGATCTGGAGGCGGTCCTGCAAGGGCGGAAGCCGGCCATCGCCCGGTCGGGAGACCCGATGTGTTCGGCTCTGCGGGCCGCGCGCCGGAAACCGTTGGAGGTGCTGGCGGCGGTTGGGGCGATCTCCGTGGTAGCGACGGCGTTTATGTTCTTCGCGACATTCTCCGCGGGTATCGATGCCAGTCTCGAAAACACACGGCAGTTCGAACGCGTGGCTGCACCCAGTCTAACCCAGTTGCGTGAGCAACTCCGTCCACAATTGGCGAGCGCTCGCCCTTCGTACGCCAGCTTGGAAGTCCTGGATGCCGTGGTGCGGACCGCCGCACCGGTCCGGCGGCCGCAGACGTTCTGGGACAAAATGCAGGACGATTTTGTGTTGCAGATCCGGCGCATTACGGGGACAATGCCTAAAGATGATCTGCGCAACGTGCCATAGCGAACTGCTCGACGATGCCGCATTCTGCAATCGGTGCGGCGCTAAGGTGCGGCGCGTGCGCGTGGGCGTGCGATACGCGGGTTTCTGGCGCAGGGTGCTGGCCGTGGTCATCGATCTGGTACTGCTGGCCCCGGCCATCCAGTTCGGGAAAGAGTTCTTCTATCTGACACAGTGGCGATGGGACCAGCAGGGGATGCTGGAACTCGCCGATCCGAGTACACAGGCCGAGCGCGAGGAAACCGCCGTAGTGATGGCGAAGCAGATGGCCGCTTTTGGGACGCTGATCTTTTTCGTGGCCATGCCCTATTATGTCCTGACCGAGAGTTCAGCCCTACAAGGCACGTTAGGGAAGCGCATTTTGGGCTTGAAGGTGACCGGCTTGAATGGCGAAAGGATCCGCCTGGGACGAGCGTTCGTGAGGTATTGGGCGCGCATGATCTCCGCAATGCCTTGGCAATTCGGATTCGTAATGGCCGCTTTTACTTCCAAGAAACAGGCCCTGCACGACATGCTGGCAAAAACGCTGGTCGTGAGGGAAAATCCGGCTGAGGAGATGGAACTGCCGCGCGCAACGGCCGGCGCCGTCTGTCCGAACTGCTCACACGAGCTGCTCGGCGGCGCTGCGTTCTGCAACTCGTGCGGCGCCGCGGTCCGGCTCCAGCGGCCGCTTGCGCGATACGCGGGATTCGGGCGCAGGGCGATGGCGCTCGTTCTGGATCTCCTGATTCTCACGCCGGTCATGGTGATGCTGCTGAAGCGTTTTCCGCCGATTTCTCCGGAGGAGTTCAGGACGATGCTGGAAATCCGCGGCGACCGGCTCCGCAACTCCGAGCGCACCGACGTCAATTTGATGATCACGGAGCGGTTTCTCTATCTCTGTGCGTTAGTCTTCGGCGTCTCTGGAGCTTATTCCGTGCTGACTGAAAGTTCCGCGCTCCAGGGCACCTTGGGAAAACGCGCATTGGGCCTGAAGGTGACGGATATGAACGGCCGTCGAATACGCTTCGGGCGGGCTGGGGGACGCTATCTCGCGCATATCCTTTCCACCTCGCTTTGGCTCGCCGGATTTATCATGGCCGCTTTCACCGCCAGGCGACAGGCGCTGCACGACATACTTGCCGGAACTCTGGTGGTGGAAGCCGGTTAGACAGCGCCCTGCATGGTGGCCTTGACGAAAACCGTGGCGCGCTTCAGATTCCGGCGAAAGCTGGCGACGGACAATCCCACGGCCCCGGCCGCTTCTTCGTTGGTCAATCCCGCGAAGAATCGCAGTTCCAGAGCTTTGGCGGCGTCGGGATCGCGCGCCGCGAGCTTGGTCAGGACTTCGTCCATGCCGATCACTTCGTCGATGTTCACCGCGGTGGCCGGCGCCCGACGCTCGACCTTTTCGAACTGCACGCGCCCTTTGGGGCTGGGTTTGCCGTGCGCTACGGCGGCGCGGGCGTAGTCCACCAAGATGTAGCGCATGCGGCGCGTGAGCATGTTGATGAGATCTTCCTCGGTTTGCGCCGCGCTGAAGATCTGCCCGCCAGCCTCCAGTATCTTCTCCATCACTCTCTGTACCAGTTCGGAGCCGCTGGGGCCGAAGGTGTGGCCGGGGCGTTCACCCATCATCAGCCAGCGCGCCCGCCGTTTCAGCTCCGGGTACACGAGGCCGATCAATTCGTCGATGGCAGCGGCGTCGCCGCGGCGGGCGCGTTCGATCAGATCGGTAGCCCGTCCGTTTCGACTGCCGGTTTCGTCGTCCATGGAATCCTCCGTCTACAATAGCGGATTTTGGGCTGGTAGCTGCGCAGAATTCTAGCGGCTGGCTGCCGCTGCGCGGTCTCTCTTCATAAACAACAGCTTACGCCTTACACGGCTTAGAGGGTGCGAACGCGCTGCACGGCTTTCTCGCCCAGCGTTTTGTCTTCCTCGCTGGCCGATTTCATGGCAGGGTCGCACAGCCGGACCGTGATAGTCTTGCCGCACTCAACGTCACCACGAACGCGCCGGAATAGATGCTACAGCGCGCCGCCACCCGCGATCAAGCGAATCAGGCCAAGAACGACGGCAATGGCGCACAGCACGATGCCCGCGATGCCGCCGCCCTTCTTCTCGACTTTCGCTGTGACCACAGCGACTATGCTGATGATGAGTCCGATCCCCGAAAACGGGATATTCAGCCAGTTCAAACTCCCCAGGCAAGGGAAGAACCCAACGATCATTCCAATGATCGCGAGAATACCCCAAACCAACGCAAGCGTCAGCATTCGAATTCTCCTTTGGCGGCAGGCTGACGTCTGCAATGTCGCGGAGTCGTTACAGACACCGTGCGAATTTGAGACTGCGGCCTACGGCCGCGGATCAGCCCCCAAACGAATAGCCCTTCATTGACGAACAACGCGGCATACAGGGGCAGGCTGCCCGCGTTCTGATTGCTCGCCGTGTGAAACTGCGCTCGTGAAATCGAGAGAAACGCGTGCGTCATGCCGCATAATGGACAGTCCCGGCCGGTCCTTGCTTTCCGCTCGCAAACCGGGGTCAAGCGCATCACGCGGCTCTCTGGCAGGATAGCGGGAGCGGCGAGAGTCGCCGCAAAGACCAAGGTCAGTACCGCCCAGACCCACCAGGCTGCGACCCTGATCTGATCACCTGGAATCTGCAGCAGTGCGGACCGCCGCCAGCGCGGGTGCCACGCAGGCCAGCCGCCAATCGCGAAGGCCACAGCCGCCGGAAGAATCAGGATGCCCATCCTGTTCCATTGCTGGGCCGCAGCGATTTGCCCGTGCAACAGGAACCAAAGACTGTGGGTCAGGCCACAGCCGAGACATGGCGATCCCGTGAAGCGACGGTAAAGGCAGAGCGTGGGCAAACCGTCGATCGTCTGCACGGAGACGGCGCACAGACTGACCAGCCATGCCCCAGTCAGCGTTCTCAGCAGTTGACAGACACGCAACGTCACGAAGTCCATGGCAAGCCAGCTATCCTATTCACGTAACGGTTTCCCCTGCGCGTCCTTGTTAATGCTCCCCGTCAGGATCATGATTCCCTCGACCAGGCCCCAAATCCCCGACGCAATCGCGGTGATCCCGCAGGTCAAGAAGCCAAGCAGGCCCAGCACCAGTTGCGCAACTGCAATGCCTGTGTACCCAAGATAGAAGCGGTGGATGCCGATTACTCCGAGGAAGACGCCGAGGAGGCCCGCGGCCATTTTGGACTTCAGTGTACGATCGAATGCGAGGGCCTGGCTACCGGCCGGTATCAGCGCGACCCCACAATGCACGCAGACCACGGCCTGAGGATCTGTCTGAGCGCCGCAGTTTGTACAAAACTTTGTCCTGGTCTGCGCTGGGACGCCGCAGTGAATGCACATCACTGCTTGGTCGGAGATTTGCTGGGCACAGTTTCTACAGAACACGTCCGTCCTTTCCAAACAAAATGAGATTTCTGATACAGTTCTGAGAAATACCGAACACAGCACTCGGCATCGGCCCGAGCAATGCCCGGTAATTTGGTCGGCCACGTAATTGGTCAGGTCCGTCAGAGCGCCGCCGACCGTCGGCTCTTCCAGAACCAACTCGCCGCTATTGCCGCTAAAGGTCGTGCACGCCGGTGGGTTAAACCCGATTGACGTGGATTTTATTGAGTTGTGTAGTTGAGGATCGTGGCGTGCCCTTATAGACAGGTGAACATGTTTGGTTTCTTTCTCTTCATGGGAAACTCACTCCTCTTGCGCTATATGCCGCGGCGAGCACCGCTGTTACATGCGCGGTACGCGAAAAGAGTAAGTTTCCAAGACTTGCCCCTCCGCGCCGAGCACTTCCACCAAGTAGTCGCCGCGGCTCAGCAAAGACGCATCCAGGGTTACAGCGAGGTGTTGCCCGCCCGGGGAAGGCGTGGACAAAGTGGGCTGGGGGCTGGACCAGACTTTCCTCCACAGTCCGCCGGCCGACGCCAGGGAGACCTGGACGGAACAACGAATCGGAGTCCTTTGGCCAGGAAGGTCGAGCAGCAGCCGCACGCTTCCTTTTCCAGGCACTGGACTGAGTCGGGGCGTTTCGGCGCCCGTGCCCTTCAACAGGCCCGGACTCAGGGAAAGCGTAGCCAGGACGGGCGAGCCGCTCGCGGGGATCGGCAACGATTCGACGCGCATGCGGCTGCGAGCCAGCCAGAGAGCCGCGCCGCCAACGCAGATCAATAGGATCGCCGCCATGAGAACGAGGCGGACAGGCCGGACCGGTGCAACCGCCGTCCGCGCCCGGACGCGTGTCCCGCGAACTTCTTCCACGCGCCGCCGCAGGTCCGGCACCGTAAGATAACGCTCTTCAAAGCGGCTCTTAACTGATGGCAGCAGGCGGCCGGCCAGATAGTCCTCGATCAGCCCGGTTTCCACCGCCTGCACGAAATGGAAAAAGGCGCGGTCGGTGAAGTATCGCTGTTCGATCTCCGCAGCGCAACTTTCTTCGAGCGTGCCCAGCAGATAGGATCTCACGGGCTCTGAAGACATATGTTCGTCAGTCAAGATCCGTTACACCTCAATGCTGTCGCCACCCGGCGAGTTGGGCCAGCTTCCGTCGCGCCCGGTGAAGTTTGACACGTGCACTGTCGCTGGTGGGATCGGAGCCGGCACCCCGGTTGCCATCCAACACGATGGATTGCTGAATCAGTTGCCAGTCCGCCTCCCGCAGTTGATCTTTGCCAAGCCGAAGAATCTCATTCAAGTAGACGTTTAATTCAGCGTCTTTCAGACCGTGCATTTCGGCGCAGCCGGCTTTCAGGACAGAATCGATTGAATTGCAAGAGGACTTGGCGACTTCGCGCCGGGCTGTCTGGAGCATATGACCGGCGAAACCGTAACAGACCCTGAGGAAATCCTCCTCTTTTTCGAACTGATAGTCTTCCCGGCTCAAAACGGTTGCTAACGTCTCTTGCGCAAGATCTTCGGCGCTGGAGAGGCCGTGCCGCCGCGTGAAGTAAAAGACGAGCGCTTGCCGTGCGTGCTCCCAGGCTTTTGGCGATACCGAACGGCAGTTAATCATGAGACATCGGATCAGACCCATTGTACGCCGCGGCGGGTATTGCCTTCATCCCGCGCGACATGGGCCGGCTGGGGCTCCCCATCACGATGAATGGCGCCCAGTAATAAGGATCCGCCCATCGGGTGGAGTGGGCCAGCGTCCGGCGCGCCTCGGTGAGCGCGCTTTCCATGCCTTTCGAGGGGGTTCCCAGGAAGCGGCGGTAGGCCTCGGCGAAGAAGGCCGCCGAGGACTCGGCCTCCACTTTGGTCAGGGCCAGCACGACCTGCGAGGCGCCTGCCTCGAAAAGGCCTGTCGTGAAGCCGGCCAACCCCTCGCCCAAGACCTCCTTGCCCAGCGCGGTTTCGCACGAGGAGAGTACCACGATGGAGCGATTCAGCCGGAAACCGGCAAACTGGTAAGGATGCAGATATCCATCGACAGGCCGCCCCGCGCGGTCAACCAGCGAGAGAGCCACGCGCGAGAGTTCCGGAATGCGGTCGTCAATGAAGGCATGCGTCGAGAAATGTATGACGGCAAAGTCCTCCGGATTCGACTTTTGAAGGGCTGCTGGAGTGGCGTCGAAGCCTTGCAGAATGCGAAGGCGCGAGGGCGGCAGGAGCGATTTGAGGGCATTCACCTCACCAGTGAAGAAAAGCCGGGGGAGGCTGGTGGTCCTGGCGGCTGGGATGGGGGCGGCCGTCAGCCTCGGGTCATCGGCGCCAAAGACCGGGTCGGCGACCGCCAAGACAGACTGTGGGTACGCGGATACCGGAAGTGGAGGCTTGGCCGCCAGCAGGTAAGCGGCGGACGGCGCCCGGATGAGATCGAATCGCAAACCCAAAGCCTCGCGAGTCCGGGGCACGCGTAACGCTGCCATGGGAACGCGGTTCAGCACACCATCCAGCACAAGAATCAGCCGCGGTGGAAGGTGAACCTGCGCCAAGGGATCGAGCAGCATGGCGGAGAGTTGGCGAAGATCCGCCTCGAATGCGGCCTGCGCTTGCGGGGAGCGGCGGCGGTCCATGATGTCGCCAAAACGGTTCACGGTTCGCAATGCGAGAGTCTCGATGACCCGCCGTGGAGGTAAGCGGAAGGCTTGCAGGCCGCCCGGCTGGATCACCCAGAGATAGCTTTGGCGCTCCCCCAGATAGTATTCGAGGACGGCGCTGTCGCCGGGCAGGGTAGCCTGCACTTCGGCGAGGGAGGCGAGCGGGCGCCCCACCGCGGAGGCATGCACGGCCTGGCGGATTTCCGCTTCCACTTGGTCGTTTTCGCTCAGTAGAAGTTCGATGCGGCGCCGCAGATCCTCGCGGTCCCAATCCAGGCGGCTTCGCGCGGTTTCGCTCGGCTGCGGCGGATGGGCGGCGCTCAAGCGAAAGGAGGATGCGTCGATCTGGCGGCGCAGGCTGGTCCGCCGGTCGAGCAGCTCGCCTGGAATCCCGCCAATGATCGCCCCTGCGGTGAGCAAGTCCAGAAGAGCGCGGCCGCGGGCCTGTTCCGACGCCAGTAATCCCTCGGCTCCGTTGCTGGGATCGGAGGGGGCCATGGCGATGTCGGTAAGCAGGTCGAAGAAGCGGTGTTTGCGCGCATAATAGGTGGCGCGGAGAGAAGCGCTGGGGACCTTGCTGCGTAGCGATTCGATCAGAGAGGTGGCTTGCGCGGCAAAATCTCGCGCGGCCGTGGAGTTGCCAGCGTGGTATTCCAGCTCGGCCAGCGCGAAGACGGATTCGGATGCGTCGTCGCGCAGTCCGGCCTCGCGGCGGATACGGGCGGCTTCGGCGAGTGACTGCCGCGCGGTTTGCGTGTCGCCCCGCTCGCCGGCCTCGATGCCAAGGTAATGGAGGGCAATGGCTTCGCCCCGTTTCGAATGAACCTGCCGCTGTAGGCTCAGAGCCTCTACAAGACGGGCGTGCGCCGGATCCATCCGGTGCAGCCGCAGTAGCACTTGGCCGAGGTTATTGAGCGCGTCTGCCCGCAAGGATGTATCGGAGATCTTCGTAGCCTCGGTGATCGCCTGTTCGAGGGCCGCTTGCGCGCGCTCCAGCCTTCCGAGGAGCATGTAGGAGCGGCCCAGGTTGATTCTGGCTATTACGACGTGATGTGCCTCATGCCGGGCGAGAAAGACCGCCAGCGCCGATTGGAAATAGGCGAGCGCCTTTTCGTTTTCCGAGAGCGACTGATAATACAGCCCCAAATTGTTCAAAACCAGGGCGTGTGCGGTTGCGTTTCGGCCAAGCAGGATCTGGCGAGCCTTGTCCATGACCTCAATCGCCTGGTCGAAGTCGCCGGACTGCCACAACCTTAATCCCAAATTAGAGAGCGTCTGTCCTTCAAACAGGGGCTGGGAGATGCGGCGCCAATCTTCGGCCGCCTCTCGCAAGCGGTTGGCGGACACTTCCAGATCTCCCAGCAGAAATGCCGCATAGCCGCTGTTGTTGGCGGCCTCCGCGATACAGCGGAAATCGGCAAGCGATTCGCAAATCTGCAAGGCCCGCTCATAAGCGCCTCGCGCCCCAAGGGAATCGTCAACGGCCAAGGACGCATCGCCTTGCTTCAGATAGGTCCTGGCGATGGCCGCGGTTTCGTTCAGTTCCTCCCACAACCTGAGGGATTCCGCGATATCTTCCAGCTTCCTAGTTCGTTTGGAAACTGTGGCGGAAATCTCCGCTCGCTGCCACATTTGCGCTAAATGTAACGGAACCGGCCGCCGCGACATAGAAAAGGTCCAGGCAGAACGCGGAGAAGCGCCCACTGGCCGTACTTCCACTTGGTAATGGCCTGCCGACAGAATTGTGAGTGTCTCTGTGCCAAATTCGAACCCGTCCGTGACGCTTTGGGCGGTCCCGCCGCTAATGCGAAGCTCCAGATCTACCGGCTGTTCGGCCGACAGTTGGGTTTGTTCTCCTTCCTCGATGGCCACTGCGAAACAAGCTGCATGGCCGGATGTGACGTGAGCACGCAGAGTTTGCCCGGGTGATAGCGCCGGGCATGCGCGCGGAGCCCCAACTAAAATGCCGGTGCCGGCCGCCATCAGTGCCAAGACAAATCTCATAAGCGAAAGTGCCGGTTCCAAGCGCCGCGCAGCGGACCGCTCGTCCAGGGTACAGACTGGAATGGGACGTCTGTATGCCGCCCCCGGAGGCAGATGGATAGATCTTCAAAACGGCGGTCCATAAGGCGCGCGGCGAAGACCAGCCGCAGCCCAGCGTCATGCACCAGTAGAGCACCTTGCGGGTAGGTTTGCATGGGTGGGCGGACCCTTGCGAGCGAGGGCATTCCCGGCGGCCAGAAGCAGGAATTCAGAAACAGGAATAAGCACGATCTCGTGGAAGCGCCGGAGAGGGGTCAGTCTCTCCGGCGCCCGAGGCGGGTTTAGCCGCCTGTACCGCCACCCTGTTGGATTATGCAGGAACTGCCCGTACAGGGGTCGTCCATGTTGTGCGGCGCGGAGCCCGACAGCAGCGCCAACAGCAGAAGAACGATCAGCATGTTCTCACATCCTTTCTGCCCGTATTCGGGTCGCCCTAAAAGCGGAAAGAAAGGGGAAGGCTGCTCAAGTTTCTGGCGGCACACTGCGCCACGGTTTTTACGCGGCAGAGCGTAACGCTACGGGTGTTTCGTACATAGAGTCGTGTAAGTAAAGCGGCCCAGCCGCGCCGAATGGCGGTAAGCTATGGCTCAGGTTCCATCAGGTATGACAAAGGAGATTGCAATGAATTCGCGCTACACGACGAAAAAGGTTCTGGGAACTGTTGGAGTGTTCCTATTGGCCGTGCTCGTGGTTCCGGCGGCTGCCGGAGCCGACAAGACCACGAAACCGGCGCCGGCTCCGCCGCCTGCTAAGGCCGCGCCGCCCCCTGCTCGGCCTGCACCGCAGCCAGCGGTTCGACCTGCGCCTGCGCCGCAGCCTCGCGGCAACCCTGTCACGCCCACCGGTGGTGGTGGCGGCGTGAGGCCCAACGCCGGCGGGAGCGCTGGTGGCGCGAGGCCAGCGGGTGGCGGGATCACTGGGGGCGGAGGCGTGAGCCCTAATGCCGGCGGGAGCGCCGGTGGCACGAGGCCAGCGGGCGGCGGGATCACTGGGACCGGAGCCGCAAAGCCGCCTGTTGGGATCATCCGTGACCCGGTCAGACCAACCGTCCCACCCGTGCCGGTCAAACCGACCGGCCCTACGTATCACCCACCCGTCGGCGTCAAAACGACGTCTGCCCCCGGGGGCGGCTCAACGTACTTGAACACCAAGACGAATACGCGGGTCACCACAGATTCCGGCGGTCATGTCAGCAGCCTCAACAAACCAGGACTCGATGCCTCTCACTTCCGAGCCGACGGACGTCCGGGGCACCTCGAACAAAAACTGCCGGGTGGCCGCACCATGACGGTGGATCGCCCGTTGCGCGGTGATCGGCGAGTCGAGGGCTTTCGTCCCGGCGGTGTCCGGGTAGTAACCGTCGGAAGGCGCGGTTTCGTCGAGCGTCCTTTCCGGCCGGGTTACGTTTCGAGGACGTATGTCATCGGCGGCCGGACCGAGGTGCGAGTGTATCGAAGGTATACTTACGGCTCGATTAGCTATTACAACTACGTTCCGCGCGCCTACTATCAGCCCGCGTTCTATGCGTGGGCCGCCAGTCCATGGGCTATGCCTGTGTCCTACGCGTGGGGCTGGGGTCCCATGGGTTGGTTCGGGTTCTATGGCGGATACTTTGGCCCGGAGGCGGCATATCCCAGCGCCTCGCTGTGGCTAACCGATTATCTGCTGGCCGAGAATCTGCGGCAGTCCTACGAGGATCGCCAGTCCGCTGGGGAGCAACTTCCCCCTCAGGACGGGCAAGGCGCGGCGCTGACGCCCGAGGTCAAGCAAGCCATCGCGGACGAGGTCAGCCGGGAACTCGCGGATGAACGGGCCGCCGCGGCGCAACCCCCCGCGGGTGTGACACCACCGCAAACTACCGCCAGCGCGCCACCCCCAGCGCTGAAACAGCACATATTTATCGTGTCCACGAGTCTGGATTTGAATCCGGCTGACGGCGGTCCGGCCTGCGCGGTCACAGCGGGAGATATCATCGAGCGCACCGGCCGCGGGATGACGCAGGATGGCAAGATCGCCATCAACGTGCTCAACAGCAAGAGCGGAGATTGCCAGGCCGACACTGCTTCGACGATCGAACTCGCCACGCTGCAGGATATGCAGAATCAGTATCGCGAGCAGCTAGCAGCCGGCACCTACAAACTGGCCAAGAGCCAGGGCCAGGGTCTGCCTTCCGGTCCGCCGGCGGGCAACCCGCGGCAACTGGCGGAAGGGCAAGCGCCGCCGGATGCCGACGCCCAGACGTTGGTGATGCAGCAGAACCAGGACGCCGATCGCACGGAGAGCGAGATCAAGCAAAGCTTGGGCACTGGACAGTAACCGGTCGCGGTATCGACGGGGGAGAGTCAGTCCTTAGGGGCAATACTCTCCCAAACCGCGCGCAATTCAATATCAAAAGGAGGTTCTCGAAATGCAACGGCGTTTCGTGTTGACGTTCTCGCTGTGCACGATAGTTCTCGCGGTAGCGCAGGGCTCTCCGTGTGGATCGCTAGACCAGCAGCTTAGTGCGCAGTATCCACCCGGTACGGTGCTCGTCATCCGGCAAAAAGGGGTCGTTGGCGTGAATCCGGAGTGTCCCGCGCTGCTCGTGGCTACTTACAAGGAGGACGGTAAGCTGCACGCGCCCAGTGTGCTGTCAAAGACCGCCGCCGCCGGGTTCCAGTGCCTTTTTCGCTCTTTTCCAGCCGGATGGAAAGTGAATTCCCAGACCATCCTGGTGGTCCCAAGGAGCGGTAGGATTTGGTTCGTCGTCCAGGAGTGCGATGCATGCAACGGTGGGGGAGGAGCGTCCTATAGAGCCCGGGTGGACTTCCAGTTTCCTAAGGGGTCTTTCGACGCCGGGGCGGTACAGGATGCGATCAGCCAAGTGTTTTCCATCGATAATACCCAACCCACTGTTTCTCCACCGCCGACGCCCCCGACGCCCCCGGCGCTAGGGTCCGTCTATGTCAGTTCCCAGAATAGCGCCGACCGGCTGCAGTTGAATGGCGGCAACTCGTTCTCGTTGCAGGAAGGCGGCCAGTCATATAGCGGCACTTATGCCGTCAACGGCAATACGCTGACGTTGCATATTGTCCAATTGGCAAAAGACGTCGACATCGTGATAGACGGTTCGAAGCTCATTGTCAACGGCGAAGAGATCTGGACGCAGCCCGGCCAGTAAGGCCGCCGCCTTTGTCTCAGCCTGCGGAAAGACCTGCTATCATTGATTGCCTGGAGAGATAGCTCCGGACCTCCGCAGGCGGCGCGTGGCGCTGCGTTCGGCTCATCCAATGCCTCTGATTTGCTCTATCGATCAAACTGAGAATCCCGATGGCAGCCTTTTCTGCTCGCGCTGCAACGCCAAGCTGACACGTCTTCGCTCCGGGGAAAGATCTCCCGACCCAAGATTTGTGGTCGGCAGCCGCCTGCGAGAAGACCCGTTCTCATTGGCCTTCCTGGCTGAGAATCCCGACTCCGGGAAGCGCTACGTGCTGCGCGAGTTCTACCGGGCGAATGCAGGCAATCGCGATCTAATGAGAAGGTTCGCGGAGATCGCCCAGTCGCTGGAATCCTCGATCATTGTTTCCATGCGGACCGTGTCTGCCTGCACCAACGCCGGCCGGTGGTATACGGTGGTTGAGTCGACCGAAGGAACCACGCTCCGGTCCGAACTGGACAAGTCCCCCATGAACGCGGAGACCACAGCCAAGTGGTTCCGCGCCATTCTAGCAGCCCTTCGGGAACTTCACGAGGCATCGCTCTATCACGGTAATCTGTCCTCAAACGTGGTGATGCTGCGCGACGACGGTCGGGTCGACTTGGTCGACTCCGTTTTCATGGGTGAAAGCCTTCGAGAGGGTGGCCCGGCGGCGCTGTCGTCCATGGTCCGCAAAGATATTCGGGATTCGGGCCTGCTCGCTTTGGAGATGCTGGACGGCCAAGTTGAGACTGGCGAGACCGGTAAGATTGGCGAGCGTTTGGCGCGCGTTCCGGATGTTCCGATCGGCGCGACCTTGGATTATGTGTTCTCTACCGACGATAAAACACCAGACTCCGCCGCGGAAGTCAGCCGGTTGATCGAAGTTATTAAAGAAGCCGAATCCGCGGGTGACGGCAAGGCGGTTCTCCTCTACAGGCAGGCCTACGGGCAATCTGGCTCACGACGGCTTAAAGAGGTTCTGGATAATATCCAGGAGCCCCCAGCGCCGCTACCACCACGGCCGCCGCCCCCCCCTCCGCCGCCCCCCCCTCCGCTACCGACTGAGGTGAAGCCGAAGCCTGTCGATGTTAAACCGCCACCATCACCCCTGCCAACGAACGGCTCCCGCCCAGGGCACGGCAAGGTATTGGCCGCTATCGGTGCCGCGGCGCTGTGCGTGCTGGCGCTGTGGTTGTTCATGAGCCGGAGGAACACGCCCTGGAATCCATCGCTCGCGTTCTCGGCAGGTCCTCAAACGATCGCCAGGAAGCAGCAGTCCACGCTGCAATGGTCCGTGGGGGGCGCGTCTGCCGCGCAACTCAATGGAGAAGACGTTCCCGTCAACGGCACGCGGGTTGTTTCTCCCGCGGAAACGACTACGTACCGGCTGGTCGCGATCGGCCCTCGCGGAGCCTCCCAGCGCCGCGAAATCACGATCCAGGTGACTTCCGCACCTCCGCCCTCAATCCGGTTCAGCGGCGATCGCGATGCGATCTCGCCCGGCGAAGGGGTCAGGCTTCGATGGTCTGCCGTGGGCGCCACGCGAGTGCGTATTGATCCTGGGCTTGACTCCTTACCGGCGAGCGGAGAACACGCGGTATCACCCCAGCAAACAACGGAATATGTTCTGACGGCCGAGGGCGACGGCGGCGCCGCGACCAGCCGCGTTCAGGTGCGCGTGAACCCGGTACCCGCGCCGGCTATCGAGTCTTTCGAAGCCATCCCTGCGGCCTCCTCGAGTTCCGGGGCAGCGGTGTTGCTGCGCTGGCGCGCTAGCGGAGGGGCGCATCTCTCGCTTGAACCCGCGGTGGGTCCGATCGATGCCGGCTCCACGTTCGTAACCGTGCATCCAACCAAGACCACCGATTACATGTTGACTGCGGAGAACGCCTTGGGCGCCAGAGTGTCCAGGTCGCTAACACTAACGGTAAGCGTGGCCCCTCCGCCCACGATTGAGTTTTCAGGTAGCCGCTCCCGGATCGAGTTGGGGCAGAGTCTGTGGCTGCGCTGGACCGTGATTAATGCCACACATATCACCTTGGAACCTGGTGGCGACGTGTCCTCCAACCCGGGCCAACAAATTGTGTATCCGCCAGCCACTACCGACTACCGCCTGACGGCCGTAGGGCCGGGTGGCACGTCCACAAACACTTTTCCGGTCCATGTGGCACCCGCGATAGCCACCTTCGAAGCAGCTCCCGTGCCGGATTCCGGCGAGCGCTGTCGAACGTGGGTCCTGCGCTGGACCATACATGGCGCATCGTATGCCAGCATCGAGCCTGAAATCGGTGGCGTCAATCCTTCCAGTGGTTACAGGGCCGTGCGGCCTCTGCAAACTATACGCTACGTGCTCACCGCGAATAGTCCGGGTGGATCTACAACACGTGAAGCGACCATTGGCGGCTGTACTGCCCGCTGACGCCGAGGAACACAACGCGCGGACGGGCGAAATTCAACTCTGCGGAAATACTGGATCTGGCGCATTGCGGCGGCGAAAGAGTGCGTGCGGTTCATCCCTTTCATGTCGTTGTTGGACGCAGTTTTCCATACTCAGCCTGGATACCTGCCGGTTTGTGCTGATCGTCGTCGACGGGTTGGGTGCACCAGCGCTAACCGCAGATCACCGATTGTCGTCGGCTGCAAGGACGTGCGACCGCCCTGCTACTCACGGATGCGGAAATCTGAGAGGGTCGGCAAATAGCAGATTCGATCTTGCCATTCGGTGGCGTCAGACACTTCCCAGATGACCACCAACTGATCGATCGCGTCTGCAAGTGGCCAAAGCTGAGGCACCAGTAGCACACCAGGACTATGGCCGTCCCGACGATATTGGGCGAATGCCACTGGCATGCTACTGATATCGTGGGAAACCAGAACTCGGTTTTCCTGGGCGGCCAGATGGAGAACGGTCAAATCATCCACGTCGTCTATAGGTTGAGACCCGAATTCCACGATAGGGCACCGGCGGAGGACGCCGCGCACGATAGCTCGATCCAGATCATTATCGGCCTGGAATTTGACCTTCACCGGATTTCGGGGCTGGAGTCACCTACCGTATACGTTCGAGGCGCTCGCCAAGAGCTGGCGGCGCGTCAGCCGTGTTGCGGAAATCTTCCCACTTCTGTTCTTGCTCTTTGAGATATTCGTCAACCGTGGGTCGATTCGCCAAGTAGTATGCGATAGCGCCGTACACATTTTCGAGCGAAGCCAAGGAAGGAAAACTCTGGAGAATCGTTTCCGGTAAAGCCCCTTGCCGGAATTGGAAGATCACTGAGGCGAGCGACACGCGGGTGCCGGCAACGTACAGTCCCCCAGAGCGTTTTTCGATGTATTCTTTAGCCACGCGCTTTCCCAGCCCTCATTATACCCTTCACAGCTTCTGTGCCACAGCTCCTGTAGCCAAAACTCCTGTAGCCAAAACCCGCCGCATGACGAGCGATGTTCTGTAATCCGACAGGGATCCACCTAAGGGTGCCTCCATGCCACCAGTGGCTTCGACCGGAACTCGGCGAAGCCGAATCGGAAGCTGTAACACTTTACACCCACAGGCTCCCCGATGCCGCCTGCAGAGATCTTGGAAAGTTCGTGGATCTGGGAGCTGTTCAGCCTGACGAACACGATGTCCATATGTTCGATACACCAAGATCCGTGTCCGCGGATTCGAGGCTGTATGCTGCTCGAACGCGATCTAGACCGGCGGCTCTGAGCTTGCATTTCGGTCGATTCGGGCCACCAGAGCGCCTGACTCCACTGCACGCCCGCCAGACGTAGGTGTCACGATGCGAATCCGCGACCCACAGAACATGAATCTGCTTTGAGCATCTCGTCAAGTCTCGACGTTATCGTCCCGATTATGCGTTCTGCCAAGGCATTCACGAACTCTTCCGTTATGGCAGAAGCCCCGAGGCTCAGCAAGGCGCTTCAAACTCAGCCGCTGGCTGGGTTCGCGGACCAGACCAGACTGGATCTCCTCGGTCAAGACCGTTAATAAACCATTCACGTCCGCGTTCACACTTCGCAGGGCTACGATCCGCCGGATCGCGTAGCACACCGTCGTGTGATGACACCCGTTGTAGAACTTGCCGATCTTCGTCACACTCCATCCGCCCACCCGATTGGCCAGGTACATCGCGATTTGCCGGTTGAATGCGGCCGGCTGAGCATTCCCGGTCATTCGCGCCGGTCCCAGTCGCTCCGCAACGGCTCGGTCAATCTCGGCGATTCCGGTGCGTCGGATGCAGTGATCCGCGCTGGGCATTCCGGCCACATCGTCCGCACCAGATCCAACCACCGTTCCAACCGTTCCCGAAACTTTCTGGGGCGGACATAATCGGCGCTCCCCAACTGGTTCACCAGGCCGAAGTCCCCAAACAGCGGCACACGCTCTTGCCCCTTCGCGGTGAAGCAGCGATACGCCAGCCACATAAAAAGGTCCAGCGCCGCCGGCGAGGAAGACAGAGCCTTGGCTGCCTCCAGGTCCGCCGGGATGGGATGGTTCTGGATCTCCCGATAAAACTGTTCGCTCAACACAATCGTATTCTGGCAGTCACCCGGCAGGTTCTGTTGTGCGGGATCGCGGGAGTACCAGATGCGCGCCTCCGACGTGAAGTTGAACCGGACGTGGTGAAGCACGGCAGCTTTGTCGAGCTGCGTATCGGTACCGAAGAAAATCGTGGCGCCAAAGACTCTTTGAAAAGCGCCAAGCAGCCGCCGGTATTGGGAGCCGCCTTGCTGCATGCCAAAAGTGTCGAGCATCTCGGCTGCACTGCGGAAAGTGATCGTCTGCTTCTGCTGCCGGACTGCAAGAGTGGCCAGGAAGATGGGGACCAAGCGATCCTGCCCCCACGGCAGACCGTAGTTGGGATGACCGGTCACCTGCACGAAAAATTGTCCGTTACGGCGTTCATGCAGCAACACACCCGCCGCAGGTCTCTTAACGGGCAGACCGCAGAGGATGAAAGGGCGGGAGGCGAAGCCGAGGTTCTGGCTGGCGGAGCCTCGCTTCAGCCGCACGCACTCAACGGCTTCCAGCTTCCGGAGTTTCTGCTTGGTAAGCGGAGTGAACTCCGTGCGCTCAAGTA
>OCZU010000188.1_pt1 | contig 44521 bp, 42 predicted proteins | sample 1539001 | NCBI WGS metagenome assembly OCZU01 (sample SAMEA3539306, study PRJEB22396) | soil metagenome | biome: tundra; feature: field; material: soil | place: USA | collected 2010-05 | depth 0.15 m | reverse complement strand
CGGGAACAGGAAACAGAACCAAGCCAAACCGGACTGAGGTGACGCGGCGAAAGCCCAGTCAACTAACCACCGGGAGACTACAGTCACTGCGCCTGTTCTCGACTCTACTCTTCGACCGGTGTGTTCGCCCTAGCATCGAAATTGCCCGAGGCGGAGTTGCTATCGTGGGGCTGGCGCGTGCCATTCCTTCTCAGCGCAATACTCGTTGGCATCGGTCTGTTCATCCGGCTTCGGCTCGCAGAAACGCCAGTGTTCCGTCAAGTGCAGGCAGGGCACGACGTCGCGAAGACACCACTGTTGGAGATTTTGACGAAACACCGACGCACGTTTCTTGTGGCGGTTGGGCTCAAGGTTTCGGAGATTGCCTACGTCAGCGTTGCAACAGTCTTTTCGATCACCTATGTGACGGGGCACTTGGGGATGCCCCGCAGCGCCGTTTTAAATGGCATCCTGCTGGCTGCCGTCATCGAGGTGTTCACCATTCCCGCTTTCGGTTGGCTCTCGGACGTTTTCGGGCGCAAGCCATTGTTCCTCGCGGGCTGCCTCTTTTCGATTCTCTTCGCCTTCCCCATGTTCTGGCTCTTTCAGACCCGTGATCCCATGATCATCGCAATTACGATCGCCGTCGCTGTCAGTTTCGGGCAGGGGATAATGTTCGGGCCAGAGGCAACCTGGGTCGCTGAGCTTTTCGCCGCCCGCTTACGATACAGCGGTGCGTCGCTAGGATTCCAGATCGGCGCCGCCCTGAGCGGCGGGTTGACACCGATGGTCGCATCCGCCCTCCTCTTGTGGACCGGCGCGACGTGGTCGATCTCGTTCTATCTGATCGCGGTGGCGGTCGTGACCCTGGCCGCAACCCTTGCGGCCCCCGAAACGGTACACCGACCACTCGCTTGAGTGGGAACCATACTATTCTTGCTGGTGGCCGAATGACGGACAAGCGGGAAGTAATCCCAAGGTAAGGTTTGCCGACCATCCGTCCGGAATCGTTCCCAAGGGACTATAATCGCGCGCGGAGGAAACAAATGAGAAAAGTTCTATGGGCCACTCTGTTTGTTGTGACGCTGTTGACCGCGCTCCCTACCTATGCGCAAAATCCGAATTATGATGTCGGGACGGTGTGGCGCGTCGTCTACTACCAGATCAAGCCCGGTCAGGGTGAAGCGTTCTGGAAGGATTTTCGCGAGAACCTGAAGCCTTCGTACGAAGCGCTGAAGAAGGAAGGAATCATCAACGACTACAAAGTTTGGACTAACGTGACGACCGACAGCCCGCACGACTGGGATGTTGCGCTGGGGCTGATGTTTCCGAATTGGGCAGCAATCGATCAGGCTGACGCCAGAGCAGGCACCATCATCGCCAAGCATTACGGATCGCGAGAGGCCATGATCGAAGCGGGGAAGAAACGCAACGACCTACGCGAAGTGGTAGCGAGTAAGTTGGCGCGTGAAGTGATGCCGAAATAGGAGTTGGATCAAGCGTGCAAGAGAACCGGCCGGGCCCCGAATGCTTTTTTCCGAGAAGCATTCGGGAACTTCCGGGTCAACAGCTTGTTCTGTTCGACCGCAGCCATGACAGTGCAGCTCCAGAGTCGCCAATTCCTCCGCACGAGCTGGGACAATCAGAAAAAAGCGTCCCAGACTCAATTCCAGTCCTGGGACGCAAGTTTTGAACCTAACTTGAACAGCTCGGAACAGCCCTCTCCTCACTTATTTGTTCACGTGCTGTCCACCGACAGCCTAGATGGTAGGGGAGGTACAGGTAAATGGCACGTGTGTGTGTGGTCGGCCACGTCCGTGCCATGATCTAAGGACTGCAATTTGTCAGCTTCCGCACAAGTTTCGTTTAAGATCCGCTAGGCTTCCGAGCCTGCCCGGAACACGCTGCATAAGCCGTCGTCGGGTCCTTCATGAAGCGCGCGGTGGTCGGAGTCTTGTGATGTTGGGATTTCTCTTTCTTGATTGGCATACTCGTTGATAAACACGCTAATATTTACCGAATGCCCAGCGCGACCGAGGGGGGATCCATGAAGGTTCTGGTGGTTGAAGCAGAAGATGCGGTCTTGAAAGCTACTGGAGTTATGCTGAACAAGCTCGGTTACGAAGTTGGACTAGCGCTAAACTGCAACGAAGCGCTCCGCATTTACTGCGACAAGGGACCCCATGACATTGTTCTCATCGCTTTGAAATTCCTGCGCAGTTCTAGCGCCGGTGGTGCCAAATTTATTGACGCCCTGCGCCAGAAGAATCCCAAACAACAGTTCGCCTTTATCACGGCATCGCCGGTCCTGAAAAAGCCGTTCTCTCTCCAGGAATTGGACGATTTCATGGGCGCGTTTCGGCGGCCCGCGAGAAGCCGCTTTGGATAGCCTCCAAAGGCTGGTTGTGGAAGTTCTATTCAGTGCTTAGCGGGTTTTATTTCATGGGCGGCGGAATTCGTTTGTTTGTTCAGCGGAGAGACGCTGCAAGCGACATTCCCATCCTGAAGCAATTCAAGGTGGAGCACGCGAAGTTGCAACAGCTGGAAGGGTCCTCCCTCGTTCGTTACTGTTTAGCGACCAGTCCGCAGCCAACTGATCGCGGCTCTTAGAGTGAGTTGACGGGAGGCGCATCTGGGCTGCGGCCCAGTATTTCTCGCAGTTTCTGGGCCAAATCGACGAGTTGGAAAGGCTTCTGGAGCAACGCTACGTCGCGATCAGAGACCGCCGTCTGGCGAAGCTTGTCGTCCGCGTAACTCGACATGTAAAGCACCTTGAGGCTAGGCCGACGCGGAGCCAGCGATCTCGCCAGTTCCGGGCCGCTCATCTGCGGCATAATCACGTCGGTGATCAACATGTCGATCGCACCTTGGTGTTGCCCGGCGATATGAAGCGCTCCGACACCATTGGCTGCCGCCAGCACTGTGTAACCACTGGCCTGCAGATATTCTGATAGAAGCTCACGCATCGGCTGCCGCCTGGGGTAACACTCTCAGCAAGTCTGACATTCAGGCGCTGATATCCTATATCCGTACAATCTACGATCCTCCCAACCGCAATGCTGGCCCGGTGTATGGGCAGAATTAGTGTGTTCTTTGGCATGCCAGAGCTGCTGCTCCCCTTTGCTTGGGCCCAGGGTGTTTCCTGCGAATCAAATCAAAGACCCTGAGTCCACCGGCGAGCTGGACCGCTTTTGCATTTCTGCGACCCCTTCAGCGTGCCTGTGTTTTTGAGGGAAGAGCCGGCGTATGTGAGGCTGCAATGCAGTCTCGTAAGTGATCCTTTCCGATGTTGAGAGCCGAGGGCCAAGGCTCATGCCAAGTCGAGCAGACGCAGATCTCTGGCGTCTAGTCAGAATTGGACGGCCCCGTTCCGAACTCGCCATACTCTTGGCGAAGAAGGCACATCTTTCGCGTTAATCGCCAGTTGAGGAGTGTTGCCCGGCCAACGGGCCGCGGCTTCTCGTGACCTGTCGGGCCGTCGGAGATTTACCGGCGTTTGGGAGCTTAGCTTCCCTACGTGACACCGGGCTGGCTTCACAGTCAGCACAAAGTGGATGGTTGCCAATAGGAAATGAGCTCCGTCGGACTTGTCCACGAGCGCATCGACTGACTTCAGAGCACCGTCGGGTAATTCCAGATTGTCGGTCAGCATGATAATCGGAACCTCCGGCCGGACCTGCTTGATCGCTGTCGCGATGACTGCTCCATCCAGGAGGCCCAGATGGTATTCGAGAACAATTGCATCCACGGGCCGCGACCTGAGAAACCGCAGGCCATCGTGACCATTGTTTGCGGCTACCACCTCGTATCCGTTTTCCTGCAACCAAGTCAGTTGAGCCGGGTCGCGGTGTATGCAGAGCAGGGTGCCGTTGGTGGCCATATCGGTTTTGTATACGGGGAGTTCCCCGCGATTCTGTTCAAAATTGCTCAATAAGCTAGGAACGATAGGCAGCACCAGTTACGCGGCGGCGGCACTCCGGTCGAATCATCGCGGCTTGTCCGGCTTCTGCGACTCTGGTTGCATTCGTAACAGCGGGGCTGGCTTCGCCATTATCCTCAAAAAGTTGGATCGACCGCACCTTCCGGACATTCGAGCCAAGCATCCGCCGCCCCAGCCCGCTACCCAGAGATTGCGAGCTTTACCGGTGCGTGGAGGTGAGCGGGCTTGGCTCATGCCCCAAACAAAAGGCCAGCATTGGAGTGCTGGCCTTGGTGGAGCACCCGATCGAACCCGTTATTTGCTGCAAGTATCACGAATCATCTTCAGATTGGTCACACTCAGGTCACCATACTCTTCTTTGCTTGCGGCCTTCTCCATCTGGCCTTCTTGCTTTCCCTCTGCTTTGGCTTGTGCCTTCGGTTCGCGGTTGGCGGAGCCCGTGACCGATACCTTATGACCAACGTGATCGTCGAGCTTAACGTCGCCGGCGCGCAGGCTCCAGGTCCCGCCGTCTTCGCCAGTGATGGAAAACTCACCCGCTGCATCACCTTTTTGCAAACAGCCCGTCACGGTTCTGGTGCGCCCCATGGACTTGTGCTCTTGCTTCTCCTGTGGGGTGCCTGGTTTTGTGTTGTCCTGGGTCGCGGGCTCTTGAGCCAGACAGACCAGGGTTGTCAAGAAAACGAACGCTAGCGTAGCAAACATAAGTTTCTTCATGATTCTTTTCTCCTTTGGCCAGAGCAGACATCTGGGCCTCGTACGAGGGACAAATGACGAAGAGGCTTCTTGTCATACCCAAACGCAGAGGATCGTTACACCTTGAAAAGCAGTGAACGTGAGGCAATACTTGCCCCAACAGGACTACTGTCCGACGTGTCAAGGGACTGCAGCGTTGAAGCAGAATGTAGAGTACTGTTCCCAAAATGGCGTGACTGTTCAAAAGTGCTCACTTCCTCGGCGTCTTCACATCCTGACCCGCTGTTCGGATTCGCTCGTTGAGCCGGCACCGAGGCCAACCCGACCTTGAGGAAGCGGCGTCCGGCTGCTGGAGGGCTGCAGAATCAAGAGGGAATCTGATCGCAGATCGACAAAACGCCGCCGGTCGCGACAGGTTGCTGACGGACGTCGCATTGCGGGCCATGGAAGCCTACTGAGTGCTGCGTGGAAGTGAGCGGGCTAAGGTCGCTTTTATGGACTCGTACTCGTTCAGTGCAGAGCGCCAATCTTCAGCGGTGTCATAGAACTTCCAACTCATCATGTCCGGCACTGAGAAGAGGACCTGATCGCTCGATTTTCCTTTTGTCCACTCGTGCAGTTGCACCAGAAAGACGCTTTCACTGACCTTTCACTGACCTTGTTGATAATCTGTCCTTGCCATTGGAGCTCGTCATTCTTGAAGCTGAAGAAGAACTTCCCTACGAAATCGTGCGGCTTGGTGCGTTTCTTCACAGTATTGATTCCTCCATCTTCACCGGGCTGAGAGTTCCACGTGAGATTACGACACACAGCCAGACACGGGGAATTCCGTCTCGCCAGACATATATCACTTGGCAGAGCGTAGTTTGTCTTGGCGATTATCCGCTATCACCATCTGTCTGTTGAGCAGGTCCGCGGCCTCTATAAGCGTCAGATCATCGGATACCTGGTGGAAGTCACGGTGGTGTTCGGTCTCCTGCACGCCGATTGTCTTGAAGAGGAGAGCCTTCCCTTTTAGGCCGACACTCAGGACGGTCATCTCCCAGTGACCCGGTTCCACCTCTGCCTGCTTGACCTCAAACTTGCCGTCCTTGTCCAGCGGTCCTAACAGGCCGCCTCCGAATTTCACATCTTCCATGAGACGGCCATTGAGCGCTGCCACTCTCTCTTGTTCGGTATCGACCGTCATCTCACCCTGCATGCCGTGAAAAACCCGGGCTTCAACGGAAGGCGGCTGAAAAGTCGGGTTTGGTTTGAAGGTGAGTGTCACGAGGTCACCCTGACGACCCGCATAACTGAACACAAAAACATCAGGGAGAATATTGAACAAGCGCGCCCCCTGTCCTGCCTCCTTGTTGCTCGCCTGCTGGAATTTCCGTTGCTCATCTGGATGGCTCACCAGACTTTGTAGGCGCTGGTTCTCTTTCTGTTCCTGTTTCTCGTCAAGGGGGCGGCCATCAATGGAGAGAAGTCGACTCAGAGAACCATTGTTTGTCTCGATGATCTCCTGGACTTGCGATCTCCCGGATTCCTCCTTTTCGAGCCGGTACATCCACCGGCCGTGATCCTGACCTTGGAATTTCAGTTCGTTGGTGACCACCTTCCGTGCCAGTTCGTTGGCCGACATCCCGAGTCTCTCGAAATCCGATTGGGAGATTGCGTTTGATCCGAGCAGAATGATGGTTGCTATGACGGTTGCAAGACCGTGTCCCCGGCTTACAGCGAGTGACGGCACAAGCGCGTGGCATGTTTTAATCCAGCGATGCATCTCGTCATTCCTCCTATGAGGCGGACGCTCCGAACGACTCGAGGTAGTTCGTGTCCACAACACTTGAGTTCCTTGCAAGCTCGATCATGAAATGAAGCGCCTCAAAAAGCTGATCAAAATCGCGCACTCTCCCCTGGCTGCTCAACGGGAGATGAGGTTCACTTTCTTGCGTCCCTCCCGAAAATCCGAATGTGAAGATTGCCTGCCGCAAACCGTGCCAGGTTGTGAACGCTCTTACGGGATCTGAGGAAGTGAGCAATTGTGAGCAGCCACACCGTGGGGGGACCCGTACTCTAGCATCTGCTTTTTGAGGCACGTAAATCCCCGACGTGCCGGGCCATTTTGACTGTCACGATGATCGACTTGCAGAATCGAGATCCGAGCGGGGTAATTCATGACTTCTCAAGTGGTAAACCTGCAGGTGACCGCTAGCATACCGATTGACTGCGATTTCTGGTCGGAAGGTGACGGCTGGAAGGGGCTCTGCAAGAATCCGCCGGTCACGGTCCGTGGCAGCAGTTTCGAAGATGCTAAGAAGAACATGGCGACTGAATTACAGGTGCATATCGAAGAAATCCTGCGTCAGTATCGTCGGAAAAGTGCGCAGCGCATTGCCTGAGGCAAACTCGCAACGTGTCTGGGTGTTTCTTCAATACCGCGAGTGAGTGTGCGAGTCGGCGAAAGATACTTGGTTGAGCTCGATGTTGATCTCGCCGCCTTGACATTTTGTGGGCTGTCTCACCTTCGTAACTCGGCCGTGGGCCACATCGTCTGTCGGCAGCAATGTAACACCATCCACAACCAGCGGGCGGGCCAGCCGTGCACATCATCGCCCACTTTCGCCGACGGCGGATCAAGAGGCCCTAGCCGAACAAACTTCAGCGCCGTGTTTTTGCGCACGAGTAACGCGTGCGCGGATGTTGAAGCTTGCTGAGCGCCAGCGTCGCCCAGTATCACTAATCCGATTACAAGAAGAACCGCAAATGGCTTGAGCACCGTCGTTGATATTATGGAAGTCTCACCACGCTACCGGTGCCTTTCGTTGGGTGCCCTGATCGCTTCCGACTTTCGCCGGTTCCGGTTTCTTCTGGTCGGAAGCGGGCTTGAACACGTGAACATTGACCACCTGCTCCAGCTGGGTCATAAGAGTTCGATCTCCTCGCCAGCATCCAAGACCCTGCGGAGTTCCGCGCGGCCCGGCTGCGAACTTCTCAGACGCGATCTTGGAGTCAATTGCTGCGCCTGCAGAGGCCCGACGCCACGTGGCCCCTCGGCACCTTTTGGGTCGTTCACCGAAGTGGTTTTTCAGCAGTCCTCTAGTCTAGAGGCAGGAGGCCCGGCTTTTACGTCAGGCTCGCGCCATAGGTTGCGCTGGAACCTCGATGGCTGGGATCCAGGGCACGTTGCTAGGTAGCGGGGCCGGCCTGGGTTTGCGCGATCGGAAGCTGGGAGTGTTGGCGTTGGTGTGCTTGTGGAGCCGGCTCACCGTTGAGCGGCGCAAGAAATGACGCAACTGCAAGCGAGCTTGATGAAGCTGCGACTTGGATGTGCCGATCGTGCAACCCAGGTTCCGGGCGATTTCGCTGTGCGCCAGACCTTCCACGTCGTGCAGCAAGAAGACTGTGCGATAGCCGGTAGGCAGCTTCCCGAGGGCGCGACCGATGGCGATCCGATCAATGGTGCCGGTAAGCTGCTGATCCTCCACCGGAAGCAGATTCAGAAGCGAAGTTTCTCCTGCATGCTCGCTGCTCGGCCCCAGTTCAACCGACATGGGGCGATGACGATGGGCGCGCAGGCGCATCAACACCACGTTCACGGTCAGCCGATGCAACCAAGTCGACAGAGCCGAGTCCCCGCGGAACGTGGAGAGTTGCAAGAAACACTGCAGAAATGCTTCCTGGGTGCAATCCTCCGCCTCTGATGGTTCGCCCGTTATGCGGAGGCAGATTGAGTACACCTTGCGTCGATGAGCCTCATAGAGTGAAGAGAATGCTTCACTATCACCGGCTTGTGCACACCGGATGAGATGCATTTGTGAGGGCGAATTAGCCATGATGGGTGTCGTCCATTTCTTGAATCCAGAACCAACTATAAGGGCGAATGAAGGCGCTGGGCATCGGGTAATTCCACTAAGGGGCTATGCGAAATGCCTGATTTGTGGACACGCGGCAGAGTACAACACTTAGTTGCACGAGCAGAGGACGACAGAAGACAGCGGATCTGGAGGAGTCAACGACCTAGTGCGAGTCATTTCCCGAGTAATACCCGGCGCGGGTTGCGACGCGCAGCCGGGTGGATCCGTCGAGCGCCTGGACCTGAATCGAGTGGTAGATACCCGAGGTGTGCGGATTCGAAGAGCGGTAGCCGATTACGTACTGACTTCGGATGTCTCGCGCAATCGCACTCGCGATCGATTGGATCTCGTCGAGACTGGATGGAAAGAACGCCGTGCCTCCAGTTTGCTCGGAGAGAGAGTGCAGGGATTGCCGATGACCGTCGTCTCGCCCCTCGTTCTGTTCGAGTGCGATGGTATAGAGGACCGGTCCGTTCTTCGATTGCAGCTTGCGGAGAGCCTCTTGGAATGTTGCTTGGCTTGCATTGTCCCGCCCGTCGGTTACAACCAAAAGAACTTTCTTTTGCAACGGGGAAGTCTGGTTCAAGTGATCAACGGCTGCAATGAGCGCATCGTAGAGGGCCGTGCTGCCCCTCGTCTCCACCCGCTGAAGAGCTGCCCTCAGCTTGCCGATATCCGGGGTATAGTCCTGGTCAAGAAACGCATTGTCGCCGAAGTTGACCACGAACACCCGATCCTCCTGCTGACTTGCTTCCACCAGTTGCAGGGCAGCCTGGTTAACCTTCGCCCGCTTCGGCAACATCGAGCCCGAGTTATCGATCAGAATTCCCAGCGCGACTGGGACACGCTCCTTGCGGAAGGAAGTCAGCTCCTGCAGTTTGCCATCTTCGTACACCTTAAAGTTGTCGCGGGCCAGACTCGTGATCAGGTGATTCTGATCATCGACCACGATCGCGTGCAAAACAACCTCTTCTACTTCTTTCTTAAAGACGAAGCCGCTGGATTCATCATCTTGGGACGGGGCGGCACCGGGTGCCTGTGTGCCGGTCGACGCCGGTGGCGTGGCGGGAGGGCTTGAACTCTGGGCCGCACTCACGCTGGCAAGAATCAGCAGGCTCAATGAGAATCGCGCGATCCCGGCAAGGCCCCTGCCGCGTCGACCCGCATCCATGTTCGTCCCCCCAAGTGTCGTGAACAGCAAGCCGTAGGCCTCTTTTATCGGAGTTCTAGGGGACTAGATGACTTTCAGAGACAGAGAGTTGGTTGGAATTGTGAAGTGGTCAAGTCCGGAGCAATCGGAAGAGGTGACGAAGAAGAAGCGGCTCCGCTAGAAGAAAACGGCAGCCCTCTCAATGAAAGGGCTGCTCAAGGGGCAAGTGTCTCTGCCCCTCTTACCAGTAAGTGAAGTTCAGCTCGTCGAGCCAGACCGAGTAGGGTGTCTGCTGGAAGTTCCCGTCCTGCTGATAGTTGATGGTCACGCCATACCACGTCGTCGCTGTGGGGTTCTCGTAGTAGTTCAGAGTCGAAGTCACTCCGTTGAGCGTGATCGATTGGAACAGGAGTTGATTGTCCGATGTGCGCTGCACCTGGAGAACGAGATGGTTCCAGGCATTTGCCAACGGATTGCAGGCAATGCCGGTCGGGTGCCACTTCTGACCGGGATTGTCCCAGATGTCCCACTCATTGCCCCCCGCGATCCGGCATTCGTGCCCCCAGATGTAGGAGCTGCCATTCACAAACTGGTTGATATCGAACTCCAGAGCCTGAGAGTCGCCGGGATCTTTGACGTAAAAGTAAAGATCGTAGGTGAAGTTGTGGATGTTGGGGACGATCGTATGGCTGTAGTCGGGCATACCCCGGGTGGAAAAGTCCCCGATCAGGTGGTTGTTCCAGAGGATGTCGGAGTAGACAGTCGCCCCGCCAATGTCCATGCGTGTTGAGTTTCCGCTGAGCGATGGCGACGAAATCTTCTGGGTCATCGCCCAGGTGGCCTGCGGACCTGTGGGTTTGCAGGAACTGCAGATTTCGTATAGCGGGGGCAGCAGGGCATATCCGGCCCATCCTGACTCCTGATGAAGATTGCTAAAGACGCCCGAATCCGAGCCGCCTCCCACCGTGATCGTGATCGGAGTCGTCGCAGCGCCGCCGCAGTTATCCCATTCCTCCACTACTGTCTGGTATATGCCAGGGTTAAGGGTAAGCTCCGTATTGAGCTCGGCGCCTTTCGTGGAGTACGCCAGTAGACCAGCCGCGGTATAGATCCCCATGGAGGCGACGCCGCTTGCGCAAGAGGAAGTCGCCGATGCCGCATACTGCACCGTCGAACTCACCTGGCTGTTGGTTTTCGGGGAGGTCACTGTCACTTGCCCAGCGCCTCCTGCTCCACCGCTTCCTATAGTGATCGTGACCGGGGCCACTGCAGCGCCGCCGCAGTTATCCCATTCCTCCACGGTCGTGTTGTACACGCCCGGGTTAAGGGTAAGAGCCGTATTGAGCCCGCCCCCTTTCGTGGAGTAGGCGAGCACACCGGGCGCTGTATAGATTCCCATGGCCGAGACGCCTTTTGAACAAGAGGAACTCGCTGACGCCACATACTGCACCGTCGAACTCACCGTGCTGTTGGTCTTGGGGGAGCTCACAGTTACTTGCCCACCGCCTCCTGATCCACCGCTTCCTACTGTAATCGTGATCGGAGCCGTCGAAGCCCCGCCGCAGTTATCCCATTCCTCCACGGTCGTGTGGTACACGCCAGGGTTAAGGGTAAGCGTCGTATTGAGCTCGGCGCCTCGGGTGGAGTACGCGAGCAGCCCGGACGCCGAATAGATTCCCATAGCGGACACGCCGCTGGGACAAGAGGAACTCGCCGATGCCACATACCGCACCGTCGTGCTTACCTGGCTTCCATTGGCTGGCGCGGAAACCGAGACACTGGCAAAGGCCAGGGTTCCCGAACTTAGTGCCAGCAGCAGGGCAAACTTTGTCATAAGTAGGACTCCGGTTGTAGGGTGGTACGAAAACAGTACCTACAGGGTTTTGAGGATGGATTACCTCAATTCTACGTAGATCGCGTGTTCCATTCTAAGGACATTGCCGGGGGAGAGATTACTCAAAGGTTGTAGGCCGGATGATCTGTGACCGTGAAAGTCGTCCCCCTAGAAGTCGACATGACCTAGAGGTTTTCACTGATATATCGCACCGCGATGCTGCATTTTCAACCCCTTAGACATCTTTGGGACATATCCTCCACATCTCAAGGACACCTCAATCACACTAGCGATCAGTCGCGATGAGGGGCCCTGGGAGATGGCTTTAGCCTTCCGGGTGGGCAATCTCGGAAAGGAACAACGTGGAGTTGGGTGCAGTAGTAGTCGTTCCGGCCCCGGAAGGCCTCACGGCGATCCGTGAAACGCAACCCCATCCCCTCTTGGCTTCGGAAAATTCGCGACCGCTATATTCTTCGCGGATGCCGATCCTGGGCAATGACGTCTTGCGCTCGTGGATGGAGCGCGTGCGCAGGCTGGGAGTGTCGAGCCTTTGGCTTACGTCCAGTCCTCGCGATGAGAGCGTGGCCTCTTCTGCGCTGGCCGAGTTTGCCCGCCAGGGAGTCGAACGACTGCTCGTGATTAAGCTCAAGTCGTATGCAGAGATGGATCTTGCCGATTTACTTCGCTTTCACTGCGAGAGCCGAAGCCCGGTGACCGAGGCCCAGGACGCCCGAGGCCAGTTGGGAGTTTGCCTGCTGGATCATCGCGCGCTACACGCATCCGGGGAGAAATACGAATTTTCCTGCGGTCCAACTGACGGTGGGTCAACTCCTTATCAATTTCGCGGATATGCCAAGCGCATTTTGTCAGCGAGGGAAAGGCAGGAACTGGTTGGTGATGCACTGACAGGGGCTTGCGCCATGCGACCGTTGGGGACACAGATTCGCGAGCAGGTGTGGGTCGGGGAAGGCGTGAATCTCGCGGGTTCAGCACGGGTCATCGGTCCAACTTATATCGGAGCGCGTACCATCGTCCGCGCTGGCGCAACCATCGGTCCCTTTGCTTCGGTAGAGCACGATTGCGTAGTGGATTGCGGAACCACTGTAGAGCGATCCACAGTTCTGCCGTATACCTACTTGGCGCCGGGCCTTCTGATTCGGCAGGAACTGGTGGACGGCGGATATTTGGAAGATCTGGGCTGGGGCGCAGTCGCAAATCTACATCCAGCAGGCTTGGGAAACAGGATCCAGAGACGCGAAGCGCGCAGGCAGGCATTCAGCGTACCCGATGTTTTCTCGCGCGCAGGCAGCGCCTCGGCCTGGAACTTTACTCCGTCCTCCGCGGCGTCGCAGCCGTGGCTCCAGGTACAGCTGTGAAGACCATTGCTTGGACCATCCTACCCTTTCCCGCCTCGTCGAGTTCTGCGGGCGGCCGTGGGTTGCGCAAAGACCTGCTAAGTGCTCTGCGCATTTCCGGCTCTCCAGTGATTGTGGATTTATCGGGCTGTCACACCTTGAATCATGAAGACATTGACTTGCTACTAGAGTGTGCGGCGCAAGTGGCAGGCCGAGACACGCAGGTGCTCTTCGTCGCGGGCTCTCGAGTCAACCGAGTACTCCTCGAAGTCACCCGCATTTCTTCGGTCGTGCCCGTCTTCAATTCAATAAAAGAAGCGCTTGCCTATCCGCAGATTGCGGGAGAGAACGACGTTCAAGATCGATGTGCGAGCTAAAGCTTAAGAACTTTGGAGTGCGTAAATGAATCGGACAGGTAGCAGATATTCAAAATGCTTCTCGATTGCCATATTAGCGGGTGCATTTCTGGTCTCGAGCGAGATGCCTCTTTTGGCAAGCCCTCCCCAGTCTAGCCAGTCCAGCACTGCCGGCCAGAAAGAGAACGATTCGTTGCCGGATGCGCCGCAACCCCAGTCTGCACAGACGCCACCGAGCCAGCAGCCGGCACCAGCTCCCTCAGGAGCCGCTGGAGCGAAGGCCGCCACTGTGAAAGGAGCCCCGGTGGCGCAACCAGCCGGCGCAGCAGTGGCGCCCGCCCGTCAGCGCGGTCATCGCTCGCTCCTGATCAAGCTGGGTTTGCTGGCGGGAGCCGGAATAGCTGTCGGTTCAGCGGTCGCTTTGTCTTCTAGAAGTCCAGCGCGGCCGCCCGGCGCTTCATCCTCTCCAGCATCTACTCATCCATGAATCACGAAGTTATCGAACAAATGGTCCCCGGCAAAGGCGATGTGCGACCAATTGCCACTCGCCCGTTCCTAATTACCTTTTCGGGAATCGACGGAGCAGGGAAGACCACGCAAATCGAGCACGTCTCGTCCTGCCTGCAGAAACAGGGCCTTCGCGTGTTACGGCTCAGCTTCTGGGACCACGTTGCGGTCTGGTCGAAAATGCGCGCCGGAGTCGGCCACCGCGCAGTTGCTTCCCGCCCCGTGGATAGGACGGCTGAGCGTCTGTTCGTCCCGAAAAACAATAAACACGTTCGGAAGTGGTATTTAACCGCAGGGCGGGCGGGATTGTACATGTTGGACGTCGCCCGATTGCACCGCCTGCTTGCCAGTGAACCCATCAAGAACACTGACGTCGTAATCTTTGATCGCTATATTTACGACCAAATCGCGAATTTCTATTCATCCTCATTGGCAGCACGCAGCTACGCCAAGCTTCTCTTGAAGCAGACGCCCGTCCCCGACCTGGCATTCGTCCTAGACGCGTCGCCCACCGCAGCGTTTGCGAGGAAGCCGGAATACCCTCTCGAATTTATGTATCAGAATCGTCGGACCTTTCTGCTCTTGCCGGAACTTGTTCCGCCGCTGATCGTCATTTCTGAGGCCAGGGAGGAGGACGTGAAAAGGGAGATTGATATGCACATCCGCCGATCGCGGCTCGTAGAGAGCATTTCGCCTGAGGAAAATACTGAAGTTACCGGGGGACAGCGCAGTAGTCCGGCTGCAGAGTTCATGTAGGGTGCGAAGCGACCCAACGGCAAGGGTCTAGGTTCCATCCAAGACTTACGCGCTACTAAAGCGAGGCCCTGAATGATACCTGGAGTTTCTGAGAATCGTTTTGCACTGGTCGTACCGACGCTCGATGAAACGGGAAATATCGACAAGGTACTAAGCGAACTCACCGATACGTTGCGTGAGACGCAATATGAATACGAGATCATAGTAGTCGATGATGGAAGCACTGACGGAACGGTCGAACAGGTTCGTGACTGGACAAAACGAGATCCGCGTATTCGCCTCATTTCACGCGCGGGCGAACGGGGCTTAGCGGGAGCGGTGCTGTATGGCTGGAGTCAATCTCAAGCCAACCTGCTTGGCGTGATCGACGCTGACCTGCAACATCCCCCGGAGTTGCTGCGGGAACTGTTGAAGGCTTCCGAAGAAGCCGATATAGCCATCGCCAGCCGCTACGCTCGGAACCATGGGACTAAAGGTTGGAATCCGCTGCGCGCCGCCGTTTCACGGCTGGGCACGCTCGCGGCAGTGCCTCTGATTTACAAGAAGAACCTTCAGGTCACCGACCCAATGTCGGGTTTCTTCGTAATCCATCGCCGCTGCATCGAGGGACTAACCTTCCAGAATACCGGCTTCAAACTCTTGCTTGAAATCCTTGTCCGCGGGCGCATCCAGAAAGCGCGGGAGGTCCCTTACCATTTCGGTCTTCGTCGGGCGGGCAGGAGCAAGGCCAACGCGACCGTCGCCTTTCACTACTTGCACCTTCTGGGCCGGCTCTCGCGCGATCTGGTGTTGCGTTCGAGTGAGTTGTGAAGATTGCGCTCATCACCTCGTTCCCGCCGAGTCGCCATGCGCTCAATGAGTATGGCTTCCACGTGGCGGAGCAACTTCGGCAGGAGCGGGCTGTTGATCTGACGGTATTAGGAGATTATCTCCCCACACCCGCCGATGAACTACCCGGCTTTAAGGTCACTCGCTGTTGGGGTTTCGGAAAGCCTGGCAACCTAGCCACTCTGCTGCGCGCCCTACGGAGGGTGAAGCCCGAGGTGGCCTGGTTCAATCTGGGTTTCGCCAGCTTCGGCGCCCGTCCCCTTTCGGCTGTGCTGGGTCTCGTGACGCCGGCTGCGGCACGACTGAACGGAGTCTACTCGCACGTCACGCTGCACCAGTTGTTCGAGACGGTCGACCTGGAGGACGCCGCTGTGACCTCGCCCCGGCTGTACCGCGCGGGAGGCTGGCTGGCAACGCATCTACTCTTGAGCGCCAACTCCCTATCCGTCCTCATGCCCGCCTATCGTCGAACTTTGGATGAGAAGTACCGCCGCGGCCGGGTCAACGTGCGTTCCCATGGGATCTTTGCCGGGAAGCCGGACCCTCCAGACTTCACTCGGCGGGGAAACCCGACTCACCGCATTCTTGCGTTTGGAAAGTGGGGAACTTATAAGCGTCTCGAGCTACTCATCGAAGCGTTCGATCGGGTGGCGACGAAACTCCCCAATGTAAAACTCGTAATCGGCGGCAGCGATCATCCCAGAACCCCCGGCTATGTGTCCTCAATGGCGCACCGCCATGCGAACGATCGCATTCGCTTTCTGGGCTATGTACCTGAAGAGTCGATTGCCAACCTGTTTCGTGAGGCGAGCCTGGCGGTTATGCCCTACACGTCGTCTGCTGGCTCCAGCGGTGTGGCGCACCTCGCGGCGCAGTATGGAGTCCCGGTCATCGCCTCCGGCATCCAGGACTTTCGCGATCTCGCCGAGCATGAGGGGATTGCCATGCGGTTCTTCACGCCAGGCGATGTGGACAGCCTGGTCGAGCAACTACTCTTTGCCTTGAATTCCCCGGACGTGCTGAAAGAGATGGCTTGGCGGAGTTACGCAGCCGGGGTAGCTATGAGCATGCCGCTAGTAGTGCGGGAATACATCCGCTCTTTCCGCCAGCACGAGCGCATCAAAATCCTGCAATCGGCGGCCGGCTTGCGTCGCGCCGGTCAATTCCGCAGGTCGGACGAGCTTGCTCGCACCGTGGGTGAGAAAATTCAACTATGGCAGGACGAAGACCAGATCGCCAGTCCCTCTGTTTAGCCCGGATCTATCTGTGATTCGGATTCTGGAGCTGCGAGTTCTGAGGCAGCGAGGAATCTACCGGCTGCGGGCTTGGCATTGCATTTCGATCTGGTTCGGAATTCGGGGGTGGCAGCTCGGGGAGAGCGGGAGGCCGCGCGGCAATCGGAGGCACGGGCGTCGCGTCTTGCTCTCCGCTCGCAGAGTCCGCGTCGCGACGCTTCAGTTCGATAGGTCTTTGTGCGCGGCGCTTCGTCTCTTGAATCGCCTTCAGTGTGGCCTCCACATCCAACTGGTTGCTGTCGGCCAGTTTGTCGATCTTCTGTCCTTCGGCGTCTCGGCGCGTGGAATAGCTTACTCGGGCATTCGCGTCTCGTCCGGAGCGCGCTGCTTCGTAATACATTTCGGCGCTCTCCCGATCACCCTCCAGCTCGGCTACGTAGCCCAGATTGTTCAGTGTGAATGCATTCTGTGCGTCCCGTTGATATGCCTTTAAGAAAAACTCCCGTGCAACCACCGGGTTGTTGTCGTTCAGGGCCGCCACTCCTCGCAGATTGAGGCGAGCGGTCGTTGCCTCAACCCCTTCGCCGCGGGCGATCTGCTCGCTGACGGCCGCCGCGTTCCCCGCAGCTACCTCGCTGATCGGCCGGCCGCGCCACTTCACACGCGGAGTCACCACAACCCGCTGCGTTGAATGCAGACTGGCCGCCGCGGAGTAACATCGTAGTGCTCCCTCGATATCTCCGACGGCCTCCATCGCAGAGCCAAGATTGTTGAGTAGAAACGGATCGTTGGGATGGCGTGGCAGGGCGGATTGCAGCAGGTTCCTGGCTTCAAACACGTGCCCTTGTTGAAGCAGCACAATCGCTCGCTCGTTGAGCTTGCTGATCTCCTGATCGGAATCCTGCACGCGCCGAAATGCCTCATCCAGGGGCTTGCCCTTGAGGGCCGCTTCACTGGATTGGTCGATGACCGCATCCGTATGGTCCCGCGCCGCCAGTGCATAGTAGTGCAGGGCTCGATCGGCATCGCCCTCCAATTCGGCGACATATCCGAGATTATTCAGAGTGAACGGGTCTTCCGGATCCAGCAGGTAGGCCCGATAGAAGAGCCGCTTGGCTTTTTCCTGATGCCCGTGCTTCAGTTCGGCAACACCTTCCCGGTTGAGCTTCTGGCTGGGTGTGGATACGCCGTGCTGCGGAAGGGGTAGCTGCAAATCGCCCGCTAACCCCTGGGTCGGACCGGCGAGAAGATACATCGCCAGCAAACCGGGAATCGCAAAAAATGTTCTCACCTTGGTCAAATTCATTATTGTCGCCGGCACTATGATGTCTGAAAGCCAACGTTCGGTTGGACTACAGCAAATACCCGATGCCGATGCCCATCCGAGGTCACCCCATTTAGCATCCAAATGTGGCGATGGCAAAGTTCTTCTGGGCGATGATGTTCTGGACGATGATCTTAAGAGTCGGCTGCGCGCCAGCGCAGGTGGCTGCGCCCGCCAGATCCCACGCCACATCCGACGATGCCGGCCCGCAGCCAACGGCTGGGACTGCAGACAGTCTCTCCGCAGATGTCAAGCCAGGCGGCAAAGTGGGTCTAGTGCGCGGCGTGCTGAAGCGGCTGGATCCGATCCACGATCAGCTATTGATTCACGCCTTCGGGGGCGGCGATATCCGGATTGCCTTCGATGCGCGGACTCGACTCTTTAACGAAAATAAGCGCACGCGTTTGACCAGCATTCCGGTCGGATCTGTCGTGTCAGTCGATACGGTGATCGCGGACGGGAAGCTGTTTGCGCGCGTGGTGAGAACCGGCCCGTCCAGTGCGGTTGCGCTGAATGGGCAGGTCGTGCGGTACGATGCGGCTAAGTCCCTGCTCACCCTACGCGATCCCGCAAGCCCGCAAGGTGTCTCGCTACTCATTACTCCCAGTACGACGGTTGTCAACCGGGGCCAGCCCGCCTCGCCACAGGCCTTGTCTCCGGGCACGCTAGTGCGGGTGTGGTTCTCGCCAGCGCAGAATGTGGCGAATAATGTTGAGATTGTCGCCGAACGTGGGAACTCTTTTACCTTCGAGGGCCGAGTTGTCGCCGTAGACCTGCGCGCGCGTGTGCTGGCCCTGTCCAACGATTCCGACCAAAGCGTTCGGGAGCTCGCCATCGGCTCACTGGATACCACCAGTCTCGGACTTTTGCGAGAAGGCGCCGACGTCAGTATTCAGGCCGAGTTCGATGGAGACCGCTACAACGTTCGCACGGTCACGGTCGCGTCGCGCAATCCTTGAGCCTATTCCCAGTCGCTGCGCTTCTTGTAAGCTTTCAGGACGTCTCAATCTCGGCGAGCTTCTCCCGCAGCAACCGCGCGATGAAGAAATCTGCATCGTGGAACATGTAACGGACGGTGTGCCGAGCATAGCGGGTCAGGCTTCGCAGGTCCGTCTTGTGCCAACAACACGAGTTCATGTTGGGAGACAAACCGCAATAGAAACGGAAGCGGCGGTGCGCCGAGTCGGGCATTGTCAGCATGGCCGCTGCCATGCGGTGATTCCCCTCAATAATCGTTAGCGGGTGATGCTCGTCAATGCCGATCAGCAACACGGCATCTGGCACACGGCTCCCTCGGAGATCGATTGCGATCGCCCCGAGCTTTTTCAAGAACCGACTCTGCTGCCCATGGGCCAGTTCCGCTTCGATGCGGCCAACCATTTCCGTCAGGTAGAAGCCACTTCCCGCAAAGCGCCTCCACTCGTTGCGCGGAAATGACCGCAGACGCGCCAATTCGCGCGAAGTCAGTTCAATCTCCCACCACTCCGTATCGGCAGGCAGTTCACGCCACAGGCGTCCTCGCCGGCGAAACAGCAGCGCGCGCCGGATGAAGTTTTCATGAGGATGCTCGAGATCGCCCTGCTCCACAATATGCCTGAAGTCTCGGCGATATGGGTCAAACTCGGGATGATAGAACTCGCCTCGTAAGAATTCCGCAACGATCTCCTCCTCCGGCACGGGCCGCAGGCGCCGCAACGGTTCAGAAGTTACCGGACCAGGCGCTAATTCGTCTTGCTCCCGGAGAAGCGGGATCGTGACGACCACCAGCAGTCCGCACATCACGACCAGTTGCACGAGGATCACTTGGGACAGGGAATCGTGATAACGCCAGATCGCTCCGGCCAGCAAGACGCTCGCGCCCAACTGCACCCAGGCCGCGGTGCCGATGCGCCGGGAGATCTCGTACATCATGACAACCACTGCAATGCAATAGATGCCGGTCATGACCGCATACTCCGTCAAGAGTGCGGAGAACGACGCCGTCGTCCCGATCAGAAACGGCTTCCCGAGCAGCATCATCCAAACGGCCTGTGGTGCCAGCGCCACCGCCGCGATGAATGCGGAAGTGACTGTTCCCACAAGGAGCAAGCCGGTGTACAGCACCGAGCGTCCCCCCTCGCCATGCTTGTGACTGGCCGACACCGGAAACATGCTGCTCACTACCGACCACGACAGCATGAAAACCACGCGTCCCACCAGAGCCACGGCCGCGTAGACTCCCGCCTCCGACGGCGGAAAAAAATGCTTCACCAGCAAGATGTCGAGGTTACTGAGAATCACCTGCCCGACGAAATACAGCACGGCCTGCATGCCCTCGCCAAAGGGCGCGATCTTGATTAGCTCTGTTACTGACCGGTACTGGGCCCCCGGGTTAGCGACGATGTACGCGGCGACTATGGAGAGCAGCACCGCCGTCATCACACCCGTCACGCCCATCCCGAAATGCAGGAAGAGCAGGGCCCCGCCCAACTTAACCGCCACCTCTACGACCACATTGATGGCGAGGCCACGAAAGTTGTAACAGCCCTGCATCCTTCCGCGACGTACTCCCAGCGGGATATACACTCCAGCCGCAATTGCCAGCAACACAAGGTCATGCTGTGCCGGCAGGTTGAAATACGACTTGAGGTAGGCGCTGCCTGCGACGATTAGTACGGCTATCCCCAGGCCTACCTGCCAGGCCCGGCGCAGCATACTTGCATAGATTTGCGCTCGGATGAAGGTCTCTGAATTCCGAGCGATAAACTTTGAAGTGATGATCTGGAACGATAAGGTGATGGCCGTCACTAACATCAGCAACGTGTAGAGAGCAGAGGCGTGTCCGAAGCCCGATGCACCTAACATCCGCGCGATCAGGAGGTTATAGAGCAGGTTGGTTGCGGCCACCAGCCCCGTGCTCACCAACAGGATGGCGCTGCCACGCACTATGCGTCCACGCGAGACCTCGCGGTAACCCGGCCCAGTCGTCCTTTGCGTTTCTGAAGGCGTCGTCATAGAGAATTTGCGGCCCTCAAGCAGTTGACGCAGGTGGAAGCGAATGCGTCAAAAAGCGACCTGTGCCGACGGAACGACCTGAGTGCGTCCCTGTCCGGCGAAATCGTAAAAGCTTTGCTGTTCCAGACCGAAAGAAAATCTCAAGGGGTGAGCGAGTGACGCTGTCTCCGAGCCTATGCTCCTGCCCCAGCCTCGTTCGCGAGTGTAGGAAAGCATGAGACTCGACGTCACATTGTCGTACGCATGAAAGCCGCGTCCTGAAGACCACGCACCCGAGACGGACAGCACCCAGTGCTGGTTGATCTTGTCGTCTACCCCAAAGCGCGGACGAAGAGTTTGCGCGATCGCGAACTCATTGCCTTCGACCCGCCACGCGCGCAGAAACTCCCCCACCGCTGACACGCGGATGCGGGAACCGAATCCATGCTGCAGGCCTGCATAGGAAATCGTCTGGTAGTACTCATGTACGGATGGTCCGAAGATCAGGTCACGCGCGCTGTACCCGGTCAGCAGCACGGTCTTTCCCCAGGGTCGGCCCACGCGGAAATCGAGAGCACCAGAAAGGTCCCGCGAGTGCAAAGCCTGCTCCGTGAACGGACCAGCCTCCCGAATCAAATTGCCGGAAAACGAGAGCCAATTCCCGATCGGGCTGCTTGCCATGTAAAGGAACTGGCGAAACAGATTCTGATTCATGGCTTCTGGCGCAAGCGTGTCGCGCCGGATTGTGTACTGGAGCCCGGGCATAAAGTTCAGCTTCACGTTGCCGAGTTGCATCGCCGGCGCCACGGAAATGTTGAAGATCGTGTCGAACGTATTGCGATTCTGAATCAGAAGCTCACTCGGGAATGAGACGCTGCCCTGAGCATTGCGCTCTGCGACAAAACCTTGAATCCGAGGAAACGAACCCGGCCGGAATTGAAAGCGCGAATCGGCGAAAGTCTCGATCGAACGCCGTGGGGGTGGTAACAAGGCTCCGCCGTTTTGCAAGCCGAGCAGACGAGCGTCCAGTTGATAGATGTTTTCGTCTTCAAACAAGGCACTTACGCGAACCATGGAACTCGCTCCAATATGATCGGTGATGGGGCGGCCTTCTTCCTCGGCCAGTTCCATTTCCGCGGTGCGGATCGCTGGGTCGTGCGGGTCCAGTTGGTTAGCGCGGACGAAGCTCGCGAGCGCCCGATCATCCTCGCCAAGCTGTCGGTAGACGTTCCCTTGAGCGACCTGAAAGTCGTAGTTGTTGTCGCGCTCCGGATCGTTGCGCAGGCTGGCCAATTGCAATTCCGCGTTGCGCGTGTCGCCCAGGGCCAGCGACGCATTCGCCATCCCCACCGCCACCGCGGCGTCTTCTGCGCCTAGCGCCTGTGCGCGCCCATACATGCGCTGAGCCAGCGGATACTCGTGGATATTCATAAGGATATCCGCAGCGTTCAGGTAGTCTTCAGCGGAGGTCACATCGGTGGGCGCGACTCTCGCCTCGGCAAAGCCGAGCGCCACTTGCTGTTGCGCGTCGGATGCTTTGCCTTCTTCCGCAAACAATCGACCCAAGGCAAGCCGGACCTGTAGACGATCTTCGTCGGAGCTCTCCAGCGCCCGCGCGTACCTGGTCATGGCCTGGCCGCGATGGCCCAGGATGCGCAGGACGTCCGCCGTTACGAGCAGAACTTTGTAATCCTGCCCGCCAGCGCGTTCCGCTGAATCAATTGCCTGCATGGCCTCGGACGACCGGCCAACCTGTGCATAGCATCTTGCAAGCTGCGCCGAAATCATCGGGTTGTTCGGCGCAACTGCGAGCGCATTGTGCAAAGTGTCGGCCGCGTTCGCATACTTGTGCGCCCGATACTGCACATCAGCAAGTGCAACGTAGGAATTCGGATCATTCGGATTCAGCTTCAGAGCTTTCCTGTACTCGCCTTCCGCGCGAGCTAGCATGGCTCGCTGGCGATAGCCCTCAGCTTTGACGAGATGCAGACTCTCCAAATCGGGAAGCAAACGGCTTGCTACTTCCGCCTCTTTCAGCGCTGCCGTGGAGCGCCGCAACTGGAGCAGGGCATAAGCCAGTCCGAGATGCGCTTCGCCGTACTGTGGATTCAGCGCTAGGGCCTTGCGGAAGTCCTGCTCAGCCTTCGTGGCCAGGCGCATATCGTTGTACACATAGCCGCGGTTCATATAACCCACCGCCATGTTGGGATCGATCTCTAGGGCATGCGTGAAGTCATCGACGGCGGCCTGGTATTCGTTGCGTTCGGCGCGCACGTACCCCGCAATCAGAAACAGGTCGCGATCGTCTTTAAAAACGGGTTGAAAGCGGGCCACGATCTTCATCGCTTCATCGGGGCGCTTGAGAAACAGAAGGTCATAAGCGAGATAGTCAACGGCCTCGCGATCCTTGGGTAATTTCTGGATCACCTGATACCCAAGATCTGCCGACTCCGCGTAGTTTCCGGTCATCGTCAAGTACCGCTCGTGCTCCCGCATGACTTGCGGGTCTTGTCGCACTGCGGCCGACGCACGCGTGAGCCACTCGCTGGCCTGAGTGGTGTGGTGTGCTTCGAGCGCCGCATTCATCGCACCGGAAACAATCAGTGGATGGTTTGGCGACCTCTTGTAGGCCTGCTCGTAGCTTTCTTGAGCTTTCGGAAATTGACGGTTCGCGCTATACAAATCACCCAGGGCCAAATAGGGCCCATAGTCGTCGGAATGTTTCTTCGCAAACTCCAGGAAGTAGCCCCGGGCGGCCTCGGAGTCGCCCATCTCGCGCGACAGGAAGCCGAGCGAGCCTAATGCGCCCGCATTCGATGAATCGATGGCCAGCGCCTCGCGGTAGGTCTTTCGGGCCTCTTCCCTCCGCTCCGTCTTCCAAAGAAGATTCGCGTAGTTGAGAAGCAACAAGCCGTTGCGAGGCTCGAGTTGGAGAGCTTCTTTTAAATCTTTTTCGGCGAAATCGACATGGTTTCCCGCCGCTTCGGTTGCTGCTCGCAGCCGCAAAAACTCGGGCCGTGCAGGGCCCGCCAGGTCGATGGTACTGATCGCTTTTACCGCGTCTTTCGTCACGCGCTCTGCGTTCGCAGTGTCTCCGGCATCGCGGTAAATCTGGGCAAGATCCACGCGTAACGAGATTGGATAGAGAACACCCTCCGGCACGCCCTCGGGCAGTTGCTGCAGTGCCGCCTCGTATTCGCGGATCGCATCCTCGCTCCGATGCTGGGCCGCATCGAGCCTTCCCCGCAAGGCATACCCGCGGTAGTGCTCGGGATTCAGCGTTGCGGCCTGGTTCAGAAGGGTCGTGGCTTTGTCGAACTCCTCGGCATTGAGCATGGCTTGCGCGGCATTGAGTTGGATCTCTATGTCCCGCGGCGCCCGGCTCGCCGCTGCACCATAATTGCGCGCAGCCGCGTGTGCGTTGCCGGCCAGCGCGTAGGAGTATCCCAGTTCCGCGAGCGTGCCCGCTTCTTTCGCGTGTAAGTCTTCCAGGATGCGGATCGCCGCGTCGTACTGGCCCGTGTCGCGGTAGTAAGACGCAACCGCTCGCAGCACCTCGGGATTGGTCGGAGCCGAGCGGTGCGCTCTCCCCAGCATCTTGTGTGCTGACTCGTCATCTCCTGTTCGCTGATAGGCGCGGGCCAGCAGAAGTTCAGTTCGCGCCGACGCCCTCACACCTTCTGAACGTTGCAGATAATCGACTGCTCGTTTCGGATCGGTGGGCAGCAGCAGTTCGCCCGCGAGCTGAAGGTCCGCATCGCTCTTGGGATTCGCAGCCAAGGCCTCTTCCAGCGTTTGCTGCGCTTCGGCGGGACGCCCCATCCGGGCGTAAGTTTGCGCCAGACCGGAAAGTCCCTCGACCGAAGATGGCTTCAGAGCGAGACCCCGGCGATAGGCATCGACAGACAGCGAATACTGTCCGCTCAGCCGGGCTGCGTAAGCCAGGGTAAACCAGAGATCAGGATTCTGCGGAGCGGCGTTCGCCGCACGCTGGGCGTGCGTAGTTGCGCCCTTCGCGTCTCCGTGTTGCAACGCATTCTGCGCGGCTCGCGCCTCACGCGCCACCTCAATGCTCGCGCCCCAGCCCATCCCGGTCTCGTTATCTACGGGCGGCGCGGCTCGCTTTCTGGAAGGGGCGGGCGAAGTGGAAGAAGAAGTTTGGCCGTTCACATCAAAAGTCTGGGCGGCGCTGGCAGTGGCCGCAATCAGGACTGCAAGCCGTACCGAACCTCTGAACATCCAGCCCCTGAACGCTGATTGCACCATTCTCCTTCCAAACCTCCTGGCTGATCGTCCGGCTGGTGGGGTAGGGATACACACCTGCCCTTCCGTTGTCGCTGAGATGCCAGAAACTCCCGATGTGGTTGGGCACCTTTGCGCGCCGTGACACGCACCTCCAAGAAATACGTACCAACCTTGCCCGGCTTCCGGGAATCAAAGACTGCGACTCAATGAGAGACCGCCAGGAAACATTCGTGCTCCCGACTGAGACCAGCACTTGGCAACGCCCGATTCCCATTGCAGCCATCATCCTGCTGGCGCTCGCGATTCACGGGCCTTTGCTCGTGATGCAGTTGCCGGCGACTACTTCCTATGACGCAAACTTGCACATCTTTTTTGCGTCGCACTATGCTCATCACTGGTTCAATCCCTGGAACGAAAAGTGGTTTGCCGGCTTTTCACAAACCACCTATCCTCCGCTGACTCACCAATGGATTGCGCTGCTCTCGTATATCGTCGGCCTCACCGAGGCCTTTATGCTGGTGCAGTTGGCCGCCGTCGTCCTGCTGGCGGTGGGGGCGTACCGGTTCGCGCGCCTTTGGGTGAATGACCGAGCAGCCAGCTATGCTGGGATGTTGGCCGTGTTCGCCGGCAGCATCGCGTTTCTTGTCTATTCGGCAGGGCAGTTGCCAACCACGTTGTCAGCGGCTTTGTACTTTGTGGCTCTGCCTTATTTTTATTCGTGGTGCATATCGGCCAGTTGGCGATCCCTTCTGAAGGGGATTGCTCTCACCCTTGCCGCCGCATCGGCGCATCACGTCACGCTCATCTTCGGCTCCGTCCTGTTTGCCGTGCCAGTCTTGTGGCTGGCGTGGTACGACGGTCGCGAGAAGGAGCAACCCGGAGTCCCAATCATCGGGCGCGGTTTCGTCTTCGCCGCGATTGCGGCAGTCGGGGTTGGGGTCGTGCTGTTGCCTTACTGGATTGCTATCATCCGGCATCCCATCGAGCAGATGCCCATTCCGCACGCGAGTCGTTCGAACTTCCTGATGAATTGGATATACGGCATGAATTACTTCATCGTGCCGTATGGCGCTTTGATCCTGGCGTTGCCCTTCATCGTGATCAAGGGTGCATCGAATCCTCGTTTGCGAATCCTGCTGCTTGCCTTCTGGGTCACATTCCTGATTGCCCTGGGTGGCACCACGCCGGTGCCGCGCTGGGTCTTCGGCCGGGCCTTCGAAATTCTCACCTACGAACGCTTCACGCTGTGGGCGACGGTGCTGGCGCTACCGATTGTGGGATTGCTGGTGGCGCAAGTCATCGACCGTTTTCCACGCTGGGGTGCGATCGGCGTCAGCACGGCCGCTATTGCCAGCCTGGCGCTGGCGCTGGGTTGGTTGTCGTGGAGCCCCTTTCGAACCTTTAGTTCGCTCAACGTAGATTCAGTGGTCGGGTTCCTGAATCGCGACGGCCACGATCAGTACCGCTATCTCACACTGGGATTCGGCAATGCTCTCCCCAAGGTTTCGACCTACGCCACCGCCAACAGCGTGGATGGCGAGTACAACTCTGCCCGCCTGCTGCCGGAGATGACCCGTTACGGCGCAGCGCAATTGACCAACGCGAAATTCTTCGGCGTCGCCGGCATGGATTCGCTCCGCGCCATGCTCCAGCACGCCAACCACTATGGTCTGAAATTCATCTTCGTGCACGATCCGTTTTATGAGCCTCTCCTGGTCTTCGGTGGCTGGCGCCAGGTTGAGAGCTATGATTCCGGTAGCATCACGGTGTGGTCCAAGGACGACGCGCCTCCCGCGCGCACGATCCCGTCAGATGCCATGCCCAGTCCATGGGAAGGTTGGATGTGGGGCATCCTGCCCATTGGCAGCAGCTTCTTGGCAATTCTGTTCGTGTGGTTTCTTGTAGAGCCAGGCCAATTACAGGTCGAGCCGCGCCGCGTGCAGCAGGGGATGACGCTTCCCAGGGAGACGCCGGAAGGCATCTACGCCAATGAGGTGCACTCATGAAGTGGGCCTTGGTTGCTCTTCTCGGCATTGCGACCGCAGTCATGGTTGCCATTGCTTGGCTGCAATCCGGAGGTCTGAAGCAGCATGCCATGTTCTCTGCGGCATCCCCCGAAGAAGCCGTGCAGGCTCTCATGAGTCAAATACGGTCTCACAACTACCAGCAGGCCTATGCTTCGCTCGATCCCAGCAGCGATACGGATCTGGCATCCTTGATTCGCGATGTGGCGGGAAGCGACGGCAGCTTGCGAACGTACTCCTCGCTGCAGACCGCGCAGGTTTCGCCGTTGCACGCCGATCGCGACCAGGCTCTGGTCCGCCTCCGAATGAATTGGTCGAGCGCGCTGGGCTCGCTCGATGATGTGCGGGATTTGCGTGTGCGCCGCGATGGTTCCGTCTGGCGTGTGGTCTGGCCGAAACTGGCGGTTTCCGCGGTGCCCCCGCAGGTGGTGTCGGTGAACTACTTGAGTTGGGACGTCATTGGCCGTAACACATCGCAGAACTGGGGTGCGCAGGACGTAGACTCGCCGAAAGTGCGCATAACCTCAATGAACGCGATCTCGCGTCCCGATCGCGTCGTGATTCTGGGGGAAGTCGAAAATGAAGACACAGTTCCCGCGTATTTGAACGTGAATGCTACGCTGCTCAAAGCGGACGGCTCTCCCATCGAGGAAGAAGGCAGCTTCGATCTGATCTCGCACGTGCTGCTCCCCAAGCAGGTTACGCCTTATCGCATCGACTTTCCGGGAGTTCGCATGGATGCGGTAAGGAGTGTGCGGATGGATGCGCGCGCTCTCTTAGTCCCGGCCAGCGCTGATCCGGTGATTGCGGTCACGGACCAGGCGCTAACCAAAGACGGATTGGACCGAAACGTGTTGAAGGGCGAATTGGTGAATCAAAGCGGCCGCCCCGTCAACATCGCGCAGGTCCTGGCAGCCTACTATGACGACTCCGGGAAAGTAATCTGGGTCTCGGATGGTTATGTAGATCAGACTCTTATGCCGCAGGTTTCTGTGCCGTTTGCTGTCGACATTCCGGATGACATTGCGGGACGGCTGAAGAATTATCGCGTCATCGTCAATCACTACTCGCGGCCGAGCAGCTAGCATGAAACGCAGAACCCCTATCGATTTCGCATTGTGCAAGCGTCTGACCGGCTTGGCCCTGTTGTGCGTACTGCCTGGTTGGGCAAGGGCTGCCGAACTGCACGTGCCCGCAACTGTGGAAGCAGGCCAAAGTCTCTCGATTCCTGTCGAGCGATCCGGGCCAGCCACTTTCTATCTCTTGGGTCCTGACCATGTTGTGAAACGCACTGTGAGTCTCGGGAGCGATCTGCAGATTCAGTCCAGCGATGTACGCGCCGCGGGCCGCTACCAGGTGATCCTCTGCGACCCGTCATGCACTTCCGCAACGTTCGAGGTGAGGGCCGCCGAACCGGCGCACTTGAGCTTTTTTCTCCATCCTTCGCGGGTGCCCGTCTCCACTCCCGATTCGATTGATGCGACCGCGTTTGTGTTTGACCAGTATTTCAACCTGGTTTTGACCCCGAGTACAGTGGATTTCCGGGTCACCCCGGCCAGCGGTGCCAGCGTCACACGGCGAGCTTCCACAACGCACGGTGTGACCTGGATGCGGATGGACTCGACGCCACATGAGGGGCCTGTTCAGGTGACCGCAGTCTTAGGCAACGTGGAGGAAGCGCGAGTGATTCAACAGGTCGCGGCAGAGGCTTGCGGATTGCGCATGAAAGCCGTGGCGAGCGGGAAAATGGTGACCCTCGAAACCGATCCTGTGCGCGATTGCAGCGGCAATGCGCTTCCCGATGGCACCGTGGTTTCGTTCACCAAAGTTGACAAGGCGGGCAAGAGCACGGTGGACACGCCGATCAAGAAGGGTATTGCGCGAGTGCAGTTCAGCGTCCAGGGGCGGGCGCAGATCAGCGTCGCGTGCGGAGTCGTGCTGGGCAACGAAGTCGCCGTCGCCTTCCATGGAAAACTATGAAGAGCATGATTGATGTAACGCCGGCCCTCAAGAAAATCGTGCCTCGGTTCGTCAAAGCCGCGAGCATCGCCATTGCAGCTTGTGTTTTGGTGATCGCCCAATCATCACCCCGGGTTAACCTTCCCCAAGTCAACCTCGATGCTGCGGGACTTACCCCACGCCCCATCGAGGACCTCACGGGAACGACGATAGCGCGCCATTACGCACTGGCATGGCGCGATCTGGCAGAGGCTTTGGAATCCGGCCGGACGGAAGGGCTCGGCGAAGAGTTCGTCGGAATCGAAAAAGATTGCCTTATGCATAGAATCAGCGAGCAAAAGCAGGCGGGCGTGCAGGTTCGGATCGTGGATCACGGCCACCATCTGAAGGCTGTCTTCTATTCCACCGATGGGGCTGCCATGCAGCTTCTCGACCAGGCTCAGTTGGAGATCCAGACCTTCGACGGAAGCAAGTTGCTCGATACACAGAATGTGCCCCACGAATACATCGTTCTCATGACCCCAGGCGCAGATCGTTGGTACGTTCGCGATCTCGAGGAAGTCTCTGCCAAAGCCTTCTGAGACCTTGCTGAGAAGGCTGCTTCGAGCCAACTCTTGGCAGCGTCCTCTCATCGGAACCGGAGTGCGAAATCGTAGATGAAACTTTACCAGTATGCCCTTTTGGCGTGTGTCGTGATCGCGAGTTACGTTCCGAGCGCGTGCACGCACGCGAATTCGCGGAATCTCGCGCTCAAGGACATCCCTGCCTCGCCGGGCAATCCCAAGATTCTCGCGGACTACCAGCCCTGGTTCGGCGATCCGGACCACATTGATGTCGGCTATAACAGCCAGGACCCAAACGTCCTGCGCAAGCAAATTGAAAATGCCCGCAACATGGGCATCTATGCCTTCGTGGTGGATTGGTATGGCGCGCGGCGTCCCTTTCTCGATCGAAGTACTGCCCTCCTCCAGCGAATTACCAGCGAGCAGCACTTTCACATCGCGCTCATGTATGACGAAACCCAGGATGACAACGGACACGCAACGGACGATGCCATGGAGGCGATGGAACTGGCTTACAAGAAATACATCGGCCCCGGCGCTCCAGGACGCGATGCGTACCTGCTGTACCGCGGGCGACCCGTCGTCTTTGTGTTTCCCAAGCGCGGCCACACTGATTGGAGCCAGGTGCGCGAGCAGGTGAATCAGTGGGAGCCGCCACCAATCCTGCTGTATGAGGACGATCCGCCACCGCAGTTCGCCAAAGCCTTCGACGGCGAGTACGCGTGGGTGTATCCCGGGCACAAGGGGTGGACCCAGGACGGCCAGGCCTGGGGCGAAGATTACTTGAGCGATTTCTACACGAAGATGCGAAGCAAACATCCGGACGAGGTTGCAGTGGGCGGAGTGTGGCCGGGCTTCAACGATACGAAGGCTTCCTGGAGCTTGAACCGGCACATCGATGCACGGTGTGGAAAGACGTTCGAAGATACCCTGCGCTTGTTCCAGGAGAATAACGACGCCTCGCACCCCATTCCGTTCGTTCTGATTGCCACCTGGAACGATTACGAAGAAGGAACGGCGATTGAGCGCGGCCTGCCGCACTGTGATCAAACGAAAGCGGATACCACGCATGAAGGGAATCCATGACGACAGTGAAAGAACGTGCGGCCGCGATGTTCGAGACGATGGCGGTTGTGCATCTCCATGCGTTCACACCCCAGGGGCAGCGAGGCGAAACCAGCCCGCAGATCGTAAGGGCGCTCGCGGGACTGCAACGCATGTCCAGGGAGGAGTGGTCCCACTTTCTGCGCTTTGCGGAACTGCAGCGCGTATCCCTGCGCACGTTGCAACTCTTGGAGAAGTGGATTGTGGCCAATGCACTCACGCCGCGGTTTGACGAACTCGACGATCGGAGGCAAGTCGAGGAACAGAAGATCGGATGCGCGCTCGCGGCTTTGGACAAGGTTGTGCGCGCGCTCGAACTGACCGGGCATTCTCCCATCGTGATCAAAACCCTCGATCACTGGCCCGATATAGGCAGTGATCTTGATCTCTTTATCGCCGCCACCGAAGGAGATACCGTGCGCGCGATGCAGAGCGAACTGCAAGCCGAGCCGCAGCCGCAGAGTTGGGGCGATCGATTGGCGCACAAATGGAACTTCCGGATCCCGGGACTGCCTCAATTGGTGGAGATCCATGTGGGCTGCCTCGGACAAACTGGCGAGCAGGACGCGCTACCTGCCCACTTGGAAGAAAGCAGCGTGATCCACGATATCGGCCCTTACTCCTTTCGTGTCCCGGCTGCAGAGGAACAAGTCACCCTCGCGACTCTCCAAAGGATGTATCGCCATTTCTACATTCGTTTCACCGACCTGCTGAACCTTACGGGACTGGTCCGGGCAGGCGGTCTGGATTTTACACGGCTGCGCACTTCCGCCCAGCGCTGGTCGATCTGGCCAGGAGTAGCGACCCTGCTCAAGATCACTTCGGACTATAACGAGCGTGCGGGCGTTGGCCCGCTCCCACTGCCGGAGTTCGTGCTGCGCTCGGCACGTTTCGGGGCCGAGGTAACGCACGTAGGGGAACGGTTCTTGCGCCTGCCCATGGTGCCCCAGGGTTCGCAACTGTTCCTGCAGCAACTCATCGGAACGGGAGCGGCGCGACACTTTCGCGCGGCGGCCCGCTTGTCTCTATTGCCGGCACTGGCTGCTGCCGCATTTGTCAATCTGCGGATTACCGGAAACGACAAGGGGATTTGGTAAGGCTAACTCGGCGGCAGGAGTGCCGACCCTTCGGCATCTCCCCGTGAGGTTCAATCGACTTAAGACAGTTTCCGCATCCAGAAGCTGGAGGGCCAGATGTGGTCGCCATCGCGCGTGGGAAGGAATCGTCGCTTCTTTGCGGGCATGTTGCGATAACTGTGCCGCCAGTGCGGAAACGCATTTTCGAGCGCCGTGGTTGCTCGGCTTTGCATGCAACTGCTGCCCCACAGCACTTCGAATTGCGGATTGAACATGAGCAAGGCCTGCAGCAGGTACTGCTCGGACCAGAAGGCGAGATTGTGCAAGACCGCCTCGCGCGGATAGTCGGCGGGGATGAAGATGTCATGGGCGTGAATGAGCACGCCGCCGGCGATGCGGGGAATGATTTCGAGATACTCGCGCACGACATCGCTGCCGATTCCGACTACGTGACTCGAATCTAGAAACAGAAAATCGCCGCTTTGCAGGCTGAGGAATACATCGAGGTCCACATTCTGCACGGTTTGGGTAATGAGATGGACGTGATTGCTCAATGCTTTCTTGGGGAACCGATCCGGATATGGGTCAATTGTGACCAGCTCACCGGGCACTCCATCCAGCTTGAGGTTCTGATCGAGGGCAGCTGCCATGACACGGCTGCTGTAGCCACCCCCTACCTCCACGATCCGTCGCGGCTTGTAATGGCGCACCAGGCAATAGGCAATCTCTGCATCGACAATCTCGAAGAAGCCATTGCTGTAGTTGTAGCCCACGCTGAAAAACGGCGACGAGTCCGATTCCCACTCGGTCTGATATTGCGGAACGACCGTTTGCAGGAAGTCCAACTGCCGGCCGAAGGCAAGGTCTAACCCGACGGGCTCTTCCTCGGCCGGCCATTCCCGGGACTCGAGTTCGCGAAAGTCGGGCACGGGCCAGTAGTAGTGATTCGGACTCACCGTGATCCCGATGCGCTGGAACATCCGGAATGCATTCCGCATGAAGGAGAGCGCCGTCTCATTGTCGTGCAGCTTGCGAGCAAGGCTGAGCAGCGGTTTGTGGGCGCGGGCCTTTTCCGGCTGGCCATCTTTCTCAAAAGTGACTCCATAAAAGGACGGGATTTGAGCAGGAGATCGGACAGGTGCTTGTTCATTCGGCGACATATGCCAAACTCTGATGCAAAATTCCATCGGTGTGGCGGAAGAATCTCGAAGAACAGGCACGATTTCAGTAGTTAGCGGGGTCGCGAGGGGCAAGGATGGAGGACGGGGCTAAGAAGCATCAGGCAGGTGCCAATTGTTCTCGGCAAAAGCCCTTACCTCGTAGCGGAGAATGCCTTAGGTTCCCAGAGCAGCGTCGAACCGCACTATTGTGCCTACTCGAACCGTGGGCCTCGAATACGGTGTCCACTGGATAGACCGAGGGCGCTCGCCCGCACTAATGTAATCGAGGACGAATAGGTCTGCATATGAATGTTGGTTCTACGCGAGTGGCGTTCGGTTCGAGCGCACCCAGTACACTCTCACAGGAGACTCCGTGACTAGGCTCGATCTGGCCATGCCAACTGGACCTGCAACTCGTGTCCATCAGGGCGAGGTAGGCGCTACGCTTCCTATTCGCGACGTGCACCGCCGGATAATCTCGCAGCCGGTTTTATCGCTGAGCGCATTCACGCCTAGCGACTCTTGGAGCGGGCGCGGGGTTTCGACAACCCGGAGCGCGCTAGGCTCGATCCTTGCGCACGCGCTGTTCATTGGGGCCATTGCCGCGTTCTCGCTTTGGCCGCATAAAGTGCTGTCCGAGGCGAGACCGATCGAGAGAGTCACACTGATCGCACCTTTCCTCGAATCCTACGCGCTGCCGCTCGCCACTAAGCAGGCGGGAGGGGGCGGCGGAGGCGGAGATCGCGACAAGATCGAAGCGCCGCGAGGCGAGCTTCCGCGGGCGGCCAAGCAACAAATCACACCCCCGCAGATCGTGGTGCGCAATGAACATCCAAAGCTGATGGCCGAGCCGACGGTGGTTGCGCCGCCACAGATCCGGATGACCGCCTCCACGCCGAACCTGGGACTTCCGTCCGCACCAGTTCTACCGAGCATCGCCGCCTCCAACGGGATAGGGTCGGTTGGCGGTATTGGGTCGGGTGCAGGCGGGGGAGTTGGTAAAGGGTCAGGCCCCGGCATAGGCGAAGGTTCCGGAGGTGGCGTCGGCGGAGGGACATATAGAGTGGGAGGATCAGTGCTGGCACCGCGTCCGTTGGCCACTCCCGATCCGGAGTACACCGAACAAGCGCGCGAAGCCAAGTTGCAGGGTATGTGCGTGCTTGGGCTGATTGTCGGCGCGGACGGAAAGCCACGGGATATTCGCGTGATCCGCAAACTCGGAATGGGCCTGGACGAAAAGGCGATAGTCGCCGTGAGTCAATGGACATTCGCGCCGGCAACCAAAGATGGCACACCCGTGCCGGTACAGATCAGCGTGCAGGTGAGTTTCAAACTGAATTGAGCGACCCTCTGCCTCAACCCCAGGGCTCTGGGAGCCCCCGGGGGCTTTTCTATCGATCTTAGTCCGCTCGACCACAAGATCTCTTCACGCCTAACAATCTGGCGGCCCGTCACCAGCCCGCAATGTTATGGATGATGATGCCATGGTCGACCGGTGCTAAGCGGCCTGCACGATGGAGTTGCGCACGGCATAGCGGACCAAGCCGGCAACCGAGTGGACATCAAGCTTGTGCATCACGTTGGTACGGTGAGTCTCGATGGTTTTAACGCTCAGATTCAACAGTACCGCCGCTTCCTTGCTACTATTCCCCTCCGCCAACAGCTGCACCACCTCGCGTTCCCGGCCCGTCAATCGATCCTTCATAGAACTGCCGGGATCCAGGTTGCGATGCAGATATCCGTCAAGCATCATCTTCGCCGCACGAGCCGTGAAGAAGGTGGCCCGCCTCTGCAATGCCTCAACTGCCAACAGCAGGTTTTGAGCCGCGTCGGACTTCAGAATGAATCCGCGAGCCCCTGCTTCAAGTACCTGGCGGATCAATTCGTCCGACTCATACAAAGTGAGAATAAGGATCGGGGTTCCCGGTCTTGCCTGGAGAATCTGCCGCGCGGCATCCATCCCGTTCAGCATCGGCATGGCTACGTCCAGCACTACCAAGTCCGGCTTCAATTCTGCGACTTTGGCCACCGCTTCTCGACCATCGCGAGCTTCGCCGCAAACCGTCCATCCCGGATGGCCTTCCAGCAACGTACGAATGCCGCAGCGCACGACATCGTGGTCGTCCGCAACCAAGATCCGAAATGATTTCGTGTTCCGGCCCTCAATACCGAAATGGTTGGGGAAAGGCCGCGGTGCGGCGGGCGTAATCGAGGCATCTTGTGGGACTTGCTCAGCACGGAATTGCGGTTTGCCGCCACCGGCAATCAGAACGTTTTCGGGAGATACGCGATTACCACTAGTCTCAGGCATGAGAGGAATCTAACATCAGGACCTTTCCACTGACTGGTCAATAGGGGACAGTAACGCTTATTCCCATTCGACGTGGCAGCTCAGGGAAAAAAAGAGCGATGGGTGGGAGAGTGGTCAATATTGCCCAGCTTTTCCCTGAGGCCTAAGGTAACTTTCCAGTATTCGGCCAAACACATGAGACCAAACCCAAACACATGAGACCAAACGAAGATTCTAGCTGCTTGGAGGACATTCTTATCAGCGGCGAACTGCGCTCTCGGCCTCACCGGTTGCCAAATCTGGAAGTCGAGAGTAAAGCTCTGCGAGTCCTTGCGCGGGTGATGGCGGATTCTCCAAGGCAACTGCCAGACACACTTCTTCGGTTTGCCTTGGAGCTTTGCCGGGCGGGCACGGCTGGTATCAGCTTGGTCGAAACGCTTCCGGAGGGCGAATCAATCTTTCGTTGGACGAACGTAGCGGGGTTGCTCAAAGACCACGTGGGCAGCTTCACTTCGCGAAACTCCAGCACTTGCGGAGTGTCTCTCGAGCGCAAGTCTCCGCAACTGTTTTCATATCCCGGGAGGCATTTCGGCTATCTCAATGAGGTTCCGGTTCCGGTAGTCGAAGCTTTGGTTATTCCTCTAATCGGCGCAGGTCCAGTCGGCACGATTTGGATTTTCTCTCACGAGGAAGGGATCGTTTTCGACTCCGAAGACGTTCGCATGATGACGGATCTAGCTGACTTTACCAGCTCTACCTTTCGTGTGATTCAGCTCCTGGATGCGGAGCGCTCGGCACGACACGATGCGGCAACTGAAATTGCAAGACAGACTGCCGAGCTACACGCGCAAGTTGCGGAACGCAAACGGGCGGAGCAAAGCCTTGGCGAGCTCACAGGCAGGTTGCTTCAATTGCGAGATGAGGAACAAAGGCGCGTTGCTCGTGAATTGCACGACAGCGTGGGCCAATTATTAGTGGCAATGTCCATGAATCACGGTAGAGTACTGGTGGAGAAGCATCTGAGCCCTCTGGCAGCGAAAGCTATCGCTGAGAACACGGCACTGCTGGCGCAAGTGTCCAGAGAAATTCGTACGATCTCTCATCTGCTGCATCCCCCGCTTCTGGATGAGGTTGGATTAGCGCCGGGCATGCGGGAATATCTGGAAGGATTCGCTGAACGCAGCCCTATGAAGGTTCGGTTCGAGATCGCGGAGAATTTTGGGCGATTGCCGCGCGACTTGGAGACCGCCGTCTTTCGCATCGTGCAAGAGGGCTTGACGAACGTTCACAGGCATTCCGATAGCCAGACTGTGACTATTCGCATTGTGCGCTCTTCCGACGAGGTTTCGGTGACCATAGCGGACGCAGGAAGAGGCATTCCAAAACAGAAGATCTGCGAGATCGAAGCTGGGCGCGCGTCCGGTATCGGCCTTCGAGGTATGCGAGAACGCGTCCGGCAATTAGGCGGCAGCTTTAGGATTCGCTCGACTGACAATGGCACCGTGGTGGTTACCCGGCTACCGATATACAAGAGCACGGAGCCACGTTGTGATGATTTCGTGGCGCCTCCGCTCTTTGTCACACCATCCGGTTTGTTAAGCCCAGAGACGTGGAGCGAGAAGGAAGTACTTCACTGGGAGAAAACCGCTAATCACTCCATGTAGGTTGCGCGCAAGGATAGGTCGACTTTCTTGCTCGCCCACTCTCCGCAGACACGACCAAGGCCAGGGCAGCCGCAGATGTCGTTCATGCAGCCGTGATTTCGCCATCCGGCTGGGCACAACCCGGCTGACTGGTTCCAGCGCTAACTAACCATACGTGTTCCAGGTAGCACCTTGACTCCAGCGGCGACGGCACTTCCGGAGTGGATTCGAAAGAAGCGCGCCGTCGCACAAAGTGGCACCCAACCTTCCTAGGTATTTTGTACAACTAAAGGACGCACGACGATTTCACCGCCTCGCGCAGTGAAGAGCCGTGCTCAAGGGTTCCACGACTCCATAGGAAAAGTCGTTGGATGACTGTCGCTAGGCGTGTCGGGCGCAATTACAGGTCTCCAGAGCGAGTGGTGGTGGATGATAATGCGATGGCGGATGTTGGCGATCTGCTCCGCCGAGAATCGGCAGGTCGTAGAAAGCGCGATTATGGAGTGGTCGCTGGAGGTATCTTGGTGCTCTACTTTGCAGGAGGCTCGCCCAGGCCTGCTACGCGGGAAGCATGTACTGGTCCTGTGCGAGGCGGAGCTTCCCGATGGGACGTATCAGGACGTTATGAGGGTGTTGAAGCGCAAGCTAGACCAGGTCCGCGTCATCGTTTTGTCCCCGTCCGAGAATTGCTACAACCAAGCGATCGAAATGGGTGCCTTCGACGTGATTTCCTCTCCCTGCAGCCGAACTGATGTTCAATGGATTATCATGCAGGCCGTGCAGGGTCACCCCGCCACAACGAATGGTTCGAGAAAAGGCCGACCCCCGGGGAGCCATAGTTCATTTGCGTTCGCGTGACGCCCCAGTCGAACGCACTCCAACTCCACTGGCGGCAACAAACAACCATCTTGTACTCATTTTCATCCAAATTGGGCCTCTCGATAGGAGTAGCTCGCCAATGAAATCTCGCTATACGTTTTGCTTGACTTTGCTGTCGGCCCTATTGACCCTTGCACTGGCCGGTTGCCGAGGAGTTGTGGGGTCGAGCACCCCTCCCGGTTCTCCAATGACCGTGACCATGGCGGGGACGGGCGCGGGAACCGTTACTAGCAGCCCAGCAGGAATCAATTGTCCGGCTACGTGCTCCGCGAGTTTTCCGCAGAATAGCCAGGTCACGCTCAGCGAAACTCCTGCAACCAGCGACGTTTTTTCAGGTTGGAGCGGGGCGTGCACGGGGGATGCAACCTGCAGCGTCACTTTGAGCGGAGTGAACTCCGTGACCGCGACCTTTGGCACCGCGTCCCCCAGTTACGCATTGACAGTCACGATGGCGGGGACGGGCACGGGAACCGTCACCAGCACCCCGGCCGGAATCACGTGCCCGACAACATGCTCCGCGAGTTTTGCGCAGAATACTCAGGTCACGCTGAACGAAATCCCCCGAGCCAATAATAGTTTTACCGGTTGGTCCGGCGCGTGTAAGGGAGCGGCAACCTGCGGCGTCCTCTTGACTGCAGCGGACTCCGTGACCGCGACCTTCGGCCCCAGTAACGTTTACGCTGCCCTGAATCACATCATTCTCTTCGCCCAGGAGAATCGGTCTTTAGATCATTACTTTGGAGCAATGCTGGGATACTGGTCGGCGAATGGATATGGTACGAACGGTCAGACCTTCAACGGCTTGCCGCAGTTCAATGCCGGGGGGATCTCTCCTTCGAACCCAGGCTGCGACCCGACCGTTACCGACGGGACATGCACTCCGAACCCCAGCTATCCCGTTACCTCCTTTCATTTCGCATCCGTGTGTCAGGAAGAGCAGAGCCCCTTCTGGAACGAAGCCCATAACGATTGGGACTACGCCAACCAAGCTGATCAACCCGCCGAGAATCCTCCCCCGATGAACGGATTCGTCTTCACCGCTGCGTATGACGCCCAATCGAGCTTACTTATGGATGTCAACGGCGTGCGAGCCATGGGTTATTTTGACTGGACGGACCTGAATTACTACTACTTCATGGCCTCCAATTTTGGGACCTCGGACACCTGGTTTTCTCCGCTGATGAATCGAACACAACTCAATCGCATGTACATGCTGGCCGGCACTTCCGCCGGACACGCGTATCCCCTGGCAGATCCGGAGGGCCCCCTCGCCAATAAAACCATTTTCGAGGCCTTGCAGGATGCCGGCATCACCTGGAAGATTTATGTCAACTCTGAGGCCGCCATTAATCTGAACACCGGTGCCGCATGTACCAACGACATTTCGGACGCGAACGCAGAGTGCCTTATCCAAAGCTCCTATATCAATATGTTCACTTACGAACAGACGATCATCCATAGCGCTGGCCAGAACCCGGACTTGCTGCAAAATATAGTCCCGGTAACGCAATTTGCGGTCGACGCAGCGAATGGCACGTTGCCCCAATTCGCGCTGATTGAACCTGCCTCCGCCGCGTCCCTCGATGAGCACCCCAACGATCTCGATACTTCTACGCCGGCCGATGTCCAGGCCGGAGCTAACTACGCAGCCGGGCTGATCAACGACCTTATGGCCAGCCCCAACTGGATGGATTCGGCCATGATTTTCACCTACGACGAAGCCGGTGGTTTTTACGACCACGTGCCGCCGCAACCGGCGACACCCCCTGGCGACTATCTATCGCCCTTCGATTTGAACCCCGCTCTCGGCGATATCTGCACCAAGCCCGGCCAACAATTCGGACAAGGAACTTGTGATTTCGCATGGACCGGGTATCGGGTGCCGCTGATCGTGATTTCGCCTTATTCTGTGAAGAACTTCGTCTCTCACAACATGCGCGACACCACAGCGGTGCTCAAGATGGTTGAGACCCGCTTCGGCCTGCCCCCGCTCACCGCGCGCGATGGCTCTCAAATGGACATGACCGAGTTTTTTGATTTTGTGAACAAGCCCTGGGCTACTCCTCCAACGCCGCCCACTCAAGTACAGGACGGTGAGTGCAGCCTCGTTCCGCCAGCAAGTTGGAACGATCCCCCTACCCTAGTAGTCACAATCTCGGGCGCTACAGGCTCCGGGACGGTTGCGAGCAATCCTGGTGGCATCACCGAGTGCAAGCCAGGCGGGGAAGGTTGTTTTGGCTCATTCACCTATGGCACCGACGTCAGTCTCATCGCAACGCCGAGCCGCGGTTACACTTTTACGGGATGGAGCGGCGCGGGTTGCAGCGGCACCGCCACTTGTTCGGTCGCGGTTACTTCCAATACATCAGTTACTGCGACATTCACGACGAGTGCGCCGGCGCCGGCCAGTGCCTCTGGAGGTACGCGCCAATAGGCTCATGCCCGCTACGGTTGAAACAGGACGGCTCTCGGACAGGTAAAACCACCTGGCAGCACTATGCTATTGCTCCGTACTTCACACAGCACCGGTCCCATGCGGTCGGAGGCAAACCCAGCCCTCGTTCCGAGGCTCGGAGATCATTCCAGAATGATCCCCAGCATGGGATAATGGCTTCCGTGAAAATCCAGCGAGCGTTTGTGCTGTGGTTTGTCTTCTTCTCGGTTTCCTCCTGCCTGGCAGCGACTCGGCACTACTACATCGCGGCCGAAGACGTCACCTGGAACTACGCCCCCAGCGGCCGCAATCTGCTCACTGCCACGCCTATCCGGCAACCCTGGCTTCAGCTGCAATGGCCGAAGACACGCTTTGTCGAATACACGGACGGCACCTTTACCACTCCGAAGCCGCAACCTGTGTGGCTGGGAATTCTCGGGCCTGTGATTCGCGCTGAAGTTGGGGACGAAGTGGTTGTGGATTTTCTGAATCGCAGCCACCGCGGTCACGATATGCATCCTCACGGCCTGCGTTACGACAAAATCAACGAAGGTTCCTTATATCTGCCGGTGGCTAAAGGAGGCTTTGTCGCTCCCGGCGCCCGGTATACGTATCATTGGTTTGCCAATGCGGCCAGCGGCCCGGGACCGGGACAGCCAAGCTCGATCGTGTGGTGGTATCACGCCCACGTCGACGCCGCCATCGAAATAAATGCCGGCCTGCTCGGACCGATCATCGTTACCGCCAAAGGCAAAGCGAACCCCGATGGATCTCCCAAGGATGTTGACCGCGAATTTGTTGCCTCGTTCATGATCTTCAACGAAATGGGAGGCAAACCCGCAGGGCTGTTTTATGCCATCAATGGATTCATCTTCGGCAATCTTCCCGGCTTGACCATGAAGCAGGGAGAGAAAGTGCGCTGGTATTTGCTGGGAATGGGAAACGAGATCGACCTGCACACTCCGCACTGGCACGGCGAAACCGTCGCCGAAGAAGGCAGGAACACCGATGTCATAGAACTTCTTCCCGGAAGTATGAAGACGGTTGACATGAGCGCAGACAATCCCGGCACATGGATGTTTCATTGTCATGTGGAAGACCACATGGAGGCTGGAATGATGGCGGTTTACACCATCGCGGCGCCGCCTACGCGGGCTTGCCCAGTTGCGTTTGTTGGCGGAGATTTCTGGAAGGATCCGGAGAAGTTCACGCTGACGGTGAAGAACACTGGTAGCAAGACTATTACAAGTTTGCGGATCATGCCGGAGATGTTTTTGGCGCCTCAGGATTTGCGGCGACCGTTCAACGCCGAGTGGTCATCGGCGAAGCCCATTTTGCCCGGCCAGGAGAAAACTCTCGAAAAACCAGGCGTTCGCGCCGCCAGCGCCCAAGCCGTCCTGGGATGGGTCTTCTTCCCGCATTCGGTGAAGTACGAAGATGGAACGAGCTGGCTCGCTCAAAGCGAGGGTGAATGTTTTGACGTAATATGGCGAGACCAGCAGCATCCCGATATGCCAGCCTTACCCCCCCGGCAGATCGAAATGAATCCCGACTAGCTAAGCTAGAGCTTCAAAAGGACCCTAGTTAGGTGATACGTTTCTCTAGAAACACTGGAAAACAAGGCTCACCTGTCCTGGCATCAACTGGTTGGAGGTTGATGTATTCGCCAGTACCCAGATGGCCGTAGCATTTGGGTTTCCCGCCGTCGAGTTGGTGTAGTAGCGCCAGCGGACCCACCCATAGCTGTGCTTGATGTTGTCCACTGGGTTGACGTTTGTATCCACACCATACTCAAAGACCTCACGGAATTTACAAGAGTTGACATTCCGCGAAACACTACAGCTATAGTTATAATGCAGAGGCAGAGTTGTGATGGAAAACGACCGCGGTGGATTTGCGCGGTGGTCGGCAATGGTCATGGTCGCCGTTGGCTCCACCTGCAGCAAAGCATAGTTGAGATTCTGGGCCTGACTTTGTAGTTCCTGGTCCACGTAGGTGTAGTAGTTCGTATTGTTAGAGAGGGTGGGAGGCGGCGGATTCCAGATCGAACTGTTGTCTCCTCCTGGAGCCGCGCACCGGGCAGCCCAGCGCATGGAGAAATCTGACGTGCTATTTTGAGCGCCGTTGTTCAATTTCCTGCAGCTGGTTGGATCGTTCCAGTGGTTGACGCCGTTCCAGACATCCAGTTCCGTGACCCACTGGTAGATGTAATTTGCGTCGTAAAGATTAATATCCCAGGGATTACCCTGCGGATTCTTCACGTAATACACCTTGGCCTGACTTTCATCCCATATGGTATAGACGTACGACGATGGCAGACCTGCGGTGATCCCCTCCATGTGATAGCTAGAGGCTAGTCCTGGGTCCATCATCATCACACTCAAGACATCCCAGTAGTTGTGTCCTGACGGACAAGAGATCGTTGACTGAATCTGGCCGAAAGCGCTAGGTGCCAGCGGCAAACACGCTGCCACGGCCAGGAGACCAAAGACAAGAGCGCACCCGGATGTCCTCATTGGGTGACTGCCACGCTTGCAGTCCTCGCGACATCCAGCCGAGCTGTCACACGCGAAGAGCGCAAAAGCACCGGACGGTATTTCATGGACTAGATCCTTCCCAAGACGAGTTCGGTCCGATCGCGGACCATGTAATTCGAACAGTTATCAATACGCTATAGTACTGAAGTGCACAAGGAAAAAACCGTAGACCGGTAAGGAGCCTTAGGGTGAATGCCTGACCCCGCAGACGCATGCGGCGCTTCGCCCGAAGCGCCGCGGCGGCGATTCGTCACGATGCCGAGCGAGTTGCACCGCCTTTTGACGTGGTTGCGGGAGCAGGGAGTAGAAGAGGCGGTAATGGAATCGACTGCGCAGTACTGGCGGTCGGTGTGGCTAGAACTGGAGCCCCCCATGCGTTTGCACTTGGCGCAGGCGTTTTCCAACCGTGCTCCACGTGGGCGTAAGCATGATTTCAAAGATGCCGAGCGGTTGGTGCGCCGATTAATGGCCAACGAGCTGATTTTAGGTTTTGTGCCCAGCGGCGAACAGCGTATCTGGCGGAGCATGACCCGCATGAAGCTGCAACTCACGCGCGATCGAGTACGACTGCAGAACCAGATCGAGTGTTTGCTGGAAGAAATGCGGATCAAGCTGTCGATTGTCGTCAGCCATCTACTGGGCGCCAGCGGGTTGCGCATTCTGCATGCTTTGGCAAACGGAGAGACCGACCCGAAGAAGTTGGCGCAACTGGGTGGCGAGCGGCTGCAGTGCACCGTGGCGAAGAAAGGCAGTCATTTTCAAGCCGTGTTTCGGCGTCTGCTGTCCCGCCTCGGCTATCAGTCCGCCATCTGGGCGGTGGCTCATCGGCGCTGTCGTCTAGTTTGAAAGATCTTGCATGAAGGAGTCCGATTTATCGAGCAAGGCCACGAAGTCGGTCCCCGAGAAAAGAAAAAACGTGCTCAGATGCTGGCGCGAGCCCTCCGCAAGCTCGGCTATGAGGTAACCATCACCCCCATAAACCAACTTGCGGCCAAGCCTGTTGTCTAGGTCCTAGGACAGGACTTTCGAGGAGTGTAAACGCCTGTGACTGTTGAAAAACTCACTCACCAGAAAATGGCCGAAAAACCTTTGCATTTAGGAAGCCCTACAAACGACTTTCTCGGTTTGGGTAGACATTTTCTATCCCCCGAATTTTCGGCTCCTTTGAGAAAAATGGACTTTTTCAACACCTACGCCTAATTTCGTCAACCAGAGATGGTTTTAAGCCCTATGAAAAGTCAAGCTGTTCGGCGGGCCGCGAATGTCCTTTCGTGCTGGTAACAATACTTCCGCGGTTTAGTCCGGCTTCTTCTTTTCTCTGGGCGTTTCTTTATTGGCCGGAGAAGGTGGCGTTTTTGGTTTAGCTGGTGCTGGATGTTGCGTCTGCTTTGCAGCCGGAGGCGGAGGAGAGGGCTTAGCTCCAGGTTTTGGGGTCGGCTTGGGGGCCGGCTTGTTCGGACTCGGTGGCGGCGTCCCCGGTTTTGCGGGTTGCGAATGAGCAGCCGGTTGTGATGGTTGAGTGCGCCGTTCAGGAGTCGCCGGAGCGGGCTTTGTCCGCGCCGACGGAGCAGTAGGCTTAGCTGCAGGTTGTGCGGGCTCAGCTGCTTTCCTCACGGGTCCAGCAGTCTTTGCCGAAGCCGGAGCGGCCGCGCGTCCCGGTGTCGAAGCCGGTTGGGGACGATTGGGCTGCGCATTCGGCGACGCCGGTCGTGCTGGCGCTGTGGCGCGGGCAGGAATCACGGGAGCGATTGGTTTGCCTGCGGCGATGGGCTTCGCGGCTGCAACAACAGCCGGTTTGCCGTGATTAACGGAGGCAAACTGCTGGTGGTTCT
>OCZU010000187.1_pt1 | contig 44530 bp, 35 predicted proteins | sample 1539001 | NCBI WGS metagenome assembly OCZU01 (sample SAMEA3539306, study PRJEB22396) | soil metagenome | biome: tundra; feature: field; material: soil | place: USA | collected 2010-05 | depth 0.15 m | reverse complement strand
CCAGATCAGCCCGGACGGCCCCGCTGGCCGGGTCGGCCCTGTCGGCCCCGCTAGTCGGATCAGCGCCGGCCGCACCGCCCCGGTCGGCCCGGCTGGCCGGATCGACCCCGACGGCGCGGCTGGTCGGCCGCGAGGAGGAAGTGAGGTGCGATGACACGGAGCGTGGTCATCGCCGGTGGTGGAACAGGCGGGCATATCGAGCCGGCGATGGCGCTGGCAGATGCGCTGCGCCGGGCGGACCCTGAGATCGCGATCACCTGCCTGGGTACCGAGCGCGGTCTGGAGACCCGGCTGATCCCCGCGCGCGGATACGCACTGGAGCTGATCCCCGCCGTGCCGCTGCCACGCTCCCTGACACCGGCCCTGCTGTCGGTGCCGCGGCGGATGGCAGGTGCGGTCGGTGCGGCGGCTGCCGTGCTCGACCGAACCGAGGCCAGCGTGCTCGTTGGCTTCGGCGGCTATGTGGCGACGCCCGGATATCTCGCGGCCAAACGGCGCCGGGTGCCGATCGTCGTGCACGAGGCCAATGCCAGGCCGGGCCTGGCCAACCGGATCGGCGCCCGGCTGACCAGGCATGTCTTCACGGGCCAGGCCGGCACCAGACTGCCGCACGCGACTCACATCGGAATCCCGATCCGCCGGGAAATCTCCGGGCTCGACCGGCTGGCGATCAGCGACAAGGCTCGCGCGTACTTCGGGCTCCGCCCAGACCTGCCCGTGCTGCTTGTCACCGGCGGATCGCAGGGCGCGGCCTCGCTGAACCGGGCCGTGCTCGGCAGCGCTGACTCGATCCTCGGCGTCGGCGTTCAGGTTCTGCATATCGTCGGGCCCCGGACGGGCACGCAGCTGCCGGTGCCGAGAGGCGACGTGCCCTACGTCGGCCGTGAGTACCTGGACCGGATGGACCTCGCGTACGCCGCCGCGGACTTCGCGCTCTGCCGGGCCGGCGCGATGACCTGCGCGGAGCTGACTGCCGTCGGCCTGCCCGCCGCTTATGTGCCGCTGCCGCACGGCAACGGCGAGCAGCGGCTCAACGCGCTGCCGATCGAGCGGGCGGGCGGCGGCCTGATCGTGGACGACGCCAGCCTGAGCCCGGACTGGATCCGCGACGTGCTGCTCACTGTGCTGCTGGATCACGAGCTCGTGGCCTCGATGTCCCGTGCCGCGGCGGCGATCGGCAACCGGCACGCCGACAACGCGCTGGCCGCCGCGGCGATCGCGGTCGCGGACGCGGGCCGTGCAAGCACGGGTCCGATCCGGCGGGGTGCCAGCAGGCACCGCGGCAGTCATCGCGGCCGATGATGTTCTCAGCAGGAGGTTTCTGACGATGGGCCTGGTCACGCCGGTGCGGCCGGTACCGCTCGACGATCTAGGGCGGGTGCATTTCGTCGGTATCGGCGGGGCCGGCATGTCCGGCGTCGCGCGGATCATGGCAGCCAGGGGAATCCCGGTATCCGGCTGCGACTGGGCGGCCTGCGTTCAGCTCGACGAACTGGCCGAACTCGGGGTGCCGACCATGCTCGGGCACTCGGCCGAGCATCTGCGGACGGTCGACACCCTGGTGGTGACCAGCGCGATCCGGGCCGGCAACGCCGAGCTGGTCGAGGCGGACCGGCTCGGCATCCGGGTGCTGCCGCGCGCGGCGGCGCTGGCATCGTTGATGACCGGTCGGCAGGGAATCGCGGTGGCCGGAACGCACGGCAAGACGACGACCACATCGGTGCTCACTACTATGCTCCGCGGCTGTCAGGCCGATCCGTCCTACGTGATCGGCGGGATACTCGCAGAGACCGGCCTGGGCGCCGCTGACGGCAGTGGCGCTGCCTTCGTGGTGGAGGCTGATGAGAGCGACGGCTCGTTCCTGATGCTCGCACCGCAGGCGGCGGTCGTCACCTGCATCGAGGCTGACCACATGGATAACTACGGCAGCCTGGCCGAGATCGAGGACTCCTTCGCGGCGTTTGTCGCCCGGATCAGTCCTGGCGGCCTGCTGGTGACCTGTGCGGATGACCCAGGGACCAGGAGACTGGCGGCCAGGGCGGCGGGCCGCGGGCTGCGGCAGGTGAGTTACGGCGAGGCGGCCGACGCCGACTACAGGGTCGCCGCGGTGACGCAGGCAGGGATGGCGACCGAATTTGAGCTGACCGCGGCGAACCGGGCCCGGCCCTGCGAGCACGGCCCGGTCCGGCTGCGAATCGCGGTGCCGGGCCGGCACAACGCGCTGAACGGTGCCGCCGCCTACGCCACGGTGGTCGAACTCGGCTACAGCCGCCAGGGCGCGGCGGCCGGCATGGCCGCATACCAGGGCGCGCGGCGGCGGATGGAACTCAAGGGCGAGGTTGACGGAGTGCGGGTACTCGATAGCTACGCGCATCATCCGACCGAGCTGAGCGCCGATCTGAGCGCGGCACGAGGACTCGCGGCGGGCGGCCGGGTGATCGCCATCTTCCAGCCGCACTTGTTCAGCCGGACCAGGTTCTTCGCTGATCAGTTCGGGGCTGCGCTGGGCGCCGCCGACGAGGTTTTCGTGCTCGATGTGTACGCGGCGAGGGAGGACCCCGAGCCGGGAGTGACCGGAGCGCTGATCGCCGGGGTCGTGCCCGGCGGGCGGGCGGTGTTCTGCCCCGATCCCAGTGGCGTTCCGGTAGCCATGGCGGACCTCGCCAAGCCCGGGGACGTGGTTCTGACCATGGGAGCCGGCGACGTGACCGCACTCGGGCCGCTGATCGTGGCGGCACTGCGAGACCGAGCCGGTGACGGCGGGTGAGGATAGCTGGCCACGGCTCCGCGGGCTCCGGGCACGGGCGTGATCCGTGGAAGTCCGCGTTTTTCGGCCTGGCTGCCGCAGCTCTGGTCGCGGGTGTTGGCTGGGCGTTGCTGGGCTCTAGCCTGCTGGTGGTGCGGTCGGTACAGGTCAGCGGATCCCGATTGGTGCCAAGGTCAGCAGTGCTCGCGGCTGCGGGAATCAAGCTCGGAACTCCGCTGATCCGGGTGGATACCGGTGCTGTGGCCCGCAGGGTCGAGCGGATCACGCTGGTGCAGTCAGCACGGGTGCGCAGGTCGTGGCCGGATACGATCGTGATCTGGATCAGGCCACGAACGGCGGTGTTCGCCGTACCCGCCCAGGGCGGCTATGACCTCGTGGATAGCTTCGGCGTGAGTCTGGCATGGAAGCACAAGCGGCCGGCTAACCTGCCGGTCCTGCTGTCACCAGCTGGCCCGGTGGCCTCGCTGCGCGGCAGCCAGGCGGTGCTCGCCGCCGGCACGGTGCTCCAGAGCCTGCCCGGGCGCGTGCGGCAGCTGGTCACCGGAGTCCGGGCGGCTGGGCTCGCGGCGGTGACCCTGGTCCTGCGCGGCGGCGCTACCGTGCTGTGGGGCGGCACCGACCGCGCGGCAGCGAAGGCGGATGAGCTTGTCATCCTGCTGCGCGCCAGGGCGCGATATTACGACGTCAGTGATCCGGGCACGGCAGTGACCGGGAGATAGCGCAGGTGCGCTGGCTGGGTCGTATGTCGGGTACTGGCCGCGACACGCCGGCCGGCCTTAGGGGGCAGTTAGTTGACCGGCTATGCCGGGAACTCTACTGTCCCTATCAATCGGCAGCTTGACATAACTCTAAATCTCAACCTGAGGGTGAGGGTTGATATGCGAAAACACCGAACCTGCCGGGCGGCGTTATCGGGGGAGTTTCTCGGTGAGCTACGTTGCCGGCGCCGTCCGGGACGCCGGGATGACAGGCCGTAGCGCGGCCCGAAATATTCGCGATACTCAGACGAACGGGAAGGTCCCTCCGTGGCAGCACCGCAGAACTATCTCGCGGTCATCAAGGTCGTCGGTATTGGCGGGGGCGGCGTCAATGCCATAAACCGGATGATCGAGGAGGGCCTGAAGGGCGTCGAGTTCATCGCGATCAACACCGACGCCCAGGCACTGCTGATGAGCGATGCCGACGTCAAGCTGGACGTCGGCAGGGAACTCACTCGCGGGCTCGGCGCCGGCGCCAATCCCGACGTGGGCACCAGAGCCGCCGAAGATCACCGCGAGGAGATCGAGGAGGTGCTCAAGGGCGCCGACATGGTCTTCGTCACCGCTGGCGAGGGAGGTGGCACAGGAACTGGCGGTGCTCCCGTCGTCGCGCAGGTGGCCCGTTCGCTCGGAGCGCTAACGATCGGCGTTGTCACCCGCCCGTTCGGCTTCGAGGGGAAGCGCCGTGCGGCTCAGGCCGACGCCGGAATAGAGCGGCTGCGCAGCGAGGTCGACACGCTGATCGTGATCCCGAATGACCGGCTGCTCTCGATCTCCGACCGGCATGTCAGCGTGCTCGACGCGTTCAAGGCCGCTGACCAGGTGCTACTGTCCGGTGTCCAGGGGATCACCGATCTGATCACCACGCCCGGCCTGATCAATCTGGACTTCGCCGACGTCAAGTCCGTCATGTCCGGGGCCGGCTCGGCGCTGATGGGCATCGGGTCCTCGCGCGGCGACGACCGGGCGGTGGCCGCCGCCGAGATGGCCATCTCAAGCCCGCTGCTTGAGGCGAGCATCGATGGTGCCCATGGCGTGCTGCTGTCCATCCAGGGCGGCTCGGACCTCGGCCTCTTCGAGATCAACGAGGCGGCGCAGCTGGTAGCGAACTCGGCCGCGCCTGACGCCAACATCATCTTCGGCGCGGTGATCGACGATGCGCTTGGCGACGAGGTGCGGGTAACGGTGATCGCGGCCGGATTCGATGAGGCTCAGAGCACCCGAGCCAGGCCAGGACGCCCGGTTGTTACCTACCCGGCTCCGTCGCACGGATCAGATGCCTTCAGCGCCCCCTGGCAGCCGGTCTCGCTCCCGGCGCTCAATGACCCGGCTGTGCCTGCCGAGCCGGCTTCGGCCGTGGCGGCTGACGGCGCGGAATACGGCAGGCAGGCTGCGGGCGGCACGGGTGCGGCCGACCCGCCGTGGACAACAGCTGCCGCCGACCCGATCGTGCCGCCGCCCAGGCCCGACCAGGGCGCGGTGGCTGCGGGGTCCGACGGCAGGTCGGCCCAGGCGGTCGCCGCGGCCGAGCAGCCGATAACGACGACGGCCACGGCCGGCGCCACCGACGACAGGCTGGCGCAGCCGAGCCGCGATGCGGTAGGGGCGGTTCGTGCTGGCGATAGCCCGAGTACCCGGCGCCGGTCGGTGGTCTTCGAGGAGGACGACGAGCTCGACGTGCCCGACTTCCTCAAGTGAGGCGGCAGGTGAGCGGAACCCGCGCGGGCGACCGTGGCCCGGCCAGCACTGATGCACTGCGGCCGTTCCCGTTGTGCGACGGCGTGCTGGGGTTGTTCACCGGGCGGGCAGGCGGGGTGAGCCCGGATCCGTTCGGCGCGCTCAACCTGAGCTATTCTGTCGGCGACGATCCGGTGGCGGTGACTCGCAATCGCGGCCTGGTATTGCAGGCGATCGCCCCTGGCCCGGATCGGCTTGCCTGGATGCGGCAGGTGCACGGGGCGGCGGTGGCCCGCGCCGCAGCGGACTCGGCTGAGCTGACTGGCGAGGAGGAGTCGCAGGCGGACGCGCATTTCACGGACTCGGCTGCTGTCGCCGTCGGTGCGCTGGCAGCCGACTGCGCGCCGGTGCTGATCGCTGACCCGCTGGCTGGTCTGGTCGGTGCCGCGCACGCGGGTCGGGCCGGGATGGCGGCTGGCGTGGTTCCCGCGCTCGTGCTGGCGATGTGCCAGGCCGGCGCCGATCCGGCCCGGATGCATGCGGTGATCGGACCTGCGATCTGCGGTCAGTGCTATGAGGTGCCTGCGGAGCTGCGGGATCAGGTGGCGGCCGCGGTGCCTGAAGCCGCCTGCTACACCAGGAAAGGCACGCCAGGAATCGACCTCCGGGCAGGTGTCCAGGCGCAGCTGGCCAGCCTGGGTGTCGGAGCGATCGGCGGCGATGATCGGTGCACAGCGGAGTCTGCTGATCTGTTTTCCTACCGCAGGGATGGCCGGACCGGCCGGTTCGCCGGCCTGATCTGGCTCGCGCCGTGACGAGGGCACAATGACAGATCCGGCTGAACAGGCCGGCCACGCCGACCGGTTCGCCGAGCTGAGCCAGTCACTGCAGGCGCTGCGAGCCCGGATTGCAGCCGCTTGCGCCGCCGCGGGCAGAGACAGCGGCGAGGTGACCCTGATAGCGGTCACCAAGACCTTCCCCGCCTCCGATATCCAGTTGCTCGCCGCCCTGGGAATCGCCGACGTCGGCGAGAACCGGGATCAGGAGGCGGCGCCCAAGGCGGCCCAATGCGCGGCGCTCGGGCTCAGGATGAGCTGGCATTTCGTCGGCCAGCTGCAGGTCAACAAGTGCGCGAGCGTGGTCAGTTATGCCGATGTGGTCCACTCGGTCGACCGGATGCGGCTGGTCAGCGCCCTCGGCTCGCGCGCCCGTGCGGCCGGCCGCACCCTCAGGTGCCTGATCCAGGTTAGTCTCGACGCTGCTCCCGGCCGTGGTGGCGTGCCGACCTCCGGCGTCCTGACCCTGGCCGGAGCGGTGGCGGCGCAGGACGGGCTTGAACTCGGCGGTGTCATGGCCGTCGCTCCGCCCGGCGAGTCGCCAGCACCGGCTTTCCGCAGGCTGCGGGGGATCGCGGACGCAGTGCGCGCGGAGCACCCTGGCGCATTGATGATTTCTGCGGGCATGAGCGGTGATCTTGACGAGGCCATTGCAGAAGGGGCGACACATGTACGTGTTGGTACGGCGTTGCTCGGCGGCCGGCCAGCCTTCGTCAGGTAATGTCCGACGCGTAGCACGCGGCGTGAGCTGAGCTGCACCGGTGATTGCTACACACGGCATGACGGAGGACTGACGATGGCCAGCGCGATGCGCAAGATGGCGGTCTATCTCGGCCTGGTAGAGGACGACCATCGCTACGACGATCGGTACCAGGACGAGTACGGCGATGGTGACGACTATCCCGAGTACGTTGCGGAGTACGCCGACCCGCAGGACAGCCATGAGGCGCCTGCGGGCCAGGTCGGCGACGCCGGACACGATGGCCGGAGCCGGGCTGACCGCCGGGTGGTGACGGACCATGTGGTTGCGACCGACCTGGCGAGGATCACGACGCTGCACCCGCGTACGTACAATGAGGCCCGGACAATTGGCGAGCACTTCCGCGAAGGCACTCCGGTGATCATGAACCTCACCGAGATGGTCGATAGCGATGCCAAGCGTCTGGTCGACTTCTCGGCTGGCCTGATCTTCGGCCTTCGGGGATCGATCGAGCGGGTGACGAACAAGGTGTTCCTGCTGTCCCCGGCGAACGTTGAGGTGACCGCCGAGGACAAGGCACGGATCGCGGAACGGGATTTCTTCAACCAGAGCTAGGTACATGCCAGTGAGCTATGTAACGAGGTGCCGGTGCGCCGGGCGGCTTGCCCGTCCGGCTGGCGGGACAGGACCGTGACAGTCGTCAAGATCGTGCTGACCTACGTGCTGACGATCTACCTGCTGCTGCTCATCGGCCGGCTGATTTTCGATGTCTTGCAGCAGTACAGCAAGTCCTGGAGCCCGTCTGGCGTACTGGCTGTGGTCGCCGAGATCATCTATACGGCGACGGATCCGCCACTGAAATTTCTGAGGCGCTACATTCGGCCGGTCAGGCTAGGTAGGGTGGAGCTAGACCTCAGCTTCATGCTGCTGTTCTTCCTAGTAATCGCTTTGTTGCTGTGGGTCGTGCCCCGCTTGTGATCAGGTAGCCTGCCCCCACGGGACCACGCGCCAAGGAGACGACGACATGCCACTGACGCCCGCGGATGTGCGGAACAAGCAGTTCAGCACGACCAGGCTCAGGCCCGGGTACGACGAAGAAGAGGTGGACGCCTTCCTTGACGAGGTCGAGGCTGAACTCGACCGGCTGATCCAGGAGAACGAGGAACTGCGGGCGAAGCTCGCCGAGATGCTCCGTGGTGGCAAGATGGCAGCCCCGCTGAACAGCCCGCACCTAGATAGCGGTCCCGAGCTGATGGCCAGCGAGCCGATGCGACACGAGCCGGAGCGGCGATCTGAGCCCATGATGATGTCCGGGTCGAGGTCGCCAGAGGACAATATGGACACCGCTGCGCGGGTCCTGGCCCTGGCTCAGCAGACTGCGGACCAGGCCATAGCCGATGCGCGCCGGGAGGCGGACGAGACACTCAGTCGCGCTCGCCGGGAGGCCGACGACCTGCTCACCAAGGCTCGTCGTCAGTCTGAGCAGATCACGAGCGACGCGCGGGCCCGAGCCGAGAGCCTTGAGCGCGACGCACAGGAACGGCACCGCCAGGCCATGGGATCGCTCGTGCAGTCTCGTGAGGAGCTGGAGCGGCGAGTCGATGACCTGCGGGCATTCGAGCGTGAGTACCGCAGCAGGCTGAAGGCATACCTAGAGGGCCAACTGCGCGACCTCGAGGCCGGCGCCGCGGACAGTGGTGTCTTTCCAGCAGTCACCGCCACCGGCCCGCAGCCAGCCGTCAGCGCGGCGGTCGGTCGCGTCGACATGCGCAATGGCGGACAGTCCTCACCAGCGAACTCGTTCGTCGGCGTGGCTGAGCCGGTCGCTCACAATGGGGGGTACCACCCGGCCGACACTGGCCAGCACGATCGTCGCTAGCCGGCGGTCTGCTCAGCCTCGCTAGTGGAGCTTGCGCGTGATCAGGTTTGGCGCTGTTCTGTCGGTTGTACTGAGCGCAATCGGGCTGCTGGTGACAGGAGTTGTCACCAGCAGCCTGCTGCTTGTCTATCTGGCCATCGGAGTCGCCTCGCTTGCCGCACTGATGCTGGTGATCGGTGTCCTGGTCTGGCGTGCTGAGATATTTGGTCCAGCCGCCTCAGTCGTCAGCGCCGCTCCGGCTGTTCAGCCCCTGCGGGCGGTCGCGGAGCCTGTTAGCGCGCCGCAGATGACGGCGGGACCCGTGCGAGCTGCGGCGCAGCCGCAGCCGGCCGCTCCTGCCGAGCCGTCTGTCAGGTCGGCAGGAGCTGGTCAGGGCCGGAGCCGGGCAGCGCACGCCGCGCGACCGGATCGGCCCGGGCGTTCCAGGAAGGACCACGTCGTCGCGGCCGAGCCCGCGGCTGACCGGGCGCATGCTGCGCCTGCCCGTAACCCGGTCACGGCCAGTGCTGAGCCTGCCGCTGCGCCGGAGCGGGTCGGCGCTCATGCCAGGGGACACGAGCCAGGGCCTGAGCTGACCGCGGCTCAGGGCGGACCGCGCGAGGTCGCCGCTGCTGCGCGGTCCGCTACTCAGACCGATGCCGTCAGTCCCGGTTCGGCTGATCAGGACAAGGCGGGTATCGGCAGCCAGGCAGCAAGCGCGGACACATCCGCTGTGCCGTCGGCATTCGCGCGGCCCGCGTCCGGGCCGGGCACGCCCGCTCGGTCGGCGTTCGCACCGACGGCCCGTGCCGGGCCTGCGCCCGTGGTGCCCGGATCCGGAGGACCCGGGCCTGTGGTGCCCGGATCCGGGGTGCCCGCGCCTGTGGTGCCCGGATCCGGAGGACCCGCGCACGGGATGCCCGCATCCCGGGGACCTGCGCCGCGAGTGCCTGCGTCTGCGGGACCTGCGCCCAGAGTGCCCGCGTCTGCGGGACCTGCGCCCCGAGTGCTCGCCTCCTCGGTAGCGCCGACTCCTAATCCACCACCTGGCGCTCCGCCGACTACGGTCAGGCGAGCCGAAACTGCTCAGGAGCAGGCCAAGAACGAAATAGCAGGCAGGCCGCCCTTGACGGCTCCTGCTGCAGGCGGTACCGCGACTGGCAGGACAGCACCGCCCGATGCCGAGGCCAAGCGGCGGCCAGCCCAGCCGAGTGGCGGGGGAGTAGGCCAGCCGAGCGCAGGGGGACCAGGCCAGCCGAGTGCACTGGGACCAGCCCAGCCGACTGCTGTCGGCCACGCGGGCAGCGGACCAGCGGATCTGCGGCGGGGCGGCACGGCTCCGTCGGTTCCCGGCCCGGTAGCTGGATCGGCCGCCGGTCGACGGCCGCTCGGCTCGGATCGGCCGGCCGCTGCCCAGGCAGCCGGAGGCGATCCGGCCCGCGAGGCGCCAGGTGACACCGTCGGGCGTGCCGCAGCCGGTAGCGGGGCAGCAGACCGGACCTCGGGGGGCAGTTCTTCCTCCGGCGGAACCTCCGCGGGTGGTGCGGTGTCGGGCGGAACCACTGCGGGCGGAATCACTGCGGGCGGAACCACTGCGGGTGGAACCGCCGTGGGTGGAACCGCCGCGAGAACTGCGGCGGGCGATACGGACGCGGCGGCGGAACCCGGTCTAATTACTGACTCGGTCAAGGTGGTGCCCGGAATTACCCGGTATCACCGCAGTGACTGTATTCTGATCCGCTTCCTGACTGCTGATGATCTTGAGACCATGACCAGGCAGGAAGCGGCCGACGGCGGTTGTATACCGTGCCGGGCCTGTCAGCCCGACAAGACGCCCGCGAGCGTGGCCGCCGACTGACCCTAGGCTTGCAGGGCGCGGATCCAGAACGTCAGCCCGCGTCCCGCATAGACATGTTCGCGCGCGTCAGGTCCGGCATCGTGGCCAGATCCCGGACTGAAGTCGGTTGCCTGCACCGCCGCACTGATCATCGGAGCGTGTTCGGCAAGAGCTGTCGCCAGCTCCGGGTCGCAACTGGTCCAGCGGACCGCGATCCGGTCAGCGACATCGAGCTGATCGGCTCTGCGAGCGTCCTGAATCAAGCGCACCAGCTCGCGGGCCATGCCCTCGCTGCGCAACTCCGGCGTGATCGTCACGTCCAGGGCGACGGTCTCGCCGTTCGCGGTGGCTATCGCCCAGCCAGAGCTCGGCGCCTGGGTGATCCGTACCTCAGCTCGTGTCAGGCTGACCCGATCGGTGCCGACCTGCACCGTTGCGGTCCCCGCCGAATTCAGGCTTGCGGCCAGCCCGGTTGCGTCCGCGCTCTCGATGGCGGCGGCGACGGCGGGAGTGTCCTTGCCGAACCGGCGGCCCAGCGCACGGAAGCTGGGTCGCGCCGCATACTCGACGCTCTCGGCGTCGGCAGTTGCCAGGGAGCGCAGCGTCCTGACGTTCAGCTCGTCAGCTACCAGAGCACGCAACTCGGCGGACAGGTCGGCGAAGCCGGCCGTGCTGACCAGCGCCCTAGCCAGCGGCTGGCGGTTCTTGATCAGCGCCGAGGTCCGCGCAGATCGGCCCAGGCCGACAATCGTCCTGGCCAGCGTCATCTGCTCGGCCAGCCGTTCATCGATCAGCCTCTCGTCCGCGACCGGCCAGGAAGCCAGGTGCACCGAGTCAGGGAGATCCCCGGTCCGGAGCACGGTCCACACGTAGTCGCTAAGAAACGGCGCGAGCGGCGCCATCAGCCGGCTCAGCGTCTCCAGGCACTCATGCAGCGTGCCGAAGGCAGCCGCGCCGGCCGGCGTACCCGGGCCGGCCAGGAACCTGCGGCGGGACGTGCGCACGTACCAGTGGGACAGATCATCGACGAATGCGGCGATGCGGCGCCCGGCGGTGGCGGAGTCAAATGCCTCAAGAGCCGCCGTCACGTCGCGGACGACGGCATGCAACTCGCTGAGCAGCCATCTGTCCGCTACTGGCCGGTGGCCAGGTGCGGGCGTGCAGTCAGGTCCTGGCCGCCAGCTGACGCCGCGCGCTGCGGCCGCGTTCGCGTGCCGGACGAAGAACGAGACCGGGCGGAAGCAGGCGCGAAGTGTCTTCCTGGAGATCTCGGCTATGGCGGCGTCCGACACCCGCTGGCTTGCCTGCCTCGGCGCGGCGACAGTGACGAACCATCGGACGGCGTCCGCGCCGTACCGTTCCAGCAGCGGCAGCGGCTGGACCACGTTGCCGCGGCCCCTGCTCATCCGGCGGCCTCGCTCGTCGGCTACGGCTCCCACGCACAACGCTGTCTCGTACGCTGACCGGCCGAAGACGAGGGTGCCGATGACCAGCAGCGAGTAGAACCAGCTGCAGGCCTCGTCTGTCCCCTCGGCGACGAGTTGCGCGGGAAAAGCCTGCTTGAATTCAGCCGCGCCGAGCAGCGGTGCCCCGTGCTGCGCGAACGGCATAGCCCCCGCGTCGTACCCGGCGTCGATCACCTCGGGTACCCGATGAGCGGCCGCCCCGCACTGCGAGCAAGTGATGACCACTTCGTCGATCCCTGGCCGGTGCGGGTCCAGCCCGGACAAGTCACGGCCAGCCAGTTCCGACAACTCGGCGAGCGAGCCTACGCACGTGAAATGACTCTGCCCGCACTCCCAGAGCGGTAGCGGTGTACCCCAGTACCTGGTGCGGGATAGCGTCCAGTCGACGCTGTCGCGCAGCCAGCCGTCGTATCTAGCACATTTACTCCCCGGCGGCTGCCAGCTGATCTTCGTTCTCTCGGCGATCAGCCGGTCCCTGATCGCCGTGGTGCGGATGTACCAGGACGGCATGGCGTAGTTGAGCAGCGGTGTCCGGCACCGCCAGCAGTGCGGATAGCCGCGCTCGTGCTGGCCGACGGCGAAGAGCAGGCCCCGGTCGGCCAGACTGGCGATCAGGACCGGATCAGCAGCGTTGAAGAACATGCCGCCCACCAGCGGTACCGACTCCTCGAAGTGCCCGTCCGGCCGGATCGGGTTGACCACGGCAAACCCGTACGCCCGGCCGGTCGCCAGATCGCTGGCGCCGAAGGCAGGCGCAAGGTGCATCAGGCCGGTTCCGTCCGCGGTCGTGACGAACATGCCGGCGACGACCTGATGCGCACCGGGAATCTCGATCAGGCTGAACACTGGCCGGTAGGTGGCGCCTGCCAGGTCGGCGCCAGTAATACGGGCTGCGACGTGCCAGCCAGCGCCCAGCAGGCGGGCGAACAGGTTGTCCGCCACGACCACCCGATCGCTGGATCCCGCTCTGCGGGCAATCGCATAGATTTCTGAGGGATTGACTGCGATGGCGGTATTGCAGACCAGCGTCCATGGCGCGGTGGTCCGGACAAGCAGATCCGCATCGGCAAGCTGCGGGTCCGCCCCGGCCGGCCGGGTGAGCAGCCTGAACCGCACCGTGACGGTGTGGCCGGCCGCGCGCTGAAAGACATCGGGCTGGGCGAGTTCGTGGCCGGTGAGCGGAGTCTCGCAGCGCGGGCAGTAGGGACCGACCCGGTAGTCCCTGATCAGCATCCCAGCTCCGAAGATCTGCTTCAGCGACCACCAGACTGACTCGATGTGGGCCCGGTCCATCGTCCGGTACGCCTGGGACGGATCCACCCAGCAACCCAGCCGCTCGATGAGCTGGGAGAATACTGTTATATGCCGACGGACGAACTCCTGGCAGCGCGCGTTGAACTGATCGACCCCGTATGCCTCGATCTCCTTCCTGCCGGACAGGCCAAGTTCGGATTCCACGGCCACCTCGACCGACAGTCCGTGGCAGTCCCAGCCGCTCCGGCGCGGCACGTGAAAGCCCTGCATGGTCTTGAAGCGCAGATATAGATCCTTGGTCACGCGGGCCGGCACATGGTGCATCCCCGGCAGGCCGGCGGCCGCAGCCGGTGCGTCATAGCAAGTCCACAGCGGCCCGCTGAATGTCTGCTCCAGCGAGCGCTGGAAGGTTCTGGCCGCGGTCCAGCGGCCGAGCATCTCATGGTCGATGGCGGGCAGGCTCAGCTCGGCTGGCAGGTCTGGAAAAGGGCACTGCCGCTGGTTCCGGGCATGCGGGATTTCTGCTTGCGGCAAGGTCGGCGCCCCCGGATCGCTTCTGGCTGCGACAGCGGCAACTGTCCCCGTCCGTGCCGTGCCGCGCAGTGCCCAAGGGTAGCCGATGGCGCCAGCCCTGACCGGCGCCTCCGCGGCGGCAGGGCGGCAGGTGGCAGGGCGGCAGGGCCGGCAGGGCGGCAGGGCCGGCAGGGCGGCAGCCGAGACTGGTGGCGGAGGATTAGGAGGATTAGCCAGCATCATGGCCGGGCACGTTTGCGAATCGCCCCGGTCAACACTTATTCTCCGGTGACACTTGTCAGCCAAGATCATCGTCGGCATGGCGCCAAAGGAGGAGGGAATGACCGCAGCTGCACAATCGGGCGCTGCCGATCTGCCGGTCCGCCAAGGCGAGCGGCGCTGGACTGACGCCGAGATCAGCCAGGTCAGGCAGCAACTTGCCGAGGACGTGGCGGAACTGCGGATCGAGATAGACCGGGCAGAGTCCGATATCGCCGACCGGCTGCGCGATGCGGTCGGTGATGCGGGCGATGATCAGGCCGATGTCGGAGCCAAGGCATATGAGCGGGAGCACGAGTTCGCGCTTACATACAATGCGCGGGAACTCCTCGCGCAGACGGAACGGGCGCTGGCCCGGATTGAGGCAGGCACGTATGGCTCGTGCGAATCATGCGGTGAGCCGATCGGCAAGGCGCGCCTGCAGGCGTTCCCCAGGGCAACCCTGTGCGTGACCTGCAAGCAGCGCGAGGAACGGCACTGACCGGGCCCGGGATCGTGAGCGAGGTCGGCCAGCCAGGCCCGGCGGCTGCCAGCTCGGGCCGGCGCCGCGTCGGGGTCGTGCTCGTGATTGCACTCACCGTCCTGACCTGCGACATCATCAGCAAAGCAGTAGTCGTCGCCACATTGTCCGACCGGGCGCCGCTGCGCCTGCTTGGCGGCATTCTGACGCTCCGCGTCTCTCGGAACCCGGGCGCCGCGTTCAGCATCGGGCCGTCGATGACGCTCGTGTTCACGCTGATCGCGGCTGGTGTCATCGTCGTGATCCTGCGCACCTCGCGCCGGATCAGGAACCTGCCCTGGGCGATCACGCTGGGTCTGCTGCTGGGCGGCGCGACCGGCAACCTGACCGACCGGCTATTGCGGTACCCCGGCCCGTTCCTGGGCTACGTGGTCGACTGGATCCAGGTTCCGCACTGGCCCGTATTCAACATCGCTGACTCATGCATCGTATGCGGCGGCCTGCTCGCCGTAGTCCTCGCCGTGCGCGGTGTGCGAATAGATGAACGCCCCGGTGGCGACGCCGGGTGACCGCCGCTGACGAGCGCCGGGTCCAGGTCCCAGAGGGCCTCGACGGGGAGCGGCTAGACGCCGCTATCGCCAGGATGTTCGGCCTGTCCAGGGCCAGGGCGGCCGAGCTGATCAGCGACGGAGCCGTGCTGCTTGGCGGCCGGCCGTCCGCCAAGGCCGATCGGGTGCCGGCCGGAGAGTGGCTTGATGTCACGCTTCCTCCGGCGCCGCTGGCCGGTGCCTCGCCAGAGCCAGAGGCGGTAAGCGGCATGCTCATCGTGCACGACGACGCGGACATCGTCGTGGTAGACAAGCCGCGCGGAGTAGCGGCCCATCCCACTCCCGGCTGGACCGGTCCTACCGTCTTGCAAGGATTGCTGGCCGGTGGCTACCAGCTCGCTACGAGCGGTGCCGCTGAGCGCCAGGGCATCGTGCACCGCCTGGACGCAAATACCACCGGCCTTATGGTCGTGGCCAAGAGCGAGCGTGCCTACAGCATGCTGAAGCAGGCATTCAGGGACCGGGAGGTGGACAAGCGCTACCACGCGCTCGTTCAGGGCCATCCGGACCCGTTCCGCGGCACCATCGACGCGCCGATCGCGCGGCACCCGTCGGGCGACGGAAGGTTCGCCGTCATTGCGGGGGGCAGGGAGTCGGTCACTCACTACGACACCGTTGAGGCCTTCCGCGCAGCGAGCCTCACCGAGATCATCCTGGAGACGGGGCGAACGCATCAGATCCGCGTTCACATGGCTGCCGTGCGGCACCCGTGCGTCGGCGACCGGCTCTACGGCGCCGATCCCGTGCTGGCCGCGAGGCTGGGCCTGACCCGGCAGTGGCTGCACGCAGCGAATCTCGGCTTCGCCCATCCCGCTGATGGCCGCCCGGTGGAGTTCTCCAGTGGCTACCCGGACGACCTGGTCCGGTCGCTCGACCTGCTCCGCGCGGAGTCCTGAGGTCCGGTGCCTGAGTAGGGCCGGCACTGATGGGTACGATGCGGGACAGGTGAGCCGGGAAGCATGGTCGGCAGATCGCGATTGGGGAGGCTCGCCATGCGCTCTGGCATTACCCAGCAGCCCCGCTGGCGCGTGCTCGATCCTGATTACCTGCGCGAAGAACTGCTTACCAATCTCTGGTTCGTCCCCGTGCTGGAGGTGGTCGGCGCAGTCCTGCTCTTCGTCGCCAGCTACGCGGCCGATCGGGCCGCGTTCAATCACGTGTTCGCGCTGCCCTCCTGGGCAATCAGCGGATCAGCGGACGCGGCGCGGCAGATCCTCACGGCTGTCGCCGCGGCCATCATCACCGTTGTCGGCGTGGTCTTCTCGATCGTGATCGTCGCGCTCACCCTCACGTCCACCCAGTTCGGCCCGCGGATGCTGCGCAACTTCATCCGCGATCCCGGCACGCAGGTGACGCTCGGGACATTCGTGGCGACGTTCGTCTACGCGATCCTGACGCTCGGCTCGATCGGCCAGGAGAGCAGCGGGAACTTCGTTCCGCATATCTCCATCACGGTCACTCTCTGCCTGCTCGTCATTGACCTGGCCGTCCTGATCTACTTCATCAATCACATCGCCATCGCGATCCAGCTGCCGCAGGTCATCGCCGGCATCGCCGGAGACCTCGCGCGCGCCATCGAGACCCAGGCCGGAAACGCGGCGGTCAGCGCCGCCGCTCCGAGCGCGGCGGCGACACTCGCGGCTCTACCTGACCCTGGTGGCCTCGTCAGCGCGCCGCGCAGCGGGTACCTGCAGTTCATTGACCGGCGGACGCTGGTAAGAATCGCATCAAGGGCCGACGTGCTGATCGAGATGAGCTACCGGCCAGGTCATTTCCTGGTCCAGGGACACCCCTATGCGACCGTCTGGCCGGCTGACCGGGCCGAGCGAGTCGCCCGCGAACTCGCCAGATCGCACGCCACCGGTCCGTACCGGACGCTCGCCCAGGACGTTTCGTTCGGCCTCGATCAGCTGGTGGAGATCGGGCTGCGGGCACTGTCGCCGGCCGTCAACGATACCTTTACCGCGATGACCTGTATCGACTGGATAGGGGACAGCTTGTGCAAGGTGACAGGGAACTGGCAGCCGACGCACGTCTACAGTGACACGGCCGGCCGGGTCAGGGTGATCACCAGGGAGCCGACGTACCAGCGGCTGGTTCAGCGCTCGTTCGAGAAAATCCGGCAGGCCGGCCGGGGCATGCCCGCGATCATGATCCGCCAGCTCGACGCGCTCGCCAAGATCATGGAACGCGCGGTCGCGCCCGCAGATCGCCAGCTGCTGCTGGACCAGGCAGCGATGATCGAGCGGCAGTGCGCGGCCTCCGTGGCCGAGGAATCCGATCAGGCCGATGTCCGCAGCGCCTACCAGGCCGTCCTGCAAGCTCATGTCGAGGCGGCCGCCCGGCCCGTCTACGGCCTGACTGATCCCGTACGCTGAACCGCACAATGTCGGAGATAAGTCAGCTTCCCTACCCATCTCAGCCCGATGATCTGGGTTCCGGCTACGGGACCTCAGACCCGCAGCTCGGGGCGAGCTTGCTCGCGGCCCTGGCGGTGCTTGCTGGCAGCGCGCTTGTCGGCTTGGCCGGCGGGCTCATCTGGGCCACGGTGGCACCGCGGGTGGCATACGTGGTGGTCGGCCGCGGCGCCGCGGATGTCCTCAAGGTAGAGACCACCGCCTTTATCGCCGGCGATGCCTGGTACTGCCTGATCGGCGGGGTCGGCGGGCTGATCATCGGTGCCGTGGGCTACCTGCTCGCTGTCCGGCGGTACGGGCCCGTTCCGATGGCCGGAGTGCTGGCTGGCGGCGTCGGCGCGGGCTACATAGCGCTCTGGGTCGGTCAGCAGTCTGGCCGCGCCAGATTCTACAGTCAGCTCCTGACCAGCCACCAGGGCGCGCTGCTGCACGCGCCGCTCGTGCTCGGCGGGTCCACCGACATCGCGTTCTGGCCGCTGGCGGCATGTCTGGTCGGTGGCGGGCTGGTGCTGCTAGTCAGCTCGCCGCGGCCATCGCCGCACCCACGATTCCGGCGTCGTTCAGCAGCGCGGCAGGCACGACCCGGGCCCTGAGCGTCAGCCTGTGCAGGAACTTGCCGGACTTCTTGCTGATCCCGCCACCGATGATGAGCAGGTCCGGTGACAGCAGTTCCTCCATCTTGTCGAGATAGGCGTCCACCCGGCCTGCCCATTTACCCCAGCTGAGGTCGCCTTCCTCGCGGGCTCGCTCTGAGGCGGTCTGCTCGGCGTCCTTGCCGTGGATCTCGATGTGGCCGAACTCGGTATTCGGCACCAGCACGCCGTCGTAGAACAGGGCGCTGCCGATTCCGGTTCCCAGGGTCAGCAGCAGGACGGTCCCGTTCTGGCCGGCGCCTGCGCCAAATTTCATCTCCGCCATCCCCGCGGCGTCGGCGTCGTTGAGCACGGTCACGGTCACGCCCGCAGCCTTGCCCAGCAACTCGCGGGCATTGGCGGAAACCCAGTCCGGATCCAGATTGGGCGCGGTCCTTACGACGCCGTCGACGACGACGCCGGGAAAAGTGATGCCGGCGGTCCCGGTCCAGTTGAACCCGTCGACCAGCTGACGCACTACGGCGCCGATCGCGTCCGGCTTGGCCGGACGCGGCGTCGGCAGCTTGACCCGTTCGGCCAGCAGCTTGCCGGTCGCAAGGTCGACCGGGGCAGCCTTGATCCCGGTGCCGCCGATATCGATGCCGAGAACATGCGCCATGATGCCTCCGTTAAAGCCAACTGCCCGATGGGGGCAGATTCAGCGTATTCCGCCATCGCACCACCCGGTGCGCCATCGCGCTGTCGGTTCCGCGCGATTGACTAGTCCCAGCGGATGGGAGGAGCAGCAATGATCCGGATTACCACAGCCTGCCTGGACCTGGCCGGCACAACCGTGGCCGACGACGGTGTCGTGCTCGGGGCGTTCACCGCGGCGGTGGCGCCGCTTGGCCTGACGCCGGGCAGCCAGGCGTATGCGTCGGCGCTGGAGATCATGAGCCAGACTATGGGGCAGTCCAAGATCGAGGTTTTTCGCCGCATTCTGGGCGATGACCCGGCAGCCCGGCAGGCGAACCGCGACTTCGAGAAGCACTATGCCGGGTCAGTTCTGGACGGGGCGGTCGCGCCGCTGCCCGGCGCCGCCGAGACCATCATGGTGCTGCGGGCCGCGGGGATCAGGGTCTGCCTGGCTACCGGCTTCGCCCCGGCCACCAGAGATCTGCTGATCAACGCGCTTGGCTGGCGGCCGCTGATCGACCTGGCCCTGTCGCCAGCTGACGCTGGCCGCGGCCGGCCATGGCCCGACCTGCCGCTGACCGCTCTGCTCCGGCTTGGCGGGGGAGCGGTAAGCGAACTGCTGGTAGCCGGCGATACCGCGAGCGACGTGGAGTCTGGCCTGCGTGCGGGAGCCGGCATCGTGGTCGGCGTGCTGACCGGCGCGGGCAGCCGTCAGGAACTAGCGGACGCCGGCGCGCCGCACATCCTGGACGCGATCACCGGCCTGCCCGCGCTGCTCGGGCTCGGTCCTGACATCAGCAGACCTGCCGAGCCGGGAGCGGCTGGCGGTGCCGATCAAGATCGCGGCGAGATGGCCTGAGCGGTCACACGCCCCAGCGTGCGCTAGTGAGAGCCTGGACGTCCGCGTCCGCGCCTTCCAGCCTGACCCGGGCCGCGGCGGTCCGGCCGAACGTCCACATCAGCAGCTCTGCTGGCGGCCCGATCACCGTGACCATTGGCGTCCGCGGCCGGACAGTCATCCTGACCGCGTGCGGGCCGTCCTGGTGATCTTGCTCGTCATCCCTGGCGAACTCGATCCCGACCGGGATCTTGCGCAGCAGGAGCCTGGCGCGGGAGAGCTGGCCCCAGATCGCGTCGGTCAGCCGATGGTCGAAGTCGCGCGGCTGCCAGTCCGGCTGGGCTCGCCGCACGTCCTCATGATGGACGAGGAACTCGGTGAAGTTGACCCGCTCGTCGACGCCAGGGACGCCGAACAGCGACAGCCTGGGCGGGCCGGACTTGATGATCTCGACGAGCCGCACGAAGGACATCCTGGCCGCGAGACCGCGCTGAACCCGGTTGGTATAGGCGGCCAGCGGTCCGCCGAGGATACCCAGGCTCGCGTCGGGCCGATGCTCCCGCAGGACGAGGTGAGCCGCGAGATCGATCGTCTTCCAGTCCGCGCACAAGGTCGGCGCGTCCGGGCCGGTGTCGGCGAGCAGCGCGCACAATGCCAGCCGCTCATCTCGGGCATATGTCACTGCTCGATAGTAGGCCACCTGCCCTGACTCCGCTGCCGTGCCCCGGCCGCTCGACCGGCACCGCGTCGGCGTCCGGGCAGCGTGGTCTGCTGGGGTACGTTCGGCTGAGGCAGCCAGCCATGAGCGGCAGGAGGACGATGACCGGCATGAGCAACAGCAGCACGAGCCCGCGCGCCACGGCACGGCAGCGCAGGGAGCTGGCCGCGGCGCTGCTCCTCGGCGCCGCCGGCGCCAGCCTGGTGCTGCTCGCGCTGCGGCAGCACTGGGCATCGGTGACTACGGTCGTGCCGCGCCCGCTGCCGTCCACTGAGATGGCACTTACCGGCCAGGACCTGACCCCGGCAGCCGCGGCGCTCGCGGTGGCGGCACTGGCCAGCCTGGCTGCGGTGCTGGCCACCCGGCGGCTGGCACGACGGATCACCGGGCTGCTCTCGGTCCTGCTCGGCGCGGGCATCGCGCTGCTCGCCGCGGCCCGGATCTCGGTCGCCGACGTGCTGGCGGCAGCACAGCGAGCCAGCGGTCCCGCGGCCGGGTCAGGTGCCGGGACCGCGGCTGGGTCGGTCACGGCCGGCCAGGCATCCGGATCTGGCGGATCGCTAGCCGGGTTCCCTGCGCACGTACTGCTGGCCAGCAGCAGCTGGCGCGGACTGATGATCGGCGGCGCGCTGGCCATCGCGGTCGCCGGAATCTGGGTCGCGGTGCGGGCGGACCGGCTGCCGGTCATGTCCGGGCGGTACGACCGCCCGGCCAGCGGCCGGAATCAGGCCCGAGATGCGGGCGCGGACCTGGCCGCGGTGGCCCGGAGCACCGGATCTGCCCGGCGCGCGCCGACCTGCGATCCGTCCACCATGTGGGAATCGCTGAGCGCCGGAGAGGATCCGACCTCCGGGCCCGGAGCGTAATTCTCTGCGCGTCAGCCCTGGAACGCCAATCCAGGAACACGAGCCCCGGAACACACAGCGGAAGCATCTGATCTCGCTCAGCGACCGCCAGCGTAGGGGGGCCAGCCGTCAGGAAAACGGTCCTCGGTACGATCGGGAGCCGAGGCAACCCACCCGAGGGGGCATCAAGAACCGCGTGAGCGTGCTCGACGAGATTCTCGAGAGCGTACGCGCCGATCTGACGGCGCGTCAGCGGACAGCGCCGCTTGAGCATCTGAAGGAAGCCGCGAGCAGAGCGCCCGCACCGCGAGACGTGCTGGCGGCGCTGCGCGGCGAGGATGTCGCTGTCATCGCGGAGGTGAAGCGGGCCAGCCCGTCGAAGGGCGCGCTGGCCGCGATCGCTGATCCGGCCGCGCTGGCGATCGACTACGAGGCAGGCGGCGCGAGCGTGATCAGCGTGCTGACTGAAGGGCGGCGGTTCGGCGGCAGCCTGGCCGATCTGGCGGCCGTCAGGGAAGTGGTGCAGGTGCCGCTGCTCCGCAAGGACTTCGTGGTCAGCTCCTATCAGCTGTGGGAGGCGCGGGCGTACGGGGCGGACATGGTGCTGCTGATCGTCGCTGCGCTTGAGCAGAACGCGCTGATCTCGCTGGTGGAGCGGGCGGTGTCGATCGGCCTGGTGGCGCTGGTCGAGGTGCATGCTGACGCCGAGCTCGGCCGGGCTGTCGATGCCGGAGCGCAAGTCATCGGCGTCAACGCGCGCAACCTGGCCACGTTGCAGGTCGACCGCTCGATCTTCGCCAGGCTGGCACCGCAGATTCCTGACGGCATCGTTAAGATCGCCGAGTCCGGTGTCCGCGGCCCGCACGACCTGCTTGCCTACGCCGCGTCCGGCGCTGACGCCGTCCTGGTCGGCGAGAGCCTGGTGGTCGGCAAGGACCCGAGGTCTGCCGTCGCGGACCTGGTGACCGCTGGATCGCATCCAGCGCTGCGCGGAGACCGAGGAGGCAGTCCATGACGATGTCGCCGACGGCCATCGGCACTGACCTGACCGGGTACTTCGGCTCGTTCGGCGGCAGGTTCGCGCCGGAGGCGCTGATGTCGGCCCTGGCGGAGCTCACCGTCGCCTACCAGTCGGCCAGCGCCGATCCGCAGTTCGGCGCCGAGCTAAGTGCCCTGCTGCGCGACTACGCGGGCCGGCCCACCTTGCTGACCGAGGTGCCGAGGTTCGCCGCCCTGGCCGGCGGATGCCGGGTGTTCCTCAAGCGCGAGGACATGGCGCACACTGGCTCGCATAAGATCAACAACGTTCTGGGCCAGGCGCTGCTTACCAGGCGGATGGGCAAGACCAGGATCATCGCCGAGACCGGCGCAGGTCAGCATGGCGTGGCGACCGCTACGGCGGCGGCCTTGCTCGGCCTGGACTGCGTCGTCTACATGGGCGAGGAAGACACCCGGCGCCAAGCACTCAACGTCGCCAGGATGCGGATGCTGGGTGCCGAGGTCGTCCCGGTTCGGACCGGCAGCCAGACCCTCAAGGATGCGATCAACGAGACGTTCAGGGACTGGGTGTCGACCGTTGACGGCACGCATTACTGCATTGGCTCGGTGATGGGACCGCATCCGTTCCCGGTCATGGTGCGAGATTTCCAGCGGGTCATCGGCGTCGAGGCAAGGGAGCAGATCATCGCGAAAACTGGCCGGCTGCCAGACGCGGTCCTGGCCTGTGTCGGCGGCGGCTCTAACGCGATCGGGGTGTTCCACGCCTTCATCGGCGACGAGCAGGTGCGGCTGATCGGATGCGAGGCGGGCGGCGACGGGCTCGAGACCGGCCGTCACGCGGCCACCCTCTCCGGCGGCGCACCGGGCGTGATCCACGGGATGCGGACATATCTGCTGCAGGACAGCGACGGCCAGACGCTGCCTACCCACTCGATCTCTGCTGGACTGGACTATCCGGGAGTCGGCCCCGAGCATGCCTGGCTGCACGATACCGGCCGGGCCAGTTACCGCGCGATCACCGATGCCGATGCGATGGCCGCGTTCTCGGCGGTGTGCCGGACCGAGGGGATCATCCCGGCGATCGAGTCGGCGCACGCCCTGGCCGGCACGATCGCCGTGGGCCGCGAGCTCGGCCAGGACGCGGTCCTGCTGGTCAACCTCTCCGGTCGCGGCGACAAGGATGTCGATATCGCGGCGCGGTGGTTCGGCCACCTCGACGCCGGAGCGGGCCAGTGACGAGGCCGGTGACCGGGTCGGCGACCGGTGCTGGTGCCGTGAGCGCGGCGTTCGCGCGAGCCGCCGCGCAGAGCAGGGCCGCTCTGATCGGATACCTGCCGGCCGGCTTTCCTTCGGTAGACGGCGCGATCGCCGCGGCGATCGCGATGGCACGGGCGGGTGCCGACGTGGTGGAGATCGGGCTGCCTTACACCGACCCGCTGATGGACGGCCCGGTCATCCAGCAGGCGGTGCACCAAGCGCTGGAGGGCGGAGTTCACGTCACTGACGTGCTCCGCAGCGTCGAGGCGGTCGCGGCCACCGGGGTGCCCGTGCTCGTCATGACGTACTGGAACCCGGTGGACCACTACGGGGTTCAGGCATTCGCCAGGGACCTTGCTCAGGCAGGCGGGGCCGGCCTGATCACTCCCGACCTGCCGCCGGAGGAGGCCGGGCAGTGGCTGGACGCGGCGGCGCGGTACGGCCTGGACCCGGTGTTCCTGGTCGCGCCGAGCTCATCGGAGGAACGGATCAAGCTGATCTCCTCGGTGTGCGGCGGATTCGTCTATGCCGCGTCGGTCATGGGTATCACCGGTGCCAGGTCAGGTGTCGGCGGTGCGGCTGCCGGGCTGGTGACCAGAGTCAGGCAGCACGCGCTGCTGCCGGTCGCCGTCGGGCTCGGGGTGAGCAGCGCCGCGCAGGCGGCCCAGGTCGCCGGGTTCGCCGACGGCGTCATCGTCGGCTCGGCCTTCGTGCAGCGGCTGCTCAGCGCCGCCAGCGAGGCGGACGGCCTGGATGGCGTCACGGAACTGACTACCGAGCTCGCGGCGGGCGTGCGCGGGCAGGTCAGCGCGCAGGCCTAGCGGTGCGCGCTCAGCCGAGCAGCGCAAGTACCTCGGCGGCGGCGCGCTCCCCGGAGCGCACCGCCCCGTCCATATAGCCGCACCAGGTCGCGGCGGTCTCGGTTCCGGCCCAGTGGACCCGGCCGGCTGGCTCACGGAGGGCCGGTCCGTAGCGGGTCCAGACGGACGGGCCGAACAGGGTGCCGTAGCAGCCGCCGCTCCACTCCTCCCGCTGCCAGTCGAGCTCGGCGTAGTCTGCCGGGTGCGCGGCCATCGGCCCGAAGTAGCGGACGAAGGAGTCGATCACGGCCTGGCGGCGCTGCCTGGCGGTCACCCCGCCGAGCCGTCGGGCCTCGTCCCCTGCCACGAAGCCGAGCAGGATCCCCGGCGAGCCGTCAGGCGGTGAGTTGTCGAACACGACGTCGGCTCCCTCGCCGTCACCCGTCGCCTGGCCGGACAGGCCCGCAGCGCGCCAGAACGGCTCATCGTAAATGGCCTGGCATTTGATCACCGATCCCATCGGGGCACGCTGAGTCAGCTGCTGCCGCCGGAGCGGAAGGGCCGGACGGTAGTCGATCCGGCCGGCCAGCGCTGGCGGTGCGGACACGATGATCCGGCGGCCGGTGAACTCACCGGTGTCCGTAACGGCCGTCACCAGATCCGCCACGGCCGTGATCTGGCGGACCGGCGAGGCCAGCCTGAGCACGCCATCGCCAAGCCCGGCGGCGACGCGCTCGGCGATCAGCTGCGAGCCGCCGACGAACCTGTCCTGCTGCGCGCCGCCGGTGGTAGTGATCAGGCGCTGGAAGGAGCCGCCGGAGTGAGCGTAGAAAAGGACATGCAGCAGCGAGATGTCGGCTGGCTCGCAGGCCAGCACGGCTTGCGCGGCCAGGCCGAGCAGCGCCCGCCCGCCGCTGGTCACCGCGTTCCTGCGCAGCCAGGTCTCGAACGTCTGCCCGTCCCATGCGGCGGCGCGGGGTGCGGTCCACGGCGCGCGGGTCGGCACCCGCCTCGCGAGTGAGTCCAGCCTGGCCTGTGCTCGCGCGACGTCGGCGAGCACCAGCGGGCCCAGGCGCGGAATCGCACCTGCGTAAGTACCGCGCTTGCCGCGGATATGCAGCACCTTCGCCCCGTCATCAAAGGTGCGGAACGTCGGGACGCCGACCTGTGCTGCCAGCGCGAGAAGCCGGTCCTGACCAGGCCCGGCATACTCGCCGCCCATCTCGACGATCTTGCCGTCACCGATCGGATAGCTGACCACCCGGCCACCGACCCTGTCCCTTGCCTCAAGAACCTGAACAGAGCGCCCGGCCGCGATCAGATCGCGCGCGGCAACCAGGCCAGCCAGGCCGGCTCCGATCACCAGGACGTCCGCTGCCTCGGCCATCTCCTACGCTCCTTCTGCCTGTCGGTATGCTAGGGGCGTGGCGCTCACCTGACCAAAGACCGGGCGAGCCCGCTGCCGGGCCGATGTCGTCCCTGCGTTACTCCGACTGCACGTGGCGGACGAGACGACAGGAGCGCCGATGCCTGCTCTTCCTAACCCTCCAAACCAAGGTCTGTACGACCCTGCCTTCGAGCATGACGCATGCGGCGTCGGACTCGTCGCTGACCTGTCCGGCCGGAGCGGGCACCGGACCGTCGCCCAGGCACTCACCGTGCTGCGCAACCTCGACCATCGCGGCGCTAAGGGCAGCGACCCGGACACCGGTGACGGAGCTGGCATCCTCACCCAGATCCCTGACGCCTTCTTCCGCGCAGTCTGCGGGTTCGCCTTGCCTGCCCCCGGTCACTACGCAGCGGGAATGGTGTTCCTGCCGCCGGAGGACTCCGACGAAGCTGGTGCCGAATGCCGCCGGGTCACGGCGCTGATCGAGCGGATCGCGCATGAGGAGCGCCTGACCGTGCTCGGCTGGCGCGAGGTTCCGCATGACCGGTCCGCGTGCGGGGCGGGCGCCCGTGCCGTACTGCCGCGCCTGGTCCAGCTTTTCGTCGCCTCGGCCAGCGGCGAGCACGGACCTGAACTCGACCGGCGGGCATTCTGCCTGCGCAAGCGAGCTGAACATGAGGCGGCGGTCTATGTCGCGAGCCTGTCGTCGGCCACGATCGTGTACAAGGGGATGCTTACCGCGCTCCAGCTTGAGCGGTTCTACTCCGACCTGACCGATCCGGCGTATACGTCGGCAGTCGCCCTGGCTCATTCCAGGTTCTCCACCAACACCTTTCCGTCCTGGCCGCTGGCCCATCCGTTCCGTTTCATCGCGCACAACGGCGAGATCAATACCATCCGCGGCAACCGCAACTGGATGGCGGCCCGTGAGGCGATGGCGCAGACCGACCTGATCCCGCCGGACGCCAGCGGCCGCGGGATCGAGCGGCTGGCGCCGATCACTGACGAGTCGGCGAGTGACTCGGCCAGCTTCGACGCCTGCCTTGAGCTGCTGCACCTCGGCGGGCGATCGCTGCCGCACGCGGTGCTGATGATGATCCCCGAGCCGTGGGAGAACGACGCCGAGATGGGATCGCAGCGGCGGGCGTTCTACCGGTTCCACTCCGCCCTGATGGAGCCATGGGACGGCCCGGCCCTGATCGCCTTCACCGACGGCACGGTGATCGGCGCCGTGCTGGACCGGAACGGCCTGCGCCCTGGCCGGTACTGGGTTACCAGGGACGGCCTGGTCGTGCTGGCCAGCGAGGTGGGCGTGCTCGACATCGACCAGCGGGACGTGATCCGCAAGGGCAGGCTGGCGCCGGGCAAGATCTTTCTCGTCGACACTGCCGCTGGCCGGATTGTCGAGGACGAGGAAGTCAAGGCCGGGCTCGCCGCGGAGCATCCGTATGACGAGTGGCTGCACGCCGGGCTGCTGCACCTGGACGACCTGCCGGACCGGAACCGGGATCTGCCTGACAGCCAGACGCTGGCCACCCAGCAGCGGTTGTTCGGTTACACCCGCGAGGAACTGCGGGTCGTGCTGGCGCCGATGGCCGCGTCCGGCGCCGAGCCGATCGGGTCGATGGGACACGACACCCCGCTGGCCGCGCTGTCGGACCGGCCGCGGCTGATCTTCGATTACTTCACCCAGCTATTCGCCCAGGTCACCAATCCGCCGCTGGACGCGATCAGGGAGGAACTGGTCACCTCGCTCGCGGCGACCACGGGCCCGGAGCACAATATCTTCGATCCGGGGCCGGCGTCTTGCCGGCAGGTTGTGCTGCCCTACCCGGTGATCAGCGACAGCGACCTGGCAAAGATCATTCACATTAACGATGACGGCGACCTGCCCGGCTTCGCCGCGCACGTGGTAGACGGCCGCTATCTCGCCTCGGGCGGCGGTCAGGCCCTGCGGCACCGGCTGGCGGAGATCAGAGCCGAGGTGTCCGGCGCGATCGAATCGGGCGCGAAGATCATCGTGCTCTCTGACCGGGGCGCGGCGATGGGCGGCGGCGAGGACGCCGGCGCGCGGCCGGGCACCAGGCCGCCCTGGTCGGGCGGAGTGCCGGGGGCCGAGCCCGACACCTGGGCTCCGATACCGTCGCTGCTGCTCACCGGCGCCGTGCACCATCACCTGATCGCCGCGAGGACCCGGACCAGGGCCGGGCTGATCGTCGAGGCCGGCGATGTGCGCGAGTGCCACCATGTGGCGCTGCTGATCGGATACGGAGCGGCGGCGGTCTGCCCGTACCTGGCGATCGAGACCGTGCAGGACATGGCTCGCAGCGGGATGCTCGGGCAGGTCGCCGGCCGCAAGGCCGGGATCAACCTGATCAGGGCGCTGGGCAAGGGCCTGCTCAAGATCATGTCGAAGATGGGCGTGTCCACCGTCGCCTCTTACACCGGAGCGCAGATCTTCGAGGCGATCGGGCTCGGGCCGCAGGTGATCGACGAATGTTTCGCAGGAACGCCGTCACGGCTCAGCGGAGTCGGGTTTGACCAGCTGGCGGCCGACATCGAGGCCCGGCTGACCATGGCCTATCCGACGCGGGCGGCAGCGCCGGGATATCTGCGACTGGAAACCGGCGGCGAGTATCAGTGGCGGCGGGACGGTGAGCCGCACCTGTTCAGCCCCGAAGCGGTGTTCAGGCTCCAGCACGCGACCCGGACCGGTCGCTACGACATCTTCCGCGAGTACACCCGGCTGATCGATGACCAGTCAGCGCGGCTGATGACGCTGCGCGGCTTGCTCCGGATCCGCGGCATCGACACACCGGCCAGGCCGCCGGTCCCGATCGAACAGGTCGAGCCGGTGTCGGCGATCGTCGCCAGGTTCTGTACCGGCGCCATGTCGTACGGGTCGCTCTCGGCCGAGGCACATCAGACCATCGCGATCGCGATGAACCGGCTGGGCGGCAAGTCGAACTCAGGCGAGGGCGGCGAGGACGCAGACCGGTATACGCCCGACGCGAACGGCGACCGGCGCAGGTCAGCCATCAAGCAGGTGGCGAGCGGCCGGTTTGGCGTGACCAGCGAGTACCTGGTCAACGCCGACGACCTCCAGATCAAGATGGCGCAGGGGGCCAAGCCAGGGGAGGGCGGCCAGCTGCCAGCCCACAAGGTCTACCCATGGATCGCCAGGACCAGGTACGCCACGCCGGGGGTCGGCCTGATCTCGCCGCCGCCGCATCACGACATCTACTCGATCGAGGACCTGGCTCAGCTGATCGGCGACCTGAAGAATGCCAACCCGGCCGCACGGGTCAGCGTCAAGCTGGTCGCCGAGGTCGGGGTCGGCACCGTGGCGGCCGGCGTGGCCAAGGCCCATGCCGACCTGGTGCTGATCTCCGGCCACGACGGCGGCACCGGAGCCGCGCCGCTGACCAGCGTCAAGCACGCGGGCGTGCCGTGGGAGCTCGGCCTGGCCGAGACTCAGCAGACGCTGCTGCGCAACGGCCTGCGGGACCGGATCGTGCTCGGCGTCGATGGCCAGCTGAAGACCGGCAGGGACGTGATCATCGCGGCGCTGCTCGGCGCCGAGGAGTTCGGATTCGCCACCGCGCCGCTGGTAGCGGCAGGCTGCGTAATGATGCGGGCCTGCCATCTGGACACCTGCCCGGTCGGCGTCGCCACCCAGAATCCGCAGCTGCGGCACCGGTTCGCCGGCCAGCCGGAGTTCGTCGTGAACTTCTTCGAGTTCGTCGCCGCGCAGGTCCGTGAGTACCTGGCCAGGCTGGGACTGCGGACGCTGGCCGAGGCGATCGGCCAGGTCGGCCTGCTCAGCGCCAGCCCGCCAGGGCAGGTCGCGGCTGCCGGGCACGACAAGGCGTCGTACCTGGACCTGACGCCGCTGCTGCACTTGCCCGAGCTGCCGCCGGGAACGGCCAGGTACGCCACCGGCAGGCAGGACGATCACCTGGCGCTGGCGCTGGACCATACCTTGATCCAGCTTGCCGAGGGTGCCCTGGAAGAGGGCAGGCCGGTGCATCTGGACCTGCCGGTACGGAACGTGAACAGGTCTGTCGGCACGATGCTCGGGTACGAGGTGACCAGGCGCTGGGGCGGTGAGGGCCTGCCTGATGACACGATCGTGATCGGACTGCGCGGATCGGCCGGGCAGTCCCTCGGCGCGTTCCTGCCCAGCGGGATCACGATCGCTCTGACCGGAGACGCCAACGACTATGTCGGCAAGGGCCTGTCCGGGGGGCGGATCATCGTCGCACCCGATCCGGCGGCCGGCTTCACCGCGCAGCGGCAGGTCATCGCTGGCAATGTGATCGGCTACGGGGCGACCAGCGGCGAGATTTTCCTGCGCGGGGCGGTAGGCGAGCGGTTCTGCGTCCGTAACTCCGGTGCGACCGCCGTAGCCGAGGGCACTGGCGACCATGGCTGCGAGTACATGACCGGCGGCCGGGTGCTTGTGCTCGGACCGGTGGGCCGGAATTTCGCGGCCGGCATGTCCGGCGGCATCGCCTACCTGCTCGATCCCGACCCGCGCCGGGTCAACGCCGAGATGGTGGACATCGAGCCGGTCAGCCCCGACGACGCCAGCTTCCTCGCCGGGCTGGTCGGCCGCCATCACGGCGCGACGGGCTCGGCGATCGCGGCCGACCTGCTCGCGGACTGGGACGCGGCGGTGCCGCGGCTGCACCGGGTGATGCCCAAGGACTACAAGCGCGTGCTGGCAGCCACCCGGCGGGCGCAGCGCGAAGGCCGCGACGTCGCCGAGGCCGTCATGGCCGCGGCGCGAGGCTGAGGGGAGCGCGTCATGGCTGACCCTGGCTCGGAATCGACACCCAGGCGCAGCGCGCCCAGGCGCCCGGTCGACGTCCGGATTCAGGACTGGCGCGAGGTACAGGCGAGCATGGGCCAGGCCGACCTGGAGCGGCAGGCGGGCCGCTGCATGGACTGCGGAATCCCGTTCTGCCACAGCGGCTGCCCGCTCGGGAACCTGATCCCTGAATGGAACGACCTGGTCTCGCGGCATGAATGGCACGCGGCGGCCGACCGCCTGCACGCTACCAACAATTTTCCTGAGTTCACCGGGCGGCTGTGCCCGGCGCCTTGCGAGACGGCCTGCGTGCTCGGGATCAGCGCCGAACCTGTGGCGATCAAGCAGGTCGAGGTCGAGATCATCGACCGGGCGTGGCAGCAGGGCTGGGTCAGGCCGCGGCGGCCGACCGCCGCGGCGACGCGGGAAGGCCGGCCCGTGGCCGTGGTCGGATCAGGGCCGGCCGGACTGGCCGCGGCACAGCAGCTGACCCGTGCGGGCCATTACGTCACGGTGTTTGAGCAGGCGGACCGGCCAGGCGGCCTGCTCAGGTACGGCATTCCCGAGTTCAAGCTGGAGAAATGGCGGCTGGACCGGCGGCTGGATCAGCTGCGGGCGGAGGGCACGGTCTTGCAGTGCGGCGTGCGGGTCGGCGCCGACCTGACCGCGAGCCGGCTGCGCGAGGACTTCCCGGCCGTCGTGCTCGCCTGCGGTGCCAGGGTGCCGCGCGGGCTGGGTGTCCCAGGGGCCGGGCTCGCGGGCATTCACCAGGCGATGGACTACCTGCCGCTGGTCGACCGGGGACCGGTCAGCGGCGGGCCGGCCGGCCAGGCGATCTCGGCCCGCGGCCGCCGGGTGGTGATCATCGGCGGCGGCGATACCGGAGCGGACTGCCTGGGCACCGCGCACCGGCAGGGCGCCGCGTCGGTCACGCAGCTGGAGATCATGCCCAGGCCGCCCAGCGACCGTCCGCCCGGTCAGCCGTGGCCGATGTATCCGATGATCTACCGGGTATCCGGCGCGCACGAGGAGGGCGGCGAGCGTGTTTTCGCGGTCTCCACCCAGGAGTTCCTGGCCGACGGGTCCGGCCGGGTCCGGGCGCTCCGGCTGGCCGACGCGGCGCCGGCCGCTGGCCGGTTCGTTCCAGTGCCGGGAACCGAGCGGGAGCTCGCCTGCGACCTGGTCCTGCTGGCCATGGGGTTCAGCGGAGCCGAATCGGGTGAGCTTCTCGACGGGCTCGGGCTCGGGCTGGACGAGCGGGGGAATGTCGGCCGGGATGACTGCTATGCCACCGTCGTACCCGGCGTGTTCGTAGCGGGTGACATGGGGCGCGGGCAGTCGCTGATCGTATGGGCGATCGCCGAGGGCCGGTCGGCGGCAGCGGCTGCGGACCGCTACCTGGCTGGCGGCACGGTGCTGCCGGTCGCGATCGCCGCGTCGGCCCGTCCGTTCAGCCTGACGGGCTGACGCCGCAGCACCGAACCACTCCGGCGCCAGGGTAACGTCACAGAACATGGTGGCCGCTTACCTCCCGAGCCCGGCCAGGGTGCTGTGGCGGCTGGGGCCGCTGGCGGTGCACGGCTACGCGCTCTGCGTCGTGCTGGGCATCGCCGTGGCGATCTGGGTGGCTGAGCACCGGTACCGCGCGGCCGGCGGCCGGGCCGGGCTGATCGTAGACCTGGCCACCGTGGTGGTCCCGGCAGGCCTGATCGGCGCCAGGCTGTACCGGGTGATCGTCGATTTCCAGCTGTACTTCGGGCACGGCAGGGACTGGGTCGACATCTTGCGGATCTGGGATGGCGGGCTCGGGCTGCCCGGAGCCGCCGTGGCCGGCCTGCTCGCCGGGTGGCACTGGTGCCGCCGCAACGGAATCGGCCTTGGCCCGGTGCTCGCGGCCGCCGTGCCGGGCCTGGCGCTGTCGCAGGCGGTCGGGGTCTGGGGCAGCTGGTTCGCGCAGAACCTGTACGGGTCGCCGTCGACCTGGCCGTGGGCCGTGGCGATCTCGCCGGCGCACCGGGCCCCCGGGTACCAGAGCTTCGGCACGTTCCAGCCGCTGTTCCTGTACGAGTCCCTCTGGGATCTGCTGGCGGTACTGCTCCTGATCTATCTGATCAGGCGGCTGGCACTGACTGGCGACCGGGCGCTGGCGCTCTGCTCAGGGCTGTACGCGGCCGGTCGGCTCGGGACCGCGTCGGCCAGGCTCGGCGGCCCGGCTCAGCTCGCCGAGCTGAGGATCGATCAGCTCGCGGTGGTCGGCGTCCTGATCGGCGCCGCGGCCTACCTGATCGCGACCAGGGCCAGGCATGGTCCTGAAGTCCTGACCACGGGTTCGCCGCGACCGCCGCGGGGACCCTACGGCCCGGTGCGCGGCGCGGCGGAGGACATGGAGCCAAGTCCGAACGCCGCGCGGGTGGCCAGCGGTGCGCGACGGTACGTGCCCGCTGACCGGCCGGCCAGCGACCCGCAGCCAGATGAGCTGGTCAGCTAGGTGCAGCAGTGCACGGGATCGATCCGAAAGTGCCCCGGGTGGGATTCGAACCCACACTGGATGGATTTTGAGGCCATTGACTCTGCCGTTGGTCTACCGGGGCCGACCGGACGCGGCGGGTGCCGCGCACTGCTCAATGTAGCGGCTTGTCGATAAGCTCAGCGCGTGAGCCAGACCCGCTATCGCGTTGTGATCGCTGAGGACGAGGCCCTGATCCGGCTGGACCTCAAGGAGATGCTGGAGGATCCGGGGCAGGATGCCTACGTCGTCGTCGGTGAGGCGGCCGACGGTGAGATAGCCATCCAGCTGGCCGAACAGCTGCGCCCGGATCTTGTGATCATGGATATCAAGATGCCGGTGCTGGACGGGATCTCAGCGGCAGAGCAGATTACCTCGCGACGGCTTGCGCCGGTCGTGATCCTGACCGCGTTCTCGCAGCGCGAGCTGGTGCAGCGCGCCAGCAGCGCCGGCGCGATGGCTTACGTCGTGAAACCGTTCACCAAGGCCGACCTGGTCCCGGCGATCGAGATCGCCGTGAGCCGGTTCGCCGAAGTCACCGCCCTTGAGGCGGAGATCGGCAGCCTGCGGGACCGGCTGGAAATGCGCAAGCTGCTTGACCGCGCCAAGGGCCTGCTGCAGGCGCACCGCGGCATGACCGAGCCCGAGGCATTCCGCTGGATCCAGAAGACGTCGATGGACCGGCGCATGACGATGCGGGCACTAGCGCAGGAGATCCTGAACGACCCGCCGCCCGTGCCAGACAGCCCGCCGGTCGTAACCGGCTAGGGCAGCCGGTTACCGATTCCACGCAAGCGAGCGGGGCCAGGTCAGCAACCCCCCGCGCAGACCCGGCGCCCGCTCGCTAGCTGCCCGTCCGCTGCTGCGATGGCAGCGACGGTAAGAGCCCGCAGATCCTTTGGTGCCGTGTCGGCCTTCCCCGGGCCGGCACGTTCTCTACTCGGCATCACCGAGCTCCGGGGACCACCGTAGCGAGGCAGCCCCCTGCCGCGCACCGACACTGCCATTACCTGGCCGGTATGGGCCAAACATCCGTTCGGTGCAGCCGGTCAGCTCCGATGCCGGCCGGACAACCGCCGCCGAAGCGACCTCGGCGCCGATCGCCTGACATCAGCCGATCCCGCCAGCGCCAAGATCGGCTGGCCGCACTCCAGCCAGGCCAGGTACCGCGTCCCTGATCAGGCAGCTGAGCCGGGCGGTGCATACCCGCCGGCCCCGGTCGTCGGTCAGCACGATCTCGTAGGTGGCCAGAGTCCGCCCGGCATGCGCCTGCGTCGCCACGCCGGTCACCAGCCCGGCCGAGGCAGCGCGGTGATGGGTGGCACTGATCTCGATCCCGACGGTGACCCGGCCCTCGCCGGCGTGCAGCGCCGCGCCGACCGAGCCGAGTGTCTCGGCGAGCACGCAGGACGCGCCGCCGTGCAGCAGCCCGTACGGCTGGGTGTTGCCGGCCACCGGCATCGTGCCCACCACTCGCTGAGCTGACGCCTCGGTGAACTTGATTCCCATCCGCTGGACCAGGGTCTGCGAGTGTGCTTGGTCCAGGTCGCTCCAGTCCGGCTGCTCAGTCACGTTCGTCACTGGTCACCTCCGAGTTCGTCGCGGACGCCTGCTCGCCGCATGTCGCAGCCTAGGATTGACCGGTGGCTGCCAAGATTCCGGCCCCGCCGGCCGCTGGCGCGGAGCGCCAGAACCTGCTCCTTCTCGTCGACGGGCACTCGCTGGCCTATCGCGCGTTCTTTGCGCTGCCGGCCGAGAACTTCTCGACGACGACCGGGCAGCCGACAAACGCCGTGTACGGCTTCACGGCGATGCTGATCAACGTGCTGCGAGATGAGCGGCCCGATCACGTCGCCGTCGCCTTCGACCGCAGCGAGCCGACCTTCCGGCATGAGCAGTTCGTCGAGTACAAGGCGAACCGGCGGGAGACGCCTGCTGACTTCAAGGGGCAGCTGAGCCTGATCTTCGAGGTGCTCGACGCGCTCGGCATCCCGAGGCTTTCGCTCAGCGGCTACGAGGCCGACGACCTGATCGCGACCCTGGCCACCCAGGCGGCGGCCAGCGGCATGCACGTGCTGATCGTCACCGGCGACCGGGACGCGCTGCAACTGGTCAGCGACGATGTCACGGTGCTGATGACCAGGCGCGGCATCAGCGACATGACCCGCTTCACGCCGGCCTCGGTGATCGAGAAGTACGGGCTGACCCCGGCCCAGTACCCGGACTTCGCCGCGCTCCGCGGTGACCCGAGCGACAACCTGCCCGGCATTCCCGGTGTCGGCGAGAAGACCGCAGCGAAGTGGGTCGCCGAATTCGGCTCGCTGGCGCAACTGGTTGACCGGGTCGGCGAGGTCAAGGGCCGCGTCGGCGACAACCTCCGCGAGCACCTCGCCAGCGTCCTGCGGAACCGCCGCCTCACCGAACTGGTGCGCGACGTGTCGCTGGATGTGGGTCCCGATGACCTGATCCCGGTGGCCTGGGATCGGGACCAGATTCACCAGCTGTTCGACACGCTGCAGTTCCGGGTGCTCCGTGACCGTCTTTACAGCACCTTGCCTAACGGGATCATCGGTCAGCTCACCGCCCCCCCGCCGGCCGCCGACGGAGCCGGTTTCGACGTCGAGCTGGCCAGGCTCGGCCCCGACGAGGTAGCTGCCTGGCTGGCCACCCATGGCCGGTCCGGCCGGATCGGCCTCGCCGTCAGCGGGACCTGGGGCCGCGGCACCGGAGACCTGGACGGCCTGGCCCTCGCCGGTCCTGCTGGTGCGGCCGGTGCTGACGGTGCGGCCGGTGCTGACGCTGCCGGGCCAGCCGCTGCCGCCTACATCGATCTCACCAGGCTCACCGAGGCCGATGAGCAGGCGCTGGCCGGCTGGCTGAGCGATGAGTCGGCGCCGAAGGCGCTGCATGACGCCAAGGGCCCGATCCACGCGCTGGCTGCCAGAGGGCTGACGCTGCGCGGGCTGACCAGCGACACCGCGCTGGCCGCCTACCTGGCGCTGCCCGGTCAGCGGTCCTTCGACCTGGCCGATCTCGCGCTGCGGTACACCCGCAGGGAGCTAGCTGGCGGAGCCACCGCCAGTGGCCAGCTGACCCTGGACATGGCGGCGGAGACCGAGGCCGCCCAGGTGCTGGCGGAGCGGGCGCTGGCGACCGCCGAGCTGGCCGACGCCCTCGACGCGGATCTGGACAGCCGGGGCGCCACCAGGCTGCTCGCGGATGTCGAGCTGCCGCTGGTTAGCGTTCTCGCCACTATGGAGCGAGCCGGGATCGCTGCCGACATCGACCATTTCGCCGAGATGTCGGCGAGCCTGGGCGGCGAGGTGAAGGCTGCTGAGCAGGGTGCCTACGCGGTGACCGGGCACGAGTTCAACCTCGGCTCGCCCAAGCAACTGCAGGAGGTGCTCTTCACCGAGCTCGGCCTGCCCAAGACCAAGCGGATCAAGACCGGCTACACGACCGACTCTGAGGCACTGACCGGCCTGCTCGCGCAGACCGAGCATCCGGTGCTTGCGTACCTGCTCCGGCATCGCGACGTTGCCAGGCTGAAGAGCATCGTCGACTCGCTGATCCCGATGGCCGGCCATGATGGCCGGATCCACACCACCTACAACCAGATGATCGCGGCCACCGGCCGGCTCTCTTCGACCGACCCGAACCTGCAGAACATCCCGATCAGGACCGAGGAGGGGCGGCGGATCAGGCTCGGATTCGTGGTCGGCACTGGTTATGAGTGCCTGCTGACCGCCGACTACAGCCAGATCGAGCTGCGGATCATGGCGCATCTGTCTGGCGACGAAGCGCTGGCCGCCGCGTTCGGCTCCGGGCATGACTTCCATGCCGCGACCGCGTCCCGGGTTTTCGCCGTGCCAGCCGATCAGGTGACCGGCGAGCTGCGCAGCAAGATCAAGGCGATGAACTACGGGCTGGCCTACGGGCTGTCCGTCTACGGGCTGTCCCAGCAGCTCGCGGTGCCCGCGGCCGAGGCTCGCGGTTACATGGACGAGTACTTCGCCGTCTTCGGCGGTGTACGGGATTACCTGCAGCAAGTGGTAGCCCAGGCCAGGCAGGACGGGTATACCGAGACGATCCTTGGCCGCAGGCGCTACCTGCCGGACCTGACCTCTGACAACAGGCAGCGCAGGGAGATGGCCGAGCGAATGGCGCTGAACGCGCCGATCCAGGGATCGGCGGCGGACATCATCAAGGTGGCGATGCTGTCGGTAGACGCCGAGATCCGCCGTCAGGAGCTGCACTCGCGGATGCTTCTGCAGGTCCACGACGAGCTGCTTTTCGAGGTAGCACCCGGCGAGCTCGACCAGCTCAGCGCACTGGTCACGACCGCGATGGGCGGCGCCTACGCGCTCAGCATCGGCCTGGATGTGTCCATGGGCACCGGCCGCAGCTGGGCGGATGCGGCACACTAACCGGGTCGGCAGATTGACCGTCCGGCCCACCGGTCATATGCTGATCGGTGCGCTGTGATCTTTTGCAGTCCGCCATGGTCAGGCAGCCCGCGGGCAGTCTGATGCAGACCGCGGCCGGTGTTCCTGACCAGGTACTCCAGCCCACCCTGGCGACCATGTCGGTTGCGCGTGCACTGCGCATCCAACTATCCCTGTCCGCATCCGGAGTCCACTAACACATGACGAGCAGCACCGAGGCCACCTCGAGCCCCCAGGTAGCGGTCAACGACATCGGTTCCGAGGAGGCCTTCCTCGCCGCGATCGACGAGACCATTAAGTATTTCAATGACGGCGACATTGTCGATGGCACAGTCGTCAAGGTCGACCGGGACGAAGTCCTCCTCGACATCGGTTACAAAACCGAGGGCGTCATCCCGTCCCGTGAGCTGTCGATCAAGCACGACGTCGACCCCAATGACGTCGTCAAGACCGGTGATCACATCGAGGCCCTGGTCCTGCAGAAGGAGGACAAGGAGGGCCGGCTGATCCTGTCCAAGAAGCGCGCTCAGTACGAGCGTGCCTGGGGCACGATCGAGAAGATCAAGGAAGAGGACGGTGTCGTCACCGGGACCGTGATCGAGGTCGTCAAGGGCGGCCTGATCCTGGATATCGGGCTGCGCGGGTTCCTTCCCGCGTCGCTGGTGGAGATGCGCCGGGTCCGCGATCTGCAGCCGTATGTCGGCAAGGAGATCGAGGCGAAGATCATCGAGCTGGACAAGAACCGCAACAACGTGGTCCTGTCCCGGCGGGCCTGGCTGGAGCAGACCCAGTCCGAGGTCCGGCAGAACTTCCTCAACACGCTGCAGAAGGCCCAGATCCGCAAGGGCGTGGTGTCCTCGATCGTGAACTTCGGCGCCTTCGTCGACCTTGGCGGCGTGGATGGCCTGGTGCATGTCTCCGAGCTGTCCTGGAAGCACATCGACCACCCCGGTGAGGTGGTCGAGGTGGGCCAGGAGGTCACCGTCGAGGTGCTCGACGTGGACATGGACCGCGAGCGGGTCTCGCTGTCGCTGAAGTCGACGCAGGAGGATCCCTGGCAGCAGTTCGCCAGGATGCACCAGATCGGGCAGGTCGTTCCCGGCCGGGTCACCAAGCTCGTTCCGTTCGGCGCGTTCGTCCGGGTCGAGGAGGGCATCGAGGGCCTGGTGCACATCTCGGAGCTGGCTGACCGGCACGTCGAGATTCCCGAGCAGGTGGTGCAGGTCGGTGACGAGATCTTCGTCAAGATCATCGACATCGACCTGGACCGGCGCCGGATCAGCCTGTCGCTGAAGCAGGCTAACGAGGGCGCGACCGGCGAGGTGACCGGCGACGACTTCGACCCGACGCTGTACGGCATGCCGGCGACCTATGACGAGCAGGGCAACTACGTCTACCCCGATGGTTTCGACCCGGAGTCCGGCGAGTGGCTTGAGGGCTTCGATACCCAGCGGGAGGAATGGGAGCGGCAGTACGCCGAGGCCCGTGCACGCTTCGAAGCTCACCAGCGGCAGGTCGCCGAGGCCCGCAGCAAGGCGGACGGAGGCGAAGACGGCGAGGCTGGTGACAACGGTTCGCACACTTCAGGTTCGCCTGACCCGTCAGGTTCCGGCGGCGGCACGCTGGCGTCGGACGAGGCGCTGGCGGCGCTGCGGGACAAGCTGTCCGGCGGCCGCAACTAGGCACCCGAGCCGCGTCTGCATGACTGCGGGCTGAAACCGCCCAGGCCTGGCGGTTTCAGCCCGCAGTCATGACTTGAGGTCGTTCGCCACCTAGACCGCGGCTTGGTGTGGTGGCCCGGGTGTCGCTATCGTGACCTTGGCGCGGAGAGCCGCCACGACGCGTTTTCGTGCGGAAGGGCTGACATTGCTCAGGGTCGGGCTGACCGGTGGAATCGGTGCGGGCAAGAGCGAGGTGTCACGTCGGCTAGTGACCCAGGGCGCGGTGCTCGTTGACGCCGATGCCATCGCCAGGGAGGTCGTGGCCCAGGGGACACCCGGGCTTGCCGAGGTCGTCGCCGCGTTCGGGGCGGGCCTGCTCAGGCCCGACGGGACCCTGGACAGGGAGCGGCTGGGCGAGATCGTCTTCGCCGACCCGGCTCAGCTGATGAGGCTCAACGCGATCGTGCACCCCAGGGTGGGCGAGCGGATGGCTGAGCTTGAGGCAGCGGCAGGTCCTGACGCGATCGTCGTACATGATGTGCCGCTGATCGCCGAGAACGATCTCGCCGCCGGGTACGACGTGGTCGTCGTGGTGGACGCACCGGAGGCGGCGCAGCTTGATCGGCTGGTCCGGAGCCGGGCCATGAGCCGGGATCAGGCGGAGGCGCGGATGGCTGCCCAGGCCAGCCGGATGCAGCGGCTGGCCATCGCGAACCTGGTGATCGATAACGCGGGATCGCTGTCCGAGCTGGATCGCCAGGTCGGCGACCTGTGGTCGGAACTTCGGCGCCGGGCCCGGCTAGCCCAGAACGCTGCGCCTGAGATTACCAACGAGCAGCAAGGGAGGCGTCCGGCATGATCGAGGTTCGCGGTCTGACGAAGCGCTTCGGTACCAAGACTGCGGTCGATGACCTTAGCTTCACCGTCGAGCCGGGCCGGGTAACCGGATTCCTCGGGCCCAACGGCGCGGGAAAGTCCACCACGATGCGGCTGATCCTCGGCCTCGACGTGCCGCAGCAGGGTACCGCCACGATCGACGGCCGACGTTACCGGGACCTGACCGATCCGCTCCGCACGGTCGGCGCGCTGCTTGAGGCCAAGTCGATGCACACCGGGCGCAGCGCTCGCAATCATTTGCTGTTCCTGGCCCAGACTCAGGGCCTGCCCGCCCGCCGGGTCGACGAGATGCTGGCTCTGGTCGGCCTGCAGGACGTGGCAGGCAAGCGGGCTGGCGGCTTCTCGCTCGGCATGAGCCAGCGGCTCGGCATCGCCGCGGCTCTGCTCGGCGATCCGAAGGTGCTGCTGCTGGATGAGCCGGTGAACGGACTCGACCCTGAGGGTGTGCTCTGGATCAGGAACCTGATGAAGGAGCTCGCCACCCAGGGCCGCACCATCCTGGTCTCCAGCCATCTGATGAATGAGATGGCGGTCACCGCCGATCACCTGATCGTGATCGGCCGCGGTCGGCTGATCGCTGCCGCCAGCACCGAGGACGTGATCGCGCGCAGCGCGCTGAAGTCAGTCCGGGTGCGCACGCCGGACGCGGTGCGGCTTGCCGACCTGATCACCGCGGCGGGCGGCAGGGCGGCGCAGGAGAACGGCGGCGCGCCGGGTGATCCTGCTCCGGTGCACGGAGCTGGCCTGCTCACCGTCACCGGGATGGATGCGCCCAGGGTTGGCGAGCTCGCGGCCTCGGCGTCGATCGTGCTGCATGAACTGACCCCGCTGGCCTCGCTGGAAGAGGCATTCATGGAGCTGACCTCCGGTGATCTGGAGTTCGGCGTGCACAGCCAGGATCCGGCGCACGCGACGGAAAGGATCACCTGATGACTACCGCTGCACCAGTAACGCCGGCCGATCTGCCCTCGGTCCCGGTGGCGAGGCGCGCGGGATTCGTCGGCCTGCTGCGCGGTGAGTGGACCAAGATCCGCTCGGTCCGCTCGACGGTCTGGACACTGATCCTCTTCGTCGCGCTCACTGTCGGGCTCACGGCCGGCCTCACCGCATTGCTACTCGGTAGCTGGAATGGTCCTCGGGCGGCGCCGCGTGATGCGCGGATCATCGCCGACCCGGTCAGCTTCATCCTCGGCGCCGGGATCGGGCTTGGTCAGCTGACGATATGCGTGCTCGGTGCCCTGGTGATTACCACCGAGTACTCCACCGGGGTCATCCGTGCCTCGCTGCTTGCCGTGCCGCGCCGGATCCCGATGCTCGCCGCCAAGGTGGTGGTGTTCGCGGCGCTGCTGCTCGTGCTCGCTGAGATCGTTGCTTTCGGCTCGTTCTTCGTCGGATCTGCTCTGCTGCACAGCAAGGTGGCAGTGTCACTCGGCGACCACGGAGTAACTCGCGCGGTGGTCGGTGCCGGGCTGTATCTCACCGTGCTCGGCCTGTTCGCGCTGGCGATCGGCGCGCTGATCCGGCACACGGCAGGGGCGATCTCGACCGTCATCGGCGTGGTGCTGGTACTGCCGATTCTCTCCGGCCTGCTGCCAAGCACCTCGTTCTGGGATCACGTCAATGCTTACCTGCCTGAGCAGGCCGGATCGCTGATTCTCCGTGCGCAGCAGCAATCCGGCCAGTTGCTCACGGCATGGCAGGGTCTCGGCGTGCTCGGCATCTGGACGCTGCTCCTGCTCACCGCCGCCGCCATCTTGCTGCAGCGCCGCGACGCCTGAGCCGCCGACGGTACTGAGATGCGCGGCCCGCGACTACCTGGCCGCTCGCGGCTGGCTGGCGGCCTGGAAGTAAGCGGACGAGTCTTTGCGCCACAAGAAGACGATGGCGCCGAGTCCGACCAGCCAGACGACGAGATCGAGCAGCAGGCCGACGCTCGCGTGCGGTCGCGCGACTACCAGGAGCAGGTCCAGGGTGCTGAGCGCGAACAGCACGGTCGCGACGATCCGCGCCCAGCTTCTGCCCGCTCCGTTAGCCCGCGCCATCCAGAGCCACAGGCCAAGTGCCAGCAGGCCGATCACCACTATCACTACTAGCTCGGCGATTTCCGCCTGGTGGATCTGCTGCGTGGTGTAGGCCGGGAACTGCGTCCTGATGGCGCTTTGCAGGCTGCCGACGGTCAGCAGCCCGATAATGATCTCGATGGCGCTCAGAGCCGCCCCGGCGTACATGAACTTCACCGCAGTCAGCACCGACTGCGGCGCTGCCGGGCGCTGCGGCACTGATTCCTGGCCGCCTGAGGGGTAGGGCTGGTACATCGCTGCTCCTTGTCACCGCTGGACTGCGAGCACTCTATGATCTCGCGAGCACGGATCGATCTCGGGGGCGCCCCATCCCATCCCGGGCCGCGGGCGACGGGACACACGTGATCTAGGATCGGCCCGGACCGAAGGCGGCGGCGTAGCGATGATCACGCACTCGATGCCAGGACCGGTCGGTGACCTGCGCATTACTCGGACCTTCTGGCTGGGTTCTCGTCGGCGCCGCGACCGCCTGGAGAACACCACGAGACATCAACAGCATCGAGTGGTTCGCCTCGGCCAACGACATCTGCCACATCTACGCGTCCCTCGCCGCGCTGGCCCGCAGGCCCGGCCCGCCTGGCCGCGCGGTCCGTCGGGACTGTCAGAACCCCCGCTTACAGTGGAACGGTGCACCACGAGGAGGATCCATGCGCCCGGTAACCGACCTGAAGCGCCGGGTCGCGCCGTTCGAGGTCGTGACCGACATGGTGCCGGCCGGCGACCAGCCCGCCGCGATCGCCGAGATCGAGAAGCGGATCCGTGCCAGCGCACCGGACACCGTGCTGCTCGGCGCTACCGGCACCGGCAAGACGGCGACCGTGGCCTGGCTGACGGAGCGGCTGCAGCGGCCCACCCTGGTCATGCTGCCGAACAAGACCCTGGCCGCTCAGTTCGCCAATGAGCTGCGGGAGATGCTGCCGCAGAACGCGGTGGAGTATTTCGTTTCCTACTATGACTACTACCAGCCAGAGGCGTACGTACCGCAGACCGACACCTACATCGAGAAGGACTCGTCGATCAACGACGAGGTGGAGCGGCTACGGCACTCTGCGACGAACTCGCTGCTGACCCGCAGGGATACCATCGTCGTCGCCTCGGTCTCCTGCATCTACGGCCTTGGCACGCCGCAGGAGTACGTGGACCGGATGGCCAGGCTCAAGGTCGGCGACACGATCGAGCGGGACGGACTGCTCCGCAAACTGGTCGGCATGCAGTACCTGCGCAATGACATCGCCTTCAGCCGCGGCACGTTCAGGGTGCGCGGTGACACCATCGAGGTCATCCCGGTCTATGAGGAGCTCGCTGTCCGGATAGAGATGTTCGGTGACGAGATCGAGCGCCTGATGACGCTGCATCCGCTCACCGGCGAGGTGGTGACCTCCGACGATGAGCTGTACATCTTCCCTGCGACGCACTACGTCGCGGGCCCGGAGCGGATGGAGCGGGCAGTCGCCGGAATCGAGGCCGAGCTGACCAGCCGCCTGGCCGAGCTTGAGCAGGCCGGCAAGCTGCTTGAGGCGCAGCGGCTGCGGATGCGCACGAGCTACGACCTCGAGATGATGCGGCAGGTCGGCAGCTGCTCAGGGATCGAGAACTACTCCCGGCACATTGACGGGCGCGAGCCAGGCAGCGCGCCGAACACGCTGCTTGACTACTTTCCCGAGGACTTCCTGCTGGTGATCGACGAGTCGCACGTCACCGTGCCGCAGATCGGCGCGATGTACGAGGGCGACATCTCCCGCAAGCGGGTCCTGGTCGAGCACGGCTTCCGGCTCCCGAGCGCAATTGACAACAGGCCGCTCACCTGGGAGGAATTCGGCGACCGGATCGGCCAGACGCTGTATCTGTCGGCCACTCCCGGGCCGTACGAGCTGCAGCGGGTCAAGGGTGATGTCGTCGAGCAGGTGATCAGGCCAACCGGGCTGATCGACCCCGAGGTGATCGTGAAGCCGACCAAGGGGCAGATTGACGACCTGGTGCACGAGATCCGGCTGCGGGCCGAGCGGTCCGAGCGGGTGCTGGTCACCACGCTGACCAAGAAGATGTCAGAGGACCTCACCGACTACCTGCTTGAGCTGGGCATCAGGGCAAGGTACCTGCACAGCGAGGTGGATACCTTGCGCCGGATAGAGCTGCTGCGCGAGCTGCGGCTCGGCGAGTATGACGTGCTGGTGGGGATCAACCTGCTGCGGGAAGGACTTGACCTGCCCGAGGTATCGCTGGTAGCGATTCTGGACGCGGACAAGGAGGGGTTCTTGCGGTCAGGGACCTCCCTGATCCAGACGATCGGCCGGGCCGCCAGGAACGTCTCAGGTCAGGTGCACATGTACGCCGACCAGATGACCCCGTCCATGCGCAAGGCGATCGACGAGACCAACCGGCGCCGCGCCAAGCAGGTCGCCTACAACGAAGAGCGCGGCGTGGACCCGCAGCCGCTGCGCAAGAAGATCGCTGACATTACCGATCAGCTGGCTCGCGAGGACGCTGACACCGAGAAGCTGCTCGGCGGTTCGGGCCGGCGGCAGAGCAGGGGCAAGGCGCCGGTGCCGGGGATGGCCGCGCGAGCCAGGGCGGCGACCGCC